>Ga0209450_10000994_pt1 | contig 14292 bp, 10 predicted proteins | sample FrelakmetLWP11LW_FD_187149 | JGI IMG/M metagenome (GOLD analysis project Ga0209450, IMG submission 187149) | Freshwater lake sediment microbial communities from the University of Notre Dame, USA, for methane emissions studies - LWP11 LW (SPAdes)... | ecosystem: Environmental > Aquatic >...
GGAGCGAGTAGCGGAAGGTGGGCTGTCCGCTCTCGCAGCCGAAGGTGCGGTAGGTGTCGAGCAGCAGCCGGCGCTCGGCCGCACGCGGGTCGCGGCCGTTGCCCTGGTCGAAGCGGCGCAGGTAATCGCGCGGGGTGGCGGTCAGGCCCAGCTTGTAGCCGATGAAGTAGTCGAACACGGCGCGGGCGTTGCCGCCGATGGAGCGGTGGGCCTCGTCGGAGATCACCAGGTCGAAGTCGGTCGGCGAGAAGAGCCGCTGATACTTGTTATTGAAGAGCAGCGACTGCACGGTCGTGACGACGATTTCGGCCCGCTGCCAGTCGTCGCGGTTCTCCTTGTAGATGACCGTCCGGAAGTCGGCCGACAGGAGGGCCGCGAAGGCCTTCCGAGCCTGGTCCTCGAGCTCCAGACGATCCACGAGAAAGAGCACGCGCCGCGCGTTGCCGGTGCGCAGGAAGAGCTTGACCACGGCCGCGGCGGTGAGCGTCTTGCCCGTGCCGGTCGCCATTTCGAAGAGGAAGCGATCTTTGCCCTCCCCCACGGCCGCCTGCAGGCGGTAGATGGCCTTGAGCTGGTAGGGGCGCAGGAAGCGCAGCTTGTTGGCCTGGATGTAGGCCGGCCGCTCGGCTTCGTTCTTCCAGCCCGCCTCGGACGGGTAGGTCGGGCGCTGGGTCAGGACGATGTAGTCTTCGCGGACCGGCTCTTCAGTCAAACGATGGGGGTTGGGCGTGACCCGCCGGCAGCCCGCGACCGATTCGGGGGTCGGGAACGAGGTGACGATGTAGGGGTTGCCGCGCTCGAGGTCCCAGAAGTAGTGCAGGTTGCCGTTGGAGAGGATGACAAAGCGGCAATTCTGGGACCGGGCGTACTTGCGGGCCTGCTCCTTGCCGGTCAGGGGATTCTTGCCTTCGGCCTTGGCTTCGAGGACGACCAGCGGAAAGCCCCGGCCGTCGAGCAGCAGGAAGTCGACAAAGCCCCGCTCGGTCCGCTCGAAATCCTCGCCGAGCGCGTCGATGTCGGTTTGTTTGATGGCGACCGCCGGCTCGAGCCGGATGTTGGCCGGTGCGCCGCCCTCCGGAAAGAAACGCCAGCCGACGGCTTCGAGCAGCCTGTTGATCTTGATGCGGGCTGTGGCTTCCTTCTCGGGCACTCAGGTTCCTGTCTCAGGGTTGTTGGTTGGCTGACATTACTACATCCAGCACCTTTGTTGAAGTGCTGTCCGGAGCAAACGGGAAATATCAATCCCCCGAGCGCTTCAGCCGATTGACGCGCTCCCGCACGAAGTCGTATTCGACCCAGTTGTCCAGAAAAGAGCCGAGGGCCTCCCGGTAAAAACGGATGGCGTTCTTTTTGTCCTTGGACCCTTCGGCCCAGAAACCCGCGGCCGTGAAGGCCGTGAGGACGTTTTCGGGGTTGTCGCCCGCCTGCCGTCGCAGGGCGTCTTCAGTTTGTTGCCCGCGCAGATAATCGCAGAGAAGGAGAAACCACGGTTCCTGGGTGCGGCGGGCGTAATCGGCCAGGCGCTCGTTGGCCGCTTCCTGCTGGCCCTGGTAGTGCAAGATCCCCGCTTCCAGCAATCCCAGCCCCATGCGCATGGAGGTCTGCCGACCCTCGATCGTCAAATAGGCCCGCAGGTGATCGAGGGCCTCCGGGAAGTCTTCCGCCGCTGCCGCGACATACGCCAGAGTGCCCCTGACAGCGCGGTTCTCCGGATCCAGCTCAAGGATCTTCCGCAACGCGGCGGCCTTCTCTTCGAGCGCAAGGTCGCCGTTCGCAAGTTTCGCATACAGGGGGGCCAGATCCTCCTGGCGTTTTTTCTTTGCGTCCAAGGCTTCTTTCACCTTGCGGTCGAACTGCTCCATGTGAGCGGCGTAGACCGTCCACTGATCGGATGCGCGCAACGCCGTGCGCCGCTGCTTGCGAATCTCATCCAGCTTGGCGCGGGCCAACAAAAATTCCCAGCCGTCGGGGTCGGCGGAGAGAACGGCCTGTTCGATCAGCTTTTCCGCCTCCTCGGGGTTTGCCTGCCGCAGACGCACGAGGCCGCCGATGTAATGAATCCAGCTCTTCTCCGAGGAACTGGTCCAGGCGTTCAAGGCGGCCTGCAGGTCCGCCTTGCCTTCCAATACCTGCAGCAGATACCCCTGGAACTCGGCCGGGCTCCGCCAGTCGGCCGCCGCCAGGTCCTGTTGATAGGACTTCCCGCCCTGGCTGCCCGAAATCCAGTCGAGCAGCACCAGCATCAACCGGGCCTGGTAATCCTCGGGGTCCATGGACATCGATTGAGTGAACCGCTCGCGGGCGCCGCGCTCATCCCCGTTGCAGAAGTGAAGCATGCCGGAGGCAGCCACCATGACCGGCTGAGGCTTCCGGCCGAGCTTTTCATCGACCGCCGCCATGGCTTCAGCCCAGCGCCCATGGGCGGCGGTCTCCCGGATCCTGGCCAGCGAGGCTTCCGTCGAAAAATCAATCACCCCGTTCCACTTGGCCTGACCGGCTTTGAGATCGCGCAGCAGCTGCACGGCCCCGGTAATAGGAAGAATCAGGCCGATGTCCCACACGGGGGTCGCGATCGGCACCAGCCCCTGGCTGAAGTCCATGGCCACCGCCGATACGATGCCGATCACCTTGCCGCGGGTGTCGATCACCGGGCCGCCGCTGTTGCCGCCGTGCAAAGAGGCGTCGATCTGGAACATGTTCTCAAAGGCCCGGCGCACGTTGCCCCGCACGACGCTGGCATTGACCGTGTCGACCTGCGTGCGGCTTCCGAGCGGAAAGCCCAGGGCAATCACCCGGCTGAGCTTGGGCAGCTTGCTGGGATCCATTCCCAGGTCCAGCGGCAAGGGCACGAGACCCTCCGGCACCCGGTCGATCTTGATCACGGCGAAGTCGTCCTTGAGCGGGGACTTCAAAAGCTGGCGGGTGCGAATGGGCGGCCGGGCCACCCCTGCAATTTCGACTTTGGGCGAACCGTCCGAGCTGTAGGCGTTTTCGGTGAAGTAGATGTCCGTGATGTCCGGGCTGTCGATCATGCGACCGGCGGGGTTGAAGGCCCGGGTGCCTTCAAACCAGAGATGAATCCGGTAGTTCAGGGTCACTTGGATCTTTCTCATCCTCACGTACTGGACGACGCCGCCGAAGCGCGGGTCCTCGAGCCAGGGGCAGACCACGTGGCGGCTGGTGAGCAGATAGCCTTCCCGGTCCGCCAGGAAGGCCGTGCCCTCGGCCACATTGCGGAAGATGATCGTCCCCTCGGACTCCAGCCAATAATCCACCAACACGAAGCCGACGGAGCGCGCGTAGCGATTGGCATAAGTTTCCAGGGTGCTCTCGGCATCCCGTCGCTCGCGGTCGAGGTAAAGCCAGGCCAGCACGCCGACGGCGATGATTGCGGCCACGGCCGCCGCCAGCAGTCGCACCCGCTTCTGAAGTCGTTGCATCAAACCGCCCGGCGCAGCGGTTGCTTCCGGAGGCTTGGCCGGCACCGGCTGCTCCGGCAGATCCTTGATGCGCCTCAGCGATTCGGCGATTTCGGACATGGACTGCGGCCGCAGGTCCGGGTCGTCGGCCAGCATCACCCGCAGCAGAACGGCCAGTTCTTCGGGCAGGTCGAGCTCGTCTACCCGGGCTTCGGGATTTTCAATTTCGAGATCACCCGCCAGCAATTCCACAAACACCTTTCCCAGCGACCAGATGTCGCTCCGGAAATCAAGCGGGCGCTGACTTACGATGTCCGGGTGGCTGACGAGAAGCTTTTTCAGCATCGGCGCCGGCCGGTCGAGCTTGGGGTCGATGAAGCGCGAGAGCTTGTAGTCGATCTTGATGCTGAGCGTTTCGCCCTCGCCCGGCACCACCATGATGTCGTTGAGGATGAGATGGGGGATGAAGTGGCCGTGAGCGTGCAAAACCGTGAGAATCTCGGCCATCTGGTGGAAGAGGTCGAGCAGGATGCGGCGATCGCTCAGCCGGCCGGAGGCGAGCAGCGACCCCCAGCTTTCGGTTTCCACCCACTCGCTGATGCGGTACCACAGCCCGTCCTGGGAACGCCGGATGGCGTGGTGGCGCACGAACCCTTCGCCAGGGAGCTTCTTGAGTTCCTCGAGTTCGCGCTGGAGCCGTGCGGCGACCTCCGCGTTCACCCCGGAGCGCTGGGTGAAGAGGCGGATCATGACATGCTCGTCGGTGCGCGCGCGGATCGCCCGACAAAGGAAAGTGGAAAAGCCTTCGTGAAGCACATCGACGATACGGTAGTCGTCGATGGCTTGCCGCCGCTCGCTGAGTTCTCGGCCGCAGGCAGGGCAGGCGGCGATTTCATCCGCGACCGGTTGGCCGCACGTCGGACAGAGTTTCATGGTGTGATTCTCCGCCGGACAGGGTGAGGAGCGAGAAGACAATGAGTATTTTGTAATTTCTATCACGCCCCGTTTTTTTTTACCAGAGGCCCTAAATCGGCCTGGACACGAGTAAGCGTGAAAGCCCCCTTGACGCTGATTAAAACGACATGTTAATCGGACACGAAGATACCAGCCATAGAATAGTGGAGGAAAAAGTTTTACTTATGCAACCCCACGCTATCACCGCCCTGGCAGTGGCACTGGTTCTGCTTGGGGTCTATGCCTTCCCCATCCCGAAGGCCTCCTTCCGGGTGACCTACTCCAGAGTTCCGGAAGCGGTCGTCGCGGCTCTCAGCTCCTTCCGCCGGCGCAACCCGTTGAAGCGATACGATTCCGGCCGGATCACGTGGCGCTACCATGACACGGGAGCCGGTGAGGATGTCATCGTCTTTCTGCACGGCATGGGCGGCTCCGGCGATATCTGGTTCCAGCAGATCGAAGCGCTGAAGGAGCGTTTCCGCTGCATCGCCGTGACCTATCCGCCCCTGCCGAATCTCGACCTGCTGCGTTTTGGGATCCTTGGAATCCTTGAAAAAGAGAATATCTCCAGGGCCCATCTGGTGGGAAGTTCCATGGGGGGTTACTTGGCCCAGTTCCTCGCTGCCAAGAACCCAACCCGCATCCGCAAAGTGGTCCTGGGCAACACTTTCCCGCCAAACGAGGTCATTCCCCGGCGGGCGCGCACGGGCGTGAGGTGTCTGCCGTGGGTGCCGGAATGGGCGATCATGGCCGGCATGCGCCGCAACGCCCAGCGGGTTTTGTTTCCGGCCGCGGAGAACTCGGAGCTGGTGAACGCCTATCTTTACGAGCAAACCTGCGGGTTCATGCGCAAGCCGGATGTCATCGCGCGCTGCGCCTGCCTGTGCCAGGTGTTCACGCCGCCGGATTTAAAAACACTGGGGATCCCGGCTCTCATCATCGAGGCGGACAACGACCCGATGGTTGATCTGGAGCTGCGGGAAATGCTTAAGGCGGTCTACCCTTCCGCGGCGGTCACGACCTTCAACCGGGCCGGCCACTTCCCATACATGAACCGGCCGACGGAATACACTGCGGCTCTCGACGGGTTCCTCTCTTGAACCCCATTCTGGCCGTTCCCGGATCTTTGAGGATGCGGAGGTCGATCACGATTGGGGCGCCGTAACATCTCAGAGGTCAGGATTCGGGGTTCAGGGAATCCGCGAGGACAGGCTCCATAATCCTCGAACTCCTCCCGCACGGACGAATCGGGCCAGCGGCGATCAGGCCCCGGCAACTGCTTCTATCCTCGCAACCTGAGTCGTTACGGCGCACCAAACAAAAAGGGCAGGGATCTCACGATCTCTGCCCCTTCCATGGCTTCCCGGGATGCCGTTGTTTCCTGCGATGATCTTTCAGTTTTTGATTGCGAAAGTCACCCACGAAAGATGCACGCACATCCAAGAAGCCGGCTGCCCTCCAAGAAGGACCGCAAGCGGTCATCTCGATAATTCAAAGAGCAGCAAAATCCATGCAAGCATTTTGACTCACTGTTAATCAGAAGCATTATCAACTAATTATGATTTCATTAGAATTCTGAAAAGGGCGATTTGTGGAGTTTGTCCATTAATTTTGGGAAATTATTTTCATATTCAAAAGGGTCCCCTCTCGGTCAATAAGGATCAGCTCTGGATAAAAATGCTTAACCCGTAATCCTTGACATGCGTTTGGGTTTCGTTCACATTGTGGTATAAAGTTATGGCATGGTACCTCCGATGCGCCTTGCGAATTTAGCGACACTACTTAGCCTCCTCATATTCATGACCGCCGATACTTCACACGCGGATCCTCTCCGGCAGTTGACGGGTGCCCTACCGCGGCAGGTAAAGGGTTGGGTGGTTGAAGGCGAAGACCGCTTCTTCGACGACAAGACCATTTTCGATTACATCGACGGCTCGGGCGAAGTTTACCGCGCCTACAACCTGCGCGAATGCCTGTCACGGGTGTACTCGAAGGAGGGCGGGCAGTTTATCGTTCTCGATGTGTTCGACATGGGCACCCCCGCAGATGCCTTCGGCGTCTTCACGCACGACACGGACGGGGAGGCGGTCGCCATCGGCCAGGATGGTCGCTGGCGTCCCGGCTGGCTCAATTTCTGGAAGGACCGGTATTTCGTGTCGATCACCGTGCAGGAGGAAAACCCCCAGGCCTTTGAGGCTGCCTTGGAACTGGGCCGGCAGGTTGGCGTCCGCATCCTGCAAGAGGGAGCGCGGCCGAAGCTGCTGGAACGCCTGCCGCAGCGGGGGCTGCAGGCCGGCACCATCCGTTTCCTGCACCACCCCATCGTGCTGAACTATCATTTCTATCTCTCCGACGAGAACATCCTGGAACTCTCGCCTGCGACCGACGCGGTGTTGGCGACCTACCATAGAGCAGCCGGCAGCGCACGCCTGCTGCTCGTTCAATACCCCCATGCCGACGCGGCTCGCCGGGCCGCGGAAAATATCCGGCGGCACTACCTGCCGGATGCCGATGCCGATGGAATAACACGGCTTGAAAACGAAAGGTGGGCATCGGCCCGGCTGAAAGACAAGCTTCTCGTGGTGGTCCTCGAAGCCGCCAGCCGGGAATCCACAGCAGAGCTCATGCGCGAAACGAATTAACCGGGGCAAGGGAGGCTGCGCCATGGCCGAGAAACGACATGTGATTACGCGGCGGGATTTTTTGCGCACCGGCTCCTGTGTAGCCGTCGGCAGCATGATCGGACTGCCGCTCCTGGAAAAGACCGCCTTTGCGGCCACCGGCACCAGCCGGGTCGTTCTGACCCGGCACGACGGGGTGCTGGACGGGGGCGGCAATGTGCGACCGGATATCCTCGGCGCCATGCTGGATGCAGCCGTCGCGGCCCTGATTCAGGTGAGCGACGCCGCGGCGGCCTGGCGCACCCTCGTGAAGCCCGGGGACACGGTGGGCATCAAGACCAACTTCTGGGGGTCGCTCCCCACGCCGCCGGCGCTCGATGATGCGGTCAAACAGCGGGTCCTCGCCGCCGGGGTGAATCCCCAAAACATCGCCGTGGACGACCGGGGAATCCGTTCCAACCCCGTCTTTGAAAAAGCCACCGCCCTGATCAACATGCGTCCGATGCGCACCCATCACTGGTCCGGGCTGGGTACGCTTTTAAAGAACTACATCATGTTCGTGCCGTCTCCTTGGGCCTACCACGGCAATGCCTGCGAGAGCCTGGGCTCCATCTGGAACAGGCCGGAAATCAAGGGCAAGACCCGGCTGAACATGCTGGTCATGCTGACGCCGCAATTTCACGGCATCGGGCCGCACCATTTCAGCAAAACGTATGTCTGGACCTACGGCGGATTGATCGTGAGCGTGGACCCGGTCGCGGCCGACGCCACCGGCGCGCGCATCATCCAGGCCAAGCGCAATCTCTTCTTCGGCGAGGAGCGGCCCATCAGCCCGCCGCCGCGGCACATCGAGGCGGCGGATGCGACCTACGGCGTGGGCAACAGCCGGCCGGAGCGGATCGAGCTGGTGAAGCTCGGCTGGGACCGGGACCTGCTGATATAGTCTCATAATTGAATTCCATTTTGATTCAGGCTTGTCCGGGTGGGGAGGTACACCATGAACTTCAGTTGCCCAATGACACGCAGGGAATCACTTAAGAGAATCCTGCAGCTTTCCGGCGGTGCGGCCGTGGCGGGCATGGCGGGTACGTCCGGCTTTGCCTCCGCCGCCTCCCAGGTCTCGGCGGATAAAAAATTCATCGTCGAGGCTGTGGGCCGAACCGAAGGCTACCAGGTGAAGGACCTGGTTCGCAAAACCTTCGACGCGGCCGGCGGCATCGGCCGCTTCGTTCCGAAAGCATCGGTGGTGGCCGTCAAACCCAACCTGTCCTGGGCCCGGGCGCCGCAATTCGCGGCCACCACCCATCCGGAGGTTCTGAAGGCCGTGGTCGAGCTTTGCCAGGAAGCCGGCGCCAAGGAGGTGCGGATCGTCGACCACACCATCCACGATGCGCGCCAGTGTTTTGCCCTGAGCGGGGCCGGCTTAGTGGCCAAGGAAACCGGCGCCGATTTGGTTTTCCCCCGCTCCACGCTCATGCGCGACATGAAGATCGGCGGCAGCCGCCTGGATTCGTGGACAGTCTTCACCCCGGTGCTCGAGGCCGACGTGCTGATCAATTTGCCGATCGCCAAGCACCACTCTTTGAGCACGCTCACCCTGGGGATGAAAAACTGGATCGGTGCGGTGGGCGGCAACCGCTGGTCTCTGCATCAGGACATTCATCAGACCATCGTCGACCTGGCCCAGTTCTTCAAGCCGACGGTCACCCTGGTCGATGCCGTGCGCATCATGACCGCCAATGGGCCTTCAGGCGGCAGCACGGCGGATGTGGTTGCCAAAAACACCCTCATTTTGAGCAACGACCCGGTGGCCGCGGACGGCGCCGGCGCCCTGCTCTTCGGCCGCAAGCCGGAGGAGATCGGCTTCATCCGGCTTGCCCAGAAACAGGGGCTGGGGACCTATGACGCGGCCAAGCTCGACCAAAAGAAGGTGAGTGTGTGAAGCCTCGGCACCTGGTCTGGATCCGGCGCGCCACGCAGGGATTGTTCCTCGGTCTGTTCCTTTTTTTTCTGGTGGAAACCCGGCTGCCCCAGGATGTCTACCTTGATTATTCCCGCGCCTTCTCCGGTGAGGCGGACCTCAGACTCGATGCGCCGGTGGCGTTCTTCTTCCGGATGGATCCGCTGGTGGCGCTGACGACCCTCGTGTCCGGGGGCGCGCTCATCACGGGGTTTCTATGGGCCGCCGGCGTGGTGGCGCTGACGGTTCTATTGGGGCGGGTTTTCTGCGGGTTCATCTGCCCATTCGGCACTGTCCACCATGCCGCCGGTTCGGTCAAACCCTCGCTTAAGGGCGAGCGCAGGCTGGCAGCCAACCGCAAGGCCCCCAACCAGCGCATCAAGTATTTTCTGCTGATCTCCGTTCTGGTCTCCGCCGCCATCGGCCTCAACCTGGCCGGCCTGCTCGACCCGATGGCCTTTCTCTTTCGGTCGGTCGCGCTTGCGGTGGTGCCGGCCATCGGCAACGGGCTTAGGTCCGTGTTCGAGGCCATGGCCGCAAACGACCACAAGATCGTTCAGCTTCTCAGCTACGGCGGCGAGGTGCTGGTTGCGCCGGTGTTCGGCTACACGGCCCAGGCCTACCAGACCGGGTGGTTCATCGGGCTGCTCTTCCTGGCGATCCTCTTTCTCAACCGCATCCGGCCGCGTTTCTGGTGCCGGGTGCTCTGCCCCCTGGGCGCCTTGCTGGGGGTGTGCTCGCGCTTTATGCTGCTCAAGCTGGAACAAGACGCTGAAAAGTGCAGCGGCTGCAACCTCTGCACGAAACACTGCCAGGGCGCCGCTTCGCCCAAACCGGACGCTGCCTGGGAAACCTCCGAGTGCCTCATGTGCTTCAACTGCTTCAACGTCTGCCCCGAGGATGCCCTGACCTTCCGGTTCCGCTGGGCGCCGGCGTTCAACCGCGGGCCGGACATGGGCCGCCGGGCCATCCTGGGCGGGCTGCTTGCCGGCGTCTCGCTGCCCCTCTTGGGCCGGCTGGACGGACGCGTGGACAAGGTCGAAGACCCCAGGCTGATCCGGCCGCCAGGATCTCTGGCGGAGGCCGACTTCCTGGAAACCTGCCAGCGCTGCGGGCTGTGCATGCGGGTCTGCCCGACCAACGTGATCAACCCCACTCTGGCCGAAGCGGGCATGGGGGGCTTCTGGACCCCGCGCCTCATCATGACCCAGGGTTACTGCGAGTACACCTGCACCTTGTGCGGGAGCGTCTGCCCTACCGGCGCCCTCCGTCCCCTTTCCGCCAGGGAGAAGACCTCGCGCCCGATCAAGATCGGATCGGCCTTTCTCGACCGCGGCCGCTGCCTGCCCTGGTCCGGCAACGCCCCCTGCATCGTCTGCCAGGAGCACTGCCCGACCTCGCCCAAAGCCATTTATCTCAAGACTGAAAAAGTCCCCCGCCCCGACGGCGGGGAGATCAGCGTGCAACTGCCCTACGTGGACCTCAAGCTGTGCGTCGGCTGCGGCATCTGCGAATACAAGTGCCCCGTCCAGGGTCTTCCCGCCATCCGCACCATCTCGGCCGGCGAAACCCGCTCGCCCAGGAATCAAATCCTGCTTTAGTCTTTCCAAGGAAGTCGGCTGCTTGTGTAACTATTTGGACACACCACTATCGGTCTGCTTAAAAACACGCTTCAGGCCGTCAGCCAAGGCGCACGGCATGTTGGAACGCGCAGCCTATAATTGGTCCGGCAATTGAATATGCCGATTTTCAGGGGTTGGTGAACAGGCTGCTAAAAAGCGCTGCGGTTCCAGTAAAGAACCAGGATCAATGCGCCGAAGAAAATGCGGTACCAGGCGAAGGGAACGAAGGACTTGCGCGATACGTAGGACAACAGGCCGCGGATGACTATAAGCGCGGACAGAAAGGATACGATGAAGCCCACCGTGAAAAGAGGGATGTCCGCCGCCGAGAGCAGCTCGCGCACCTTGTAGAGTTTTATGATCGAGGCCCCGAGCATGGCCGGTATCGCCAGGAAAAAGGAAAACTCCATGGCGGCGGTGCGGGAAAGCCCCAGCGCCAAGCCGCCCATGATCGTGGCGCCCGAGCGCGAGGTGCCGGGAAAAATAATGGCAAGGACCTGGATCAGCCCCACCCCCAGGGCCTTCTTGATCGGGATCCGGTCGACGCTGTCCACCTCGGGGGTTTTGTACCACCGCTCGATCAAAAGGATCGCCAGGCCGCCCATGGCAAAGGCCAGCGCCACCGGAACGGGCCGAAAGAAATGGGCCTCGATCCATTTTTCGGTGGGCAGCCCGATCACCACGGCCGGCAGCGTGCCGATAATCAGGTTGAGAACCAGGCCGCGCGCCGCAGGCTCGCGGTGCAGGTTGCGAACCACGCCGATGAACTTCCTTCGATAAAGCCAGACCACGGCCAGGATGGCGCCGAGCTGGATGAAAATCATAAAGGCATTCTCTTTGCGGCCGGTAAAGCCGAGCCAGTCCTGAACCAGGATCAAGTGGCCCGTCGAGGAAACCGGGATAAACTCCGTGACGCCCTCCACGACGCCCAGGAGGGCGGCTTTCAACAACAGCAAAAGGTCCATGCAGCGGCAATGTCCTTCAGGCAAAAAAAAGGAGAATCGATTCAGCGCGTCTCCTATACAGCGATCTTGCCGGAATCGCAAATTGCCCCGAGGCGGCAACCTGTGGTTGACGCCCTGATGAACCGGCGTTCAAAAAAAGGGGCCTTTTCACATGGAAAAGAGATGATGCTTGCCGGAAACAGGGGGCATCCGAAACAGCACGAGAACCCGGAAGCGGTTCGGGGCTCACCCGCTCACGGCCCCGGCAAGATAGGCTTCGCCGCACTCCTCAGCTTCACGATTCCGGGGTTTATCGCCGTCCAAGAGAAGGTATTCCCCTCGGCCAAAGCATTCGTAACACGGCAATTCCTCATCCTTGATCCGGATGTACCCTTTGCCGTTGCAGACGTCACAAACCATTTTCTACCCCCTGATAATGACCCGTCGTTCACCTGAAATGCCGCGCGCGGCGGGACAGCGTCCACCCGACTTCCCGGCAAAACCAGTTATTTGTTTTGCTCCCGCAGCTGCCCCCCGACAAAGCAGAGCTTGATGAACTTTTTTTCGGCCTCCCGAAAATCCTTTTCTGAATAATGGTCGATGTTTTCAGGGATGCGGAAGCGCCTGCGACATTCCTTCAACAGCAGATTGATTCCCGTCGGCTTCTTGATTTCGTCACCCACAGTCACCCCCAGAGTGAAAAAGACAAAGTCGAAGAATGCCACGAAAGGCCGCGCTGCGATTAAAAAGAACGAAAGGCCAGCAGTGTGAATTCAGGGTTTTGATTCCAAACCCTTTCATTCGGACGGTTCAGCAAGTTTTGTTCCAGGCGTTGGGGAAAATAGAATTGCTATTGGATAGGATCAGTTAAAGCGAAGGGGGGCTTGGCGGCAGAAAGCTGCTTGGGGTCGATTCTGCATAAAATTGGGTCCTGCAATACCCATTATTGCTCCGGCTATCAAACATGGCAAATTCCAAAATCTCACCTGCCGGCGAGTCGAGGTGCCCGCCGCGGCGAGTCGCAGCCATCCATCCAACGCACCAACTCACTGCAGGCCGGCGCTCCATGTTCCGTGGTTTTGGGCGAGCCTGAACACGCCGGACATCCGGGTTCCATCCTCGGAAAGCTCACCGGAAATGGCGCCGAACCCCAAGCTGATATCGCCTTCCATAACGTTGCCTGTCACGGTGCCGCGGAAGCGATGCACGCCGTCGTGTATGGTGTCCACGAACTGCCCTGTGAAAAGCGTTTGCCCGTCCGGCGTTTGAAACAGCTCGACCCGTATGGGCCCTTCGTACACGTTGCCCTTCAGGATCCCCGTGTAAACACCCGCCGGTTTGGAGTCTTTGGGAATAAAACCCGCAGCACAGCCCGCCAGAAGGAGGCCCAGGCATAGCAGCCGTATGCAAAATGTCTTTTTCATGAATACCCCCGTTTGAGAATACCCTGGTTGGGGACTCTTTATCAGCCCCGCTGGTTTTTGAGCATCCAAATCAAGAGTGCCATAAAAATAAGGAGCAGCAGGACCAGCCAGCCGACCGGCACTCGATGGGCCGGCTGCAACACCTTTCCGAGATTGAGGCGGAAGGGTGAGTCGCCGACCATCAAATTCAAATCGACCGCAGCCGGACTTGAACCTGCCGGGAGTTTGAGCCGACGGCTGTAAGTGCCGTCCAGGTGGTCGACGACCGGCTCCGGGAACCCCCCCGCCGTTGCCTCCCACAGCATCATGTGTTGCCGGCCCGGCCCCAGCAGGTTCCCATAGGCGTCGGCCGGGCGCAGGGTGATCTCAAAAATGTCCATGTCCTTGTCATCCACCGGCAGCCGGAAGGCCTCTGCGCCGAGGGCGTCGGCCTTCATGGGGATGTGTCTTTCGATGCGCAGGTTGCGCTCGAAAGGGATCCCGGCCGAGGTCACCCCGGAGGCGTTGATGTCAAAGGCATAGGTGCCGGCCACCGCCGTCCCCTCGAATCGGCCGGTGTGAATTCCGTCCCCGGCAGCGGAATCCCCGTGGGTGCCGTCATCGTAGAGCCGAACCGTGTCGATGACCGCATGCCCGGCAAACGGCTGTTTTCGAAATTCCGTGAGATAGATGATCTTGCGCAACAGCGGTGAAAGCGCCTCCTCGCCACGCACCTCCGGCACCCGGGCGAGCTCCTCCGGCGCAACTCGGGAAGCCGCCAGCCAGTTGGCGACCCCCCCCAGCGGCCGCGCCACCCGGGCCCACACCGTCGCCGGCAGCGCAGGCGGGCGCCCGTTCTGGGCGAGCCTGGCGGTGAGGGTAAGCACGGCGCCGGTTCTCGCCTCCTTCATTTTTACCTCGGCCTTCAGAGACAGCCCGGAGTCGGTCACGACACTCCATTGGTAAGGCACCGCCGGCCGGACGCCCCCCTCTGCGCCCGCGGCCAGTTCCAGGGACCAGGGCTGCGCGGTTACTTTGCCGGGCCGGCCGAGAAAGGCCGAATCGATTTTAACCAGAGTGAAGCTCTCTCCGTCACGAACGCTGACGCCCGTCAAGGTCTGCCGGTAGGGGATCTCGCTCCCGTCCGATGCGCGCAGGACAAGCGCCGGCCGTTGTTTCAAGGGACCCGCCCAGCTTACGAAGACAGCCACCTTGCGATCAAGCTCTGAAAGGTAGAACTCGTGGATTCGGCGCTCACCGGAACGGATCAAACCTGCCGGGTCGGCGGCGGCATCCAGCTGCAGGGCATCCACCAGGATCGACTTGTAGACGGCCTGCAGGGCGGTGGCCGGGTTCCAGGCCACCGCCC
>Ga0209450_10000996_pt1 | contig 14286 bp, 9 predicted proteins | sample FrelakmetLWP11LW_FD_187149 | JGI IMG/M metagenome (GOLD analysis project Ga0209450, IMG submission 187149) | Freshwater lake sediment microbial communities from the University of Notre Dame, USA, for methane emissions studies - LWP11 LW (SPAdes)... | ecosystem: Environmental > Aquatic >...
CCGCATATTGAAAAATACCTAAAAAAATAGTACAATACTCCATTATTCAAGTCACTGCCATTTAGGAGACCAAACATGTCAGAAGAAAAGAAAAAAAGCAAAGTTGCGCCGGCCGAAAAATCAGCAACCAAAAAACAGCCGGATGCCGCTCCTGCAGATACGCAGATCCCGGAAACCAGCCCGGCAAAACCAGCCGAAAAAAAGATTCTGCAGCACTTCCAGGAATCGCGCACGGATATCCCCGAAATAAGACCGGGAGACGAACTGAAGATCTACTACCGGGTCATCGAGGCCGGCAAGGAAAGGATACAGATCTATGAAGGCACAATCATTTCCATAAAAAATTCTGGCATATCCAAGACCATCACCGTCCGCAAAAATTCGTTCGGCATCGCCGTGGAAAGGATATTCCCGCTTAATTCCAAGCTGGTGCAAAAAATCGAAGTCAAAAAACACACCAAGGTCCGCCGGGCCAAATTATATTATCTGAGAAAGCTGAAAGGCAAAGCGTCGAGGTTGAAAGAACTTAGGTAGTGAGCGCTTTTGCAATCGCAGCGGAATCAATCAAAACAAATTGCCGCGATAGTCGCGGCATAATTCTTGTTTTTTTCTTTTCCGGTTGCAGGTCATGCCGGCACGAGAGGCTTTCTACCAAAAAAAATAAAAATGTGCTATTATTGACTACGGTAATTTTTTTCAAAAAAAGGTTTTTGCAATAAAAATGGCTATTGATAACCGATTAAAAATTTTGCAACAGGCTGAGAAACTGTTCAAACAGGGAAAAATTGACGCAGCCATCAAGGAATACCAGAAAATAATTGAACTCAAACCCGATGACCTGGAAGTGCGCAGGATCATCGGTGATTTGTATCTGAAATTAAACAAGCTTCCCGACGCCATCAGACAGTTTGAATGGATTTCCGATTTTTATCTCAAAGAGGGCTTTTTCACCAAGGCCATCGCCATGTACAGGCGCATTACCCGCATTGAGCCTCAGAATGAAGCGATTTCATTCAAACTGGCCGACCTGTACACCAAGCAAGGCTTGGTCATCGAGGCCAAACAGATCTATCTGGAAATGGCTGAAGAGTACAAGCGGCAGAACAACCAGAAAAAGGCATTGGGCATTTATCGGAAGATCCTCGAATTCGACCGCAGCAATACCAAGATGCGCATCCTGCTGGCGGACAATTATTTGCGCGAAGACATGAAGGAAGAGGCGATCAGCGAATACCTGACCGCCAGCGACCTGCTGATCAAGAAAAAAGAATTCCCTCAGGCGGAAGAACTCCTGCTGCAGACCTATACCAAGGTGAAGCATCTGAAAATTTTCGAAAAGCTGATCTCCTGCTATATCAGCCAGGGCAACGCCAACAAAGCCATCCAAATGCTGAAAAACCTGGGTGAAGAGATATTCAAGCATCTCAGTCTGCTGAAAATCCTCGGGGAACTTTATTTCAAAAACAATCTCATCGAGGAAGCGGAACAAATCTACAAAAAAGTCGCCGAAATCGACCCCAACGAAACCGAAGTGATCATGAAGCTGGGAAAGGTTTACCTGCAAAGGGAAGAATTCGAAAAGGCCTACCTGCTTTTCCTGCCGACCATTGACCGGTTCATCCAAAAAGAAAAATTCGACGAGGCCAATTCGCTGCTGCGTTTTATCATCACGTCGAATAACACCTATCTGCCGGCGCTGAATAAACTGGCTTCGATCTTCAAAGCCACAAAAAAAACCAGCAGCCTGATCGCCATGTATGAATCCCTGCTGCCGATTTATGAACAAAAAAAAATGCAGAGCGAACTGATCGCCGTACTTAAAGAACTGATCGATTTATCCGATTCCCCATTTGCCTATCAGGAACAACTGGCCAAACTGACCGGCGCATCCTCCGCGGCGGACAGTGAAGACAATCAGGAACGGGAATTCATTTCTTTTCAATTAAGCAACGCCGATCAGGCCTTGAAAACAAATGATTTCAAAAAAGCGATCGATCTTTTAAAAACCGCCCAGAATGCTTTCCCGCAAAACACCGATATCCGCATCAAACTGTTCGATGTGTACCAGATGAGCAACGACATTGAGGCGCTGATCAATGAGGGGATCGCATTGCTGCAAATTTACAAAAAAGAAAACAATGACGAGGCCTATAAAGTGCTTTCGGAAAAACTGACCAAGCTCAAACCGAGCGACGAGCGCCTGCTCGACCTGGGCGGTCACGAAAGAACCAACATCGAAATCGATTTCGACCATGCGGAAATGATTGAACAGATAAACGAGCTCAAGCATCCCGGCGGCATGGAAGAGATGGAAAGCGCGGAATTGAAAGGGGAAGAAGAAGATATTTTCCTGCTTAAAGGCGAAGACAGCCTCCAGATCAAGGCCGACAGCGAATTAAAGAAAGGGTTGTCGTCCCACCTGGCAGAACTCGATTTTTACATCAGCGAAGGATACTTTGCCAACGCCGAAAAGATCCTGGACAAACTGAAAAAGGAATTCCCGGAAAGCAAGGAAATCGTTTCGCGACTGGCACGGATAAAAAAATCCAAGGATAGCCAGCCGGACAAAACCGATTCCATCAAGTTAAAAACCGGCAAAACCGAGCAGATCGAGATCACATCTTCGATCGCCCAGGAAAGTGATATCCTGCAGAAGTTCGAAGATTCAAAAATCGGCATCGATCTGGACAACATATTGATGAAATCGGAAATAAAAAATGCCGCCGCAGACTTTTCCGAATTAGACAGCATGCCGTTTGAAATCGAAATGGAAAAGGTGAAAACGCATGAGCCGGAACCCGTCATGGCCAGCACCAAAAGCGAACCTTCCCAGCCAGCCCAACGCCTAGAGAAAAGCGGGACCACGGACAAGAGCTATCTCGGTTCCAGTGCCGATTTTTTCGACATCGACAATATTTTTACCAGCGATGAAGCCCCGGCCGGCAGTGAATCCCCATTCAAGGAAATCGATGAAAACGAACTGGCCGAAAGTGAAGTGGACATTTTTAAAAGCGAGAACGTTTTTCTTGAAGAAGAAGAATATTATGAAACCGAGAAAAACGTCAGCGAAGAATTGGATGCCATCAAATATTGGATAGATGAACTGCAGAAGCAGCGGACCTCCACCGTCGAAAAAAACATGATGGAGATTTTCCAGGCATTCCAGAAGGGTGTCGACGAAAAGATCGGCCAGGAAGATTATGACACACGGTACAATCTCGGCATCGCCTACAAAGAAATGGGGCTTATCGAAGAGGCCATTCACGAATTCCTGATCGCCGCCAAACACCCCTTGAAATTCTTCGACGCGGCCGGTCTGCTGGGCATTTGTTTCAGGGACCAGGGCATGTTCGAAGAATCCATCAACTGGTTCGAGAAAGCACTGGAAAGCCAGGATCGCAAAGATGACGACTACAAAGCCGTCAAATACGAGCTGATCCTGACCGCCAAATTGAAAGAAGATTATCTTTACGCCAAAAAACTGGCGGCCGAGATCCTGAGCAAAGATCCGAACTATCGGAACATCAAAGAAATTTATGACAAAGTGAAAGGTAAATAAGTGTTACCTACTAAGATTTTTCGGCAATCGGACTGCGCGGCGCATTGTTTTATGCTATACTGCAAATTAAATCAATTGAGGAGGAATTTATCATGATGGAAAAAGGCTTGAAAAAACCGGTGAAATTGAAAGCGGATCTGGCTGCATTCTGCGGGGTGGGCACACTGCCGCGTTTGGAAATCACCAAAAAGCTCTGGGACCACATCAAGGCGAAAAAACTGCAGACGCCTGCGGCCAACGGCAAACCGACAGGATCCGGCAAGTTCATCGTCGCCGATGAAAAACTTCTAAAACTTTTCAAGAATACCAAGGTGACCAGCAAGTCCAGCGGCAAAGTAACCAACTTCACCAACATGCAGCTCGGGCAAACCATCGACATGATGCAGCTCGCCTCCGTCGTCAGCGCCAATATCGAATAAATAAAAATTTACCCTTACGGCAAACAGGTCCTGCACCGGCTTGAGGATCATAAATAGTCATTATTTCGGAGCAAGGCCAGTGAAATACTCTGGAATGCAAATCAGGGTGGAGTAGAGCTTTTTAGTTTTCCCGGTAAACGATCTCCGTAAAAAGGAGCTGGGTTATGAAAAACAATATGCCCGATTCGCAGCCGAAAAATTCCGCCATGGATCGCCGCGGCTTTTTGACGACGGCCGGCACCGCGCTGGCGGCGGGGATGATGCCCTTTAAAGGTTTTTCCCAAGAGGCGAAGCCGGCACCAAGACCCGATCCGCTGAGCATCAAAAGCAACGTGCATGTCGCCCTTTGCCAGCCGAAAACCAGCTGCTCGATGCCCGGGCCCTTCCCCGGTGTCGTCGCCGAAGTGCACAGGCCGGGCGCGACAAAAGGACTGCAGCCGGTGCCCGGGACGGCCAAGGGCATGCTGGCGGCTGGGCTGAAAGCATTGACCGGGGAAAAAGATCCCCGCGACGCCTGGCGCCGTTTCGTCACCCCGGGCGAGCGCATCGGCATCAAGTTCAATCCCGTCGGGCACAAGGTCTCGGGAGTGACCTGGGACGTTATCGGCGCCGTGATCGACGGGCTGGAGAGCGCCGGCATCCCGCGCCAGGATATGCTGGTCTGGCACCGCTTCAACGACGAGCACGCCCAGACATACACACCTGAAAAAGTGCACCCCGGCGTCGAAGCCTATCTGTTGAACTGGTTCATCGTCAAGGACGGCAAAAATACTCCCGGCGGCTTTGAACGCTGGGATGAAAACGTTTTCTACGAAGCGGATGTCTCGCTCCCGGATGAACAGAACTATCTGGAAGAAATGTTCCATGGCGGGACGAAAAGTTTTTTCCCGCGCATTCTGACCCGGAACGGCAACGCCGGCGGCGTCGACAAGGTGATCAACATCCCGGCCTTCAAGCATCACGGTGGGCCCTTCATTACCATGGCGCTGAAGAATTTGGCTTTCGGCTCGATCACCAACTGCCCGCGCGGCCATTTATTCGTCGAACGTTTCATTTCCGAAATATGCGCATTTCCGCCGCTGCGCGACAAGGTCGTGCTGAACATTATGGACGGTTTGCGCGGCCAATACGACCGGGGGCCGGTCCCGGCACCGCAATTCGTCTGGCCTCTCGAACGACTCTACATCGCGACCGACCCGGTGGCCATGGACAGCGTCGGTTTTGACGTGCTGCTGGCCAAGCAGGTGGAAGCGGGCCGGTTGGCGGCGGAAAAAACCGACGAGGTCAGAAAAAAGCATTATGGACTCGCTGTCGCGGAAAACCTGGGTTTGGGGGTCCATAAGGGACGGCCGATCGAAACACGCAAGGTCGTTCTGAGCTGAAACCGTGTTCATGCCGTTACGAACGCTGTGGGCGGTGATGCAGCTACTGGCGGCAGGCAGCGCTCCACTCCTCAACCTGCTGCCTCCCGACGGGACGCCCCAGGGCTGGCAGCGCCAAGGGCAAGCACTCCGGTTTTCCGGCGCGGAACTCTATCGGCATATCAACGGCGGCGCCGAGCTTTACAACCAGTTCGGCTTCGACCACCTGACAGTGCAGGACTACGCCAAGTCCACATATGAAGCCCGGGTGGAGATCTACAAAATGAACGACCCGGCCGGTGCCGCCGCGGTGTTCGCCGAGATCACCAAGGGCATGGCCACACAAACCGTATTCGGTACGGTTTGCGTCATCGATGACTACCAGGTCCTGTTCCAGCGGGGAGCTTATTGCGTATCCGTGACCACCTACGAAACCGGCACGGAGACCCTGGCGGCAATGGCTGCCCTGGCCGCGAAAATCGATACGGCGCTCATCGACCGCTGCCCCTAGCAGGCCATTTTTTTTCAATTCCCTTTCAGCACCGGGATCCCCGAATTTTCGCTGTGGAGATTTCAGCACATTTTTCCCCATTGACAGGGCAATTATTTTAGAAATATCATGGCACGATAAATTCCGGTGCGAGGTCACATGTAATGGATTTTGCCGAACTTCCCCGCCGTTTCTCCCCCAAAGGCCGCCACGTTTTCGATCATTGGCAGGACGAAAAATTGAACCGCCTCACGGTGGCCAACACTCCGGAAAACCTGCTGAAGGTCAATAAGATTTTCAGTTTTCATTCGAATTTCATGCAGAATATCATCGATTTCAAGGAAAATAATTTTGAAATCACTATTGTAACGCAGCCCTTCCTTGCCAACAGCAGCACCACCCTGCCGGAACAAACCGCGCCCCAGGCAAAGAGCATCTTCCGGCAATTCCTGGCGCTGCTGCATGCCGCCCGGGACTGGGACATGAATTTCATCGATTTCACAAAATTCCAGATCCTGCCCGGAACAACCGTGCGCTTCGGCTGGGATTTGCAGGAACACAAATTGCCCGAGGCGGCCGCTTTCATCCCTGTTTTCAAGAAAAACCGCTATTTGCGATTTCTCGATGAAAGCAATTATATCACCGCGTGTGAAAGCCCACAGTCGGCGGATCATTCCCAAGCACCCAGGGGCTATCTGTACCGCAATGACGATTTCGCCTCCATCATGCTTCATGCCGATTCCCTGATGGGCATCAAATCCAATGCCAACCTGAAAATAAGGATCAACACCAAAGAACCCCTGCAGATGCTGTTTATCCAGAACACCCTGTTCCACAACCTGAATTCCGAAGAAATCCTTTTCCTTAAAATCGCTGCGGACGATATATCCTTGAGCGATTATTTTTCCGCTTTTTGCAACGGCCGGGAAGCCGGGGAAAAGGATGCGGCCCTTTTGGTGCGAAAATTCGGCCTTTTTCTGAAACAATCGGTTTTTCGAAAAACCATCATGCTGATCGACGGACTGGGCAGGAAAGAAGACGGACAATTTCTCAGGTTTTTACTGGAATCGGGCGACATCAGCGGGTTGACCATCATCCTGTTCAACGATACCCTGCATTTCGACTGTGACCTCGAATTGAATGAAGACCCGGGCAACCCATTGCAAAAATACCTTGTGCGCCCGCACCAGGCTCAGAATCAAAACGGGTTAAACGGCAAGGAACGAGAATTGCTGGAAATGCTGCAAAATATCGGCGTACCGATCCCCACCGCCATCGCCTGCACTCTGGCCGGCCCCGGAAGCACGGCTCGGATAAACGCATTGTTGAAAAAACACTATTTGCAGGAAAGCCGGCAAACGCTTCGGCCAAGCGCCTCTTGCGACGTCCCTGCCGCCGCGGCAAAAGAATGCAATGCCCAGTTGGCTTTTCTGGCCTCAAAAACGGATTGGCCTTATCTGATCATCAGGCAGTACATTGCCAGTAAAAACCTGATGGCATTGGAACAGTATCTTAAAGATCACGGCGCTGACGGGGCGGGGAGGATCGCTCCCGGCCCGGCCGCAGACCTGATCGTCCGCCATCTTCCGCAACTCGCGAAAAATCAAAATCTGTTCGCCCATTTCCTGGAGATCCTGATCAGGACCAATGCCCTTGATCTGGCCGAAAAACTCCTCGCTGAGTATGGCGATCCCGGCAGTGGGCTTATCCGCCTGCGAGCCGCCCATCTGGCCATGCGGAAAAAAGAATATCAAAAACTGGGAGTTTTACTGGCAGGATCCGGAAAAATGCCGGAAGCGGAAAACGACGAATGGCTTTTCCTTAATTTCTTCCATCACGAAAAATTTTCCGAAATCAAAAAAGCCGATGCGTTTATAAAGAAGATCAAGGCCCCCTACTACCGGAACCTGGCTGTGCTGCAATTGAGCGACCGCAAAATATATAAGGGCGATTATGCCCACGCGCAATCCCTGCTTGAAAGCGCGTTGAAATATTTCCAAGCCCGACACTGCGGCCGGGAGGAAATTGAAATTCAAAGCCAGATGGCAAAACTGCAAAGGGAGAAAGGCTGCTTTTCCCAGGCCGAAGCCCTATACAAGACCATATTCATCAGAAGCGAAACCGAAGGCTTCAGGTTGAATTCGGCTTTCGCGGCAGTGGATCTGGGCAACGTGTACATGGAGCAGGACGACGATTTCCAAGCTGAAAGCTGGTATCAAAAAGCGCTGCAACTGTTTGAAAAAGAAAAAAACAGCGACGGGATCATGCTGGTAAATTCCAACCTGATCAATGTCTTTATCAGCAAGGGCAATTGGAAAGAGGCCGAAAGCCTTCTGCGCGGTATCCTGTCCGGAAATGAAGAAAAAAAACTGCCCGTTTCCTGCGCCATAGACTACCTGAATTGGGCCGGCCTCGAATACGTGAGACAAAATAACAGCCGCTCCTCGAAATTGATCGAGCGCGCCAGCCAGGCATTCGAAAAAACCGGCAACAACAAAGGGCTTGCCGAATGTGCTTTGCTAAAAGGTAAAATTTTCTTCCTGGAGGAAAAAGCGATCGATCCGTTCGCGCCCGGGGTCCACTGGTTCAATGCCGACCAAAAAATCGTCTGGCAGCTATGCCAACTCAGTGAACGGGCTGTCGCCGCGGCTCCAGAATCCGCTGTTTCAAAACAACTCACCGCCATCCACTCAAAAAAGATCCGGTTTGCGGCCCTGGTCATGCTGTTGAAGAAATTCAAAAAAAAAGAATGGCTCGCTATGCTCATGGAGCTGTCACGGGAATTGTCCGAAAAATCAAAAAATTATTTTTATTATGAATACTGGTATATCCTTTTCGATCTGACCGCCGACAAAGAAAACATCCACGGTTCGGCGAAAGAATGTTTTTTGGCCATGCATGATTTTTTTTCCGCCAATAAAAGAAAAATCTCGCCGAAACTGAATCAGCTGCGCCTGGAATTGGAACAAAATGAAAATCAGGCTAATCTTTTTGAGGATGCCCGCTTGGTGGAAAATTACAGGCAATGGCGGCTGCCTGAAGATTTTTTCGGCAGTTTTTTGCATGAGATCAACAAATCGTTGCCGCCCGATTGGCTGACCATGACCATTTATGAAAACAACGCCAGGTTATTCACGTTTTCCAATTCGGATCATTTTAAGGAGTTGGGAGAAGAAATGCTGCACGCCATTCGTCTGCAGCCGGAAAGCCAAAACCTCCATCTGGCCGAGATCAAAACAAAATTCAACAGTCAGGAAAAATTTTTTTTCCCCTTCGCCAATACCAAAATGATGCGCTGGCCCATCAGCGACCAGCTTACGGCCGGGCTGGTGGTCGCCTTCCGGGACAGCGAAGCGTATTTTCAAAACTTTTCCGAAAGGAACAGGGATGTTTTGAATAAATTCGCGCTCCTATTCCGGAATTTTCTTGAGAACGAATTGCAAATCCATGAAAAACTCCACTTCATAATCGGCGCGTCAGAGGAAATAAAAGAAATGAAGCGCCTCATCGCCCAGATCAGCAAGGTGGATTTTTCATTGCTGATCAGCGGCGAAAGCGGCAGCGGCAAGGAACTGGTGGCGCATGCCGTCCATTTGCTCAGCCCCCGGGCCAACCAGCCTTTTATTTCGGTCAACGCCGCGGCGCTTCCGGAAACCCTGCTCGAAGCCGAACTTTTTGGTTTTAAAAAAGGAGCTTTCAGCGGCGCCGTAGAAAACCGCGTGGGTTTACTGGAAGCAGCTGACCGCGGCACGTTTTTTTTGGATGAGATCGCCGATCTGCCGCTGAGCTTGCAGGCAAAAATGCTGCGCGTTCTGCAGGAAAAAGAAATACGCCGCCTGGGCGAAAACAAAACCATAAAAATAGATATCCGGCTGATTTCCGCCAGCAACAAAAACCTGAAGGACCTGATCATGGCCAACCTGTTCAGGGAAGATCTTTTTTACCGCCTGCAGGATCTGACCATCCATATTCCGCCTTTGCGGGAGAGGCGCGAGGACATCCCGCTGCTGGCCGCACATTTCCTGCAAAAATTCGGTTATCAAACAATCGACCCCTTGAAGCTGCAAGGCATTGCCGACCTGTTCCAAAATGATCCCTTCCCCGGAAACGTGCGCGAGCTGGAATCCAAAATAAAAAAACTGATCACGTTCAACCCGGAACTGGAGCCGCCTGTTCGTTCCGAAAAAAAGAAATTCAATTTGAAGGAGGCCCGGTTGAATTTCGATTGTTCATTGCTGCTGAACACGTTGAACGAGACCCACTGGAACAAAAACCAAACCGCCCAAAGACTGGGCATCAGCCGCATGGCCCTATTCAATATGCTGAAAAAACACAACCTGAAAAAATGCCCCCCCTGCTGCTGAGAAAAGCCGGCTCATTTTTTATTTTCCTATGGGCTGCCGGCAGTTTGATTTTTTTTCTGGTCCACACCATCCCCGGCGATCCGGTCGTATCGCTGCTGGGCCAAATGTCCGGTTCCGAGGATGTGCGGCGGTTGCAGCGGTCCCTGGAACTGGATAGGCCTTTGGCCGAACAATATCTGCACTTCATAGAAAAATTGCTCTGCCTGGACCTCGGCGAATCCATGATCGACCGCAGGCCCGTCTCGGGATCCATAATGAGATATTTTCCCAATACGCTCATCCTGACTTGTGCCGCCATGGTCCTGGCCACCCTGTTCGCCCTGCCACTCGCCATGCTGGCTGCCATAAAGAAAAACAGCATCTGGCATGCGCTGAGCATGACTTTTTCGATCATCGGGCTGGCCGTTCCCGGATTTTTGCTGGCACTCCTGCTGATCATTTTGTTTGCGGTGCAATGGAACGTATTGCCCGTCTCGGGCAGCGGCGGATTGGAGTTTCTGCTGCTGCCGGCGCTGACCCTGGCCATTTCCATCAGCGCCTTCCTGACGCGCATGGTTTACACCGCCATCTGCGGAGAATTGCGCCAGCCCTATGTTTTATTGGCCCGAGCCAAGGGACTTTCAGAATTCCATATTTTTTCCCGCCATGTTTTAAAAAACGCCATGGTCCCCATCATCACGATCCTGGGCTTGCAGATGGGAGCATGCTTGAGTGGAACGATCGTCATTGAAAATGTTTTTTCCTGGCCGGGGATCGGCACGCTCCTGATCACCGCCATCCGTCAAAGAGACTTCCCGATGATCCAGGGAGTCGCCATTTTCCTGGCCGCCATCTACCTCCTGCTCAACCTCCTGGTCGATTTGTCCTATCCATTCATCGATCCCAGGGTCCGCCATGACCGCTGGTAAAAAACAACGCTGGCACTTCAGGTTGGGTATCCTCCTGCTCGCCGGAATGGCCAGCGCCCTGGCAGCGGGAACATTTTTCAACGGCATCCATTTGCGCCTGGACATCCAGCAGCGGCTGCAGGCGCCTTCGGCAAAACATGTTTTCGGCACCGACGCTCTGGGGCGGGATATTTTTTCCTGCCTTGCTTTCGGAACCGCGGTGTCTCTGGCCATCGCCTTGTCCGCTGTTTTTCTTGCGGCATTGGTTGGCGCCCTGCTTGGTTTTGCGGCCGCCTGGCAGGGAGGTATCGTGAATACCTTTATCATGCGCGGCGCCGATCTGATCCTGGCCTTCCCGGGCATTCTACTCTCCCTGACCCTTGTGGCTTTTTGGGGCCCCGGCATTTTCAACCTTGTCTTGGCGCTGGTATCCAGCGGATGGGTAAGCTACGCCAGACTGGTGCATGCTGAAGTCTTAAAGGCTAAAGACAAGGAATTCATCCTGGCTGCCCGGGGATTCAACGCCTCGGCACTGCGCATCGCCTCCAGCCACATGGCGCCCCTGATCATTCCCCTGCTGCTGACCCAAACCGTACTGGGCATTGCCGGGGTCATTTTGCTCGAGTCGAGCCTGAATTTTCTCGGCCTGGGCCTTGACCCGCGGCTGCCCACCCTGGGACAGATGATCGACACCGGCCGCGGCCACATATTTGTCAGACCCTCATTGGTTCTCCTGCCCGGTGGCTGCCTGGTTGTACTGATCGCCGCTTTCCTGCTCCTGGCCGACGGCATGAAAAAAAATCCCCGATCGACCTTTTTGCAAATAGCAGATAAATAAATTATAATATGGCAGTAAGGCGGATGGGTGGCAGACCCATACTGCCGGAAGGTGAGCATGGAAAAAAGAAAGGAAAAACGGGTCAAAAAGAGAATGCTCTCCTGCATGGAAGAAAGACCGGCGATCATCGTCGATATTTCCCAAAGCGGAATTCAAATTTCCATGAGTTCAACCCCAAAGGATCAACTCGTTTCGATCAAACTGAAGATCGGCGGCAAGGTCATCGATTTAAAAGGGGATGTGCGCTGGATAAATAAAACGATATCCAATCAAAACTCCAGCAATATCGGCATCGCCATCCGCGAGGCCCCGGCCGAATATTTACAACTTTTGGAAAGTCACCCGTAAAAAGAATTTGTGGTTTTGGCTATGCTATCAGGAATTGCCCTGCGTATTCTCGTTTTCGTCAAAACGCAGGGGCCGTGATGAAACAGAAGCCGCAGCCGGTTCGAGAGTTATTTCGATCGCATCATCGATCAATCGACAGCTCAGGTAGCGGGCCGCGGTCCATTCTTTTTCCAATGAAAGGTAGGCGATTTTTTCAAGCAATTCCTTCTTCAAAACACGGGTCAGGTTGCGGGCGCCATATTCGCGTGAATAGCCCTTGCGGGCGATCGAGCAAAGCGCATCATTTTTGATGATCAGCTCTTTGCCCTGTTTTTCCAGATCGTGGCGGATCTCCCGCAAGTGGATATCAATAATGGCTTTGATATCGGCATCATGCAGGTGCCTGAAGATGATGATCTCATCGATACGGTTGAGAAATTCCGGGGAAAAATATTTTTTCAGGGATTTGATCAGGACGGCCCTGGAGACATTGGCGCCTTCCAGATCGCTTTTGTAGCCCATGTTGGCCTTGGAAAACAAAGCCGTACCGATATTGGAGGTCATGATGATGGTGGTTTTGGAAAAATCGATCACATTGCCGCGGGCGTCGGTCAGGCGGCCGGCGTCGAATACCTGCAGAAAGATGTTCAGCAATTGCGCGTCAGCCTTTTCAATTTCATCGAGCAGGATTATGGAGTACGGGTTCTGGCGTACCTTGTCGGTCAACTGGTTGGAATCATAATACCCGACATAGCCCGGAGCCGCCCCGACAAAGCGCGAATAGGTGAATTTTTCCATATATTCGGACATATCGATGCGGATCAGGTAATCCTGGCTGCCGTACAATGCCTCGCTCAAGGCGATGGCGGTTTCCGTTTTACCCACTCCGGTCGGGCCGATGAACATGAAAACGCCGTGCGGCCGGTTCTTTTTTATATCATAACCCAACTTGGAAGTGATCACGGAAGAAACCATTTTGGCGACGGCCTCATCCTGCCCGACGATCCTTTTCAAAATATTGGCCGACAGGGCGAGCAGGCGGCTTTTCAAAGAAATGGAAATATGGGTTTCGGGAAGATTGCCGATATCGGACAATACTTCGACCACATCCGACTCCTCGATCCGGTAGGGGCCGGCAGGGGCGGAAATATTTTTCAACTTGACCTTGGCGCTGCAGCGCTCCAGAAGCATGATGGCCGAATCGGGCAATTTCCGTTCCCGGATATCCCGTTTGGCGCTCTCCACGATGTCTTCGATGATTTCATTTGAAACCAGCATGTCATCCTTGGTCACAACCGAGTTGACCAGGTTTTTCAGGATTTTGCGGGTGCCTTCCGGGGTGAGTTCGTTGACCATTATTTTTTGGAAATAGCCCAGCAGGGAATTGTCTTTCTCGACCGTGTTTTTATATTCTTCATAATCGGTCGTGGCGATCACCTGGATGGAATTGTCGCGCAGAAAATTTTTCAGGATATTGACCAGGTCCAGGGATGTCCCCCTGGCTGACCCGGTGGACATCATCAGGTGGATGTCCTCCAGGACCAAAATGGAATTCTGGGATTTGAATTCCTGCAAAAGCTTCAGGACTTTTTCTTCAAACTGGCCGCGGTATTTGGAACCGGTGAGCAGCGACACAAAATTGATCTCTTTTATTTTTTTCTCTTTCAGCGCCTGCGGAACTTCTTCGAAAATTATTTTCTGGGCCAGAAGGCGGATCAAGGTGGATTTACCGACGCCCCTTTCGCCGATGATCAGCAGGTTTCTTTTGGAATTGGATATCAAGATCTCGATCATCTGGCGGAGTTCCTTGCTGCGGCCGATGATCCTTTCTTCTTTCTGGATAACGGTCTCGGTAATATCAAAAAAAGCGTCGCTCTTCTGGATCTCCGGTTTGTTTTTCCCTTTGTCGATCGTTTCCCTGATTTTTTTGATTTTCTCAGCCAAATTCTTACTCTGGGCGATCACCAGCGCTTTCTCATAAAAACTCAAGGCCAGCTCAACATTCTCTTCCTGCCAATATACGTCGCCGATCATTTCGTGC
>Ga0209450_10000997_pt1 | contig 14279 bp, 18 predicted proteins | sample FrelakmetLWP11LW_FD_187149 | JGI IMG/M metagenome (GOLD analysis project Ga0209450, IMG submission 187149) | Freshwater lake sediment microbial communities from the University of Notre Dame, USA, for methane emissions studies - LWP11 LW (SPAdes)... | ecosystem: Environmental > Aquatic >...
GCCGGAGCGTGCCGACCTGCCCGGCAAGCCTGCCAACCGCGTGTTCCGCGTCCCGGGCGAGGAAAATGTCGACGGCGACCAGAGGCGCTCCCAGGGCCGTCCCTAGTATCCTCGCCAGAGCCGAGCGTTCGCCCGGGTCGGGCGGACGATTCAGGGCGCAGGCCCCGGGCTGGACGTCTCGCTGCCGCTATCGGATGACGCCATCCAGGCGAACAGCGAGGAGCGCATCGCCTCTTCCACCGTCATGCTGATCGGGGTTGCCCAGGTGCGCGGTACGAACACGGTGTAGCCGCCGATCATGTAGCCCATCGGCAGGTAAACCGCCACACGGTCGCCCTGCAGGAATCCTGAGGGCAATCCGTCGACGCCCTGGCGCGTTACCAGGCCCACCAGTTCCAGTTCGTTGCCCGGAATTCTCAGCACCACCACCTGCTGCGCCGGCTTGTCCTTGTGCGTTGAAAAATAGTCGGCGAAACTCTTTAGTGAGGAATAGATGCTCTTCACTACAGGCAGATTGGTGAAGGGCAGTTCGATCAGCGAGAGGAGTTTCCCCGCCAGGGGCTGGGAGACCAGAACGCCGACCAGGAAGATGCCGATGACACCCAGAATCAGCCCCATGCCCGGCACATAGAATTCGCCGATGAAGGGGCGAATGATCTGCATCGCCAGCGTTTCCGACCAGGTCAGGAACAGGTAAAGCAGATAGACGGTGAGCCCCAGCGGCAAGGCCGTGATAAGGCCGCGAAAAAAATACTGATAGATGCGCATCATCGAATGGAGTCCCGGTGGCCGGGCGGCGGCCTGAGTGAAGAAGTCCCGCCCCGTTTTTTGCCAGCATAGCAGCGCATGCCCTGCTTGTTATGCCCGAGGTGCAGCCACGATCCGCTCTGCTGCATAATTCCCCGCTCATGGCTGCTTCCGGCTTGCTGAATTGAATCTCTGGTTTGTCTACATTCTGCGTTGCGCAGATGACACGCTTTATACCGGCATCACCACCGATGTCGGACGGCGCGTCGACGAACACAATGCCGGCAAGGCGTCCGGTGCGCGCTACACGCGCGGCCGTCGTCCGGTGGTGCTGGCGTATTCCGAGGAGGCCGCCAGCCGTGCGGCCGCCTCGCGCCGCGAGGCGGCAATCAAGCAGCTCGATCGAGCCGGCAAGCTGGTCTTGTGCCAGGCCTGGCAGAGAGGGGCTACCCGCCAGGCCTGATCCGGGCCCGCGCGTCATTCCCCGTTTATCCGCGGCGAGCCCATTCGTGGTTTGCCGGATTGGGTTAGGCTTGCGACATGAGCGATGCGAGCCACCCGTCAGCTGACACCCGCAACGACCATCCCGATGCCCCCGAGCTTGAAGTCGTGATCGAGATTCCGCGCGGCAGCTTTCTGAAGCGCGGTTCCACCGGCCGCATCGATTTCATCTCGCCCTTACCGTGTCCATTCAACTACGGTTCCGTGCCGGCTTACCTCGGGCAGGAGGGCGACCTGCTGGATGCCGTCGTTCTCGGTCCACGCCTGCCCGCCGGCAGCCGGATCCGGATCAGGGCGTGGGGCGCGGTGATCCTGCGCGACCGCGGCATGGTCGACGACAAACTGGTGTGCAGCGACCAGCCACTTACTCCGTCGCAGCGCCGCTGGGTGCTGCGGTTCTTCGGTTTCTACGCGAGGTGCAAGGGCCTGCTGAATCTCGTACGTCACCATCCAGGACGCAACGCCTGCGAGGGTTGGTGCAGCCCTGACGAAGCCATGGCGCGGGCCGAGCCGAGGCCGTCCACGTGGCAGGGGCCCCCGGTTGATTACTAGTGCAGATACCCCCGGTCTTCCTGGCGGTCGAAAAGTCGTTCAGATCGGTTTGCTTGTTATTTCCGCAAGACTTGGACTAATTTGAAAACAGAATAATCAATAAACGAAGCGGGAAGTCGGCTCATAATTCAGCTCGTTTCCATTTTCCTGCAGTCCTTTTTCGGAGTCTTATTTGGGCTTCGGCCTGAGGCAGTTTACTCATGAGATCACCTTGCAGATGTCGGGTTGGTCACGAAGGTGATCTTCTCGCCAGATTATCGATTCCCCTATGGCTGAGCTTGCTGGTGGCGCCGGCCTTTGCGCTGGTGGCCTGCACGTCGCCTGCGCGGACATCGAAGTCGGACGTGCCATCAGTCGAACAACGCCTGTCCGACCTCGAACGCCGCATCGAGGTGCTGGAAGCGCGTCCCCCGCTCGAGCCGCCCTACCGCAATCGGGCGGAGATCGAGGCGCACATCCAGGCGCTCGAAGCCGAGAGGGCCACGCTGCTGACCCGTTACCTGGCCGAACATCCCGCCATCAGAGACATCGATCGCAGGCTGTCGATACTCAATACCCAGCTGAAGATGATCGAATAGCACGATGAGGCTCAGCGTTCGCGGGGCGAGATCGTAGCGGCTTTTCTTCCTGTGGGTTTCCGTTCAAATCAGCCGCTCCGTTACGGACATCCGTTGTCTGGCCGGTACGGCGCGCTATGGCGCCAGGACAGGAAGGCAGGACCGTGTCCGTGTCCCGCATGCGGATGCGCTCGTCCCAGACAATATGGCGCGATGAGATCGAGCTGCTTGTACGGGATCGACCCGGCAGACAGTAGCGACTCAGCTCATTCGCCGCGGCTTCCCGAAGTATTCTTCCTGGAGGCTTGTCGGCCACAGGCCCTAGATGCAGACCGGCTCGAGTTTGATCGGCAGAACCTCGGTTTCATTCAGGTTTCCGATTACCTCGAACATGAATTTCTCGAAGGCGAGGATCGGCGGAAAACCATTCGTCATTCGCTCTATCTGGATGCAGGGCGTGCTGAACGCCACGATCGGCTTCTGGCCAGTCTGTGAGTAGATTTCGACAGGCAGGGGGGAAAGGGAGACTTTCGACCCGGGAAAGGTCTGGACGCCTTCTGCATTGGCCTGGCCGAAAAGCCCGCACAGACCGGCCAAAATGGCGCAGGAAAGAAAGTTCTGTTTCGTATTCATGGCGTGTCTCCGCTTGTAAGTTATTCAACCCCCTCAGGGATTCGCTTATTTATAGCGGAGTTCCTTTGTTTTTGAATAAATTCGCCGCAAGGACAACACGATAGAGGCTTGGGGTTGTTCGAAGACAGGCAAGATAACGTCGGCGGACAGTTTTCACTCAGGCTTGTGGCCGCGACTCAATTGGCTGCAAAAGACTGTCCTGTTTGGTGCGCCACGCACAAAAAACATCCATCCCGTTTTCCAGTCAAGCCGGGCGCTTGCACCCAGCCCTCCCTGCATTGCTGGAGTTGCGAGTCATTGCCCGGCTGTCATATTTACGGCACATGAATTGCTTAGAGTGTCTATAAGCAATCTCTAATGGATCTTACATGGCTGTATTTTTCAAGTCTCTGCTGGTTCTGATCATTGCGGCCTGCGCTGGTCTCGCACAGGCTGCGGAGCCGGCGCTGCTGACCCGGCAGGTGCCGGGCCGCAGCCTCGACGAGGTCACCGAGAGGCTGACGCAGGCCATCACGTCCCACAACTACACCTTCGTTCGCCAGCAGGCGATCGACAGCCGGATGGTGCCGGTGGAGTGGGAGGCGAAATCGGTGCGCATCGTCTATTTCTGCAACTTCAACAAGATGGACGCCGCCTTGCGGCGCGACCTTCGCACCACCCAGGTGATGCCCTGCCGCATCACCCTGATTGAAAGCGGAAAGGGCGTCGAACTGGTCGTCGTCAACCCGGCCTGGATCAGCGCGCAGTGGAATTCGCCCGAACTGCAGCCGTATTGCCTGCAGTTGAAGCAGGACTACCTGGCCATACTCGAGGAGACCTCGCTGTGAAAACATTTCTGCTCGCCTTCACCCTGACCGCGGCCACCCTGCAGGTGGCGGCGTCCCCGCTTTCCGCCAGCAAGGCGGGGAGCATGCAGACCGCCCTCGACGACCTGAGCCTGGCGCTGGCCAACCACGGCTACCATCTGGTCAAGGTCCAGCCCATCGATCAGGCCCTGGTCAAGCGCGGGTTTTCCGATCCCGGCATCCGCATCGCGTTTGTCGGCAGGGAAGAGCAGGTGCGGCAGGCGCTCGAGGCCGATCCAGCCCTGCTCAACCTGCTGCCGATGCGGCTGACCCTGGAAAATGACCATGGCCAAGTGCGCATCAGCAGCGACGATCTGGCGCAGTGGCGCGAGAGCCGGCCGTCCGCAGGCAAGGTTCTGCAGCAATGGGAAGACGAACTCGCCGCCATCCTGTCTGACTACGCCGGCCCGTAGGCGCCTGTTTCCTGCGAGGGTGAGCCTGCACTTCGGATCAGCGCCTGAGACCGCCGCATGGCCTACACTGCCGCCATGATCGTCACTTCGGCCTCGTCCCCGATCCTCTGGTATTTCGCCGACCCGATGTGTTCGTGGTGCTGGGGATTTTCGCCGGTGATCGAGGCGTTGCGGGAAAGCTATCGCGAGCGCCTGAAGATTGCGCTGATGCTTGGGGGCCTTCGGCCGGGGACGACGCAGCCAATGACACCGAACCAGCGCGCCGCCATCCTCCATCACTGGCGGGAGGTGCAGGCCATGACTGGCCAGGCCTTCAGCTTCGAGGGCGCGCTGCCGGACGGGTTCGTCTATGACACCGAGCCGGCGAGCCGTGCGGTCATTACCGTGGGGGCGTTGAATCCAGCGGCCATCTTTGCCTACTTCAAGTCCGTCCAGCAGGCCTTCTATGTCGCGCAGCGCGACGTTACGCGGCCTGCCGTGCTGGCGGTGCTGGCGCAAAGGCACGATGTCGAAACAGATGACTTCCTGGTGCGGTTCGAGTCGGATGAGATGAGAAACAAGACCCGGCAGCATTTTCTGCATACCCGCCAGGCCGGGGTGACGGGCTTCCCCGCATTGATGGTAAGCGATGCGTCGGGCCGCGCCCGGCTGAGCGAGGGCTGTCGCAGCCTCGGGGAGATTCGCTCCGCGCTGGAGGCCTGGCTGGCCTCACGCGGCATGGCGTGACCCGGTTTCAGCGCGTCTTCAGCACGGCGGCGGGGGCACCACCAGCTGAACATACTCGAGCGCTTCGTAGCTGCGGATCCGTGCCGGGCCGGTGGGCGCGACATCGATGTCGGCCGGAAAGTCCTCGGCCACCCGTCTGCGCCAGCCGGCATGGGTTTCGCAGACATGCACCGGGCTCGCGGCAGCTTGTTGCCCGGCCCTGCTCGGCGTAATCTGAAACGACATGACGGGTCAGGACAAGCCCGTCCTGCCAGCAGGGCGGTTGCCCCGCGACATCCAAACAAGGAGAGAGACACCATGAAAACATTACGTACGATTTCATTCGCATCAATGCTCCTGCTGGCAACACCCGTGCTGGCGCAGGCGGGGCACGAACATCATGGCGGAGCGGTTGCCGAGGCCCCGGCCAAAGATGCGGACGAGCCAGCCACCGCCGCTCCCGCCACCGCCGCTGCAGCCAAGGCTGGCGGAGGCAAAATGTCCCACGGTGGCGGCATGGACGGCTGCAAGCACATGAAAGGTGGCGGGGCAGCCGACACCACCGCGCTTGAACGGCGTATCGACGAACTGGAAAAGCGGCTTGACCTGGTTCAGCTTCTGCTGAAGCGCGAGTCGCGCTGAAGCGCAAACCGGCCAGCATCCGATCATCAGTCTGTTGTCATGCCGTTGAACCGATGCAGCCCGGGCGCGAACCATTTTTCGGGCCGCTGCCGGGTGGCCGCAATTCGAATAGACCGCTGATCAGGTGCTGCTGGAGGGGGCCGGACGTTCCTCGCACTTCGGCTTCGGCGCAGGCGTCGCCGGCGTCGCGGTCAGGGTGATCACGTCCTTGCCACGCTGCAGCACGATCTCGACTTGCCGGTCTTCGTCACCCTTGCGCACCAGCCAGCGCAGGCGGTCGCCAGAGAAGACCGGCTTGCCGTCGAATTCCAGGATCACGTCGTCGGCCTGGATGCCGGCAGCTTCGGCGGCGCTGCCAGGCTGCACCTTCACCACCCGTACACCGTAATTCAGGTCCAGTTCGTCCAGTTCGGGGTGGGGTACGGCGGCGACCATCACCCCCAGGGTTCTTCCCGGAGCCATGGCCGCTCCGTGATAAGGCCGGGCGTAGGTATGGGGGCAGTGACCGCCCGGCATGCCATGAGGACCGTATCCCGGGCAGGTCGGGTGTCCGTAGCCCATGCCGTGGCCTTGCCAGTCATGCGCGGCAGCGGGGGTGGCGGCAAATAGGGTGGCAAGGACGAGGCCGGCAAGCGCCGGGCGCGATGCGTTCAGTTGCTTGATCATGTTCAGTCTCTCCATCGTTGTTGAAGGGATGCCCACTGTTTGCGGACAGCGCAGTCTTTGTCCTGATTCGAGGCGGAGAGGTTCCTGGGCGGCTACATACGGCTGTCACAATCGGCTGGTAGGCTGAATAGCCCCCCGCTTACATCCCCGCAGAACTTGAAACCTCACTCCACAAGCATTGCCGAGCGCCTGATTCCGACCCTTGAACGGTTGCGGCAGGAGGCGCTTGCGCTGGAATCCGCGCACCGGGACAAGGTCAACCAGGCGCATCCGGACTGTCGCGACAGCGCACGTAATCTGCTGCACTACCTGGCACTGCGGCAGAGCGACATCCGCAATCTGCAGGATGACCTGGGCCTGCTCGGGCTGAGCCGGCTGGGGCGTGCCGAAGCGCACGTCATGGGCAGTCTCGACGCCGTGCTGACCGCGCTGCATGCGCTGGCCGGGCACGCGCCCGAAACCGACGGCCCGCTGCGCGCCGTGACGCCGATGGGGGCGGGCGCCAGCCGTCTCGATGCCCACACTCATGCGCTCCTCGGCCGGCCTGCCGGCAAGCGTGCGACGCGCATCATGGTCACCATGCCGAGCGAGGCTGCGTGCAACCCGCATCTGCTGGAAGAGTTGCTGGTGTCCGGCATGGACGTGATGCGCATCAACTGCGCCCATGACGATCCCGAGGCCTGGCTGGCGATGATCCGCAACCTGCGCGGCGCGCAGCGGGTCACCGGGCGGATGTGCCGGATCTACGCCGATCTCGCCGGCCCCAAGCTGCGCACGGGGCGCATCGAACCGATCGGGCGCATGCTCGAATTCAAGACCCGGCGCGATCCGTTCGGGCGGGTGCTGGAGCCGGCCCGGATATGGCTGACCCCGCGCGCGCGGCCCGAGGCCCCGCTGCAGGACGTGGCAGCCACCCTGCCGCTCGACGACGCGCTGCTGCAGCAGGCCAGTGCCGGCGATCATCTGGACGTCGACGACGCCCGTGGCGGCCGCCGCCATTTGCGCCTGGAGGAGCGCTACGGTGAGTCGTGGCTGGCTTCCTGCGCCCAGCATGCCTATATTCCCGAGGGCGCGAAATGCGTTCTCTATCATGGCGACGCGCAGCTGGCTGCCGGCGCGGTCGGGCCGCTGCCGGAAGTGGTGCAGCCCCTGCTGCTGCATGTCGGCGACACCCTGATGCTGACGCCGGCAGACCAGCCGGGACGGCCCGCCGAATACGGCGAGCAGGGTGAGTTGTTGCGCCCGGCCTCGATCCCCTGTTCGCTCGACGCGGCATTCGATGCGGCCGAGGCCGGCCAGCCTATCTGGTTCGACGACGGCAAGATCGGCGGACGAATCGTGGAAAACGGCGGCCGCCAACTGAAGATCGAGATCACCCACGCGACCCCGCAGGGCAGCAAGCTGCGCGCGGAAAAGGGCATCAACCTGCCGCAGACCGACCTCGCCATCGCGGCGCTGACCGATCAGGACCGGGACAACCTGCGCCTCCTCGCTCCGCATATCGACGTTGTCGGGTTGTCCTTCGTGCGCAGCGCCGAGGACGTGCTGGATTTGCAGACCCTGCTGCGCGAGACGGGAAACAGCCGGATGGGTACGGTGCTGAAGATCGAAACCCGTCAGGCCTTCGAAAACCTGCCGCTGATCCTGCTAGCCGCGTTGCGTCAGCCGCCGGTCGGCATCATGGTGGCGCGCGGCGACCTGGCAGTGGAGATCGGGTTCGAGCGTTTGGCCGAAGTGCAGGAGGAAATCCTCTGGCTGTGCGAGGCGGCGCACGTTCCGGTGATCTGGGCGACCCAGGTGCTCGACACCATGGCGAGGCGCGGCATCCCCACGCGCGCCGAGGTTTCGGATGCCGCCAAGGGCATTCGTGCCGAGTGTGTCATGCTCAACAAGGGGCCGTATATTGCCGAGACCGTGCGCTTTCTATGCGGCGTGCTCGAGCGCATGAGCGACCACCAGTCCAAGCACCGACCGATGATGCGGCGGCTGGCGGTTTCGACCCTGCCGGGCGAGCCGCTACTCAAAGCGGGCAAGCGGAAAGTACGTTAGTGTCCGGGCACAAAAAAACCGCCGGACTCGCCGGCGGTTTTCAGTAGAGCCACCCCTTTTCAGAGTGCGCTGGTGTTGTGGCAGCCCGTGCCGCAGGAGTGGGTATAGGGAATGGGCATGGCCTTGCCCGGTTCCACACCCTTGACCCCGACATTGTCCTTGCGTGGCACGTCATACAGGTGCGAGGTTATGTCGTTCTGCCAGTAGTTCTTGCCGTCCTTGCCCGTCATGCCCTTGCCCATGCCGGCGCCGGTCTGCATGGTCTTGGTGTTGTGGCAGCTGGAGCAGGTGATCTTCTCCGGAGCCACGGTGCACTTGGTCTTGGCCATCACGTGCTTGCCGATGTCGGTGTTGCCCTTGTGACACGTCGTGCAGGATTCGGCCGAGTTGGAGTCGAGCTTCATCTGGTGCGCGAACTTGCCCTTGCCATGCGGTTCGTGGCAATCGGCACACGCGATCAGATGGTTGCCGTTGCGGTGCTTGGACGACTTGATGAAGTCGGTGTACTGCTGGTGGTGGGACTTGGAATGCAGCCCGTCCGCCCAGTAGTCCTTCTTGGCATCCGCATCCTCCCGGGTGGTGTACTGGGTGAGGAAGGTGTTGCGGCTGGTTCCCGGCAGCATCATCTTGTTGTCGGCGTTGACCGGCTGGTCGTTCTTCAGGTTGCCCTGCGGACGGCTGTGGCACTGGCCGCAGATCATCGAGGAACGTTCCGCAGCGAGCTTGCCCGGGCTGACGATATTGGCCGCCTTCTTGCCCTTGGGTGCCTTGACGTGGTTGGAACCGGGTCCGTGGCAGTTTTCGCAGCCCATGTTGATCTCGTTGGGCGTGCCGTCGCCGTCGACGTCCATCTCGCCCTCCGGATCGTTGGCCGAGCCGGCGATGTAGTCGCCCGCGGCGTTCTTGGTCAGCGTGTAGCCGTTGTAGTGGCAGCTCGCACATTCCTTGTCGAAGGACTTGGCCTGCGGCGGGTTGGCCAGCTTGCCAGTCTCTTCGTTGAACAGCCAGTCGGCGTGGTAGTCGCGCCAGGGCTTGCGGCTACGGTCGCCGTAGGCATCCTTGCCTTCGGTGTTGTACTGCACGAAGGGGAACAGGTTGGCGCCGACGCGGTACAGATAGCGCTGCTTGTACACCCCGCCGCCGTAGGTCAGTTCGACCGGGTAGACGCGCGGCGGATCGCTCGGATCCTTGGCGTTTTCGGTGGTGAACTTGAGCTTGCCGTCGGCATCCTTGGCGAAAGTGGCGGTGAAGCTCACGGTGGCGGGATCGGCGGGAGCCTTGTCGCTGATCAGGTACTTGTCGAAGCCGCGGGTCTTGTCATAGCCGTGGAACCAGAACTTGGTGCCGGCCATGAGCTTGTTGAGCCCTTCGTTGAGTCGGGGGAAACGCGAGGAATCCTGCAGGCCGCTGTCCTTGCCGACCGCGTGGATACCCAGACGGTGCATGGTCGACTTGAAGGTTTCGTGATCGCTGTGGCAGCCGAGGCAGGTGCTGGTGCCGACATACTTGGCACCGGCTGCGACGTTGCCCGAAACCTTGATCGTCACCGGTGCGGCCGCCAGTTCGGTATTGGAAAGCGATTGGCGCGACTTGTCGCCGCCCGGCAGGTAGCTGCTGTCCGCGGGTTCGACATAGAGGAAGTATTTGCCGCTCGGCACGGCGGCCACGTTGAACTCGCCGCTGGCACCGCTCCTGGCGTTCAGGTAGCGCGCGCGGTTGGCTGCCAGGTTGTCTTCCAGCGGCTCATCATTCTTGGCGTCCTTCTTGATCTCGATCGGCGTCTTCGCCATCGTCGCCACGTCGGCGGCGGGGATCAGCCAGACCGTGGCATTGGCCACTTTCTGCCCGGAACCATCCTCGACCACACCCTTGACCGCGACGTCCTTCTTGAAGCCCGGCAGCGTGCAGCCGTAGATCAGGGCCATCGCACTCAGGGCCACCAACCCCCTCACAAATGACTTCCTCATGTTGTCTCCTCCTAATTAAAAACCCGCCGGGAAAATCCCCGGCGGGAAAGTGAAACCTATAATTCGCACCACTCTAGTATCGATTCCCGATATTGAGAAGCGATATTTGCCAAGGTATGCAAAATTGTTGTTTTCCGGAGTGTCGCCGCCAGACCTCTATAATCGGAGCTGCATATCGGGTCTGTCGGCGTGTGAATGACAGACGCTGCCAGCCAACAGACGAGAAAGGCGGAATGTCCTTCCATCCGGCACCATGAAAGATCGCCATCTTTATTCTGGCCTGGTCCGCCTGCATATCCTCCACCATGCCAGACATGGCGGCGTATTCGGCGTGGGGCTGATGGAGGAACTGGGGCGGCATGGCTACAAGCTCAGCCCGGGGACCCTGTACCCCATCCTGCATGGCATGGAGAAATCCGGCTATCTGGTGTCGCACCTTGAACAGGTGGACGGGCGCCAGCGCCGCATTTACAAGGCAACCCCGTCCGGCAGGAAGGCGCTCGAGCTCGGCAAGGAACGGGTGCGCGAACTCTATCGGGAACTGCTCGAGGACCACTGACCGACGGTTCGGTCCGTCGCTGATTGCGGGTGTGCACAGCTTCGGAAGGCGGGTCGGTGCTGTTACGGTTTAACGCCAACCCGCACAAATTCGCTCTTCCTGATCGTGTGCAGCAAGCTGGCTGATCAGCATGTCCCGACCTGCTCCAGCAATGCCCTGATTTGCGGCAAGGCCTGCTCGGCAGTCTTGCGTCCGATTTCAATGGCGGTCTCGGCGCGATAAAAATCCATGATGCCAAGGTGGCCGAGCTGCGGTGCGATCAGCACATCCGCCGGTTCGCCGGCGAGCCGGCTGCGGGTGATCAGCACCTGCATGATGTTGATGCTCGATGCCAGCACATCGAGCATGGCGGGTGGCTTGTCCTTGCCGTTGGCGGGGTTGAGGCCGAGTTGCGACATCACTGGCTGGATATGCGCCATGACGCTGTCGGTCAGGTTTTCAGGCTTGCCGGACTTGGGCTTGCGCGTGGATTTCGCGGTTTTCAGCTTGAGGTGGCGGCCGACCAGGTCGGAGTTGGCGTCGACCGCGATGACCCAGTCGGCGCCCATCGCGCGGCAGAGGGAAACCGGAACGGGGTTGACCAGGCCACCGTCGACCAGCCATCTGCCCTGGTGACTAAACGGGGTGAGCAACCCGGGCAGGGCGATCGAGGCGCGCACCGCATCCGAGACCGGTCCCTCGCGCAGCCAGATTTCGCGCCCGCTCTGCAGGTCGGTGGCCACCGCCCCGAACGGCAGCGGCAGTTCGGCGATGTCGCGGTCGACGAAGTGGCTGCGAAAGAACTCGATCAGCTTCTCGCCCTTGATCAGTCCGCCGTTTAGCGAAACATCCAGGAAGCTGACCACGGTCTGCATGGTCAGACTTCTTGCCCAAGCTTCCAGGCGGTCGAGGTCACCGTCGACATAGGCCGCGCCGACCAGCGCGCCGATCGAGGTGCCGCAGACGATGTCCGGTACGATGCCGGCGTCGGCAAGGGTGCGCAGTACGCCGATGTGCCCCCAGCCGCGCGCTGCGCCGCTGCCGAGGGCGAGGCCTATCTGGGGTTTGCGTGGCTTGCTCATCTGTGTAGTCACCTCGGCTGATGATGCACCTCGAACCGGTCGCCCATGCCCGACCACCGGCAAGACAACGGTCCTGTTCTTGAGGCGCTCGGGCACATCTGGGAACGGCGCCTTCAATTTCGCCATGATCACACCGGACCGGGGCCCGGGCAACCGCTTGCCGGCGCTCCCATCTGGCGGCACTGGCACGCGCCGCCAACCCGCACATTCGATCGAGCCCACAGCCGTGTTATCCCCCCCCGAATCCGTCTTAAGGTTTCCATAAGACTGGACCGGCAAAGTGGCACCGTCACCCACAAGTACGGAGGCCATCATGACTATCCAATCGGAACAAACGCGCAGTGTTTACGACCCGCTGCTGAGAATGCTGCACTGGTGGATTGCAGCCAGCATCCTTGTTCTCATCGCCACCAGCCAGCTTGCCGAATGGTTCGAGGACGGCGCCCTGGAACAGACGCTCTGGGATGGGCACGTGCTGTCCGGCTACGCGCTGGCATCCGGCCTGGTCGCCCGCCTGCTGTGGGGCCTGGTCGGGCCGGAGAGCGCGCGCTGGCGCGACCTGTGGCATCCCGCCACCTGGATCAATACGCTGCGCCGCCTGCGTCTGCCGACGATGACGCGCTTCGGCCACGACCCGCTCGCGAGTCTTGCCTATCTGGCCGCCTACGCGCTGATGGCGCTGATGGTGGTCACCGGGCTGGGGCTGACGGCGACGGAGTTCCAGAGCGGGCCGCTGGCCGGCTGGCTGGGCGGTGCGGGTTGGCTGGAGGAGGTCTTTGAGGAGCCGCACGAGGCCGGGTTCGCGCTGCTGCTCGGCTTCATCGGCCTGCATATGGCGGCGCTGGTGTTCCATCGCCTGCGGGGCGAGCGCGTAGCCCAGAGCATGATCACCGGCAAGCAGTACCGTGCAATCGAACAAGGAGTTGACCATGTCTGAACCGAGAGTGATGAGTAGCCTGATCGTGCTTTGCGGCCTGCTGGCCCTACCCGCTGCCGCCGCCGACACGGCGCGCAGCCAGCAGGATCGCTACGCCGCCGTGGCCGGGGTGCAGGCTTTCTCCGACAGCCGCGGCTCGGCGTTGTACCGCACCGAGCATGCCAGCCGCAACGGCGGAACGGTGAGTTGCGCCGCCTGTCATGGCGCCGACCCGCGCCAGCCGGGAAAAACCCGCGTCGGCAAGCGGATCGAGCCGCTGGCGCCGTCGGCCAACCCGGAGCGTTTTAGCGATGCGGCCAAGACCGAAAAATGGTTCCGCCGCAATTGTCAGGATGTGCTGCAGCGTGAATGCACGCCGCAGGAAAAGGGCGATTTCATCGCCTGGCTGATCAACTTCAAATGAGGAGCATGAGAAATGAACTATCTGTTGCGTGGTGTGCTGGTGGTGGGGTCGGTGGCGGCGTTGAGCCTGGCCGCATTTTCGTTGCCGGTGAGCGAGGCGCGCGGTGACAACGACGAGGGCGAGGGTCGCGGCACCCTGATGCCCAGGGTCGCGAACAAGGCCTGGCAGCAGGAATGCGCCAGCTGTCACATCGGCTTCGCACCGGGCTTCCTGCCGAAAGCGTCGTGGCGCAAGATGATGGGCAACCTGGACAATCATTTTGGCGACAATGCCAGTCTCGATCCCGCGACGCGTGACGAGATCCTGCGTTTTCTCGAAGCCAATGCCGCCGACAGCGGCAGCAGCAAGATCGGAAGCAAGACCATGCGTTCGCTGGCGCCCGGTGCCGCGCCGCAGCGCATCACCGAAACCCGCTGGTTCGTCAACGAACATGACGAGGTGTCGCGCGCGACCTGGAAGCGCAAGTCGGTGGGCTCCGCCGCCAACTGTGCCGCCTGCCACAAGCAGGCGGAAAAAGGACAGTTCGACGAACACCGGGTTAGCATTCCAAAATGAAATCATCCGCACACGAGCGCGCATGCGCATTTTGCTAGTGGAGGACGACGCCCTGCTCGGCGACGGGCTCAAGGCCGGTCTGGCCGGGGCCGGTTACGCCGTCGACTGGGTGCGCGACGGCGAGGCGGCGGTGGCGGCGCTCGCCGCCGAGTCCTTTGCCGCCGTGGTGCTCGACCTGGGCTTGCCGCGCCGGGACGGGCTGTCGGTGCTGCAGTGGCTGCGCGGAAGAAGCGATGCCACGCCGGTGCTGATCCTCACCGCCCGCGATCAGGCCAGCGACAAGGTGCGTGGCCTGGATCTCGGGGCGGACGACTACGTGATTAAACCCTTCGACCTCGACGAAATAGCGGCGCGGCTGCGGGCGCTGATCCGCCGCGCCCATGGCCGGCCGCAGCCGCTGCTGCGCCTCGGCGAGGTGACGCTGGACCCGGCGGCGCGCACCGTCACGCGCGGCGGGGAGACGGTCAGCCTGACCGGACGCGAATTC
>Ga0209450_10000998_pt1 | contig 14270 bp, 12 predicted proteins | sample FrelakmetLWP11LW_FD_187149 | JGI IMG/M metagenome (GOLD analysis project Ga0209450, IMG submission 187149) | Freshwater lake sediment microbial communities from the University of Notre Dame, USA, for methane emissions studies - LWP11 LW (SPAdes)... | ecosystem: Environmental > Aquatic >...
CGGACCGGCAAGGCGCTGGCGGAGATCGGGCAAGCGCTGCTGGCGGGGGGCGCCTGTGCAATCAAACTGATCGATGTCGACGACATCGTCATCGACGAGCGGGTACGCCTGAAATGCCAGATTCCCCGCTGCGACAGCTTCGGCAAAAATCTCATGTGCCCGCCCCACGTGCCGTCTGTGGCCTCGTTCCGCGAGGCCCTTTCCCGCTTCTCCAGGGCCCTGCTCATCCAGGTATCCGCACCGCTGGACCAAAATCCCGCAGACCGCCCGTCGGCAGGGGTTTTCGCAGCGGCCGGAAAACTCCACGATCTGGTCAATCTTGCGGAAAAGCGGGCCTTTGAAAAAGGATTCCGATTTGCAACCGGCCTGATCGGGGGGTGCTGCCGTCTCTGTGAAACGTGCGTCGCAGTCGAGGCCGGTCAAGCCTGCCGCTTTCCCTTCAAAGCCCGCCCCTCCATGGAAGCCATGGGCATTGACGTCGTGGCCACAGCGGAAAAGGCAAGCGTGCCGATGGGATTCCCCATTGCCGAATGCGTCACCTGGACAGGGGTGGTTTTAATCTGAGCCGGCGCTGAAAGTCATTTTAACAGGAGGTCTGTCATGGCAGTACTGAAGGAAAGCGGCATTCCCATCGGCCGGATGATGCTGGTCTCGAAAGATGGAAAGCTGACGAAGGACGATCTGATTATTGAAGCGAACGGGCAGTATCAGCTGCTCGAAAAGCCGGACTGTTTTGTGATCAAGAACGGCGAGTGCTGCCGGAGCATTCTGGTCAAGGTTTCCACCAAGGACACCTGAGCAGAGCGCCGGCACCCTAACGCCGGTCTTCCCGCGGATTTCCGTTTCCGTCCATGTACCAGTCCAACTGGCGGCAGAATCCCCGGATGATCTTGACGTCCTTTGCCTGCAGTTTTGTCCTTGCGAAAAAGCGGCGGATATGCGCCATCCAGTAGGCGGGGTTTTGCGGGTTGAGAAAACCGATCCTTGCCAGAAGCGCCTGGATCTGCCGGTACATCCCCGCCGCTTCGGCCGCGGTGGCCAACCGGGGCGTGAATGAATCCGCGGACTCCCTGGAGATGGCCAACAGTTCGTAGCAAAGAATCATGACGGCATGCGACAGGTTGATCGATTTGAAGGGCGCCGCCGTGGGAATCGTCACCAGGGCCTGACAGTGGCGCAGGTCTTCATTGGAAAGTCCCCGGTCCTCCGGCCCGAACAGCAGGGCCACGCGGTTGTGCTGTGAAATATCAAGCAGCGTTTCCGCCATTTGCCGGGGGGAAATCACCGGGCCCCGCACCGAGCCCAGCCTGGATGTCGTCCCCACGATGAATTCAAATTCACCCAGGATCTTCTCGAGACTCTCATGGTACCGGATTTCTTCGACCAGATCCGCCGCAGCATGGGTGGACATCAGTTTCATGTCCTCTGCCGGCAGTGCTTTGGCGCCTACAACCACAAGACGGTCAATCCCCATGTTCTTGGCGCATCTCGCCACGGAACCGACATTGCCCGCATATTTCGGCCCCTTCAGAATAATGGTGATGTTTTCCGCGTTCACCTTCGGCTGCACCGCTTACGCGTACTCCCCTCTCCCTTGCCTTTGGCGAAAAGTCCTGCAATGTTTTCACGCTTTATCATAAAACAGTGAACCCTTCACTTTTTTAATTGTTCAATCGCCATCCTTGAGTTTCGGAACATGGATCAGAGTTTATGCGATATGCTTCACGATGCGGCCCGGACCCTGCAGGTGTCTCTGACGGACCGCGAGGTTCACCTCTTCGGCGTCTATTGCGACGATTTGATCTTCTGGAACAGGAAGATGAATCTGATCGGCACCGATTCCCGCATGGATATCGTCATCCGGCATTTCATCGACTCGCTGACCCCTGTCCCGTTCATTTCCCGCCCCGAGGGCCGTCTTCTCGACATCGGTTCCGGAGGGGGATTACCGGGCATCCCGATAAAAATTGCCCTCCCTTCCCTGCACATTGCACTGCTGGAGGCGTCCCGGAAAAAAGCATCCTTCCTCAAGCACATGATCCGCCGCCTGCAGTTTTCCCGGGCGCAGGTGATCCACGCCCGCACCGAGGCGGCAATGCATGATGCGTCGCTCTGCCGGGCTTTCGATACAGTCATATCCCGCGCCGCTTTCAAACTGCCGGAACTGCTCGAAACGGCTCTTTATTTTTTGGCCCCAGAGGGCCAACTGATTGCCATGAAAGGACCGAATTACCGGCAGGAGGCCGACGCGGCCACCACCCCGAACCTCGTTTTCAAAGCCTGCCATGCCATCACCGTCCCTTTTTCAGATGAACACAGGAATATCCTTATATTTCAAAGAGATGTATGATCAAATTTTGTACAAGAAATCCCTTCAAAAAAAAAGCTTTCTGTGATAGTTTTAAAGATCAGCATAGAGAAATAACAGCTCTGTTCCTGTCCCATTAAATCATGCCTAAAATCATATGCATAGCCAACCAAAAAGGGGGTGTGGGCAAGACCACCACGGCCATCAACCTGTCGGCCTCTCTGGCCACGGCTGAAAAAAAAACGCTGCTGGTCGATTGCGACGCCCAGGGCAACGCGACGAGCGGAATGGGCATCGACAAGGAGGCAATTCATGAGAAAAACATGTATCATGCGCTCATCGGTCACCTGCCCATCAGCGAGGTGATTGTCTCCACACCGATCCCCCATCTGGATCTGGCCCCCGCCGATCAGGAACTGGTGGGCATCGAGATCGAATTCGTTTCCATGAACGACCGGGAAAAAAAGCTTCGCCGCCTGATCAGAAACCTTGACAGGCAGTATGATTATGTGATCATTGACTGTCCGCCCTCCCTGGGTTTTTTGACGGTAAACGCACTGGTCGCTTCCGATTTCGTAATTATTCCACTCCAGTGCGAGTACTATGCCATGGAAGGCCTCGGGCATCTGATGAATACGGTCAAGCTGATCAAATCCCGGCTGAATCCCACGCTGTCGCTGGGCGGCATTCTTTTGACCATGTTTGATACACGAAACCTTTTATCGCATCGCGTGAGCGAGGACGTCCGGAAACATTTCGGAGACAGGGTTTTTCAGACGATCATTCCGAGAAACGTCAGGCTGTCCGAGTCTCCCTCACACGGGCTTCCCGTGATTCTCTACGACATCCGGTCGCGGGGGGCCATATCGTATATGGATCTCGCCAAAGAGATCATGATCTGCGGGAGGATATAGATGCCACCAAAATCATCGCTCGGACGAGGCCTGGGGGCCATGTTTCCGGATCTTCTGAAAGAATTGAACAACAAGCCGGCTTTCTTAATGTGCGGGATCGAGGAGCTTACACCGAACCGCTTTCAGCCCCGCAAGGATTTCAACGATCAGGACCAGAAACAGCTCGTCGCCTCCATCCAGAAGAGCGGCATCATACAGCCGATCATCGTAAGGAAATCAAGTGACGGCTATGAGATCATCGCCGGGGAACGCCGTTGGCGCGCGGCCCAGCAGGCCGGTCTGTCCAGCGTCCCCGTCATTATCCGGGATGCGCAGGACCTTGATGTGGCTGAATTGTCCCTGATCGAAAATATCCAGCGGGAAGCGCTGAACCCGGTCGAAGAAGCGGAAGCCTATCAAACGCTGACAGGGACATTCAACCTCTCGCAGGAGGATCTTGCCTCGCGGGTGGGCAAGGACCGGTCTACGATCGCCAACACGATCCGGCTGCTCCAGCTTCCCGCTGCCGTAAAGACGGCACTGATCGAGAAAAAAATTACAACCGGACATGCGCGGCCGCTTCTGTCTCTGGACTCGCCAAAGGAGCAGATCACCGCCCTGGAGATCATCCTCAAGAAAGGCCTCACGGTCAGGGAAACCGAGCGCCTGATCCAGGAAGCCAGAAAGGACGTGCCGGACAGGAAAAAGACAAAGCAGGATCCCTATATCGCGGATCTGGAGAAGACCCTGTCGCGGCAACTGATGACCCGTGTGATGATTCGCCGCCTTCAAAAGGAGCGTGGTACGATCGAGATCCGATTCAACTCCGAAGAGGATCTCACCCGCCTCTTTCGAATCTTAATGGATGAACATTAGAGCCATTTGTCAACATGTGTTGACAAGTCTGTTGATGAGGTTGTTTAAAATTGGAAATACTTTGGGAAAAAAGCATCAATCTGATCAAGGAAAAGGTAAGCCAGCACAACTTCGACACCTGGATCAGACCAATCCGGGTGTCTTCACTGGAGGGGAACCAGATCTACCTGTCCGTTCCCAACAAGTTCTTTAAAGACTGGCTGATGGAAAATTATCGCCCGGTGATTGCCGATTCACTCACATCGGTTGCCGGCGTAGGGTTGATCGTCAATTTTCTGATCGGCGAGGCCGGGGCTCAACTTCCGGCAAATGCACAGATCATTGAAAAAACGATCTCCCCGCTCAGAAAAGCTCCTCTGGTCCGGACCAATCCTTCCCTGAACCAGAACTACAGCTTTGAACGTTTTGTCGTTGGAGCGAGCAATCAGTTTGCCCATGCCGCAGCGGTGTCCGTTGCCGAACAGCCCGCAAAAAACTACAATCCCCTGTTTATATACGGAGGTGTCGGACTTGGAAAAACGCACCTTCTCAATGCCATCGGCATCCACGCACTCTCCCTGTATCCGGAAATGAATGTGGTGTACGTATCTGCAGAGGAATTTCTAAACGAGCTGGTCAATTCCATCCGGTATGACCGCATGGCCAAATTTCGGGAAAAGTATCGAAATATCGATTATCTGCTCATCGATGACATCCAATTCATCGCCGGCAAGGGAAAAACGGAAGAGGAGTTTTTTCATACCTTCAACACGCTTCATGACTCCGGAAAACAGATTGTCGTGACCAGCGATAAATTTCCGAAAGACATTCCGAACCTTGAAGGAAGGCTGCGGTCCAGGTTCGAATGGGGGTTGATTGCGGATATTCAACTGCCGGAAATTGAAACCAGGATTGCCATTGTAGAAAAGAAAGCCCAGGAAAACAGCATCAACCTGCCGACCAGCGTCGCTCATTACATTGCATCCCATGCCGAGTCGAACATTCGGGAACTTGAAGGGTTTCTAATCCGGATTGCCGCATACTCCTCGCTTCAGGAAAGAAACATCGATATCGAACTGGCCCGTGAGGTCCTGAAAAAAATAATCAAGCAGGTCGAAAATGAGGATGTTACCGCAGAGGACATTCTCAAGGCGGTCAGTGCCAAGACAGGGATCAAGATTTCCGATATCAAATCTCAGAAAAAGAATAAAAACATTGTTCTATCCAGACAGATTGTGATGTATCTAACAAGGAAAATGACCACTCTTTCCTTTCCGGACATCGGTGAAAAAGTAGGCGGGAGGGATCATTCCACAGTCATCTACGCAAACAACAAGATCAGACAGAACATGGATGGAGACCCATCACTCAAAAATACCATCGAGGACATTGAAGACACCCTGAAGCGTAAAAACTGATACGTTTTACACAGGCAATTTAAACAGCGTCGTGATCTCAATCTATACGATATAATTGTGTTTTCTTCTCCATTAACAGGATAAACAGATCCTACTATTAATACTATGTTTTATAAAGACACAAAGAAACATATAGAATACAGTGTCCCGATGAAAGGATGGAACCGGCCATGGAATTCAAGATAAAAAGATCTATTTTTTTGGACGGCATGCAGAAAACGCTTGGCATCGTGGAAAAGAAAACGACGATGCCCATTCTGAACAACGTCCTGATCCGGACGGATCAGGGAAAAATCAAGATTGTTGCCACAGACAGGGAAATCGGTCTGGTGGCGGATTATGAGGCACAGATTCTACAGGATGGGGACATCACTCTTTCTGCGAGAAAAATCTATGAGATGATTCGTGAAATTCAGGGAGAAACCATTCATGTGCAAAAAAATGACCAGTGCGTCGTTACACTGAAATCTCAGAAGTCCGTTTATAAAATACCCGGGATTCCGGCTGATGATTTTCCGAATGTCGCTGTCGATCAGGACGTCAAATTTTACAGGATGAAGGGAGAAATTCTGAAGAATCTGATTTTAAAAACGTCTTTTTCGATGTCGACGGATGAGATCAGAAAGAATTTGAATGGCATTTTTCTGGACATGGAACCGGACAAACCGGGAGTGATCAAGGCTGTGGCAACGGATGGCCATCGTTTGGCCATGGTTTCAGTCTATTTGGGTGATAAGGAAACGCTGAAACTTGAAAAGGGAATTATCATTCCCCGCAAGGGGGTTTCCGAAATCAGAAAACTTGTCGAAAGCGAGCATGGAGATATATGGATTGGCGTTCATCAGGGAATGTGTGTCCTGAAAACGGACCATACCATGCTGAAGGTAAGCCTGATCGACGCCGATTATCCGGATTACCGGAGAGTGATTCCCGCGGAGAAGGGGACATCGATTCAGTTTGATCGGGATGCGGCCCTGCATGCGTTGCGGAGGATGAGCGTCATCTCCAGTGAAAGGTACAGTGGCGTGATTATTAAATTGATGGAGGGAAAAATAATTTTGAATTCTACCAACCCGGATGTGGGTGAGGCCAATGATGAGATCGAGGTCACCGGACGGGGTGGAGACTTGGAAGTGGGGTATAATGTCAATTATCTGATTGACGCGATTGAGGCGATCGATGATAAGAATGTTGTATTTGAAATTGGCGCCGGAATGAAGCCTGGAGTGGTCCATCCTGCGGAGAATGATCAATTTTTCTGTATTATTATGCCATTGAGAATCTGAGAAATTCAAGATTTCAGAAAGATTTTGTACAAGTCGGGGAAAGCGTTGTGCAATGAAGGAAAAGGACGAAAAAAACGGAAATAATTTAAAAGACGAAGCAGGCCAGAGTTACGGCGCCGACAGCATTAAGGTGCTTGAGGGTCTGGAAGCAGTTCGAAAGAGGCCTGCAATGTATATCGGAAGCACCGGTAAAGACGGGCTTCATCATCTGGTTTACGAGGTTGTCGACAACAGTATTGACGAGGCATCGGCAGGATACTGCGATAGCATCACAGTCAGAATTCGTGTCGACAACAGCATTGTTGTGGATGACAACGGTCGCGGCATTCCCGTTGATATTCACAAAACCGAGGGCGTTTCCGCGGCGGAAGTTGTGTTGACGAAGCTCCATGCAGGGGCCAAGTTTTCAAACGAAAGCTACAAGATATCCGGAGGCCTGCATGGTGTTGGCGTGTCCGTCGTGAATGCCCTGTCCAGCGCCCTTGACCTGGAAGTCCGCCGTGACGGTAATGTGTACACCCAGTCATATGCAAACGGGGTCCCGACCGCGCCTCTTGAAATGGTCGGGAAGACGAGAGGCCGTGGAACCAAGATTACCTTCAAGCCGAACGCTGAAATTTTCGAGGACACTGAATTCAGTTTCGATGTTATCTCGAACCGGATGCGGGAACTTGCCTTTCTCAATTCGGGGGTCAAGATAACCCTCGTGGACGAGCGGACAGACAAGAAGAGCGAGTTTTTCTACAAGGGGGGGATCGTCTCATTCGTCGAATATCTGAACCGCAGCAAGAAAGTGCTTCACAAAAATCCCGTCTATGTCGATGGTTCCAGAGAGGACTGCTATGTGGAGGTCGCCATCCAATACAATGACACCTACACGGAAAACATTTTTTCCTTTGCCAACAGTATCAACACCACGGAAGGCGGCACGCATCTGATCGGCTTCCGGTCAGCCCTCACACGCATCTTCAACAACTATGCGGTCAACAACAAAATATTCAAGGACAGCAAGGAGTCACTGAAAGGAGAGGATCTGCGAGAAGGCCTGACATGCATTATAAGCGTCAAGGTAAAAAACCCGCAGTTCGAGGGCCAGACCAAGACGAAACTGGGCAACAGCGAAGTCAAGGGACTGGTGGAAGGCATCGTCTACGATAAAATAGGCACCTATCTTGAGGAGAACCCGTCCGTTGCCAAACAGCTGCTGAACAAGGCGCTGGACGCGTCCCGAGCCAGGGAGGCGGCCAGGCGTGCCCGGGAGTTGACCCGGCGCAAAAGCGCCTTTGAGGTGGGCGCCCTGCCGGGAAAGTTGGCAGATTGCCAGGAAAGAGATCCGGCCAGAAGCGAGATCTATCTGGTGGAAGGGGATTCCGCCGGCGGTTCGGCAAAACAGGGGAGAGACCGCAAGAATCAGGCCATCCTGCCTCTTCGGGGTAAAGTGCTCAACGTGGAAAAAGCCCGGTTCGACAAGATGCTTCAGAACGAGGAGATCAAGGTGATCGTGACCGCCCTGGGCACCGGAATCGGCCAGGGGGATTACGACATCAGCAAACTGCGCTACCACAAGGTGATAATCATGACCGATGCCGATGTGGACGGTTCGCACATCCGGACCCTATTGCTGACCTTTTTCTTTCGCCAGATGCGGGAGATGGTGGAACGGGGTTACCTCTATATCGCTCAGCCGCCGCTGTTCAAGGTCAGCGACCGGAAAAATGAAATATACATCCACAATGAAGAGGAAATGAAGGCCTATGTCCTGGAGAACGGCGTCAACAAACTGCAACTCTGCACTGACAACGGTACGACCATTACCGGAAACCGTCTGGCCGGCTATCTGAAAAAACTGATCCGCATGGAAACGATCCTGGTCAAATTTGAAAAAGAGGAAAAGGACCGGGACATCATCCGGATCCTTGCCGGGGACCCTGCCTTGAGCGAAGGTGATTTCAAAAGCGAGGCCGCATTGCTCAAAGTCGCGCGGCGTACGGCCATGGCCGCCGACCCTGCGGAAAAGGCCGCCGGGGAGGTGGTCCAGCCCGAGCTGGAGTTTATGGAGAAATCCATCGAGTATGCCGTGGAAATGGATCAGGAGCACGGCCTGTATAAAATGGTTTTCCGCATCAAACGAGAGAGCCGGATCCTCGTGACGTGCATCGACCGGGACACCGTCAGAGCGCCCCGGTTTACAGAGATCAAAGCCCTGTTGAGTCAGGTTTCCGCTCTGGGCGAGGCGCCGTACCGGGTGGCGGCGGAAGAACCGGCCAATGGCGGGAAAACGGTCGAGCTGGACAGCATGTCGGCCTTGATCGATCATGTCGTGAGCACCGGCAGGAAAGGGTTGGCCGTGCAGCGGTACAAGGGACTCGGCGAAATGAACCCCGCGCAGCTCTGGGAAACGACCATGAATCCGGAAAAACGGACGCTGTTGCAGGTCCGCATCGAGGATGCCGTGGAAGCGGACGAAATCTTTACGACGCTGATGGGGGATCAGGTCGAGCCCCGCCGGGATTTCATCTACAAGAACGCCCTGTATGTGTCCAATCTGGATGTCTGACGAGCGACCTGTTCAATTCCGCCCTGTTCATCACTTTGTTTGATCGGTCCATTCTGAAACCCGTCAATGCATTTGCGCGGAAACGTGACAGAGGCATGAAGGAGAAACCATGGAACAAGACCTTCACCAGAAGAACATTCTGGTCAACATCGAAAGCGAACTGAAGAAGTCCTACATGGACTATGCAATGAGCGTCATCATCGGCCGGGCGATCCCCGACGTCCGGGACGGCCTGAAACCGGTCCATCGCCGGGTGCTGTACGCCATGCATGAAATGGGCAACCGGTGGAACAAGGCCTACAAAAAGTCGGCGCGCATCGTCGGGGATATTATCGGAAAGTACCACCCTCACGGCGACGTTGCGGCCTACGATACGATTGTCCGCATGGCGCAGGATTTCTCCATGCGCTACGTGCTGGTTGACGGCCAGGGGAACTTTGGCTCCATTGACGGCGACCCGCCTGCCGCCATGCGTTACACGGAAGTCCGAATGGACCGGATCGCGGAGGAGATGCTGGCCGATCTCGAAAAGGAGACCGTCGATTTCATGCCCAATTACGACGAGTCCCTGCTCGAGCCGACCGTGCTGCCATCCCGCCTTCCCACGCTGCTGCTCAACGGGTCGTCAGGAATCGCCGTCGGCATGGCAACCAACATCCCGCCGCACAACCTTCGCGAGGTGATCGACGGGACCGTCGCGTTGATCAAAAATCCTCAGATCACCGTCGATTCGCTGATGCACCATATCCAGGGGCCTGATTTCCCGACCGCAGGTTTCATCAACGGCAAGGAGGGCATCCTCTCTGCCTATCGAACCGGACGAGGGATCATTCGGGTCCGGGCCCGCGCCCTCATTGAGCGCAATGTCCGCAACGACAGGGAAAGCATCGTCGTGACGGAACTGCCCTATCAGGTGAACAAGGCAAACCTGATCGAGCACATTTCCGAGCTGGTCAAGGAAAAGAAGATCGGCGGCATCGCGGATCTGCGGGATGAATCGGACCGGGAAGGAATCCGCGTCGTCATCGATCTGAAGCGCGATGAAGTCTCCGGCGTGATCCTCAACCAGCTCTACAAGCACACGCAGATGGAGAACACCTTCGGGATCATCATGCTGGCCATCGAAAAAGGGCAGCCCCACGTCTTCAACCTCAAGGAGATCCTGCAGAGCTTCGTCGATTTCCGCAAACAGGTCGTCGTCCGCCGGACACAGTTTGATCTGGCCCGGGCCCGGGAGCGGGCCCACATTCTGGCAGGGCTCATCATCGCGCTCAGCCAGATCGACGCGGTCATTGCCGTGATCAAAAAATCGAAAAGTCCTCAGGAGGCGTCCATCGCCCTTTGTGACAAATTCGGCCTCACGGAGATCCAGGCACGGGCGATTCTGGATATGCGGCTGCAGCGCCTGACCGGCCTGGAACGGGAGAAAATCGAAGCCGAATACGCGGAAGTCAACAGCCTGATCGCGACCCTGCAGGGCCTGCTGGATGATCCCCGCAGGGTCCTGGATGTAATCGTTTCCGAACTGGAGGACATCAAGTCCCGCTTCGGGGATGAGCGGCGCACGGAAATCGTGCTCAGTTCCGAAGATATCAACATCGAGGACATGATCGTCGAGGAAGACATGGTGGTCACGGTTTCCCACTCGGGCTACATCAAGCGAAACGCCGTCAGCCTTTACAAGAGCCAGCGGCGGGGCGGCAAGGGCAAGGTCGGCATGGGGACCAAGGAGGAGGATTTCGTCGAGAAGATCTTCATTGCCTCGACCCATCACTATGTCCTGATTTTTACCAATCGCGGAAAAGTCTACTGGCTTAAGGTTTACCAGATTCCGCAGGGGGGGAGAGCGGCCAAGGGGAAAGCCATCGTCAATCTGATCAGCATCGCGCCGGGAGAGCGCATGGCCGCAATCCTGCCCATACGGGACTTTGCGGACGGAAAATCCGTTGTCATGGTCACCAAAAAGGGGATCGTCAAAAAAACGGAGCTGGCGGCCTTCTCCAATCCGCGCACCGGCGGGATCATTGCCATGTCCGTCGATGAGGGGGACGACCTGATCGATGTGCAACTGACCCTGGGCAATCAGGAGCTGTTCATGGGGACCCGCAAGGGGATGGCCATCCGGTTCAAGGAGGAGGATGTCCGGGACATGGGGAGAACGGCGCGGGGGGTAATCGGTATTCGCATGGATGAAGACGATGTCGTGGTGGGTGTGGACATTCCCACGGAAGGAAATTCAATTGTAACCGTGTCGGAAAAGGGTTTCGGCAAGAGGACAAGCGTCGCGGAGTACCGCCTGCAGAGCCGGGGCGGCAAGGGGATCATCAACCTGAAGACCGCCCCCAAGGTGGGCAATGTCTCCGGGATTATTCAGGTGACCGGCGACGAAGATCTTATGCTGATCAGCGACACGGGAAACATCATTCGGGTCAAAGTGGCTGCAGTGCCCCTGATTCACCGCAGTACGCAGGGTGTGAAGCTGATCGATCTGGAACCGGAGGAACGTCTGGTCGGCCTGGCCCGGGCGGTGCGGGAGGAGGAAAAGGACGAAGGGGAGGTTCTCGATGAAACGCCGGAAGACATGCCCGAAGAGGAAGTGTAGGGCGCGGCGCCATCGGGTCTTTTAGCGGCCATGCATTACCGACTTTTCGATCATACGGCCGATCTGGGGGTGGAGTTTTTCGGCAGTACCCGGGAAGAGCTTTTTGCCCATGCCGCCCTGGCTCTCTTTGACCTCCTGGTAGAAGCCGGGGAGGTGCGGGACACCGAGACCCGTGAAGTGCGGATCGACGGGACGGACGGGACGGATCTTTTTGTCAACTATCTCCGTGAAATCCTCTATCTGTTCAATGGGGAGGAGCGCGTGCTGACGGCCTGCCGGATCCTGCGGATCGACGACCGCCAAGTCACGGCGGAAATCCGCAGCGGGCGATTTGACGCCTCCCGGCACCGGATCCGGACGGAAATCAAGGCGGTCACCTATCATCTCGCCTCCGTGGGCAAAAGCCCGCAGGGATGGACGGGAAGGATCATTTTCGATGTCTGAAATGAAGATGACAAAACTGGACGAGAACCGCTGGCGCATCGAGCCCGCGGGGGGCATGAGAGTGCCGGGCATCCTCTACTCCAGCGAGCGCCTCATGAGGGACATGGGGAACGATGAAAGCCCGCAGCAGGTGGTCAATGTGGCGCACCTTCCGGGCATCGTGAAATATTCTCTGGCCATGCCGGACATGCACTGGGGCTACGGTTTTCCCATCGGCGGGGTGGCTGCCTTCGATACGGCCACGGGCGTCGTATCTCCCGGCGGTGTGGGATACGACATCAACTGCGGCTGCCGGATGATGACGACGAAGCTAAACGCGGATGAGATACGCAAGCCGCTGCCCGATCTGGTGACGGCGCTGTTTCAGAACATCCCTTCCGGCATCGGCTCCACGGGCGCCATAAAACTTTCCCAGAAGGAGGAACGGAAGGTTCTCCGCGATGGCGCCGGATGGGCTGTCGCGCAGGGCTACGGGACGCCTGAAGATCTGGAAACGACGGAAGACCGGGGCGTGATGGCCGGGGCCGATCCGGACAAACTCAGCCCCCGTGCGATGGAACGAGGCAAGGCGCAGCTCGGCACGCTGGGGTCCGGCAACCATTTCCTGGAAATCGAAGTGGTCGAGGAGATTTATGATCCCACGGCGGCAGCGGCCTTCGGCCTGGAGCCGGGTCAGGTGGCCGTCATGATCCACAGCGGATCCCGGGGGCTGGGATATCAGGTGTGCGATGATTATCTGGCCCGCATGGTGAAGCACATGGGCGAACTGGGCCTTTCCCTGCCGGACCGGCAGCTGGCCTGCGCTTATCTGGATTCACAGGCCGGACGGGACTATCTGGCCGCCATGGCCTGCGCTGCCAATTACGCCTGGGCGAACCGGCAGATGCTGATGCACTGGACGCGGGAAACATTCGAAAAAGCCCTGGGGAAAAGTCCCCGCGAGATCGGCATGCGCCTGCTCTATGATGTCTGCCACAATATTGCCAAGATCGAAACGCTGCCCGTTGACGGAATTCCGCGTACGCTCTGTGTCCACCGGAAGGGGGCCACCCGGGCTTATCCGCCGGGTCACATGGCCGTGCCCGAGCGCTACCGGAAGATCGGCCAGCCGGTCCTCATTCCCGGCGATATGGGAACGGGGTCCTACGTGCTTGCGGGGACCGACCGGGCCTACCGGGAGACATTCGGCAGCACCTGCCACGGGGCCGGACGGTTGATGAGTCGCGCTCAGGCAACGAAGATGAGCAAAGGAAGGGCGGTTCACCGGGACATGGCGGACCGCGGTGTGATCGTTATGGCCAGCGGGAGGGGAACCCTGCGGGAGGAAATCCCCGAGGCCTACAAGAACCTGGAGGACGTGGTGGAAGTGGTCCACCGGGCAGGAATCTCGAAGAAAGTCGCCCGGCTTCGATCCCTCGGATGCATCAAGGGATAAGAGGCAGCGGCCGGTGACAAAAAACCATCACGGCTGAACGCCCTGCTCGGGGCCCTTCGGAAGGAAAATCCACAACAGGATGTAGATGACGAAACCCGCCCCGCCACAGAGAAAGAGCACGGTGAATAACAGTCTCCATGTCCAGGAGGGTATGGGCGTATACATTCCCAATCCGCCGCAAACCCCGCCGATCCATTTGTCCTTTTCTGACTTGGTCAGTCTCTGCAGCCAGTTCTGATCTGACATCCTGAACCTCGTTCCTTAAGGATCATTCCGGACACCCTGCTCTGCTTGACGTTCCTTATAAGGGATTGGGTTGAAAATATCAAGCCCGCCCGGCGGAAAATCAAAAGCCCCTTTCCGCGACAGGATCGCTTGAAAGGGGCTTCCGGTCAGACCATGAAAAAGATCCTCTGTCCGTTGTTTTGTTTGGGCCTCAAACATCCTTTCTCTTATTCCAGGCCTCCTGGTA
>Ga0209450_10000999_pt1 | contig 14264 bp, 11 predicted proteins | sample FrelakmetLWP11LW_FD_187149 | JGI IMG/M metagenome (GOLD analysis project Ga0209450, IMG submission 187149) | Freshwater lake sediment microbial communities from the University of Notre Dame, USA, for methane emissions studies - LWP11 LW (SPAdes)... | ecosystem: Environmental > Aquatic >...
CCTGTCAACGGGGTAATCGTTAAGAAGCGGATAATTCGCCTTAATAATTTTCGCATAAATTTTCTGCCCTTTCCACCTGAATATCCTGTTGTGCCTGAATGCATTCTCAAATATCTTTACATAATCCGTCGAATACAGATACTCAAGCAAATCCAGATCATAATATGGTGTCAGATTTTCGCAATAATATCTCTCATAATGAATTTCTGTTCCGTAATACATCCTGAAACCGCCCTGCATCAGGTCAATAAGATAAAAAAGATAACCATAATTAGTTCTCAGTTCGGTTATTCCTTTTTTCTTCCTATCTGCAGTGTTTTTTATTTCGTCAATAAAATCATTTAAACGGAAGTCAAAGAGTTCGTTCGGATATTTCAAACTCAACATTGAACCCAAATCTTGTTCTGTATTTGAATAAAATATGTCAAAATAATTCTGGTTCATGTAATCTGTCCGCAGATGTACGGGTCTCAGCGTCTCACCCCCGATTAATCCCGAAATAACGCAATTTGTCGATTTTGTCAGTTCCGAAAAAGAATAGATATAGTTTGCTCTTTCATTAAAGGATAATCCGTCAGAATAATATATTACTTTCATCGCATTACCGACATATGATTTTACATAATCTTCATCAAGATATACCGGGGAATAATTCATTTTAAGTTTATCGGAAACAGATTGAGGCACTGAAGTGTTTTCGCCGTTTTTCTTGCCGAATGAATATGTCTTAAAATCCTTGCCGGATTTTAACAAATACGATATAATTGTCCTGCCGTCAAATCCCCCCGTAAACGAAGCATACACATTCTCTCCGAATGAATATTTTTGTTCGACGCTTTTATTAAACCGATAAATGTATTCATTTATGTCAAATTTTATCAGGCTTTTTCCGAACATATTTCTGATATCGTAGTATCTGGAAATTTGTAAAGCTTTCCTGTATTCCAGAATCTCGCCCGGGTTAAGTAATTTCACACTATTTAAAAAAGTGCTTCCGTCAACCGGGTATGTAAAGAGCAGATATTGCAGGACAGTGCCGTAATTGATTTCATTATTCACGGACCTGATAAAATTCAGATTGCTTGACACATAAAATTCCTTTTCAGTATTGTAATAATACGCATGTTTAATCCCAAGCTGGCTGTTAAGAACCGTTATACTTTCGGCTTTTGTATCGATTAAAACCAGAATGAAATTCCCCTTATACTTGTTCACATTATTCCTGTCACTGATAATATCACTCATAATTTCTGCCTGAACAGGTTTTTCAAAAGAATTTTGCAGATGATTTCTTTTGAATATATTGCCGTATACAAAGAACAAATATCCATCTTTTACAAGAGGTTTCCAGCCACTTCTCCTGTATAATCCGAAAACGTTTATTTTCCCCTGCCTGTATTCAAATCCGACAGCATTGAATTCATCAGGTGAAATAATATCAAAAGGATTTCTGCATGCATTATCGTTAAGAGATACAAAAAAATCAAACATCAAAAATCGGTTTTTAATTTTTCCGTGAAATCTGCAATAATTTCATCTGCAAACATATTTATGTTACCGGCAATATGGGGTGTTATTATCAGATTGTCCGATTTCCAAAGCTTATTGTGCGGACTCAAAGGTTCGTTTTGCAAAACATCCAGTGCCGCGCCTGCGATGATTCCGTGATTCAGCGCTTTATATAAGTCGTTTTCATTAATCACGCTTCCCCTTGATACATTTATCAGCAATCCTTCCTTTTTCATCCTGCTCAGCCGTGTGAGATTAATTATTTCCTTCGTTCCTTCGCCCGCATTCATTGAAAGGATTATAATATCTGATTTTGAAAGTACATCCCCTATGTCATCATAAAATTCATCAACTAATGGGCGTTTACTCTTGTCTGAATCCGTTCCAATAATCTTACAATTATTCTTACGGAATATATTACATATTGATTTTCCGTTATTCCCAAGCCCGATAATACCAATAACTTTTCCGGAGATACTGTTTTCACTGAATTTTGTGAAATTGGGTTGCCTCCACTCATGGTTCACACCACTCCTGAATATATTCTTAAATCCATATAAAAGACATAAGGACATACCAAGACAATATTCTGCTATTGCATTCCTTGATATTCCTTTTGAGGAATATATCTTCAAGTCCTCTTTTTCAATCTTTAATTCATCGGATGTTGCGAAATATATCAGTTTCAGACTTGATAAATCAAAATAAGGATTTAATCCGAAAGTAAAATAAGCATCAGCATTTCCGATAATTCTGTATATTTCAAACCTGCCAGAACTGTAGAATACATTAAATTTATCAAGGATATGATTATCCTTTAAATAGGGTTCCCACCTGGTTTTGGAAAAATATGAGTTGGTTTCTATTAATAAATTTTTCCTTCCTTCTGTAAATTTGGGTTTGTAGCGTTTTGATATGATGCTATATAGTTTTTTCTTAATCACTTAGGAATATTTTTCTGATATATTTTGGTATTTTACTCATTTTATTCGTTATAATAGTCTCATATAAGGAAGGCATAAGGTCATCTCCGGCGAAATCTGAGAATACTTTTTTTCCCTTTAACTGGTCAATCCAGTCGGATAATGATAATTGCTTTTCTTTCCTGTAAACGAGAAGCGATGCAAAATCCATATACACATTAATCCATTTAATCCCCTGTTCATAATCATTATGAAACCCGGAATAATCCTGCCCTGTCAGGTAAAGATATTCGATTAAAGGGAAATTAATTCCGCACTTATCGGATAATGAATTTTGCTGCCAGTAGCGTGAGTTAAGTTCTATAAGTTTGAACTTTCCGTCTCTTTTATCGAGTTTAAATTCAACAGACCCGATACCTTTATAATCAAGAATTTTAAGTACTTCCCTTCCGGCATTCCTTAATTCATCATTTTTACAACTGATAACAAGCGACCCTACTCCGAATCTGACAGGATTTTGCCTGAGTTTACGAAGCATAAACTCAAATAGTATTTCGCCTTCTTTTGTTCTGTATGCGCAATATTTATAAAAACAGTTATCCTCACCCGGAATAATCTCCTGCATAACAAAATCAATTCCCTGGGAACGGAGATTGCTGCATATCATACCGAGTTCATTAATATCATTGGCAATAATCACCTTGTTCGAACTGTTGACTTTGTCCCTCCACCTGTTAACATTGTCTCCTTTTATTAATACAGGATAATTTAAATATGCACCGTCATCTTTATCGTAATCATACAAAGCCGGAATTGGGATATCCGAACCGATAAATTTTGTATAAAATTTATTCTTGGAAAAAGTTAAATCAAGAATATTCTCTCCTACTAAATTGAAAAGCATATAATTGCTCAATTCTTTTTTGTTAGATACAAAGAATTCGAGAAAATCATCCGAGGTAATATATATAACGGGTTTATGAACAAAGCCTCGCGCCTTATTTATTAAAAAATCTTTAAAAATATCAGAATTCTTTAACGGATGAGGTACCAGTTCCGGTTTTATGTATCTGGAATAAAACCCGATATCTTTCTTATGATCAAAACCGAATACGCATACTCCGCGCCTACCAAGACTACGACCGACAGCAAGCCCGGTTTCAAACATACCGAAAACAAATGCAGGATTATTTGTTTTATAGTCCATTCAAGCTCAGCATTTCGGAATATTCTTCAGCAGTTGTTATTAATACTTTGTCAGCATTATCATTAAAATACCTGAATAGTGTCGGCATTATTTCACATATAAATTTCGGATTAATAGAAGGATGAAACCAGAACACGCAATTCGTGTTGTTTTTTATTGCCCTGTTAAGTATTTCGGAATACCTGTAAATATGGTATTTAACACTCCAGTCATCAAAACATACAAATTCCCATGTGCTCTTGAACTCCCACAATTTATTCCTGTATTTCTTCGGATATCCGAGAATGTTGTCATAATCCGTACGATAGGAGGTAAATCCGTGCTTTATGAGACCGTCTAAATTACCTATTGTATGAGCAGGATGCACAAAGGACTTCAGAGTAATCCCTTTTTCGGATGCCAGTTCTTTACATTTAAGTATTTCGGAATCAAACACTTCAGAACTGCAGTTTTTATCAGTACAGTCAATATGTGAAAATGTATGACACCCTATTTCGTGTTTCACTTTACTCGCTGTAATCATGTCTATAAGATCAGGACAATACCATTCCGGGTTTGTTATCGTACTCCCCGCCGGATCACCGTCAAACCAGTCCCCTTTATTATATAGCCAGAAATAATTCTCAAAATAATTTAATCTTTTAATGTCTTCATGTGGAATCCCGGCATTTCTATTGCAGGAATCAAGAAATAAGTGGCCTACTGTAGCCCATGTTATCGGGATATTAAATTCGCTGCATACATCAAGAATCGTAGGTATGTTTTTTCGCTCCGCAGATGCATGGTTTTCAGCAATTTTTACCGGGTCTTCTGTACCTTTAGAGAACCTCCATGCCCATGCTAGCTCAAAATCAGCATAAATAATCAGAACGGACTTATATCCGTCAGGTATATATTTATGTCTATCCCTTAATTTCTCAACCCTGGGGTCAAGATTTAACGCAAATTTGATTTTCTTCCTGAGATTCTTCATTTAACCTGATTCACAAGGTCAAAATAATATTGTTCAAGAGTTGCGACATTATGTTTAACATCAAATCTTTCCTGCACTGTTTTCAAAGCATTTTTCTGTATAGTGGAATATAAAACCGGGTCACTTTTCAGTTTGCTGATTATCGAAGAAATATTTTCAACATCATTTTTATTTACCAGGTATCCGTTTTCCCCGTTTATGATTATTTCCCTGCTCGCGCCTATATCAGATACCAAAGGGATCAATCCTGCTGCCATGTATTCAAGCACGCTGTTGGATATTCCTTCGCCGTATTTCTCGGTTGAAAATAAAACTCCGATTTTTTTATCGCACAGGAATTCTTCAATGTTGTTTATCTTTCCTGTAAATACTATTCGTTCACGTATTTCAGGGTTATAATTCTTCACTTCCTCACGGTACATGAACTTAAAAGGTCCGTCTCCTACAGCATAAGCTTTTTCTATAACTCTGGTCTCAAGCAGTTGTTTCACCAGAATCAGGTAACTCCGAAAATCCTTATATTTAGTAAAATTTGCTACCATTACCAAAGAGAATTCCGGAGATTCCTTTCTTTGATTAAATCTCTTATAATCGATAATGTTATAAAGTACGTCACCTTTTACACCATAAGTATCAAGGCCAGTAACGGAATTAGCAACAATTTTGCAGGACTTATCAAGAAAGAATTTCTTAACCGACCTCTGGAAACCAATATCCGCTAACGTATCCTGAATTGAAGCGTTTAATATCTTTTTCTTATAAAGCAAGGACGGGACATAAGTATATATTACAGATAATAGGTCGAAAACATGTATAATATCAGGTTTAAGTTTTTCGAATATTTCAAATGTATAGAAAAACGGGTCGAGTTTACTTTTAGATTTATCGATATAACAGAATGAATCCGAGTTATACTTAGCCGCCTCAGTATAATGCTGGTTGGTATTAAAAGTCAGCAGGTATTTTGAAAATATATCCCCGTCAAGATGTTTAAGAATCTCTATGAGTTGTCTTTCTTTCCCGCCGTTCCCAAGGCCGTCTGTAACAAATAATATCCTTACTTTTCTATCCATCAGTTAAGGCTTCCTGAATAAAGCTCTGCCATCCTATTGCTGATATTGACCCAGGATAAAAAACCGGTTTTAACCAATTTTTCTATTTTACGGGGGAAATCCATTAAATCAGCAGAACATATCAACTCATCTATTTTATTTTTAAGGTCATCAGCATCCCCTTTACGGAACAAAAATCCTGTTTCAGTATTTATTACGACTTCATTCAAGCCATCAAGGTTGGTAGCTATAACCGGTTTCCTGAAATTGTATGCCGTCATAATGACTCCGCTGTGTGTAGAGTCAGAATAAGGGGCAATTACAAATTCAGAATATTTGATCAGTGAAACCAGTTTTTCAGGTGTGATATATTCATTTATTAATTTTATCCCGGAATCTAAAAACTCCGATTCATCAATTGAACCCGAACCGGCAATGACAAGAGGTATTCTGGTTTTCTCCGGCAGGAAACGGTATGCTTTTAAAAGTGTATCCAGTCCCTTATATTTTGATATTCTGCCAAAAAATAAAATGTACTTACCCTTTATTACCCTTTGGTTATCGTCAAAAGCATTATATACATCAAATATACCCGAGTATACACTGGATACTTTTTCATCCCTTACTTTATAATGTTTAACAAATTCTTTCCGCAGATATTCATAATGCTGTATAAATGTGAATTTATACTTCGTTAAAAATTTATTCAGTAAATCTCCCGAGGGATTTTCTTCACCGGTGTGAGGTTTGTAATCGTGCAGAGTCCAGAATCTGTTTTTTGTTTTGAGCCTGTGCAGAAAATACAGCATAAAACCTGAAGTGCCGTTATAATGTATAATATCAAATTTTTGAGTATTGATAAAACTGCAAGCGTTGTTAATAAATGAAAAATTTTCAAACCCGGTTCTTTTATGAATAAATTTCCTTGTGCCGGTTTTAAGCAGCCACAGTCTGAAAGAATCCGATATATAATCACAGATTTTGTCGCCAAATATTATTCTGACTTTTTCTTCATCCGTATGTAGCCCGGTCACAACTGATTCCAGGTTTATATTTAATACTCCTTGCCTGATCTGATTCCCGCTCAAAACAAACATTAATGTCACATCAATCTTGCCTGACATGTTCCTGCATAATGACAATACGTTATCAGGGTTACCGAATGCTATTATGAGAACTTTTATCACCAGCTCAATCCCGAATAATTCTTTAGCGGCATAAGTTCTTTAACATATACAAGATCCAGTATGTGAATATCAGATTTACTTTTTATCAATACGTCTATGACCTTTCTGAATCCTGAATTTATTATAATGTAATCTGAATTGTTAATTATTTCATCCGGGTCTTTACATAAAAGCGATGTTATATGGGGCAATTTTGACATTATAAATTTTTTATTTGCACCTATAATGTTAGATACAACAACGTTTTCATCATAAATCCTTACATTGATTCCTTTCCCGATAAATTTTTCAATTACTTCAATTATAGGACTGTCCCGCAAATCATCCGTGCCTTCTTTAAAACTCAATCCTACTATACCCACGCTTTTCACATTCGCCTTCAGTACAAGATCGTATACTATTTTCTTTTGCTCAATATTTGACCTGTCAATGTTGCGCAGAACCGGAACATTCAGGTAATAATCGTGGGCAATTGAATTTAAAGCTTTTAAATCTTTCGGCAGGCAGGAACCTCCGAAAGCAAAACCCGGCTTTAGGTATGCTTTAGATATGTTCAGTTTATCATCAAGAGCAAACAATTCCATTAAATCTACGGCATTTATGTTTAATTTCTTGCATATATTCCCTATTTCGTTTGCAAAAGTAATCTTTAATGCATGGAATGAATTATTAACGAATTTCAGAATCTCAGCAAGTTCAATACTTACTACTCTGAACGGTGCTGTGATATCCTTATATACATTTTTCATGATATCAATACCAGCTGTACTGTCTGAAGCAACAACCGTTACACTTGGGTTTAAATAATCATCGACAGCATTTCCCTCCCTGAGAAATTCCGGATTCGAAACGATACTGAAGTCCAGATTAATTTTCTTTCCGCTGATCTTGTGTATGATTTCCTGAACCTGTTTGTTTGTACCCGGTACTACCGTGCTCCTTATAACAACTGTATGATGTTTGTTTTTGACCTTAATTCCCTCTGCGATCTGCTCAGATACTTTATATATATAATCCATAGTTAAATGCCCCGATTCTGAAGGCGGTGTTCCGACACAAATAAAAGAAACATCCGTATCTTTAACTGCTGTTACATGATCACATGTTGCGGATATTTGTCCTTTCTTATAACCTTCCGACATCAATTCCCCGATTTTGTCTTCAATTATAGTAGGGATACCCGAATTTACAAGATCCACTTTATCTTTGTTTGTATCAACTCCGGTAACACGGTTGCCAAGTTTGTAAAGGCATCCAACGCTTACGCAGCCGACGTATCCAAGACCGAAAATGCTAATATTCATATTATAATTCGCTTTTTGATGTATATTTAATATAGAAACTTCTGGGTACGAGGTTAAATTTCTGCAATAACCAGAATAACGGTTTCATTTTTTCAAATGTTTTTTTATAAGTTTTATAGTCCCTGTATGATTTCAGCGGAAGGTTCATAATTCTGTCAAATTCCTCTTCTGTCATTTTCATTCTTTTAATAAAATATTCAAGCAATTCCTCCTCAATATAAGGAGGTTCCTTATACAATTCCAGTGCTTCGTCCCTTGTTAACAATCCTGACCTGACTGAAGCTGAAATGCTGTTGTTTCTCTGGTCAACTTTGAATTTCCGGGGCAAATAGTAACTATGCTGGAATGCAGTCATACGGTTCTCAAGATGATGCCCACCGTAATACTGCCAACCGAATTCTTTCATAAGAAACTCACGGGCTTCTTCCTTTGAATATTTAACGTACCAGAACGGCCTTATCTTCTTTATCCGTTTAATGACTACCCATTTCAGAAATGAAGCCATTTTCATGTTGGGAAAAGTTTTGATTTTCATTTTTCCAAACTGTTTCTGAAGCGATTCTATGTATTTCCCGTCAACATACATTGTACCCAGCGGCGAAATTCCTTCGGTCTTGAATGAATGGCCTTCGAGAATATACTTTAAACCGAATTTGCTTGCGGCACGGTATAAAACCTCCGTTAAAGCTATGTCCGTAGAACCGTCAAGTTCAGGAACACTTGCCTTAAAAAATGAACGGAAGATATCATCACCTTCCTCATTGTTTACAACGTGGGTATATAAATCAACTCCGAGTTTTCCAAGTACCCTCCTGATGTTCTGAGTAGCGATTGCTGTACTCCAGGTATTGTCGTAATAAGCTGCCAGCGGCCTCAACCCAAGTTGAACGGCCTTATAAATCATATATGATGAATCTGTTCCTCCGCTAACGCCTATAACACAGTCATATTTCCTATTCCTGCCTTTTCTTTTGATTTCTTCAACAATTTGCAGGAATTTTTTTTCACCTTCTTCAGTGCCGGTTTTATATTCTTTTTCAAGTTCATCTATCATATTGCAATAATTACAAATCCCGTGTTCATCAAACCTGATTCCGGGAACATTTTTATCATAGATGCAGCGGGAACAAATTACCGGCATAAGTTTATCTGCATATTAACAGTTTCTATGTGCTTAGATTAAATTTATTCATCCAAATCATTGCATTCATTGTACGCCATAATATATTATCATATTTTGACCTGTCATTAAGCATTTCCGGGATATTATATAACAGATATTTTTTATTGAAATACCTGTTATTGCTTCGAATGCTGTTAAGCATATCGGAAAAATCATTTTTTACATTATTCATTATCGCGAACTCATCTGTATGAAAACCTATTTTATCTTCCCTGTTCAAAATATTTTCAGGAATTACAGACTTCATTGCAACCCGGTATGCAAATTTTGTTTTTGATTTGTCTATAATGAATTCCGACGGTATGGAGAACAGATACTGCACCAGCCTGTGGTCAAGGAAAGGTATTCTGGCTTCAACCGAAAATGCCATCGAATTCCTGTCGACCTGGCGTAGAATACCGGGAAGATTTATCCGCGTAAATAATCTATAATTCTTTAATTTAATATCATCAGAATAAATTCTTTTATCTTCGATATTAAATTTCTGGTATAATTGAGATGACTGAATATTTTCAGTAAGAAAATCATTCTTGATGAATTTACGGACCGAATTATACAGCTTGAATCTCATATTCCTTGACGAATAAAGATGGACAAATTGCTTAAGCTTGTATTTCAAAACGGATTCCAGTATCGTGCTTCGGGAGAATCCGGGGCATGATGAAAAATAATTCAGATGTTTAATATAAAGGTCAACTTTTTTGTGCGTCTTAAGATAATTCAATAATTCTACATAAGGAGGAGTAAAATATCCTCCAGCATATTCATCGAGTCCCTGTCCGTCCATCACAACTTTTATCCCGCTGTCACTTGCAAGTTTATATACGCTGTAACCTCCGAACATGCTTGCCTTTATCAGAGGTTCATCATTATGCCAGACGAACTTTGAGATATCTTTAAAATCTGTATTACAGTCAATTTTTCTGGAAATATGATGACCGTTTACTTTGGCGGCAATTTCCTTTGCATATTCAAATTCAGTATCTCCTTCCGCACCCGATATAATTGTAAAAAGTTTTTGTTGTTTACTTATTCCGTTTTGTTTCAGTATTTTATCCAGCATGCAGACAATTCCTGAGGAATCAAGTCCGCCTGAAAGGCACGACCCTATTTCGACATCACTTCTGAGTCTCATGCTCAAAGAATCATAAAACAGTTTATATATTCTTTCCGAAATATGGTTAATATCGTACTCCTCGTAGAATTCTTCATTAATCGTTAGATTCCACCAATTGTTTTTTTTGAGCTGAAGTCCGTTGTCAGTTATATCAATTACTAAAGTATAACCCGCAGGCAGTCTGTATATATCACGAATAAAAGTCTCTTCTGTCTCATTACCGTAAGATCCGGCAGACAAATAATCGAACAATACCTTTTCGTTAATTGTTTTTAAAGATTCGTTTATTTCATGAATCTGTTTAACTTCCGATGAGAATACAAAGTTATTCCTGTCGCAGTAATAATAAAAAGGCTTAATTCCGAATCTATCGGTACTGCAAAACATTTTCTTGCGGTTCAGATCGAAAAGGCAAAAGGACCACATGCCGTTAAACAAATCAAGACAGGATTCACCCCATTCAATATATGAATATATAATTACTTCAGTGTCCGTACCTGACCGGAATGTGTACCCTCTTTCTTCAAGCAGGTTTCTTATTTCTATGTAATTATAAATCTCGCCGTTATAAACAATCCAAACTTTTTTTTCAGAATCGCACATCGGCTGACGGCCTTTAATACTCGTGTCGATAATAGAAAGGCGCCTGAATCCGAATCCTCCCATTAAATTACCGTTTACATTTCCGTTCAGTTCGGTCTGTTCCCTGAATACATGAGAGCGATAAGAACCGTCAAAAGCGACGTATGCAAAATCATCAGGCCCCCGGTATTTTATTAAATCAGTTGCACTGATTAGTTTGTTCAGCGCAAAACCATGATCAAGAGAAATATGTCCAGTAAAACCGCACATCAGCCTTTGTAATAAATATCGATAAGTTCCCTGTATTTATTCAGGAGTACTTTTCGCGTGTTGTTAATATCATAGTGCTTTCTCGCTGTTTCCCTGCATTCAGTATATATGCCGTAATTATCGCACATATTAATAATATTTTTTATAAGGTCCTGCTTAGTCCACATCGTCAACCCTAATTTTTCACTTTCCGCTTCTGTGCCCGGAAAGTGTATTAAATTGTTGCTTATAACAGGCAGTCCGCAAGCCAGCGCTTCTATAAGCGCGCTGCCAAATCCTCCGGAATTCACGAGCAGTTCTCCGAAGATTGCCTGAGTATAAAAATCTGATGCACGGTAATAGTCCAGAAGCTGTTCTTTCGGGATACGCTCAATCATAATAGCTCCCGCATCGATACCCATTTGGTAAACATCCTGATCCCTGTATCCGCCTATTATCACAAGCTGCAGATCATTCCTGGCTTTCTGTACTTCTCTGTAACAATCAACAAGCTTGTCGTATCCGTAATCGGTGCTTTTAAAATTCCCCACTGCCATCAGTATTTTTTTATCCAGGGGCAGGTTCAGTTTCTTTCTCAGTTCTTCCTTGCTGCCTCCAGGTGTAAAGTAATCGAAATCCACGCCGTCCATGTAATACCCGGCGTTGTTTATTCCCACTACATTCTTCATGTAATTAGCTTCTGTAAGCGAACTCGAGAAATAAAAATCGAACGCTTTAATCGACTTCAGGTCCCTGTAATACTCAAGCAGGTAATAAAACTTAAGAATTTTTTTTACTACATTCAACTTTTTGTAATAATGTATTTTAAAACCTCCGCTCCTGTGAAGTCCGACAAAAGGAAAATTCTTAAACTCTGATATACCCGATGCCAAATTAATATTAAACCAGAGGTGGCCCGTGCTCATGTTGACAAGGATTTTATTGACCTCCGCTGTTTTTCTCAGATGTCTCAGCATCTCTTCTGACCACGAGAAGTATCCGACTTGCGGAATGTTAACCGATTTCGACGGAAATACTTTATGTATAATGCCGTCAACTTCCTTTATATACATTCTGTCTATATATTTCCCGTAAGGCCTCCAGCATTCAATATCGAATTCAGCAGTTTCATTCTGCAGTTCTTTAGCGGCTACAACATGATGGTCAGCCCTAAAATAGCCTACCCAGTAAGGGTATTTTTTCAGTACGTCATACTCGATTGATGATATATTTCTGTTAAAATATTCGGCCGAGTAGTTAAAAAAGTTTTCGGGAGGTTCAATTGAGAGTATGTGTATTATCTTAGGTTTTTCTTTCACAGAATTTCCTGCAATACTTTATTTTCGGGGAAATTCACCAGTACGCCAAATCCTTTACGCTGATAAACAACCATGCTTCCCAATGCCACCGCTGATGCATTACCCTTTTTCACGACGGCCGAAATGTCCTGCAGGCTGCCTCCGCCGCCATGCGCTATCAGTGGTATGCGAAGTTGTGATGTTGCCATTTTAATCAAATCTAAATCAAAACCGCTCCACGTTCCTTCCCTGTCGACTGACGTCAGTAGTATTTCACCCGCACCGAGCGATTCAACTTCCTTAAGCCATTCTTCAGGTCTAATGTTTTCCGTCTTAGTTGCGGAATAGCTGCATACCTGGTATTTGTCAAAAATATTTTTTTTCACGTCGACTGATACTATTACGCTCTGCGAACCGAAACTTTTTGCAGCTTCAGTTATAAATTTCGGATTTGTAAACGCCGTCGAATTAATCATAATTTTTTCAAATCCCGTTCTGAATATCTTTTCAGCCTGTGCCATCGTCTTTATTCCTCCGCCGTATGAAACGGGCATGAAACACTCGTTTGCAATTTCCTGCAGGATTTCATACTGCGGCTCCCTTTTATTCAGGCTTGCCCTTATATCCAAAAATACCAGTTCGTCGACTTCAAGTTCATTGAATATTCTGCATGTGTTTACAGGGTCGCCTATGTAATTGAATTTCTTGAATTTGACCGTCTTGACGAGTGATCTGTCTTTCAAAAGCAGTGCGGGGATTATTCTGGCTTTAAGCAATCTTCAGTTCTGCAAAATTTTTCAGAAGTTTCATTCCGAATTTGTGGCTTTTTTCAGGGTGAAACTGTATTCCGAATATATTATCTCTGAATATCCCCGAATCAAAACTGATTCCATATTCGGATTTAAGAAACGAGTTTTCCTCGCGGGAAACTTTCACGTAATAAGAATGGACGAAATAGAACCTGCTTTCTGAATTATCATTTTCAATCAATACATTTTTATTCACTATTGAAACAAGGTTCCATCCCATGTGCGGAATCTTGAGGTTGTTATTTTCAAATGCAAATTTTTTAGTTACTGCATTAATCCACCCCAGACCCTGAAGATCGCCTTCTTCACTACTTTTTGTCATCAGCTGCATGCCCAAGCAGATTCCCAGTATGGGAATTTTTTCAGTCAGCGCTTTGTAATCAAGGATTTCTTTCAATTCCGATTTCATGAGTTCCTGCATTCCTTTATCAAAATGACCGACTCCGGGCAATATAATCTTTTCAGCTTTCTTGATTTCTTCAGGGTCAGACGTAATATAGGATTTGATGCCAATGCGCCTGAGCATGTTAAAAATCGAGCCTAAATTTCCTAACCCGTAATTAACTATAGTTATCATTTACTATTTCAGAAATGTTCTGCACCATAATTCAAAATTAAGTAGAGACCATATTAACAGGCGGTGATTTATTTTCTTATTGATATGTTCGTTTATAATATTTTTAATAAAGTCTCTGTTAATATATTCGGCAGACTGCGGATTCCCGTCAAGCAATATTTCCTTGACGTAATCGGCATTTTCCCCTCTGTACCAGCTTTCGTCAGGCGCAGAGAAACCCTGCTTTTTCCTGTTTAGGATATATTCGGGGATGAAATCCTTCATCGCTTTACGCAAAACATTCTTACCCTCATC
>Ga0209450_10001000_pt1 | contig 14264 bp, 12 predicted proteins | sample FrelakmetLWP11LW_FD_187149 | JGI IMG/M metagenome (GOLD analysis project Ga0209450, IMG submission 187149) | Freshwater lake sediment microbial communities from the University of Notre Dame, USA, for methane emissions studies - LWP11 LW (SPAdes)... | ecosystem: Environmental > Aquatic >...
GATCTCGTGGTTCGAACCGTCGATGATCCGCTGCCGGCAGCCGGCATACCTGGCCGACATCGCGCGCCAGTCGATGACCTCGTCGCCGGTGGCGGCGAGCAGGAAGTAGCGTTCCGGCCGCGTGATGCGCGGCGTGTCGAGCGCGCGCAGTTCGTCCATGTGCTCCGGCTTGACCTCGATCGTCTCGCCGGAGAAGAACACCGGCTGCGTGCCCAGGTGGCCGCGCAGGTCCTCGCAAGGGGTGATCGCCGGGTTGAGCAGCGCGGCCCGGCAGCCGACAAGCTCGGCGAGCCAGGTGGCGTAGTAGCCGCCCAGCGACGAGCCGACCAGCGACAGCCGCGCCGGATCCTCCAGCCGCGCCGCAGCCTCGATCAGCCGTGCCGCCGCCCGCGGCGAGACCGGCAGCTGCGGGCACATGAAGTCATCTGCCCGCCCACGCGCGGCCAGCGCCGCGGCGAGCATCCGCGCCTTCCTCGACTGCGGCGAGGAACGGAAGCCGTGCAGATAGATGATCACGCGGCACGCTCCGCCGACGCGCCCGCGGCGAGCGTCGACAGCAGCCGTTCGTGAATGCCGCCGAATCCGCCGTTGCTCATCACCAGCACGTGGTCGCCCGGACCGGCCGCGGACGACACCGACCGCAGCAGCGCGTCGATGTCGTCGAAGCTGCGGGCCAGCGCCCCCAGCGGCGCCAGCACCTGCGCCGTGTCCCAGCCCAGGGCGTTGCGGCCGCTGCGCTCGCCGTAGCAGAAGACGAGGTCCGCGTCCCGCAGGCTGGCCGGCAGAGCCGCGTTCATGGTTCCCAGCTTCATGGTGTTGGAGCGCGGCTCGAGCACGGCGAGGATCCGCGCCTGCCCGACCCGCCGGCGCAGGCCGGCCACCGTGGCCTCGATCGCGGTCGGGTGGTGCGCGAAGTCGTCGTAGACGCTGATGCCGCGCACGACGCCACGCAGCTCCAGCCGCCGGCGCACGCCGCCGAAGCGGGCCAGCGCCTCGATCGCCGCGGCCGGCGCGACCCCTGCATGTCGCGCGGCGGCGATCGCCGCCAGCGCGTTGCCGCGGTTGTGCGCACCGGCCAGCGGCAGGTGCAGGCGACCGAACACCTCGGCGCCGCAGGCGACGTCGAACGCGTGCTGCGCACCCTCCTCGATCGCCTGCGCGTGCCAGCCGTCGGCGACGCCGAACCTCTCCAGTTCCGACCAGCAGCCGCGCGCCAGCACCCTCGCCAGGGAAGCATCGGCTGCGTTGACCACCAGCCGTCCGCGGCCCGGCACGCCGCGCACCAGGTGGTGGAACTGGGTCTCGATCGCTGCCAGGTCGGCGAAGATGTCGGCGTGGTCGTACTCGAGGTTGTTGAGCACCGCCGTGCGCGGGAAGTAGTGGACGAACTTGCTGCGCTTGTCGAAGAAGGCGGTGTCGTACTCGTCGGCCTCGATGACGAACAGCGGCGAGCCGCCCGGTCGCGCCGAGGCGCCGAAGTCCGTCGGCACCCCGCCGATCAGGAAGCCCGGCGCCAGCCCGGCCCGCTCGAGGATCGTCGCCAGCATCGCCGAGACTGTCGTCTTGCCGTGCGTGCCGGCCACCGCAAGCACCCAGCGCCCGCGCAGCAGCGTCTCGCCGACCCACTGCGGTCCGGAGACGAACCGCGCCCCGGACTCGAGGATCGCCTCCATCAGCGGGTTGCCGCGCGTGACGACGTTGCCGATCACGTAGAGGTCAGGCGCCAGGGCAAGCTGGTCGGCGCCGTAGCCTTCGATCACGTCGATTCCGGCCGCTCGCAGCAGGTCGCTCATCGGCGGATACACGTTCGCATCGCAGCCGGTGACGCGGTGCCCGGCGGCGGTCGCCAGCTGGGCGACCCCACCCATGAAGGTGCCGCAGATGCCGAGGATGTGCAGGTGCAAAGCGCGTCCCGAGGTGAGCAAAGGAGGCGAGTTTAAGGGCCGTCGTTGTATAGACTCGCCGCATGAGCCCATCTGCACCGGCCGGCCCGGGCCACGGCGATCTGGCGCTCGAGCTCGCGGCGACCGCGGCGCGCCTGATCGCCGAGGACGGCTGCGACTACGCCACGGCCAAGCGCAGGGCAGTGCAGCTGGTCCTTGGCGAGGCGGCCGGCGCCAGGAGCCGGCTGCCGGAGAACGAACTCGTGCAAGCCGAACTGCGGCGTTACCTGCGCACGTTCGGCGGCCAGCGCCATGCGACGCTGCTCGCCGAGCTGCGCGCCACGGCACTGGCCCTGATGGAGTACCTCGCGCCTTTCAATCCGCACCTGGTCGGCGCGGTGCTCAACGGCACGGCCACCGAGCACTCGGTGCTGCGCCTCCAGCTGTTCACCGACAGCGCCAAGGACGTCGAGATCTTCCTCCTCAACGAGCGCGTGCGCTTCGACGTCGGCGAGGCGGGCGAGCCCGACGGCGCGTTCGAGACGATCCAACTGCAGGTGCCGCGCCGCCTGCTCGCCGGCGCAACGGCCTCCCTCGAGGCGGTGCTCACCGTCCTGCCCACCGACGCGGTGCGGGTCGGTGCACGTTCCCGCAGTCCGGATCCCTCGTTGTCGCCGATCGAACGATCCGGCCGCGCCAGCGCCTCGGCCTTGCGGACCCTGCTGTCGACCCTGGGCACGGAGCGATGACCCGGCGGAGCTGGCTGATCATGCTGGTCACCGGTGCCGCCGCTGCCGCACTCGGGGTCGTGCTGAACTGGTGGCGCACCGAACCGGCGCGGGTCGGCGCGGAAGGATCGGCGGCGCTGTTCGCGGCAACCTTCCCCGACGCGCAGGGTCGGCCCCAGCCGCTCGCGCAATGGCGCGGGCAACTGCTGGTGGTCAATTTCTGGGCGACCTGGTGCCCGCCGTGCGTCGAGGAGATGCCCGACCTGCAGCGTCTGCGCGATGCCTACCGCGAACGGGGGGTCGAGGTGATCGGCATCGGCATCGACAACGCCGCCAACGTCGCCGCGTTCCGGGAGCGGCACGGCCTGACCCTGCCGCTGCTGGTGGCCGGCGCCGGCGGCAGCGACCTGAACCGGGCGCTGGGCAATACCGGCGGGGCCCTTCCCTTCACCGTGCTGGTCGGCATCGATGGCCGGATCAGGGAGCGCCACCTGGGTCAGGTCAGGCCCGAGCAACTGCGCCGCTGGATCGACACGGCGCTGTCCCGCAGCTAGGTTGTTCGGCTGGACATACGAACTCCAACGGGCCACAATCCATCGTCTTTTTTCTTCATCGTCGCCCTTTTACGCACAACTGCAGGCGATCAATGGCGAGACACATTCTCGTTCTGAACGGCCCGAACCTCAATCTTCTCGGCACCCGAGAGCCGACAATCTATGGATCGACTGCGCTGGCGGATATCGAAGCCGACCTAAGTGAGCGGGCAGCCGCCAGCCGGGCCCGGATTTCGTTCTTCCAGAGCAACCATGAGGGCGCCCTGGTCGACAGAGTCCAGTCGGCGCGTGGGGAGGCGGTCGACTTCATCATTGTCAACGCCGGCGCGCTGACCCACACCAGCATCGCCTTGCGCGATGCCCTGGCGGCAGTGGGGATACCGTTCGTTGAGGTCCACCTGTCGAACGTCTACCGCCGCGAGTCGTTCCGCCACCGGTCGTTCATCGCCGATCTCGCGGTCGGCGTGGTCGCCGGACTGGGCCCGGCCGGCTATCGCTTTGCGCTGCAGTACGCGCTGGACCTGGACCGGTCCTGAACCGGCGCTCCTGCGCTGCAGCACTGGAGGATTCATGGACCTGCGCAAGCTGAAGACCCTGATCGACCTGGTTGCCGAGTCCGGAATCGCCGAGATCGAGGTCACCGAGGGCGAGGACAAGGTCAGGATCGTCAAGCACCCGCCGACGGTCGTGGCCGCGGCGGCGCCGTCCGTGCAGACCGTGGTGGCCGGCACAGCGCCCGCACCACCGCCGACGGCTGCCACGCTGCCGCCGCCGGCCGCCGATCCGGCGGCCGAGTACGCACCGGGCAGCGTGGTCAAGTCGCCGATGGTCGGCACCTTCTACCGCTCGCCCAGCCCGGGTGCGAAGGCCTTCGTCGAGGTCGGCCAGTCCGTCAAGCCGGGCGACACGCTGTGCATCATCGAGGCGATGAAGTTGCTCAACGAGATCGAGGCCGAAGTCGCGGGCGAAGTGAAGGAGGTCCTGGTCGAGAACGGGCAGCCGGTCGAGTACGGCCAGCCGCTGTTCGTGATCGGCTAGCGCGGCGGGCCGGGCCTCCGTCAGCGAGTCAAACTGCGATGTTCGGAAAGATCCTCATTGCCAACCGCGGCGAGATCGCGCTGCGCATCCAGCGCGCCTGCCGCGAGATGGGCATCACGACGGTGGTCGTGCACTCGCAGGCGGACACCGACGCCAAGTACGTCAAGCTCGCCGACGAGTCTGTCTGCATCGGACCGGCGCCGTCGAAGGACAGCTACCTCAACATCCCGGCGATCATCAGCGCCGCCGAAGTCACCGACGCGGAGGCGATCCACCCCGGCTACGGATTCCTGTCGGAAAACGCCGACTTCGCCGAGCGGGTTGAGAAGAGCGGCTTCGTGTTCATCGGCCCGCGGCCCGAGTCGATCCGGCTGATGGGCGACAAGGTCTCGGCCAAGCAGGCGATGATCGACGCCGGCGTGCCGACCGTGCCGGGCTCCGCCGGCGCGTTGCCCGACGATCCGCGCGAGATCGTTCGCATTGCCCGCTCGATCGGCTATCCGGTCATCATCAAGGCGGCCGGCGGCGGCGGCGGGCGCGGCATGCGGGTGGTCAACACGGAGGCGGCGCTGGTGGGCGCGGTCAACCTGACGCGCCAGGAGGCGCAGACGGCCTTCGGCAATCCGTCCGTCTACATGGAGAAGTTCCTGGAGAACCCGCGCCATGTCGAGATCCAGGTGCTGGCCGACCAGTACCGCAACGCGGTGTGGCTCGGCGAGCGCGACTGCTCGATGCAGCGGCGACATCAGAAGATCATCGAGGAAGCGCCGGCGCCGGGCATCCCGCGCAAGCTGATCGAGCGCATCGGCGACCGCTGCGCCGACGCCTGCCGCAGGATCGGCTATCGCGGTGCCGGCACCTTCGAGTTCCTCTACGACAACGGCGAGTTCTTCTTCATCGAGATGAACACGAGGCTGCAGGTCGAGCACCCGGTCACCGAGATGGTCACCGGCATCGACCTCGTGCAGCAGCAGATCCGCGTCGCCGCCGGACAGAAGCTCGCCTTCCGGCAGCGCGACATCGGCCTGCGCGGCGCGGCGATCGAGTGCCGGATCAACGCCGAGGACCCGTATCGCTTCACGCCGAGTCCGGGCCGGATCACCGCCTGGCACGCGCCGGGCGGCCCCGGCGTGCGCGTCGACTCGCATGCCTACAGCGGCTACTGGGTGCCGCCGCACTACGACTCGATGATCGGCAAGCTGATCTGCTACGGCGACACCCGCGCGCAGGCTATCGCCCGCATGTCGGTGGCCCTGTCGGAGATGGTCGTCGAGGGCATACAGACCAATATCCCGCTGCACCGCGAACTGATGGTCGACGAGAAATTCGTGCAGGGCGGGACCAGCATCCACTATCTGGAGAGGCGGCTCGCCGCGCGGCTTCCCAAGCCGACCTAGGCGAGCGCCACCCGGCTGCCGGACGCGGCGCCGCCAGAGAACCCAGCCGACCGCATCCTCGCGTTCCGGTCGACCCCGATGCTGCGCGAAATCACGCTTGTCGCCGAGGCCGGCTCCGCCGACGCCCTGTCCGACGCCTTGCTCGACCAGGGGGCACTGTCGGTCTCGATCGAGGACGCCGACGCCGACACGATCGACGAGCGGCCGCTCTATGGCGAACCGGGCAGCGAGCCGGACCGCGCATGCTGGCCCCACAACCGGCTTTCGGTGCTGCTGCCCGCGGGGGCAGACCCGGCGCAGCTGCTGGCTGCGGCCTGTGAGGCCCTGGCGATCCCACCGCCGCGGGTCGTCGGCCAGCGCGAGGTGCAGGATGCGGACTGGGTCCGCGTGACGCAGGCGCAGTTCCCGCCGACCCGGGTCGGCGAGGCGCTGTGGATCGTGCCGAGCTGGCACGAGCCGCCCGATCCGACGGCAATCAACATCCGCCTAGACCCCGGGGTCGCTTTCGGCACCGGCACCCACCCGACCACCCGCCTGTGCCTGGCGTGGCTGCTGCGGAACATGCCTCGCGACGCCCGCGTGCTCGACTACGGCTGCGGCTCCGGCGTGCTCGCCATCGCAGCAGCCAGGCTCGGCGCACGGCTGGTGATCGGCACCGACATCGACGAGCAGGCGCTCGCGGCGGCGCGCGCCAACAGCGAGCGGAACGGCGTCGGCGCTCGGTACACTGCGCCGGGCCAGCTTCCGCCCGGCCGGTTCGACGTCGTGATCGCCAACATCCTTGCCAACCCGCTTCGGCTGCTCGCGCCAATGCTGCTGGCGCGCGTGGGCGAGGGCGGCTCGCTGGTGCTCTCCGGCGTCCTGCAACGGCAGGCCGACGAGCTGATCGCCGCCTACGCGCAGGCCGACCCCGAAGTGCCGCTGCGCTGCTGGGCGTCCGAGGATGGATGGACCTGTCTCGCCGGACGGCGCGGACAGCCTGCCGGAAGCTGAAGGCGCACGATGGCGCTCGCCACCCGATGCCCGAACTGCCACGCGCTGTTCCGCGTGGCAGCGGACCAGCTGAAGCTGCGAGGCGGCCTGGTGCGTTGCGGCGCCTGCATGCATGTCTTCGACGCCACCGGCACGTTGAGCTACATCGACGACGCGGCGCTGACCTCGACGGCGCAGGCGCCGGCGCCCGCCGTCGGCGCCGTGATCGCGGCGATCAGGAAAGCGGAGTCCTCGGCGGGCGGTTCGCCGCCCGCGCACGGCCTGGCGCCGCTGCCTTCGGCGGCGGTGGCGGCAGACTGCCTGGGGCCACAGGAAACAGCGCCATCCGCCGAGGCAGCCGCGCCGGTCGGCGCGCAGATGCACCCGGAGCGCTCGCCCGAGGCATGGCTGCCTGCCGATGGCTCATGCCCGGCGACCGATGCGGCGGCCGACGACGATGGAAACGCCGCAACGACCGAGGTCTGGCAGCCCGCCGAAGAGGAGGCCCCTGGGGAGCCCGACGGCACGGCAGACGAGCCACGAGGGGATACGGCCGCTAGCGCGGAGGAGGCGCCCGGCGCCGAGCAGGTCGCGCCGGCGTTCCTGCGCGATGCCGACACTCGGGGCAGGCGCCGGCGCACGCTGCTGTTCGGCTTCGGCGCACTGCTGCTCGCCGTGGTGCTGCTGGCGCAGCTTGCTGTTGCCTTGCGTGCCGACATCCTGGCCAGGTTCCCGCAGACGCGGCCGGCGCTGTCCGGACTTTGCCAGGTCTTCCGCTGCACTGTCGGCTGGCCGGAGCGCGGCGATCTGCTCGCGGTGGTTGGCAGCGAACTGCAGGCCCTGCCAGGCACCAGCGTCTTCGAACTGACCGCCGTGGTCCGCAACCGGGGCAACATGACCCTCGCCCTGCCGTGGATCGAGCTGACACTGTCGGACACGCTGAGCCGGACGGTGGCGCGCAAGGTGTTCTCGCCGGCGGACTACCTGGCCGGCGAGAGCCATCCGCCAGGCCGCATGCTCGCCGGCATCGAAGCCGGCGCCGATCTGACCGTCAGGATCGCTTTCGAGGCGCGCGGGCTGAACGCCGCCGGTTTCGTCGTCTATCCCTTCTACCTCTGATGCACGCCCCGCCTGCGACCGTGGTCAGCCGAGCCGCTGGGCGATGGCAGCGGCGTGCCGACAGCCCACCCCGATGAGCACACTGATCTGCGGTTCGATCGCCTTCGACTCGATCATGGTTTTCCGCGGGCGCTTCAAGGATCACATCCTGCCCGAGCAGGTCCACATCCTGAACGTCGCCTTCCTGGTCCCTCAGCTGAGACGCGAATACGGCGGAACGGCGGGCAACATCGCCTACAGCCTGAAGCTGCTCGGCGGTCACCCGTTGCCGATGGCCACCGTCGGCAGCGATGCCGACGCATACCTGCAGCGCTTCGAGGCGCTGGGCATCGACCGCACCCATCTGCGCCAGGTCGCCGACAGCTACACCGCGCAGGCGTTCATCACCACCGACCTGGACGACAACCAGATCACGGCCTTCCATCCAGGCGCGATGTCCCAGTCGCACCTGAACGAAGTGCCGGCGGACGGCTCGGTGCGGCTGGGCATCGTCGCGCCCGACGGTCGCGAGGGAATGATCGCCCACGCGGCCCAGTTCGCCGAGCGGGGCATCCCCTTCATCTTCGATCCCGGCCAGGGCCTGCCGATGTTCGACGCGGCGGAACTCGACACCTTCCTGACCCGGGCCACCTACGGGGTGTTCAACGACTACGAGGCGCGGCTGGTGGTCGACAAGACGGGCCAGACGCTGGAAGCCCTGGCGCGGAAGGTCAGCGCGCTGATCGTGACGCGCGGCGGCCAGGGCTCGGACATCTTCGTCGGCGGGCGCGTCCTGCACATCCCGGCGGCGAACACGCGTCGCGTCGTCGACCCGACGGGTTGCGGCGATGCCTACCGCGCCGGGCTGCTTCATGGCCTGGCCAACAGCCTGGACTGGGAAACGACCGGGCGGCTGGCCGCGGTCATGGGGGCCCTGAAGATCGAGCATAGCGGGGCGCAGAACCACGCCGCCTCGCGCCAGGAGATCGCCGATCGGTTCGGCGAGTCCTTCGGCTTCCGTCCCTGGTAGGCGCCGCCGCTACAGCCCGCTGCCGGCCAGTACGATCAGCATCACGTTGACGATCAGGATCACCACCAGCGGCGACAGGTCGAGGCCGCCGATCAGCGGCAGCGCCCGCTGAAACGGCGCCAGGAAAGGGCGCGCCAGCATCGAAACGGCGGGCGCGATCGGCGCGTGCGGGTTGACCCAGCTGAGTACCACATGCAGCAGGGTCAGCCAGAGCACCAGGTAAAGCGCCCAGCGCAGCAACTCGATCAGCGCCACCAGCAGCAGGCCCGACCACGGCCAGCTCGCCATGCCGATGCCGGCCAGCAGGAACCGCAGCGCGACGAAGATCATCGCCACCAGGATAGCCGCCAGGAAGGTAGCGAAATCGAAGCGGCTCGTGGCCGGCGTCAGTCGCCGCAGCGGCACTACCAGCCAGTCGGTCAGCGCGATGGCGAAGTGGGCCAGCGGATTGCGCGCCGGCAGCCCGAGGTATCCCATGTAGGCGCGCCCCAGCAGCGTGACGCCGAGGATCACCGCAGCCGTCTGCAGCAGGAACTCGGCGATCTGGACCAGGAGCATGGGACGGCAGGCGGCGAGACAGGTCGGCCGATTCTAGCGACCGGCGGCCCACGCAAAGAAACGGGGCGCTGAGAAACTCAGCGCCCCGCTTGAAGCAGGACCTGCGAGCGGCCTCTTACGGGCGGCTGCCGGTCGGGAACGGCCAGGCCGCCGCCGGATTCAGTGCCGTCTTGGCGCCCGCCGCCGGCGCCGCCGGAGCGGCCACCGCCGGCTTGGCAGCCGGGGCCGGTTTGGCTGCCGGCTTGGCCGCAGCCTTCTTAGCTACTTTTTTTTTAGCAGCTTTCTTGGCGGTCTTCTTGACCGCCTTCTTGGCAGTCTTCTTGGCCGTCGCTTTCTTGGCGGTCTTCTTGACCGCTTTCTTGGCGGTCTTCTTGGCCGTCGCTTTCTTGGCGGTCTTCTTGGCCGCCTTCTTCACGGTCTTCTTCGCCGTCGCTTTCTTGGCGGTTTTCTTGGCCGGCTTCTTGGCGGCCTTCTTCGCGGTCTTCTTCGTTGCCATGCTTATCTCCTGACTGGAATCGATGAGAGGTTGATGAGCAAACCCGAGGCAGACCTTTTCGGCCCGCTCGGGCTATTCATCGGCGCATGCGGACGCACTGTCGCCGCGGCAACCCCAGAAGTGCGTTTTGAAGGACGCACATCCGAGCAGAGCGCGGAACGGTCAGGGCGAAGACCGCTGACGCTGATGAATTCGGCACCGCGCAGCAGCGCCGGCCACTGCCGTCGCGCGCGCAAAGAAAACGCCGGCACATGGCCGGCGTTCAGGAAGGAGGAAGCCCGGGGTTTCTCGACTGCCGCAGATACCTCGGATTTCAGAGCGGGAACGACACCGCAAGACCCAGTTGTCTCGTTTGCGGTTCGTCGAGTTTCTTTGACGATGGAGCTCTTGCTGTGGCTGTCTGAGTTCAATGCTGTGATCGATGTTCGCTGTTTGATCAACGAATCGAGCAACTCAACATGAGGATGCTTTTTACTCTCAATCAATTTCACTCGCAAGAGTTTTCGCGATTTTCTCGCGCGCGATGTTCGATTCATTCAACGCGTGCGCAACGATTCGCGAGTCGCTCTTTCATGTGGACGCATGAGACCGAACGTCGCGCGATGGACGACGCTATTCCCAGCTCAGCGTGCCGCCGGTCTGGTACTCGATCACCCGCGTCTCGAAGAAGTTGCGCTCCTTCTTCAGGTCGATCATCTCGCTCATCCAGGGAAACGGGTTGTCCTCGGCGGCGAACAGCGGCTCGATGCCGATCTGCTGGGCGCGCCGGTTGGCGATGTAGCGCAGATAGCCCTTGAACATCGGCGCGTTCAGCCCGAGCACGCCGCGCGGCATGGTGTCCTCGGCGTAGGCGTACTCGAGGTCGACCGCGCGCCGGAACAGGCCGCGGATCTCGTCGCGGAAGGCCGTCGTCCACAGCTGCGGGTTCTCCAGCTTGATCTGGTTGATCAGATCGATGCCGAAGTTGCAGTGCATCGACTCGTCGCGCAGGATGTACTGGTACTGCTCGGCGGCGCCGGTCATCTTGTTCTGCCGGCCCAGGGCCAGGATCTGGGCGAAGCCGACGTAGAAGAACAGGCCCTCCATCAGGCAGGCGAAGACGATCAGGCTCTTCAGCAGCTTCTGGTCGTTCTCGGTCGTGCCGGTGGCGAAGTTCGGGTCGGTCAGGGTGTCGATGAACGGGATCAGGAACTCGTCCTTGGCGCGGATCGAGTCGACCTCCTGGTAGGCATTGAAGATCTCGCCTTCGTCCAGCCCGAGCGACTCGACGATGTACTGGTAGGCATGGGTGTGGATCGCTTCCTCGAACGCCTGGCGCAGCAGGAACTGCCGGCACTCGGGCGCCGTGATGTGCCGGTAGGTGCCCAGCACGATGTTGTTGGCGGCCAGGGAGTCGGCGGTGACGAAGAAGCCGAGGTTGCGCTTGACGACCCGGCGCTCGTCCTCGGTCAGGCCGTCCGGGTCCTTCCACAGGGCGATGTCGCGGGACATGTTGACCTCCTGCGGCATCCAGTGGTTGGCACAGGTCGCCAGGTACTTGTCCCAAGCCCACTTGTACTTGAACGGCACCAGCTGGTTCACGTCGGTGCGGCCGTTGATGATCCGCTTGTCGGCGACGTTGACACGGCGCCGGTCGGTCGCCACCGGAGAAACCGCCGCCGGCGGGAGCTCGGGCAGGTTGGCCACGGGCGGCTGGCGCAGCGGCGCCGGGGCGGCGGAGTCATCCCAAGACAGCATCTGTCGTTCCTCGTCGGTTGAAGGGGTCTCCGGGACCGCCTACTGGCACGCTTCGCAGTCGGCGAACCCCGGATCGCCGGGCTTGAGCATGCACGCCTTGCCGTCGGCCTCCACCGCCGCCGAAGCACCGGGCGCGCCGCCGGCGGACACGGCGTTCAGCTGCCCGGCGCGGCTGCCGGTCGACTTCTCGGCGTGGGTGGCGCCGATCGTGCGCAGGTAGTAGGTGGTCTTCAGCCCGCGCAGCCAGGCCAGCTTGTAGGTCTCGTCGAGCTTCTTCCCCGACGCCCCCGCCATGTAGATGTTGAGCGACTGCGCCTGGTCGATCCACTTCTGTCGGCGCGCCGCGCACTCGATCAGCCAGCTGGGCTCGATCTCGAAGGCGGTCGCGTACAGCCGGCGGATCTCCTCGGGGATGCGGTCGATGCGGGCCAGCGAGCCGTCGAAGTGCTTGATGTCGGCGACCATCAGCTCGTCCCACAGGCCGAGCCGCTTCAGGTCGCGCACCAGGTGCTCGTTGACGACGGTGAACTCGCCCGACAGGTTGCTCTTGACGAACAGGTTCTGGAAGGTGGGCTCGATGCTGGCGTCCACCCCGATGATGTTGGAGATGGTCGCCGTCGGCGCGATGGCGACGCAATTGGAGTTGCGCATGCCGAACTGGGCGATCCGGCGCCGCAGGGCGTCCCAGTCCAGCGTCGCCGAAGTGTCGACCTCGACGTAGCCGCCTCGGCTCTCGGCCAGCAGTGCCAGCGTGTCCTGCGGCAGCATGCCACGGTCCCACAGCGAGCCGGCGAACGATGAGTAGCGGCCGCGCTCGGCGGCCAGCTCGGTGGACGCCCAGTAGGCGTGGTAGCAGACCGCCTCCTGGCTGCGGTCGGCGAACTCGACCGCGGCCGCCGACGCGTACGGCAGCCGCATCATGTGCAGGCAGTCCTGGAAGCCCATGATGCCCAGCCCGACCGGCCGGTGGTGCAGGTTCGCGTTGCGGGCCTTGCCGACGGCGTAGTAGTTGATGTCGATCACGTTGTCGAGCATCCGCATCGCCGTGCCGATGGTGCGGGCCAGCTTGGCCTGGTCGAGGCGGAAGCCGCCCTGGCCGTCGTCGACCATGTGCGCCGGCAGGTTCACCGAGCCGAGGTTGCACACGGCAATCTCCGCCGGGCCGGTGTTCAGGGTGATCTCGGTGCACAGGTTGGAGCTGTGGATCGTGCCGGCGTGCTGCTGCGGGCTGCGCAGGTTGCAGGCGTCCTTGAAGGTGATCCACGGGTGGCCGGTCTCGAACAGCATCGACAGCATCCGGCGCCACAGCTGCACGGCGGGAATCCTCTTGTGCAGCTTCAGCTCGCCGCGCGCCGCTCTGCCCTCGTAGCGCGTGTAGGCCTCCTCGAAGGCGCGGCCGGTCTTGTCGTGCAGGTCGGGACAGTCCGACGGCGAGAACAGCGTCCAGTCGCCGCCCTCCATCACCCGTTTCATGAACAGGTCGGGGATCCAGTTCGCCGTGTTCATGTCGTGGGTGCGCCGGCGGTCATCGCCGGTGTTCTTGCGCAGCTCGAGGAACTCCTCGATGTCCAGGTGCCAGGTCTCCAGGTAGCAGCACACGGCGCCCTTGCGCTTGCCGCCCTGGTTGACCGCCACTGCGGTGTCGTTGACCACCTTCAGGAAAGGCACCACGCCCTGGCTCTTGCCGTTGGTGCCCTTGATGTGGCTGCCCAGCGCCCGCACCGGCGTCCAGTCGTTGCCCAGCCCGCCGGCGTACTTGGCCAGCAGCGCGTTCTCCTTGATCGCCTCGTAGATGCCGTCGAGGTCGTCGGAGACCGTGGTCAGGTAGCAGGACGACAGCTGCGAATGGCGGGTCCCGCTATTGAATAGAGTCGGGGTCGAGCTCATGAAGTCGAAGCTCGACAGCACCTCGTAGAACTCGACCGCCCGCGCCTCACGGTCGATCTCGTTGATCGCCAGCCCCATCGCCACCCGCATGAAGAAGGCCTGCGGCAGCTCGAAGCGGCGCCCCTCGTGATGCAGGAAGTAGCGGTCGTACAGCGTCTGCAGGCCGAGGTAGTTGAACTGCAGGTCCCGCTCGGGCTTCAGCGCCCCGGCCAGCCGCGGCAGGTCGAACTGCGCCAGCCGCTCGTCGAGCAGCTCGGCCTCGATGCCGTAGCGGATGAAGCCGGGGAAGAACTCCGCGTAGCGCCTTGCCATCGCTTCCTGCGACACCTCCTCGCCAAGCACTTCCCGGCGGACCTTGTGCAGCAACAGCCGCGCCGTGACGTAGGAATAGGCAGGGTCCCTCTCGATCAGCGCCCGCGCCGCCAGGATCGCCGACTTGACCACTTCCTCCAGCGGCACGCCGTCGTAGAGGTTCTTCAGCGTTTCGCCGACGATGGCTTCAGCCGACACGTACTCCGACAGGCCGACACAGGCCGAGTCCACCAGCGAGCGGATCCGCGCCAGGTCGAGCGGCACGCGCCGACCGCTGTCGATCATCGACAGCGTCGGCTCGGCGCCCGGCTGCTCCTTCTTCTGCCGCACCCGCTCCTGGGCCCGCTTCTCGCGATAAAGCACGTAGGCCCGGGCGACTTCGTGGGCGCCGTCGCGCATCAGCGACAGCTCGACCTGGTCCTGGACGTCTTCTATATGGAAGGTGCCGCCGGCCGGCTGCCGGCGCAGCAGAGCCTGAACCACGCTGGCGGTCAGCTTCTCGACCTGCTCGCGCACCGCGCTGGAGGCCGCGGCCTGGCTGCCGCGCACCGCCAGGAAGGCCTTGGTCATGGCA
>Ga0209450_10001001_pt1 | contig 14261 bp, 15 predicted proteins | sample FrelakmetLWP11LW_FD_187149 | JGI IMG/M metagenome (GOLD analysis project Ga0209450, IMG submission 187149) | Freshwater lake sediment microbial communities from the University of Notre Dame, USA, for methane emissions studies - LWP11 LW (SPAdes)... | ecosystem: Environmental > Aquatic >...
GCTTCTCTGAGCCCTGAGCCCTGAGCCCTGAGCCCTGAGCCCTGGGCCCTGGGCCCTGAGCCCTGGGCCCTGAGGCCTCACCGAACCCTCACGCCTCGCCCACCTCGGCAAACCCGACCTCCGCCCGCGCCAGCGCCGCCAGCCGCTGCCGCTCCTGCCGGCTCTCCCAGCGCTCGAACAGCAGGATCTCGACCGGCAGCCACAGCGCCACCCAACCGAGGATCAGCAGGCCTTCGCGCAAGGCCTCGACCGGGGCGGCGTCGCCGGCCGGCACCAGCGAGCGCAGCAGCAGGCAGGCCGCCAGCACGGCGAGCCCGATCAGCAGCGTGTCGCGGCCGATGCGCAGGCGCTGGCGGCCGTGGCGGTCGGCCGCTTCCAGCAGCAACTGGAAGTGGGCGTGGACGGCCGTCGTGATCTCGCCCAGGTGGTCGCGCAGCGGTGCCGGGCCGTGCACGCGCAGGGTCACCGGCTCGTGCGGCGCGAACTCGCGCGCGCAGGACAGGATCCAGTCCTCGGCGCGCGGATCGAGCGCCTTGTCGTGGAACGGCGCCGGGTCCATGGCGTCGAACAACTGGGCCAGCGAATGGATGCGCAGGTCGATGGTGGCCATGGCGCCAGCCTACGCCGGCGCGCGGCCCGGTCAATGGCGGGCGAAAGATCCGGCACGCTCGGCCGGTCGTGGATGGGTTGACGCCGCGGAGCCCGCCATGCGCTTCGAACCGACCCTGCTCGCGATCCTCGACATCGGCGGCTACACGCGCTTCATCCGCCAGCGCGCCACCACCCTGCCGCACGCGGAAGAGATCATCACCGCCCTGCTGGAGGCGGTGATCGACGGCGCCGAACTGCCGCTGCAGTTGAACAAGCTCGAGGGCGACGCGGCCCTGCTGTGGGCCGACGCGGGCCTGACGCCGCGCGCGGCGGCGGCTTCCGCGCTGCGCCGCATCGAGGCGGCCTTCGCCGCCTTCGACCAGCGCCGCGCGGCGATCGCGCAGGAACGCAGCCACTGCCAGTGCGGGGCCTGCGCCAACATCGGCGCGCTGGAGATCAAGGCCCTGCTGCACTTCGGCGAGGTCGCGCACAAGCAGGTGCGTGGCCTGCACGAGCTGGCGGGCGAGCCGGTGATCCTGCTGCACCGCCTGCTCAAGAACGCGGTGTCGGCGCCGCGCTACATCCTGCTGACCGCGGAATTCAACCAGCTGCTCGACGACGACGCTGGCCTGCTCGCGGCGCAGGAACATCCGGACGGCTTCGATCCGATGCCGGTGTTCCTGCGCCTGCCCGCTCAGGTCCCGGCGGGCTTGAAGGCCATCGCCACCCCGTTCATGCAGTAACGCAGTCCGGTCGGCGGCGGGCCGTCGTCGAACACGTGGCCGAGGTGGCCGCCGCAGCGCCGGCAGTGCACTTCGGTGCGGGTCATGAAGAACGAGCGGTCCTCGCGGGTGCCGATGGCACCGTCGATGGGCTTCCAGAAGCTCGGCCAGCCGGTGCCCGATTCGTACTTGGTCGCGGCATCGAACAGCGGCAGGTCGCAGCCCGCGCAGTGGAACACGCCGGGCCGCTTCTCGAGGTTGAGCGGGCTGGTGCCGGCGCGCTCGGTGCCGTGGCCGCGCAGCACCTTGTAGGCCTCGGGCGACAGGCGCTGGCGCCACTCGGCGTCGGTGAGTTCGAACTCGAACTTCGCCGCGCCCTCGGCGGCGCTGGAACGACCGAAGAAAGCCATGCTGAGGACTCCTGCGCCGGTCACGCCGGCGGCGAGCGAGAGGAAGTGACGGCGGTCCATGACGGGACTCCGGAGGTGGATCGGATGATCGGGGTGGCGAGGGCAGGCTTCAAGCGCGCCGCTCAGCCGGCGGGCGCCTGGCCCCAGACCTGCTTGAGCCGCGCGTCGCGCCCGCAGCCCCAGCGGTAGTACTTGTACTGCGCGGGGTTCTTGGCCGCGTAGTCCTGGTGGTAGTCCTCGGCCACCCAGAACGTGGCGGCGTCGGCGATCTGCGTGTACAGGGTCTGGCCGGCGAAGCGCGGATCGGCCTGCCACTTCGCCAGTGAGGCCTCGGCCGCCGCGCGCTGCGCCGCGTCGTGCACGAAGATCGCCGTGCGGTACTCGGTGCCGACGTCGCAGAACTGGCGGTCCTTCACGGTCGGGTCGATGTTGGCCCAGAACACCTCGAGCAGGCGCTCGTAGCCGACGACCTTCGGGTCGTAGAGCACCTCGACGGCCTCCGCATGCCCGGTCGACCCGCCCGAGACCTGGCGGTAGGCCGGGTTGGCCTTGCTACCGCCGGTGTAGCCGGAGACCGCCGACTTCACGCCGGGCAGCGCCTCGAACGGCTGCTCCATGCACCAGAAGCAGCCGCCGGCGAAGGTCGCCTTGGCCAGGCCTTCGGGCGCAGGGGGTGAGGCTTCGGTCGCGGCGCGAGCCAACCCGCTGGCGAGGAACAGCGCCGCGCCGGCGGCGAACACGAGGCTGGCGACGACGGCCAGCGGGCGGAACACGGCGGTTCGGGTCACGATGCACTCCTGCGGTTGCGGCTTGGACCGCGACGGACCCGCAGAGATTGCAGAACCGACGTCTGCGCGACGTCAGCGCGGACAGCGCGCGTTCAGCCGGCCGGCCGCTCCTGGAAGCCGACCGAGCGCACCACGCGGCCGAGGTCCTTCATCCCCAGTCCGTCCACCAGCACCGTCGCGTGCGCGCCGCGGATCGCCTGGAAGCGCTCGGCCACGCAGGCATAGCCGCAGGCATCGTTGTAGACCACCTCGACGATCAGGTCCCAGTCCTCGTCGGTGCGCGGGTTCTGCAGCAGCCGGTAGCTGCGGAACAGGCCCTGCTCGACCGCGATGCGGTCCATCTCGAACCAGTTGGCGACGATGAATCGCGCCAGCGCATCGCGCCGGCCGGGCGTGGCGGCGAGGTAGGTGTGGGTGGTCACCGGGGGGCCCGCAGGCACCGCCTGCGCGGCCACCGGCGGCGCCGGGTCGGACGCCCGCAGTGCGGACGGCAGTGCGGCGGCGAGGATCAGCGCGGCGATGCCGGGAAGGCGGGCGAGCGTGGTGCGGCGGTGGTTCATCCGATGGTCTCGAGTCGTTGAGGGGAAGGGACGCCTGGCCTCGGGGTCAGGTTGCCCGGGCTGCATGCCCTGCGGGAAGGACATCACGCGCCTGCCGGGCAGCGCCTGTGCAGGAAGTCGCGCGACCCGGATGCGCCACCGCGCGATCCGCGGTGTAATGCCCCGTCCATTCCGCCGGTCGCTCCCTCCATGTCCCGTTCACGCCTCGCCCTGCTCGTCGTGATCGCCGCCGCGATCGGCGCCTTCTTCGCCTTCGACCTCGACCGGTTCCTCACGCTGGAGGCGCTCAAGGCCGGGCGCGCGGCGCTGGCGGGCTGGGTGGAGGCGAACTTCGTGCTGGCCCTGGTCGGCTACTTCGCGGTCTATGTCGCCGTCACCGGCCTTTCGCTGCCGGGCGCGGCGATCATGACGCTCGCCGGCGGCGCGCTGTTCGGGCTGGTGACGGGCAGCATCGTGGTGTCGTTCGCGAGCAGCGTCGGTGCCACGCTGGCGTTCCTCGCCTCGCGGTTCCTGTTCCGCGACGCGGTGCGCGCGAAATTCGGCCAACGGCTGGCGGCGATCGACGAGGGCGTGCGGCGCGACGGCGCGTTCTACCTGTTCACGCTGCGCCTGGTGCCCGCCTTCCCCTTCTTCCTGGTCAACCTGCTGATGGGGCTGACCCCGATCCGCACCGTGACCTATTACGTGGTCAGCCAGCTCGGGATGCTGCCGGCGACGGTCGTGTTCGTCTACGCGGGCACGCAGCTCGCGCAGCTCGAGAGCCTGTCCGGCATCCTCTCGCCGGGCCTGCTCGGCGCCTTCGCCGCGATCGGCGTGCTGCCGCTGCTCATGCGCTTCGTCGCCAACGCGCTGGCCGCCCGCCGCATCTACCGCGGCCACCGCAAGCCCCCGCGCTTCGACTACAACCTCGTCGTGGTCGGCGCCGGCTCCGCGGGCCTGGTCAGCGCCTACATCGGCGCCGCGGTGAAAGCCAAGGTCGCGCTCGTCGAACGGCACAAGATGGGCGGCGACTGCCTCAACACCGGCTGCGTGCCCTCCAAGGCGCTGATCCGCGCCACGCGCCTGCTGGCCGAGGCGCGCGACAGCAGCAAGCTCGGGATCCGCCGGGTGGAGGCGACCTTCGACTTCGCCGAGGTCATGGAGCGCGTCCAGAAGGTCGTGGCCGCGGTCGAACCGCACGACTCGGTCGAGCGCTATACCGGGCTCGGCGTGGACTGCATCCAGGGCGCGGCACGCCTGGTCTCGCCGTGGGAGGTCGAGGTCGACGGGCGCCGCATCAGCGCGCGCTCGATCATCATCGCCACCGGCGCGCGGCCGCTGGTGCCGAAACTGCCCGGACTGGACGGCATCGCCTACCTGACCTCCGACACGCTGTGGGACCTGCGCGTGCAGCCGCGAAGGCTGCTGGTGCTCGGTGGCGGCCCGATCGGCTGCGAACTGGCGCTGGCCTTCGCACGCCTCGGCAGCCGGGTGACCCAGGTCGAGATGGCGCCGCGTCTGCTGCCGCGCGAGGACGAGGACGTGTCCGCGCTGCTGGCAAAGGTGTTCGCGCACGAAGGCGTCGATGTGCGCTGCGGGCATCGCGCGGTCCGCGTCGAGCCCGCGGCCGACGGCATCGGCGGCGCCCTGGTCGCGGAAGGCCCGGGCGGCGAAGTGCGGCTCGACTTCGACCGCCTGCTGCTCGCGCTCGGCCGCACCGCCAACGTCAGCGGCTTCGGGCTGGAGGAACTCGGCGTGCGGATCGGCCCGCGCGGCACGATCGAGGCCGACCCGCTGCTGCGCACCAACTTCCCCAACATCGCGGTCTGCGGCGACGTCACCGGGCCCTACCAGTTCACCCACGTCTCGGCGCACCAGGCCTGGTACGCCGCGGTGAACCAGCTGCTCGCACCGTTCTGGTCGTTCCGCGTCGACTACCGCGTGATCCCCTGGGCGACCTTTACCGACCCGCAGGTCGCGCGCGTCGGCCTGTCCGAGGCGGAAGCGACGGCGCAGGGCATCGCCCACGAGGTCACCCGCTACGGCATCGACGACCTCGACCGCGCGATCGCCGACGGCACGGCGGAGGGCTTCGTGAAGGTGCTCACCGCGCCGGGCAAGGACACCATCCTCGGCGCCACCATCGTTCATGCCGAGGCCGGCGAACTGATCGCTGAATACGTGATGGCGATGAAGCACGGCCTGGGCATGAACCGGATCCTCGGCACCATCCACGCCTATCCCACGCTGATGGAGGCCAACAAGTACGCGGCCGGGAACTGGAAGCGCGCGCACGCGCCGCAGGCCGCGCTGCGCTGGGCGCAGCGCTTCTTCGCCTGGCGGCGCGGCTGAGGCAGGACCGGTGCGCATCCTCGCCGCGCTGCTGCTGGCCCTGCTCGGTGCGCTCGCCGGACCCGCGCGCGCCATCGACGCCGACCATGCGGCCTGGACGGCGCTGCTCGAACGCCACGTGCGCTGGAACGCGGAAGGCACGGCCACGGCGGTGGATTACGACGGCTTCGCATCCGACCGCGCGGCACTGAAGGCCTACCTTGATGCGCTGTCGACCGTGCCGCGCGCGGCGTTCGACGCCTGGCCCGAGCCGCAGCGCACGGCCTTCCTGCTCAACGCGTACAACGCCTTCACCGTCGAACTCGTCCTGACCGGCTGGCCGGAAATCACCTCGATCAAGGATCTCGGCTCGCTGCTGCGCTCGCCCTGGAAGCGCCGCTTCTTCGTTTTGCTCGGCGAGCAGCGCCACCTCGACGACGTCGAGCACCGCCTGCTGCGCGGCGCGCCCAGCTTCAACGAACCACGCATCCACTTCGCGGTCAACTGCGCCTCGATCGGCTGCCCGGCGCTGCGGCCGGAGGCGTATGTCGCGGCGCGGCTCGAAGCCCAGCTCGACGACCAGACCCGGCGCTTCCTGCGCGACCGCACGCGCAACCGCTCCGATGCGGCGGAAGCGACGCTGCACGTGTCGCCGATCTTCGACTGGTACGGCGAGGACTTCGAACGCGCCGCAGGTTCGCTCGAAGCCTGGCTGGCGACCTACGCCGCCGAACTCGCCGACGTCGCCGAGGCGCGCGCCCGGATCGGGCGCGGCGCGGTCGGGATCGACTGGACCGACTACGACTGGCGCCTCAACGGCGCGCGCTGACCCGCCGGACGCGGCACAATGCGCGCCATGCCTCCCCAGCTGTCGGTGATCGTCCCCGTCGGGCCCGGCGATCTCGCCTGGCGCGGCCTGCTGCCGGCGCTGGCCGCGCTGCCGGCCGATGCGCAACTGCGCGTCGTCGCCTGTCGCGACGACGACGTGCCGCAGGCGGCGATCGATGCCGCGCCCGGCCTGCCGGCCGACCGGGCGCGCCTGCAGGCGCCGCGCGGCCGGGCCCGGCAATTGAACACCGGCGTGCGCGCGACCCAAGGCCGCCTCCTGTGGTTCCTGCACGCCGACACGCGCTTCGACGATCCCGCGCGCGCGGTCGCCGCGGTGCTCGCCAGCGCGACCGCGCATCCGGATGCCCTGGGTTACCTCGACCTGCGCTTCGCCGACGACGGCCCGGCCGCCACCGCGATCAACGCGGCCGGCGCGTGGATCCGCTCGCGCTGGCTGCGCATGCCGTTCGGCGACCAGGGGCTGTTCCTCGCGCGCGCCACCTTCGAGCGCCTCGGCGGTTTCGACGAATCGCTGCCCGCGGCCGAGGACCACGCCCTGGTCTGGGCCGCGCGCCGCGCCGGCGTGCCGCTGCGCGCCGCGGGCGCGTCCATCACCACCAGCGCGCGGCGCTACGCCGAGCACGGCTGGGCGCGCACCACGTGGCGCCACCTGCGCCTGACCGCGGCGCAGGCCTGGCGATTCTCGCGCGGTCCGGAGCATCGCGCATGAGCGGCGGCGTCGCGATCTTCGTCAAGACACCCGGGCACTCGGCGCTCAAGACGCGGCTGGCCGCGACGCTGGGCCGCGAGTTCGCCGAGCAGTGGCACACGCACGCCGCCGGCGCGGTCGCCGCGGTGGCGCGCGAGGCCTGCCGCGCCTCGGCGGCAGCGCCGTACTGGGCGGTCGCCGAAACCGACGCGCTGTCGGATCCGCGCTGGGGCGGCCTGCCGATCCTCGGCCAGGGCGGCGGCACGCTCGGCGCGCGCATGCATCACGTGCATGTCGCGCTGGTGGAGCGGCACGGCGCCGGCGTCCTGCTCGGTGCCGACACGCCGCACCTCGACGGCGCGCAACTGGTGCGCGCGCTGGCCTGGCTGGCCTCGCCGGCGGCGCGGCTGGTGCTCGGCCGCGCCGACGACGGCGGCTTCTGGCTGTTCGGCGCCAACCGTCCGCTGCCGCGCGCGCTGTGGGACGCGGTGCCCTACAGCGCACCCGATACCGCGCAGCGCTTCCGCGCCGCCTTCGACGCCTGGGGTGAGTGGCTGGAACTGCCGCACCTGGCCGACGTCGACACCGCCGACGACCTCGCCGCCTGCCATCGCGCGCTGTCCGCGCTGGCCACCCCGCTGCCCGCGCAGGCCTCGCTGCGCGACTGGATGGCGCGCCACGCGCCGCCGGGATCGCTCGGGACGTGAGCGCGGAGGCCGTGCTCGCGCTGGAGAACCCGCTGCGGCTCGGCGTGTTCGCCGGCCTGCTGCTCGCGCTGGCGATCGCCGAGCGGGTCTGGCCGCGGCGCGGCGACGCGCGCCCGGCGTGGCGGCAGGCGACCAACCTCGCCCTGATGGCGATCGACACCGCGCTGCTGCGCGTCGTGTTCCCGGTGCTCGCGGTGGCCTTCGCCGCCGGCCTCGCGGCACGCGGGATCGGCCTGCTGCCGTGGCTCGGCATCGACGGCTGGATCGCGGTCGTGCTGGCCATCCTCGCGCTGGACCTCGCGATCTACTGGCAGCACCGGCTGTTCCATCGCATCCCGCTGCTGTGGCGACTGCACCGCGTGCACCACGCCGACACCGCGTTCGACGTGACGCTGGCGGTACGCTTCCACCCGCTGGAGATCGCGCTCTCGATGGCGATCAAGTTCGCGGTGGTGGCCGCCCTCGGCGCGCCGCCGCTGGCGGTGCTGCTGTTCGAGGTCGCGCTGTCGGCGGGCTCGCTGTTCACGCACGCCGACCTGCGCCTGCCGCCCGCCGTCGACCGCGTCCTGCGCTGGTTCGTGGTGACCCCCGACATGCACCGGGTGCACCACTCCGTGCATCGCGCCGAGACCGACAGCAATTTCTCGTTCCACCTCTCGCTGTGGGACCGGCTGTTCGGCTCCTACGTCGAAGCACCGCGCGACGGCCACACCGGCATGGCGATCGGCCTGCACGAGTTCCGCGCACCGGCCGACCAGACCCTGCCGGCCCTGCTGCTCAATCCGTTCCGCGACCCGCCGGCGACCGGCCGCGCCACCGAGGCCTGAATCGAATGCGCGACAGCCTGCCCCTGCTGGAGGGCATCCCCTTCCCGCCGATCGCGCGCCGCGCGCCGACCACGCTGCAACTGAACCTTGGCTACCTGTGCAACATCGCCTGCATCCACTGCCACGTGAATGCCGGCCCGACGCGCAAGGAACTGATGGACCGGGCGACGATGGAACTCGCGCTCGAGGTCGCCGCGCGGCATGGCATCCGCACCCTGGACCTCACCGGCGGCTCGCCGGAGATGAACCCGCACTTCCGCTGGCTGGTGGCATCGGCGCGCGCGGCGGGACTGCACGTGATGGACCGCTTCAACCCCACGGTGGCCGAGCACGCCGGCTTCGAATGGGTGCCGGAATTCCTCGCCGCGCACCGCGTGGAGGCGATCGCCTCGCTGCCCTGCTACACCGAGACCAACGTCGACACCCAGCGCGGCGACGGCGTGTTCGCATCCTCGATCCGCGTGCTGCGCGCGATGAACGCGCTCGGCTACGGCGTCGACGGCAGCGGCCTCGCGCTGAACCTGGTCTACAACCCCGGCGGCGACTTCCTGCCCGGATCGCAGGAGAAACTCGAGGCCGACTACAAGCGCCGCCTCGCCGATGAACACGGCATCGTGTTCAATCGCCTGTACACGCTGGCCAACATGCCGGTGCAGCGCTTCGGCTCGTGGCTGCAGTCGAAGGGCCGCTTCGATGCTTACCTCGCGTTGCTGCGCGACCACCACCGTGACGACAATCTCGAGCACGTGATGTGCCGCGACCTGCTGAGCATCGACTGGCAGGGCCACGCCTACGACTGCGACTTCAACCAGATGCTGGACCTGCCACTGGCCGGCGATCCGCGCCGACCGCACCTGCGCGACCTGCTCGGCGCCCCGCTGGCCGGTCGCCCGATCCGCACCAGCGGCCACTGCTACGGCTGCACCGCGGGCCAGGGTTCGAGCTGCGGCGGGGCACTGGGCTGAGCCGCGGCGCGGGCGGCGCCCTACAATCCGCCGATGCACCCGAAGTCCCCCCTCGCCCCGCCGCAACTCGCCGAGGCCGTCGAGGCACTGCGCCGTGGCGAGCTGGTCGGCCTGCCGACCGAGACGGTGTACGGGCTGGCGGCCGATGCGGCGAACCCGGAGGCCGTGCGGCGCATCTTCGCGCTCAAGGGCCGACCGGCCGACCATCCGCTGATCGTGCACCTCGGCGAGGCGGCGCAGATCGACGCCTGGGCGCGCGACATCCCGCCGGCGGCGCGCACGCTGGCGCAACGCTTCTGGCCGGGGCCGCTGACCTTGATCCTCCGGCGCGCGCGCGGCATGCATGATGCGGTGACCGGCGGGCAGGACACGGTGGGCCTGCGCGTGCCCGCGCACCCGGTCGCGCTGGCCCTGCTCAAGGCGTTCGGCGGCGGGCTGGCGGCGCCGAGCGCGAACCGCTTCGGCCACGTCAGTCCGACCACCGCGCAGCACGTGCGCGAGGAGTTCGGCGAGGCGCTGCCGGTGGTGCTCGACGGCGGGCCGTGCCCGGTCGGCATCGAGTCGACGATCGTGGACCTGTCGTCCGGCGCGCCGCGCGTGCTGCGCCCGGGCCGGATCGGCGTCGACCAGCTGGAAGGCGCGCTCGGCATCCGCCTCGAGGCCGGCGCGGTGGCGGCGAGCCCGCGCGTGTCGGGCAGCCACGACAGCCACTACGCACCGCGCACGCCGGCGGAACTGGTCGCGGGCGAGGCGCTCGCCGCGCGATGCGCGGCACTGGCGCGCGAGGGCGAGGTGGTGCGCGTGATCGCGCTCGGGCCGTTGCCGGCCGACGCGCAGGGCCTCGGGCTGCCGGCCCAGCCGACCGAGTATGCGCGGCACCTGTACGCCGCGCTGCGCGCGATGGACACCGAGGGCGCGGACCGCATCCTGGTGCAGGCGCCGCCGGAGGGCGAGGCCTGGGCCGCGGTGCGCGACCGCCTGCGCCGCGCGACCGCGGCGACCGACGGGATGGAAGACGACGCGCCGTGAGCGGCAACCACCCGGTCGGTCGTGCGGTCTCCGCCCTGCCCGACGCGGCGAATGCCGTGGCCTTCGCCTGGGTGTGGATGTTCCCGCTCAGCGTCGGCGCGGGCTGGGTCAAGTCGCTGATGATCGTGATGCTGCTGGAGTTCCTGGTCGTGCACTCCAGCGGCTTCATCGGCATGACCGTGGTCGACCCGGGTAAGTCGCGCGCGACCAAGGTCGGCGTGGTCGCGGGCTTCGGCCTGCTCTACCTGCTGTTCGCCGGCGCGTTCTCGCTCGCCTTCGGCGAATGGTGGCCGCTGGCGGCGTTCGGCTGGCTGCTGCTCGGCAAGTTCGCGCTGGTGCTGTTCGCGCCCGTGCCCGGCGCCCACGAACGCCCGCGCCAGGGCTATCTGATGGCGACTTCGCTGGTCGCCTACGTGGGCGGCGTGTTCCTGACCAGTCTCGCCCCGGTGCCGCAGCTCGGCATCGACGACGCCGTGCGCAGCGCGGCCGCGATCCCGGGCAGCGGCCTGTGGGTCGAGGAACCGCAGCGCGTGCTGGCCTTCGGGATGCTCTATTTCGCCATCATGGCCTGGGCCCGCTGGGCCTGGGTGCCCGGCCGCATGCACCTGGGCTTCGGGCGCTCCGGGATGCGCTGAGCGCGCGCCACGGGTCGACGCAATCGACGCATCGCCCATCACCGCGGGCGGCGACGTTCGATCGTGTTCTGCGACAAGAATGGAGAAGACGGTCGCGGGCGGCGCTCGCCCCTGCAGCAGCATCGTGCACCGTGCCGTTGCTGGAGCAAGCGCGCGTGCCGCACGACACCCATTCCGCGGTCGCCCGCAAGCGGGCTCCTACCAAGCCGCGGAGACCCGACGTAGGAGCGCGCTTGCGCGCGATCGCCATCTCGCGCGCTGCGGGAAGACCGGGATGCTGCGGTCGCCCGCAAGCGGGCTCCTACCAAGCCGCGGAGACCCCGCGTAGGAGCGCGCTTGCGCGCGACCGCCACCCCGCGCGCTGCGGCGACACCGGGATGCTGCGGTCGCCCGCAAGCGGGCTCCTACCAAGCCGCGGAGACCCCGCGTAGGAGCGTGCTTGCGCGCGATCGCCATCTCGCGCGCTGCGGGAAGACCGGGATGCTGCGATCGCCCGCAAGCGGGCTCCTACCAAGCTGCGGAGACCCGACGCAGGAGCGCGCTTGCGCGCGACCGCCACCTGCATGCACGCCGCAAGACGCCGGTCCCGCGGCCACCTCGAGCGGGCGCCCTCGATACCTCCGCACCGCTCAGCGTGCGGCCATCAGCGCCAGCGTGGTGTCCAGCATGCGGTTCGAGAAACCCCACTCGTTGTCGTACCAGGACAGCACCTTGACGAAGTTGCCTTCCATCACGCGGGTCAGGGTGGCGTCGTAGATCGACGAGCGCGGGTCGTGGTTGAAGTCGATCGACACCAGCGGCGCCTTGTTGATGCCGAGGATGCCTTTCAGTTCGCCCTCGGAGGCGGCCTTCACGGCGGCGTCGATCTCGTCCTTGGTGGTGGCGCGCGCGGCCTTGAACACCAGGTCGACGACGGAGACGTTGATCGTCGGCACGCGCATCGCGAAGCCGTCGAGCTTGCCGTTGAGCTCCGGCAGCACTAGGCCCACCGCGGCGGCCGCGCCGGTCTTGGTCGGGATCTGGCTCATCGTCGCGCTGCGCGCGCGGCGCAGGTCCTTGTGGAAGACGTCGGTCAGGACCTGGTCGTTGGTGTAGGCGTGGATGGTCGTCATCAGCCCGTGCTCGATGCCGATCTTCTCGTGCAGCACCTTGGCCAGCGGCGCGAGGCAGTTGGTGGTGCAGGAGGCGTTGGAGATCACCTGGTCGGTGGCCTTGAGCGTCCTGTGGTTGACGCCGTAGACGATCGTGGCGTCGACGTCCTTCTCGCCGGGCGCGGAGATGATGACCTTCTTCGCGCCGCCCGTGAGATGGGCGCAGGCCTTGGCCTTGCCGGTGAACAGGCCGGTGCACTCCAGCACCACGTCCACGCCGTGTGCGCCCCACGGCAGCTTGGCCGGGTCGCGCTCGGCGAACACCTTGATGCGGTCGCCCTTGACCACGAGGTCGCCACCGTCGACGCCGACCTCGAACGGGAACCGTCCGTGGGCGGTGTCGTGGCGGGTCAGGTGGGCGTTGGTCTCGGCGTCGCCCAGGTCGTTGACCGCCACGACCTGGATCTCGTTCGTGCGGTTGGACTCGTACAGCGCGCGCAGGATGTTGCGGCCGATGCGGCCGTAGCCGTTGATCGCGACCTTGATGGCCATGGGAGGTCCTCGGGGCGGTGGCGTGAAAGCCCCGTAGTGTACCGCCCGACCGCCGGCCGGGCACTGCCGGGACGGGACGCCGACGCCCCCGGGCGCCGGTTTCCTGTCGCCCCGGGGCCCGCACGGCGCGCCAGCGCGCGCCCTGACGGGGTCGGCACGACGCTTGCCTCGCAGGTCGGGACCGCCGCGTCGGGGCGCGGCACCCAGCACCGAGGAGAGGCCATGTTCGTCGTCGTCGTCGATGGAGCCGCCGGTCAACTGACCGAGCTGGAGTCGCAGCTCGCGCGCCTGCGCGCGGACTGGGAAGTGGAATGCCCGCCGGACGCGCAGACCGCGCTGGCGATCGCCGACAGCCGGCCGGCCGACGTGGTGATCGCCGACATGCGCGCCGCCGGCATGGACGGCGCCACCCTGCTCAAGGAGTTCCAGTCGCGGCGCCCCGAGACGGTGCGCATCCTGCTGTCGGGCCAGGACGACGAGGACGAGGCGCTGCGCGCGCTCAACGTCGCCCATCGCGTGCTGGCCAAGCCGATCAGCGCCGCCGAGACCGCGGATGCGGTCGACCTGGTGTGCTCGTTGCACGGCATCCTGGCCAGCGAGCGCATCCGCGAGATGGTCGGCCGGGTCGACCGCCTGCCGCCCGCGCCGCGCCTCTACCTGCGCCTCACGCAGGCGATGGACGATCCCAATTCCGACGCCGGCCAGATCGCGAAACTGGTCGCGCAGGACCCGGCGCTGGCCGCCAAGGTGCTGCAGATGTGCAACTCGGCCATGTTCAGCGCCGGCCGGCAGATCACCGACATCCGCTCGGCGGTGGCCCGCCTCGGCCTGCGTGCCCTGCGCACCATCGCGCTGGCGGCCGAAGTGTTCGCCCGCCCAGGTGCCGGGGCGGGCGATGCCGAGGCCCTGCAGCGCAAGGCCCTGATCGCCTCCACCCTCGCCTCGCGCCTGCTGCCGCAGCGCGCCGCCGCCGACCTCGCCGGCACCGCCGCGCTGCTGGCCGACGTCGGCCTGCTCTTGCCGGGGCTCGGCAAGGACCACGCGGAACTCGAGCGCTTCGAGGAATCCCGCGAACTGCCGCCGCACGCCGGTGCCGGCGCCTACCTGCTGGGCCTTTGGGGCCTGCCGATGCCGATCGTCGAGGCGGTCGCCTTCCATCACCAGCCGGCGCGCGGCGGCACGCGGCAGTTCGGCATCGTCGGCGCGGTGCACGTGGCGGTCGGCCTCGCCCAGGGACATGCGCTCGACGAGGCCTTCCTCGAAGCGACCGGCGCGATCGAACGGCTGCCGCAGTGGCAGTCGATGTTCGAGGGTTTCGCCGAAGCCGCCTAAGCGGCGGCGGCGGAGCGCGGCGATGTTGCCGGCCTCGGCCCACGAACCCCGCCGCTTGCCGTCCGCGGCCACGTCGCAAGACGAGCGCGCCGCGCCGGGCGCGCCGCGCCGTTTGCTGCTGCTGCATGAACGCCCCGACAAGGTCGCCGGCGCCGCGCTGGCTGCCGCGCTCGGCGGCCAGGCCACCTGGCAGGTAGTGGCCACG
>Ga0209450_10001002_pt1 | contig 14258 bp, 13 predicted proteins | sample FrelakmetLWP11LW_FD_187149 | JGI IMG/M metagenome (GOLD analysis project Ga0209450, IMG submission 187149) | Freshwater lake sediment microbial communities from the University of Notre Dame, USA, for methane emissions studies - LWP11 LW (SPAdes)... | ecosystem: Environmental > Aquatic >...
GTGAAACTCATCGGCGAAAAGGCCGGCAGTCCCGGCCTGGTCAGTGCCGTGGAGGCCTACGCCGCCTCCCTCAAGGCGGCCCTGCGCTGATGCGGGATGAAAATATTAAGTTGACGGAGCGGCCGGGCAGGCGTATAAACAGCCGAAATGACAGCGCCTTCCGCCTTGATTCGCGATGAAGGCGTGTTTTTTTATGCTCCCTTATGCAGAATAAGTTTTCCAACGGCCCGGCTCGGTCCCTCTCGAGACACCTTACCCCTGCGAGGATCTTCATCCTCAGCTTCGCCGGCCTTGTCCTGGCCGGCGCTGTTCTGCTCTGGCTCCCCTTTGCCTCGACGAAGGGGTTGCGCTTCGTCGACGCCCTGTTCATGTCGGCTTCGGCCGTTTGCGTGACGGGGCTTGCCTCGGTGGATGTGGGCAGCGACCTCTCCACGGCGGGGCAGGTGATCCTCATCTGCCTGTTCCAAGTTGGGGGGCTCGGCATCATCACGTTCTCGGCCTTCCTCTTCGGGATGATGGGACGCGGGATTTCCTTCAAGGGCCGCGAGATCGTCCAGAGCACGTTTCTGCACACGCCCCGGCGGGACTTCTTTTTCATCCTCAAGTCGGTCATTCTTTCCACCTTCCTTATCGAGTCCGTGGGCGTTGCACTGCTTTTCATCCGCTTCTCCATGGACTTTCCGGAAGGGCAAGCCCTCTATTACGCTGTATTCCATTCCATCTCGGCCTTCAACAACTGCGGGTTTTCCCTGTTCCCCGACAGCTTCACCCGCTACCAGGGGGACCTGCTCCTGAACTTCACGATCCTGATGCTCATCATCCTGGGCGGGATCGGCTTCGTCGTTCACCACGAGGTCTTTGCCCGCCTGAAAGACAGCAACGCCCGGCTTTCGCTGCACAGCCGGATCGTCCTGATCACCACCGCCTGTCTCATCGTCTCCGGGGCGGCTCTCTTCTGGCTCTTCGAGCAGGATTACATCCTCCGGGGACTGTCCCCCCAGGCGCAGGTCCTGGTCTCGCTCTTCCAGTCCATTACGCCCCGCACGGCGGGGTTCAACACCGTCGACATCGGGCAGCTGACCAATGCCACGATTCTGCTCCTGCTCGTTCTCATGTTCATCGGGGGCTCCCCCGGCTCGACGGCAGGAGGGATCAAGACGACGAGCTTTGCCCTTCTTCTGCTCATGATGTGGAACCGCTGGCGCGGAAGCGAAGAAGTGACCGTTTCCAACCGGACCGTGCCGAAGGAACTCATCGGCCGGACCCTGTCCATCACCTTTGCCTCGATGCTCTCCGTCTTTTTCGTCGTCGCCGTGGTCATGGTGGCGGGGCACGTCGAATCGGGGCCCCAGGAGCGCCAGCTGTTCGTCGAATATATTTTCGAGACCGTCTCGGCCTTCGGCACCGTGGGCCTCTCCATGGGGGTCACGGCGAAGCTTACCGACATCCAGAAGCTGCTCATTGTTTTCATGATGTTTGCGGGCCGGGTGGGGCCGCTGACACTGGCGTTCTCGCTCTCGTTCCGCGAGGGAAAGAAAACCGTGGTTTACGCAGAAGAGACCGTCATGGTCGGGTAAGGAGGCTCTCCGATGAAAAAGCGGGTTGTCGTGGTCGGGCTGGGCATCTTCGGGATCAACCTCGTGAAGGAGCTCTGTAAAAGCGGCGTCGAGGTGATCGCCATCGACAAGACGAAAGAGGCCGTCCAGCAGGTGAGGGACTGTGCGACCAAGGCCATCGTCGCCGACGGAACGGACCAGGAGCTCATGAACTCCATCGGCCTTCGCGAGGACGACATCGTCATCGTTTCCTTCGGGGAAAATCTGGCGGCGAGCACCCTGATCACGCTGCATCTCAAACAGATGAAGGTGAAAAACATCATCGTGAAGGCCCCTAACGAGGACCATAAATTAATCCTGGAAAAGGTCGGCGCGACCGAGGTCATCATCCCGGAAAAGATCATGGCCGACAAGATCGCCAAGAGCATCGTGTCGCCCAACGTCCTCGATTACATCCCGCTGGCCGACGACTACATGATCTGCGAAATCGCGCCGCCTTCGGGCTTCATCGGAAAGACCCTCGCGGAGCTCCATCTGCGCAACAAGTATCACATCGATGTCATCGCCGTGCGCGACATGCTGACGGAGAAAATCAACATGGTCCCGGCGGCCGATTTCGTCGTCAAGGACAGCGAGGTCCTCATCGTCGTGGGCAAGGAAGCGGATATCGATAAAATCAAGTGATGGCTCAAGGCTTACGGCGCAAGGCAAAGGGCAATAACTTTTTTAGAGAAAAGTGCTCCCCGATGGCACGATATTCGCTCTTGTCTTTTCAGCCCTAAGCCATTAGCCTTAAACCCTGTGCCATGGAATTCATATTAAACTACATCGACTTTGTTCTGCACATCGATCGGCACCTGGACGTCCTGATCCAGACTTACGGGACCTGGGTGTATCTCATCCTGTTTGCGATCATCTTTTGTGAGACGGGCCTCGTCGTGACGCCCTTCCTGCCCGGGGACTCGCTTCTCTTCGTGACGGGCACCATTGCCGCCCGCGGTTCCCTCGATCTCCAGACCATCCTGATTCTCCTTGTCTCCGCCGCGATCATTGGCGACAACGTCAACTACTGGATCGGCCGGTTTGTGGGGCAGAAGATCGTGGAGCGCAAATGGGTGAAGCAGGAATACCTGGACCGGACCCACCACTTCTATGAGAAATACGGCGGCAAAACGATCTTTATCGGAAAGTTCCTGCCCATCATCCGGACCTTCGCACCCTTCGTGGCCGGCATCGCGAAGATGACGTACCCGAAGTTCCTTGCCTTCAACATCTCCGGGGCGATCACCTGGATGTGCGTTTTCATCCTCGGTGGTTACTATGTCGGGAACCTTCCCTTCGTGAAGAACAATTTCACCATGGTGATCCTCGCCATCATCGTCCTGTCCATCGTGCCCAGTGTCGTCGAACTCATCCGGGCGAGGCGGCAGGCGAAACGTAGGATGTGAAGGGAAAGGGGAAAATGGATTTACTGACTGCAATTATTCTGGGCATCATCGAGGGCGTCACGGAGTTTCTGCCCATCTCCTCGACGGGGCACATGATCCTGGCCTCCGATCTCATGGGCCTCGAGCACACGGAATTCCTCAAGAGCTTCGAAATCGCCATCCAGGTGGGGGCCATCTCATCGGTCGTCTTCCTGTACTGGAGGCTCCTACTGGTGGACTTCGAGGTCATCAAGCGGGTGATCGTCGCGTTCATCCCGACGGGGGTCCTGGGCCTGACGCTTTACCGGGTGGTCAAGACCTATCTGCTGGGCTCGACGGCGGTCGTGCTCTGGTCATTGTTTCTCGGAGGTCTGTTCCTGATTGTCTTCGAGTACTGGCACCGGGAAAAGGAGGATGCAGCCGATGAAATCCGTCAGATGTCCTACAAAACCGCCCTCCTCATCGGCCTTTTTCAGTCGATTGCCATGGTCCCGGGGGTGTCCCGTTCGGCATCCACCATTATCGGCGGGTTGATCCTGGGGCTGAAGAGGAAAACCATCGTCGAGTTCTCCTTCCTGCTTGCCGTACCGACCATGCTGGCCGCAACAGTTTACGATCTTATGAAATCGGCGCCGGAGATGACCCTTTCGCAGGTCGATTCCCTGATTGCCGGTTTCGTCACCGCCTTCATCGTTGCCCTGCTGAGCATCAAGTTTCTGCTCCGTTTCATCCAGACGCACACCTTCATCCCCTTCGGCGTCTACCGCATCATCCTGGTCGTTGTCCTGCTGATTCATTTGAAAATGGCGTGAATGGACAGGGTCCAGGGTTCAGGGTTCAGGGAAGGAATGAGATTTCTTACCCGGGACCCGATTCCCGATACCCTTGTTTACTTGGGCTTGGCCGTGACGCGGAAGCGGCAGGCAGGATCGCCGAAGCCCATCCGGGCAATCGTCTCCTGGTTGATGTCATGGTCGGGCAGCAAGGCTGAAAACCAGATCTCCCAGAGTCTCTCGCAGGTAAGACAGGCCTGGACATCCTTTTCCAGGCTGGCCCGCTTTGCCCCCTCCCGGGCCGCGCACTTGTGCACCGTCACCGAGAGCGTGTCGCCCTCGATGGCGTAGTCCCCGGCGAAGACCCCGCGGTCGGCCCCGAACATCCGGAAATAGGACTGCCAGACCTCCAAGGCGTCCCCCAGGTCATCGGCCTTCTTCTTCCCCAGGGCCAGCAGGGTGCTCCGCATCTCGATCCGTGCAAAGGCGTGACGAGTCCGTATGTTGATCTCGGCTGCCGTATCCCAGCCGAACCTGTCGTTGACCTTCAAAAACCACTGGCCGTCCCATGCGAGCGCCAGCCCCGCCATGACCTGTGCCCGCATCTCGGGAGGAATCTCGTAAGATTTTTCCCCGGACATCTTCCCGTCCCCTTTCGTACGCATAGTTGCCGCGGGGATATTACGGGCGCGGAGCGGAAACGTCAATGGGAAAAGCAGGGCAGGGGTCAGGGTACAGGGGCCAGGGTACAGGGAAGGAGCGAAGAATAATTTCTTATTCCCCCTGAACCCTTTACCCTTGACCCGGTACCCTGTCTTCAGATGGCCTTTCTGTAGGCGAGCTTCTGCTCCAGGTGTCGCGAGTAGCTCGTGAGCATGAAGCACAGGATGAAGTAGATGATGGCGATGAAGAGGAAGATCTGAGCCGGGTAGACCATCGTGCGGTTGTTGACCTGGGTTGCCACGTGGGTGAGCTCGGCGACACCGACGATGAAGGCAAGCGACGTGTCCTTGATGAGGGACACGAGCTGGTTCACGAAGGAGGGGATCATGTTCCGCACCGCCTGGGGCAGGACGATGAAGACCATCACGCGGTTCCGGGAAAGTCCCGTCGAGAGCCCCGCCTCGGTCTGGCCCCGGGGAATGCCCTCGATGCCCGCCTGGACGATCTGGGACATGTAGGCCGAGGTGAAGATGGTGAGCGCCGCAATCACGGTCCAGCTCTCCGGGACGACCATCCCCATGAAGGCGGGCAGCAGGAAATACATCCAGAAGATGACCATGAGCAGGGGGATCCCCCGGATGCAGTTCACGACGGCCAATACGGGGTACGTGATGAAGCGGTTCTGGGAGACGCACAAAAGCCCCACGAAGATGCCGATGACGATCGAGAGGGCGCAGGACACGACGGCAAGCCAGAGCGTGAGCGCAAGCCCGCCGATGGGGCCGCTCGGGTAGCGTCCCACCAGGAAGTGCGCCATGTTGTCCCAGATGACCTGGAATCCGAACCAGCTGTCCATGGATTATTTCATCCCCGTCGGAGAAAGAACTTTCCTGTCGTACAGCGTCACGAGGCCCGTGATGACGAGCGACATGACCAGATAAACCAGCGTTGCCGCCGTGAAGGCCTCGAACCCCCTGAACGTATAGCTTTCCACCTGCCTCGCCTGGTACGTGAGCTCCGCCACGCCGATCGTCATGGCCAGGGACGAGTTCTTCGTCAGGTTGAGAAACTGGCTGATGAGCGGCGGGATGGTGAGCCGCACGGCCTGGGGCAGGATGATGTGCTGCATGGAACGGATATAGGAAAACCCGGAGCTGCGGGCTGCCTCCATCTGCTCCTTCGGGATGGAGCGGATGCCCGAGCGGATGTCCTCGGCGATGAAGGCCGAGGTGTAGATCGTCAGCGCGATGACGGCGGCGGCGAACTCGAAATCCCGCGCGTTGAGCCAGTCGTTCACGGCCTGGGGCAGGATCTGGTAGGAGCCGAAGTACCAGAAGAAGAACTGGACGAGCAGCGGAGTGTTCCGGATGAACTCCAGATAGCCATGGGCAATCCCGCGGATGGGCGCGACCTGGCTCATCCGCATGACGGCGATGATGAGCCCCATCAGAAACGACAGGGCAATCGACGCCATGGAGAGCTGGATGGTGACCTTGATGCCGTCGACGATCCACTGGGCGTATTGCCCGGTAAGGACGACGGACCAGTCGAACTGGTACTGGAACATACCTCACTACCGCTGGAACATTTGATTACCCCCGTATTTCAACCAGCGGGGGCACGAAAAAGGAGCCGTCCGCACCCTCCCGCCGGGCGGGTGCGGACGGCTGCCGGTCAGAACAAACGATGTGACGGAGGAAGGGCCGTTACTTCCGGTCCGCCGTGATCTTGAATTTGCCGCGGGGCATCGGCTGGTCGGATTGCGGGTTGAACCACTTGTCCCAGATCTTTTTGGCCTCGCCGTTCTTCTCCATCTCGAGAAGCGTTTCGTTGATGAACTTCAGGAACTTGGGGTTGTCCTTGCGGATCGCAAGCCCGTAGGGCTCATCGGAGATCCGGATGTCGGCGATCTCGTACTGGTCCTTGTTGGGGGCCTTGCCGAGGATGCCGGCCAGGATCGACTCGTCCGTCGTCACGGCCACAACCTTGCCCTGCTGCAGCGCCAGGAAGGCCTGGGGATAGTCGTCGAAGGAGAGGATCGTCGCCTTGGGCAGGGCCTTGGAGGCGTTCTGCTCCGAGGTGGTGCCCTTGGCCGTCCCGAGCTTCTTGCCCTCGAGATCGGCGAGGCTCTTCACGGTGCCCTTCTTCACGAGGAACTTCTGGCCCGTGAGGAAGTAGGTGTGAGAAAAATCGACCTGCTTGGCCCTCTCGGGCGTGTACGTCAGCGTGGCCGCGATCAGGTCCACGTTGCCCGCCTGGAGCTGGGGAATCCGGGCCGCCGAGGTAACGCCCTTGAGCTCGAGCTTCACGCCCATCTTCTTGGCCAGGTAGGCCGCGAAATCCGCGTCGTAGCCGACGATCTCGCGCGTCTTCGGGTCGATGTAGCCGAACCCGGGCGAGGCGTCCTTCACGCCCACCACGAGGACGCCCTTCTTCTTCACGACATCGTAGGTGTCTTCGGCCAGGGCGATTCCCGCCAGTCCGGCCACGAAGGTAACGATCAATGCAAGCGCCAGAATCTTCTTCATGTGCTTCCTCCTTTTTTCAACTTGTCATTCGATATTCAAAACTCAAAATGGGTTTGAGCCTGTGGGCGATCACCTAGTGCATGGGCGACAGGATTTCTCTCAGGAACTGCTTCGCTCGTTCGTGTTGCGGGTTCTTGAAAAATTCCTCGGGGTGTGCCTCCTCGAGAATCTGGCCGAAATCCATGAAGACGACCCGGTTGGACACTTCCCTGGCAAAGCCCATCTCGTGGGTGACGACGACCAGCGTCATGCCCGTATTGGCAAGGCCCAGCATGACCTGGAGCACCTCGCCGATCATCTCGGGGTCGAGGGCCGAGGTGGGCTCATCGAAGAGCATGATCTTCGGTTTCATGGCCAGCGCCCGCGCGATGGCCACGCGCTGCTGTTGTCCGCCCGAGAGCTGTGCCGGGTAGGAGTCTTTCCTGTCGGCCAGCCCCACCCGCTCGAGGAGCGACATGGCCAGGTCCTCGGCCTCTTTCTTGATCATCCCGCGTACCTTGATGGGCGCGAGCGTGATGTTCTTGAAGGCCGTCAGGTGGGGATAGAGGTTGAACTGCTGAAAGACGAAGCCGATCTCGGCGCGCAGTTTCGTGATGTCCGTCTTCCTGTCGCCGAGATCCATCCCGTCGACGATGAGGGTCCCCTTCTGGATGGGCTCGAGGCTGTTGATACAGCGGATGAGCGTCGACTTCCCCGAGCCGGAAGGGCCGCAAACGACAACGACCTCCCCCTGCTTCACGTGGAAATTGACGCCGTTGAGGACGTGGAGGTCCTTGAACCATTTGTGGACCTCGATGAACTTGATCATCCGCGGAACTCCTTGATCGACCCGGCCGGCGAAATCCCCGGGCGGGCCTTTGAATGAACGGTATCTTTTATTATCTTGATGGTGAAAAATCAAGGATATTTTATGGCGACGAAAATGCCGATGCCTCGAAAGGTACTGTTTTGCAACGAATTTTACGAATGGAACCCTGTGGATTGCCGAGGGAAAAGCTTGACAACAGGGGGGAATTATTCTAATCAATTTCAGCGGACCGAAACAGGCGGCTTTTCCCTGAAACGGCCGCGCGGGAAAGCCCGGGATACGGGACGCAGCCGGCATCCTATCGGATATTCCAGCCAACAACAGATAAGGAGGGTTTTCGGATGAAGAAGAGAGCATTCCTCGTCGTATCCATCGTCCTGGCGCTGACACTCGTCCTTGCGGGGACGTCGATCGCGCAGCAGCAGAAGAAGTTCTTCGTCATTTCCACCGGCGGCACGGGAGGCACCTACTATCCCCTCGGCGGGATCCTGGCCCAGGCGCTGACGGAAAAGGTGCCCGAGGTTGTCACGACGGCACAGGCCGGGCAGGCCTCGGTAGCCAACTGCAACCTGATCCGCGACAAGCAGATCGAGTCGGCCTTCGTCCAGAGCAACGTGGCCTACAATGCCTATGCGGGGCTCGAGCAATTCAAGGACAAGCCGGCCAAGAACCTCCGGTTCATCGCCTCCCTCTACCCCGAAACGATCCAGATCGTGGCGCGGGCCGATTCTGGCATCAAGACCGTGAAGGACATCAAGGGCAAGCGGCTCGTCCCCGGTGACCGCGGCAGCGGAACCGAGGTCGACACGCTCAACGTCCTGGGCGTCTACGGCTTCACCTACAAGGATTTCGCCGGTGTCGACTGGCTTTCCTTCTCCGGTGCGGCCCAGCGTCTCCAGGACAAGCAGGCCGACGTGACCTTCACGACGGCGGGCTGGCCGACGGCGGCCATCCAGGAACTGGCCATCTCGGCGAAGATCATGCTCGTCCCCATCGATGAAGCCAAGATCAAGGAACTCACCAACAAATACCCCTTCTACAGCCGGATCATCATCCCCAAGGGGACCTACAAGGACCAGGAAAAGGACGTGGCCACCATCACGACGATGGCCCAGTGGGTTGTCGGCGCCGAGGTACCCGATGAGGTGGTCTACAAGATTACGAAGGCCCTCTGGGAGAGCGGTGCCGCGAAGATGGCCCAGGCTCACGCCCAGGGCAAGAACGTGCAGATCAAGACGGCCCTGGACGGAATGGCCGTTCCGCTCCACCCGGGCGCGGAGAAGTACTATAAGGAAGCGGGCGTGATCAAGGCGGAGCCCGCCAAGAAAGCGGCCCCGAAGAAGAAATAAGGAAGCCCTGTATCAAGACGGGAGGAAAGCCGGGTACTCCCTCGGGGGTGCCCGGTTTTTTATATGAAAAAGCGCTACGGGCTTCTGATCCTTGCGGGGCTCCTTGCTGCGGCGTGCGGTCTCATCCCCCTGCATGCCCTTGAAGTGCGGGAGTCCGGCGGGACGGGACGGGTCCTGTTGCTCAAGAGGGTCGCGCCGGGCGACACCTTTACGCTCTCCTTCATCCACTCGGTGGAAAAATCCGAGGTTACGGACTATTTCCGCATTGACGATGGCCACCGGATTATTCTATATCAGACGGAATTCGGCTCCCTGAACACAGGGCTTCCCGCCGTCGTCTCGGACGGGGAGGTCTTCAGCCGGACCGACCGGGGGTTTCGGCTCTCGAATCTCAACAGGGTCCTGCCCGAGATCCAGCTCTGGGTCCACGAGGACTACGGAGGGTCGCTTGCGATGGACGGAAGGGTTATTTCCCTCCCGGCGCTGGCGGGAAACGGCCTTCTCCGGATCTCGACCCGGAGGGTATTTGCCTGGGAGCTTCTGCCCCGGGCCCTGCGATCGTAGAGTGAATGGAAGCGAGGACTGGTGACATGGCGAAGCACAAAGAGGCACTTTCATCTCCCGAGCTCAAGGACGACATCGATCAGATCGCCAAGTACGACCCCGAGATGCGTTTCCGCCGGCTCACGGGGATGACGGCAAAGCTGGTCTTTGCCATGACGATCGTCCTTTCGATCTTCCACATCTACACGGCGGGCTTCGGCGTCCTGCAGGAGTGGCGCCACCGCGCCTTCCACCTGGCCTTCGTTCTTCCGCTGGTCTTTTTCGTCTATACGATGAAAAAAGAGGTTCACCTCAAGGGGGGAAAGCATCTCATCTACGACGTCCTTTATGCCGGCGTTGCGGCCATGCTCAACACGACGGTGTTCCGGGAGATCCTCGGTCTTTCCTTCGGCTCCGCCGCGGCCTTTGCCATCGTCACCTTTGCCCTCGTGCTCTACTTCAAACAACGGGAGAATCTGCCCGATCGCCTGGCCCTCTGCGTCGACCTTCCCCTCTACACGGCCATGATCGGGTTTGTCCTCTACGGGTTCGGGCTGGGCTGGACGCACCTGGACATCCGCTCCTGGTTCGAGGACCTCAACCCGTCACTGATCTTCTGGGGGATCTTCCTGCTGGGCATCTTTCTCGCCATCCTGGGCCTGTTCTTCCTCCAGTGGGTCCGGTCGATCTATACACTCGTCCGGGACAAAACCGTCGACTACAAACAGGACAACATGCCCTATTTCGATCTTTTCTTCGCGCTCATGTCCTGCATGATCTCCGTCTACGTCTTTCTCGAGTTCAACAACATCGGCATGCGCGCCGGAAGCCCCGATTACGCCGAGCTCGTCGTCGGGAGCTTCTCCTTCCTGCTCATTCTGGAAGGGGCAAGGCGAAGCATCGGGGCGCCCCTTCCGATCATCGCCATGCTGGTGCTGATCAACTGCTACCTCGGGCCGTACTTCCTCGACATCCCGGGCCTCGACATCTTCGCCCACCGCGGCTACTCGATCTCGCGGATCGTCGACTACATGTTCCTCGGCACCGAGGGCATCTACGGCATCCCCCTGGGGGTCGTGGCCACCTTCGTGTTCCACTTCGTCCTCTTCGGGCTCTTCATCGCCCGGACGGGCCTTGCCCAGCTCTTCATGGATATCGCCATGGCGCTGGCGGGCTGGTCATCGGGCGGCCCTGCCAAGGTGGCCGTCATCGCCAGCGGCTTCATGGGCTCCATCAGCGGCTCATCCGTCGCCAACGCGGTGACCGTCGGCTCCTTCACGATCCCCCTGATGAAGCGGGTTGGATATTCGCCGACCTTTGCCGCCGGCGTCGAGGCGGCTGCCGGCACGGGCGGCCAGATCATGCCGCCGGTCATGGGGGCCGCGGCCTTCATCATGGCCGAGTTCCTGGGGGTCCCCTACGTCAAGATCGCCCTGTGCGCCATACTTCCCGCCACGATACACTTCTTTGCCGTGGGGTGGATGGTCCACCTCGAGGCCAAGAAGACGGGCCTCCTGGGCCTTCCCCGGGAAATGCTCCCGAACCTCTGGCTTGTGCTCAAGGAACGCTGGCTTCTCGTAGGGCCGCTCGTCATCATCGTCTATTTGCTGATCACCGGGTCGAGCCCCTTTCTCGCCGCCTTTTGGGGGATCATCTTCGCCACCGCAACGGGGCAGGTCCACGAGCGGACGAAGCCCTTTCTGCTGCCGCTTTTCATCAGTGTGCCGCCGGTGCTCTTCGGGATGAACCCCTTCACGGAGTTCGATCTCATCATCGGCTGGTTCGGCTTCATCGGCATCGCGCTCTTCTATTTCTGGCGGACCTCGGAGCTGCTCTCAACGGGTATTGCGGCTGGCGTCTCGGCATTGCTCACGGCCCTGCTCTACCTCGGCGTCGAGCCGGGGCTTGCCGCCTTCTGGGCCAACACGCTCATCGTGGTCACGGGGGTTTTCTACAAGGAAAGCAAGATGCGCCTGCCCGACATCCTCTCGAGCCTCGAGGAGGGGACGAAGAACGCCATCGCCATCGGCGCGGCCTGCGCCTGCGTGGGCTTCATCGTCGGGGCGACGACGCTCACCGGGATCGGCCTCAAGTTTGCGACAGCCGTCATCAGCGTGGCCCATAACATTGCCGTGATCCTCAACCCGCTGTTGTTCGGTCTGACGACGGTCAGCGACATCACCCTCTTCTTCACGCTTGTCAACACGGCGCTTGCCTGTTTTGTCCTCGGCATGGGCATCCCCACGACGGCCCAGTATATCATCGCCGCCATGATCGCCGCGCCGGCCCTGATGCAGTGGGGCATCCATCCGCTGCTTTCGCACATGTTCGTCTTCTTCTACGCGATCCTTGCCGACGTCACGCCGCCCGTGGCGCTGGCGGCCTACGCGGCGGCGGGGGTGGCCGGGAGCGACCCCTTCAAGACAGGTTTCCGGGCCTTCAGCCTGTCGAGCGCCAAGGCCTGCGTGCCCTTCGCCTTCATCTATGCGCCGATCGTGCTCCTCATGCCCTGGCTGCTCGACCCGACGGTGGAATTCGACTGGGTCTGGTTCATCCAGTGCGCCTTCACGCTCATCCTCGGTGTTTCGGCACTAGGGGCCACGGTGGTGGGCTACATCGGCGGGGGGCCGCTGCACTGGTTCGCGAGGATCCTCATGGGGCTTTCGGCCCTGCTCCTTATCATTCCGGGCACGCTCTCCGACGAGATCGGCATCGTTCTCTATGCGGCGCTTATCGTCTGGCAGGTCCTGAAATACCGGAAGATCAAAAAGAGGAAGGCGGCCGAAAGCGCCGCATCCTGACGGATGTGTCAGGGTACAGGGTCCCGGGGCCAGGGTTCAGGGAAAAGACAAAACAAAAAAGGACCGGGAAGAGAACTCCCCGGTCCTTTTTACTATTTCTTCATTCGCCCTGTACCCTGAACCCTTTACCCTGTCCCCTTATTTAAAGATTTTGTCGAAAAACGCCTGTTTCTCCTTCGGGAAGGAGATGGTGCCTTCGTGGTCGACGACGAGGCGGCCGTCGAGGTGGTCGATCTCGTGCTGGACGATGCGGGCGAGAAAGCCCGTGTAGCGTTTGTTGACCTTGTTGCCGTCGATGTCAACGGCCTTCACCTTGATCTCCGTGGCGCGGGTCACCTCCACGCTGATGTCGGGGCAGGAGAGGCAGCCCTCGTTCATCACTTCCGCATCGCCGCGAAGCTGGGTGATGCGGGCGTTGATGAGGACCTCCCAGTCTCCCTTGCCGCTCACCCCCTTCTTGTCGAAGTCCTTCACCTTGAAGGCGATGATGCGCTTGCTGATCCCGATCTGCGGGGCCGCAAGCCCCAGGGCGTCATTGCGCTTCAGGAAGGCCTCGACGAGGGTCTTAATGTCCTTTTTCGCCGCGGCGTTGAAGGGGACGGGCAGGTCTGCGGCCTTCTTCCGCAGGAGTGCCCCCTCCTCTTCGGTCATCTTTTCGTCGCGCCATAGCTGCCAGGTCTTATTTATTGTCATATGCGGCCTCTTCGTTCGGTAGCGGGTGTGTTGCTTCTCGTCCACGCCATCCCGACGCGCCTGGCCGCCGCGAGGTTATGAGGCCGCGGGCGCAGGGCATATGGCGTAAGGCAAAAGGCAAATACAGGAGAGTGAATTTGTTGATGCTATAACACCGCGCGGCACGGAATTCAACCGTTGCGTGCGGAGTATTTTGCCCTTAGCCTTCCGCCCTGAGCCTTTCCTGTTGATAAATGGGATGATGTCTGCTAACGTCGCCTGACCGCAAGGTAAATGCCGGCCAGGCACACCCAGTGAGGTCCCCGTGATCGACAAAATTATCGGGCACGTGGCGCGAAAACAATTCGCCCGGGCCATGAACTTCCGTGAGGGGGAAACCCCCTCGCTCCCGGCAGCCCGCCCCGGCAGCCCCTGCCTGCTTTACCTCCACGTCCCTTTCTGTGAAAAGCTCTGCCCCTACTGCTCCTTCAACCGCGTGACCTTCGACGAGGCCCTGTGCCGGGAATACTTCGGGGCCCTGCGCAGGGAGCTTTCCCTCTATAAGGAACGGGGCTATACCTTCGAGGGGATCTACGTGGGCGGCGGCACGCCGACGGTCATGGTGGACGAGCTTGCCGCAACGCTCAATCATGCGAAAAGCCTCTACCCCATCCGGGAGATCTCCGTTGAAACCAACCCCAACCACCTGACCGACCCGAACCTGGACACCCTGAAAAAAGCCGGCGTGAACCGGCTTTCCGTCGGGATCCAGAGCTTCGACGACGAGCTGCTCAAGGCCATGGACCGCTACGAGAAATACGGCAGCGGCGCCTCCATCGCGGCGAGGCTCAAGGAGATCGGGGGCCTCTTCGACACGCTCAATGCCGACATGATCTTCAACTTCGCCAGGCAGACGCCCGAGAGCCTGAAGGCGGACATCGACCGGCTCCTGGCGACCGGCGTCGACCAGGTCACCTACTACCCCCTCATGGTCTCGACGAAGACGCGTGAGCTTGTCCAAAAGACCCTGGGGCCCATCCCGGAGGACCGGGAGCGGGAATTCTACGGGATCATCACGGAGCGGCTCGTGCCGCCCTACCGTTTCTCCTCGGCGTGGTGCTTCTCCCGCAAGGAGGCC
>Ga0209450_10001003_pt1 | contig 14242 bp, 12 predicted proteins | sample FrelakmetLWP11LW_FD_187149 | JGI IMG/M metagenome (GOLD analysis project Ga0209450, IMG submission 187149) | Freshwater lake sediment microbial communities from the University of Notre Dame, USA, for methane emissions studies - LWP11 LW (SPAdes)... | ecosystem: Environmental > Aquatic >...
CAGCGGCGCGCGTCTGCTCGTTTATCCTTCTCTCTATGAGGGATTCGGTCTCCCCCCCCTTGAGGCCGCCTCCGCCGGGGTACAGTCCGTGGTGACTCCGGCAGGGGCGTTGAAGGAGATTTTCGGACAGGTGGCGCACGTCTGCCAGGGATTCACCGCCGCTGAGATAGCCGAGACCGTTCTCCTGGCGCTCGATGACCCGAAGGACCCCGGAATGCTCAGGGATTTCGCCTCCGGCTTCTCCGGGCAGTCCATGGCCAGGCGGGTTCTCGAAGTCTATGCGGAGCTCGACGCATGAAGGTTGTCGAGGTCTACAAGGATGTCCACCCCTTCGTCAGGGGAGGCATCGAGAAGTATGTGCACGATCTCTCGGTTCACCTGGCCCGGTCCGGACACCGCGTCGAGATACTCATCGCGGGGAGGTCTTTCTCGGGCAGAGGCGCCGAGCTCGGAGACGGCATCACGATCACCGGCTATCCATGCATGGGCCGACTGCTGTCCACGCCGGTCTCGTGGGGCCTGTCCCGGATCCTCAGGGAAATCGATGCGGACGTCTTCCACTTCCACATGCCCCTGCCGTCGGCCGAGATGTCCTGGCTGCTCTCCCGGCGTAAGACCCCCGTCGTGGCCACCTACCACAGCGACATCGTCAGGCAGTCCTTTCTCATGCCGCTGTACGGGCCGTTCCTGAAAATTTTCCTGCGAAGGGCACGGCTCGTCCTCCCGACCTCACCAGCCTATGCTGAGACATCCAGATGGCTCCGGGGCCTCGGTAATCTGCGGGTAGTGCCCATAGGCGCCGATCCGATACGCTTCTCGCCGTCGGATGAGGCTTCCGGCGACTATTGCCTCTTCGTCGGGAGATTCCGGCGCTACAAGGGAATCGAGGTCCTTCTGGAAGCCTGGCGGAGCCTTCCCGACATGCCTCTGGTCATGGCAGGGGGGGGACCTCTGAAAGAGCTTGTGAGGAAGCGGGCCGCGGATGGCAGACTGAACATCAGGATCGTCGAGGACCCTTCCGACGATGATCTGGTGCGACTCTACCGTGGAGCCCGCTGCCTCGTGCTCCCCTCGACGCAGAGGAGTGAGGCGTTCGGGATAGTGCAGGTCGAGGCGATGGCCTGCGGTATCCCGGTCATCAGCACCGATCTCCCCACCGGAGTTCCATGGGTCAACCAGCACATGGTTTCCGGGCTCATCATCCCCCCTGGTGATCCTGCCGCTCTGGCTGCTGCCGTCAGGATGATGGACACCCCCGGCCTCAGGGAGACTCTGTCGGAAGGCGCCGTCAGCAGGGCGGGGATACTCTTCAACGGCCCGATCCTCCTGGCTGAGATGGAGTCGATCCTCAAGGAAGCGGTCGAGAGATCCCCGGAGGGTCGTGAGCGATAGCCGCGGCACCCTCCGCGCCGAGGTCCTCCTTACCCTGATGGCCATCGCCATCGGAGTGCTCGAGGGGATGATTCCAAAACCATTCCCGTTCCTCAAGCCGGGTTTCGCCAACATCGCCACGCTTGCGGGCATCATCAGGTTCGGACCCTGGATGGGATTCAGGATCAACCTCCTCCGCTCGGCTGGTGCCGGCCTCTTTCTCGGCACTCTCGCGACACCCACATTCGCGCTTTCACTCGCCGGAGGCATGGCTTCCGCGACTGTAATGGGTCTTGGTAGGCGGTTCTTCTCCGTCACCGGACTTTCTCTCGCGGGGAGCATGGCCAGCATGGCGGCCCAGCTCGCGGCTGCCGGCCTCCTCCTCCCGGGGCTTCCTCTGAGGGCGCTGGTCCTGCCGGTTGCCGCGTGGGGCGCACTTACCGGAACAGCCACGGGGCTGACGGCAACCATCCTCCTGCGCAGGGGCTTTCCCTGGATCGGAGGGGACGGGGTTGATTCGACGCAACCACTCACATAGATTCTTCAACTTGCGGGAGGTACCGTGCTTCATAATAGATCGACCGGGTTCTGGATTTTTATATCATTTCTCGGAATGATGACGGGAACCGCTTTCGGCGAGGGGATAGCGGCCATCCTTCCGGAGACGTCCACGGCGCTCAGGTCCTTTTTCACCGGCTCCCTGGGCTTCTCGATCGGACCCGTCGGCTTCGATCTGGTCGTCATGAGGTTTGCCCTCGAAGAAATCGCTTTCAGGCTGAACCTGATGAGTTTCGTCGGCCTGATGCTAGTGGGGTATCTCTACAGATGGTTCTGATGACTCCGGAACCGGGCAGGGAGTGATTGATATGTTCGGCCGTCCAGGTACAGGCGAGATCGTCCTCATCATCATTGCTCTGATCCTCCTTTTCGGTGCGAAGCGGATTCCTGATCTGGCCCGCTCGATCGGACAGGCGCTGCACATGTTCAGAAAAGGACTCAGGGAGGATCTGCCGGAAGACTCCGGCAGGAATGGTTCCGGGAACGGGGAGAAGCCGGATGGCGACAGTTAGCTACAGCTCCAGAGAGATAGACTGCAAGCTCGTCTACTGCGGACCCGGTCTTTCCGGAAAGACGACGAACGTCAAGCACATCCACAGCCAGGTGCCATCCTGCGACCGCGGGAAGCTCATCTCACTGGCCACCGGCAACGAGCGCACGCTCTTCTTTGATTTCCTCCCGGTCAACTCCGGCGTCATCCACGGCTTCAAGGTCAGGCTCCACCTGTACAGCGTTCCCGGACAGGCCATGTACTCCGACAGCAGACGCCTGATCCTTCAGGGCGTGGACGGCATCGTCTTCGTCGCGGACTCCCAGAGAGCGCGCATGGACGCGAACATCACCAGCCTTCGCGACCTACGTGAGAACCTGAGGCTGAGCAGCAGACGCGGGGTCAACCTCGTTCTGCAATGCAATAAAAGAGACCTTCCTGACATCTACCCTACGGAAATGATCCGGCAGTCCCTTGGTCTACAGAAGATCCCATGCATCGAGGCGGTGGCGATGGACGGCACTGGTGTTTTCGAGACCCTGAGGAAAGCGACCGGCATGGTCATGCGGAGGCTCCAGCAGCAGTTTGATCTCGCGCTTAATGAAAAGAGGGGATAGCATGACCGGTGAGTCTCTTGTAGATCTGCTCCTTGTCAGGTTGAGCCGGGATGAGGAGAAGGCGAAGGTTTGCGAGATGCTGATCAGCGTCCTCGGGATGACGGAGCAGGAAGCCGCGGACAGTGTCGCTCAGACTCCCGTTCTGCTCTCGAAGTGCCTGCCGATGGAGGAGGCCAGGGTCGTCCAGGAAAGGATGTACCCCTATGTCGACCTGCTCCCCAGGGTCTACGGCGAATGCGAATCGACTCCCGTCCCGAAGCATCACCCCGATACTCCGGCTCCGCAGGAGATCGACGGGCAGGACGGCTCCTACGTGCACGAGTTCGAACGGTCGGGTCTCACGCGATCCGCCGGAGATGAACCGGAGATCATCTATGATGATGACGAAGCAGAGCGGGACAAAGAGCCGCATGGCGACGAGGCTTTCGTCATCACCTCCGCCTCCGAGGAGATGCTCTCGATCGAGCGATGCCACATCTGCGGGAGAACCCCGACCACGGACGAGAAGCTTGCTCCCTGCCGCACCTGCGGCGAACTGACCTGTTCCGACTGCTTCGACAGGTTCGTCCATGTGTGCAGCAAGTGCGCCGCCGAGGGCAGGATGATCGACCGTCCGATCAAGGGCGAGCCGGAGTACAGGAAGCGTGACGAGCCTGAGATCGAGGAGACGGCTACGGCAGAGGTGAGCGCCGGGCGGAGGTCTGTCAGTCCGATGCTGTTGGTGATTCTCGGAATCGCCTTGCTCGGAGCGGCCTTCTACTTCCTTGATCCCCTCTCGCTGTTCGGCCCGGGGGAAGAAGTACTCCAGGATACAGTCGCAGTGCTCGTTCCCGACTCGCTTTCCATCGCTCTCTCCGATTCACTCGCATCCGCTGCGGACACCTCCGCCGCAGACACCTCGCGGATTGTCGCTTCCGACAGCCTCGCAGCCGCCCAGGCAGACAGCATCGCGGCCGACTCGGTCACCGCGGGGGAGGTGATCCCCCTCGCGGACCTGCAGCTTCCTGAAGATGTCGTGATTCCCGAGGAGCTGACCATGCCCACCCTGCTCCTCACCACCCCGGTGCAGGGACTCGACATCCTGTCCGACTCCCTGCAGCTGATCTCCTACAACCTTTCCTGCCTGATCGCAGCGGCATCCGTGCAGTCCGAGGGCGTCACCTTGGTGCGTACGCCCGACAGCACTGAAATCCTGATCCTCTCCATACTGCATCCTGAACCCATGCAGGAGAGGATGCGTCTCGTGAGCACGCTGGCCGCCATGCTGGACGGCTCATCTGTGGATCAGCTTGTAATTTACTACAGGGAGAGCACCTACTATACACCTGAGCTGTTTTCCCTTGTTGCCGACAGCTTCCAGGTCATAGCGGGAGCGCTTTCTCCCGGGTTCATCCACGGCAGGCAGACCAGTCTGCCCGGAACCTGGGAGATGGTGTCCGGACCCATCATGGACTGGATTCTCCAGCTCTAGCCGGCAGGACCACGGTTCGCAGGACAGGAACTCCCAACCAGGCAGCACCGCGATGGCGGAGAGCCGCTCTACGGCAGAGCAGTCGGAAGAGGGCATGAGCAAAAGCGCATCGAAGCAGAAGAAGCTGGTCATCATCGAATCGCCGGCCAAAGCCAAGAGCCTCCGGAGCTATCTGGGCGACGAGTACCACGTCGCCGCCTCCTACGGACATGTGCGCGACCTTCCTGAGACCTACCTCGCCGTGGACATAGAGGAGGGATTCAGGCCCACCTACACGATTCTGGCTGAGAAGAGGAAAACGGTTCAGAAGCTCAAGGAGCTTGCCGACGAGTACTCCACCATCTACCTCGCTGCCGATCCGGACAGGGAGGGCGAGGCCATCTGCTGGCATCTCTCCCAGATACTCGATGGAGGCGGACGCACGTTCCGACGTCTGATGTTCAACGCCATCACGAAGGACACCGTTCTCAAGGCGCTCAAGAGCCCGAGCGGCATCGACATGAACCTCGTGGACGCTCAGCAGGCCAGGAGGGTGATGGACCGGCTCGTCGGCTACCAGATATCCTCGTGGCTCGGTCGCGTGATGGGGAGGGGCAGGAGCGCCGGACGTGTACAGACCGTCGTCCTGAGAATGATACAGGAGCGGGAGGATGAGATCGAGGCGTTCACGCCGGTGAACTACTGGGTTGTGGAGGCCGTCTTTGCCAGGGAGGGAGAGCAGGTCTCCGCATCCCTGTCGAAAGTGGATGGCGTTCCGGTGGATACTCCTGGCAGGGCGCCCCATTCAGCCGCTGACGGCGATGCGCTTCTGTCCAGGGCGCTTGCGGTCGGGGACGGATGGGCCGTCTCGGGCATCGTCGAGAAGGAGCGGGCAGTCAAGCCGCCCCCGCCGTTCATCACAAGCACGCTGCAGCAGGCCGCATCCAGCCGGCTCAACCACTCCCCGTCCAGGACGATGCGGCTCGCCCAGCAGCTGTATGAGGGCGTGGCGCTGGAGGGGGGGGAGCACAGGGGTCTCATCACCTACATGAGGACCGATTCGGTAAGGATCAGCCCCGAGGCTCTGGACGAGTGCCGGGAGTACATCACCGCCCGCTACGGCAGCGGAATGCTGTCAGGATCGCCCCGGAGGTTCAGGAGCGGCAAGGGTTCGCAGGATGCGCACGAGGCGATACGGCCCGTCAGCGTTCATCTGACTCCCGAGATGGCCGAGGAGTACCTGACCGGTCAGCAGGCCGACCTCTACAGGCTCATCTGGAACAGATTCGTCGCCACCCAGGCCATGGACGCCGCAGTCTCCCGGAGTTCGGTCACGGTGACAGGCGACAGCATGGAGTTCTCCTGCACCGGGGAACGACTGCTCGTGGCGGGGTTCACCGCGATCGATCCGTCAGCGCTTCGCCTCGAGAAGCCGCTGCCCTCACTCACTGCCGGTCCTGCCGACCTTGTCTCCATTGAGAGCGTCCACCACGCGACGACGCCGCCGGCCAGGTACTCGGAGGCGAAGCTGGTGGCGGAGATGAAGAAGGAGGGGATCGGGAGGCCGTCCACCTACGTCACCACCATTGAAACCCTCAAGGGCAGGAAATACGTAGAGCGGGATGGCAAGATCCTGAGACCGACCGAGCTCGGAACCGGCACGGTCCGGCTTCTGGTGAAGACCTTTCCGCACATATTCGAGATCGGCTTCACCGCGTCCATGGAGGACCTGCTCGACTCGGTTGCGGACGGCCGGTCCAGCTACGTTGAGGTTCTCCAGAAGCTTAATCTGCCGCTCGCCTCCTCACTCGTATCGGCCATGCAGAGCACGGAATCCGTCAGGAAGGAGCTGCAGGAGGACACCGGCAAGGTGTGCCCCAGGTGCGGCTCTACGCTGGTGGCAAGGTGGGGGAGGTTCGGCAAGTTCCTTGCGTGCTCCGCCTTCCCGAAGTGCAAGTACTCGAGTCCGCTCGAGGACGAGAGCAGGGTCGTATTTCAGCGGCCGTGCCCCCAGTGCGGCAGTGAACTGCTGGTGAAGACCGGGCGGTACGGCCGGTACCTCGGCTGTGCGAAGGAAGGCTGCACATTCACAGGCCCGGTGCCTACGGGCGTACGCTGCCCCGAGGTGGACTGCGGCGGCGAGCTCGTCGAGAAGAGGAGCAAGAAGGGCAGGACCTTCTTCTCCTGCAGCAGGTACCCTGAATGCAAGTACGCCATGTGGAGCGAGCCGGTGGCACAGGAATGCCCCAGGTGCGGATTCCCGATACTCGAGAAGAGGAAGAAGGGGGTCTGGTGCCCGAGATGCCGGAAGAAGATATCCGAGTGACGGTGGAAGCCTTCTGCGAGGACCTTGTCCATGGCAGGATGCTGTCCGCGAACACCGTCAGGGCGTACCGGGGGGACCTGACCAGATTCTGCGGCTGGGACTCGGGAGATGGGCTGCCGACAAATGAGGCATTCACTTCACGCCGCCTCCGCTCCTTCCTGAGATCCGAGGCCGCCAGGGGTCTGGACGGCGGCTCGCTCGCCAGGGTTGTCTCCGCCATGCGGACCTTCGGTGCGTGGCTCATGGAGACCGGCCGGCTCGGTTCGAATCCTGCCAGGCTCCTCTCGATGCCCAGGGTTCCCGACAGACTGCCGGGTTTTCTGAGCATCGCCGAAGTCCGTCAGGTGCTCGACAGCTACGACTCCTCGACTCCCCTCGGAACGAGAAACCGTGCCGTGGTGGAGCTGCTGTACGGATCGGGTCTGCGGGCCGGCGAATGCGCCGGACTGAAGGTCTCGGATCTGGATGTCGGTCAGAGGCAGCTCCGCGTGGTCGGCAAGGGCGACAAGGAGCGCATCATCCCGATCCCGTCGCTGACGCTCGAAAGGGTCACCGACTGGCTCCGGGAAAGACCCGTCATGCTGGATCCCGCCCGGAGGGGCGATCCAGGGACCGTCTTCCTGAGCATCAGGGGCCGGGCGCTTGACCCGAGGGATATCCGCCGTATTGTTGCGAACGGCGTAAGCAGCGCGGCAAGGGCCTCGGGCGCGAGTCCGCACACCTTCCGACACAGCTTCGCTACGCACCTGCTGGACAGTGGCGCGGACCTCCGCTCCGTCCAGGAGATGCTGGGACATGCGAGCCTCTCGACGACCCAGGGATACACCCACCTTACGCGTGAGAGGCTGAGAGAGGCATACAGGAAGGCCCATCCCAGGGGGGAAGATTGACAGCAAACGGAACAATCCAATCGCCATCCGTCATTCGGATTGACAGGATGACAGCCCTTCTGACCGCTCTGGCGGCTTTGATCGTCTACGTTCTCACTCTTTCCCGGACAGTCAGCTTCTGGGACAGCGGTGAGTACATCACCTGCTGCTGGACTGCGGGCATCCCCCACCCGCCCGGGGTGCCGCTCTTCGTCCTGCTCGGGAGGGTCTCCGCCATCATCTTCTTCTTCATTCCCTCGGTGGCGTTCAGGGTCGGCCTCGTAAGCGCACTGTCGGCGGCAGCCTGCATCGGGATACTGACAAGGCTGGTTCAGCGCTGGGGTGACCGGATGGGCTTCGAGCCCGGTTGGTACAGGTCCATGTCCGTGCTCGCAGGCATGATAGCCACCTCGAGCTACTCGATCTGGGGCAACGCCACGGTCGGTGAGGCCGACTCCACGGCGCTCCTCCTGGTTTTCATCATCATCTGGGCCTTCGACAACTGGATCACGGGATTCACGATGAAGAGGAGCGCGACAGGCTCGGGCGGCGCCGGGAGCTGGGGAGAGGCCAAGTACCTGCTCCTCATCGGATACCTCGTCATACTGTCCATCGGGAACCATGGCAGCGTCCCGTTCATCACGGGTCCCACGCTGCTGCTGCTGTATTTCCTCTACTCCCCCTCAGGGAGATGGCAGGGCATCTGGCGGCGGTCATGGTTCCTCATGACCCTGATGGGGCTGATCGTGCTTGCCTTCAGCGTGCACCTGTACATGCCCATCCGCGCAGTGCAGCGGCCGGAGATCAATGAGACCGATCCCTCGGTATGGTCCTCCTTCGAGAAGGCTCTCGCACGGGACCAGTACGGCCAGACATCAGTGTTTGAGCGCAAAGGGCCATTCCATGAGCAGATAGGTCTTTTCCTCGAATACCTCTCATGGCAGTCCGGCAGGGTGCAGGACGGATGGGACCGCATCCTGGGCGACGATGGCGGAACGGTCGCCGCCATGGTCATGAAGGTCGTGCTCATCTTCGGCGCCCTCTACGGCCTTGCGGCGCTCTGGATGAAGAACCGGCGCATTTTCCTGATGGTCCTGCTCCTCTTCCTGATGTCCTCCGTGGTGTTCATCTTCTTTGCCCTGAACTTCAAGACAGGGCAGGAGGGCACATCCCTCGGGGAGGTGAGGGAGCGTGACTACTTCTTCAGCGTAGCCTTCGCGCTCTTCTCCATGCTCTCCGGCATCGGGCTCGTCTCCGCGGTGAGGGACTTCCTTCCCTCGAAGTCCAGGCTTGCCTGGGCGCTTCTCCTCATCCCCGGCATATCGCTGGGAGTGAACTGGTTCCAGTGCGACCGCTCCAGATCCTTCTTTGCGAGGGACTACGGCATCAATCTGCTGGAGAGCTGCCCCGAGGGGGCGGTGCTGATCACCAACGGCGACAACGACACATTCCCCCTCTGGTTCGCGCAGGGCGTCCTCGGGATACGGCGCGACGTCATCGTGAGCAACCTGAGCCTGATGAACACCAACTGGTACGTCGATCAGCTCATCGACAAGGATCCGCTCCTGCTCGACTACAGGGACTTCGGCATGGTGGATTCGCTCCGGCCGGTGTTCGTATGGGGTCCCCATCAGTTCCATGTCACCGAGCACGGTGCTCCAGGCAACTCTCCTCTGGATGGAGAGATACTGAGGACAACCTTCAGCCAGTCTTGGCCGTGGGGCTTCACGGACGGGAGGACCGCGGTGGTCCTGCCGGTCGAGGGGGCGGCCAACCAGGGCGCCATATCGATGCAGGACCTCGTCCTTCTCGAGATGGTCCGGCGCAGACCCATCCATGGCCGCGAGATCTACTTCGCAGGCACCGTCGCCCGGGACAGCAGGGTATTCCTGGAGCACTACCAGGAGATGGAGGGCATCGCCTACCGCATCACCGACGAGCCGGTGGTGGATGCCGTCAACACCGAGCGCGGCTGGGAGCTGATGAACAGCTATCTCTTTACTGGCGTTGATGATCCCAGCCTCTACAAATGCGACCAGACGATCCAGCTCCTTCGCAATTACGTCTCGGGTTACCATCAGCTTGCATTCACCCACCTGACCAGGGGCAGCACCGACAGCGCCGCCATCGCGCTCGATGAGGCGGAGAAGCTGTTCGTCACACTGCCCGAGGAGTGGCTCAACATCCTCCCGTCCAGGGCTGTGATCGTCGCCCGGCTCGTAGATGGCGTCAGCGGGGCAGAGGCCGCACGGGATACGCTGCTGGCAATCTCGGACATACTGGCTGCAGGGAGCCTGGCCACTGGGAACAATGACCTTGCGGCCACCAGCTCCTACCTCGCGAGCCTCGCGGTAGGAACGGACCGCACGCTTGGTTATCAGCAGCAGATGGACTACGAGGAGCTGTTCGACGTGATCGATGACGGTTCGGTCCCCTTTGCCTGGCTCAGGGTGGAGCTGTCGCTGATGTTCACCGATTTCATATCGGCATGGGCGCTGGTGGAAGGCATGGAGGAATCGCCGGCCGATCCGTTCTCGGGACCCCTGGCAGGGCTTGCCCGAAGCACTCTGTCCGACATCGCCTCCGAATCCTCGGTCACCACGCGTCTGAGCATCATGGACACGGGCCTCTCTGTCATCTTCGAGTTCATGGACACCTCCGACCCCGCCGCCTTCGCACTTGCCGAGGGGACAGGCGCCTACGACATCATCGAGAGGATGTTCCAGCTCGCCTCAGCCGGTCACGTCATGTCCGCCGTCTCCGCCGGTCTCGTCCTCGCGGACCGGATCGATGACCAGGAGGAGGCGGGAATCGTGAGGCTCTATGCCGCGGAGTTGCTCCAGGAAGGTGTCGAGTCGAGGAGATGGGCCGAGTGGTACACAGTCGGGAGAAACTGCTTCTCCCCGGCGGCAATGGCCTACCAGACGGCTTCAGCCGGCAGGCCTGCGATGACGTACGCATCTCTTGTCGAGGCCGGAGCGTCCGAGAGCACTCTGAGAGCCCTGCTGGCTGACCCTGAGGGCTACGTGGAACACATTCCCAGGCCCGGCTCGGGTTCCGACCCCTACGCATGGGTCGCATCCCTGGGCGAGGGAGGATCGCAATGATCGAAATGCACGCGACTACCGTCATCGGCATCGTGCGCAACGGCAAGGCGGCGATGGCGGCCGACGGACAGGTGACGCTGGGCGACACCATCGTGAAGAACACGGCAAAGAAGCTTCGCAAGCTCTACTCCGGGACGGTGCTCGTGGGCTTCTCCGGAACGGGGGCGGACGCGTTCGCCCTTGTGGAGAGGCTCGAGGAGAAGCTGGAGAGCGCCCGCGGCAATCTCCCGCGTGCCGCGCTCGATCTGGCGAGGGAGTGGCGGGCCGACAAGTATCTCAGGCAGCTCGATGCCCTCATCGCAGCCGTGGACTCCGAGCATGCCCTGCTCATCGGGGGAGCCGGCGAGATCGTGGAGACCGAGGACGGCATCGTCGCCGTGGGATCCGGGCACGCCTACGCGCTGGCCGCTGCCAGGGCGCTGGACGCCCATACGAACATGAGCCCGGCCAACATCGCGAGGAACAGCATCCTGATCGCCTCCGAGATCTGTATCTTCACCGGAGGCAACATCCAGGTGGAGGAGCTGGGCTGATGGACAGGGGCATGACCCCGGCCGAGATCGTACGCTGGCTGGACAGGCACGTCATCGGCCAGACGGAGGCGAAGAGGGCGGTCGCGATTGCACTCCGCAACAGATACCGGAGGATGCATGCCAGGGAGGACATCCGCCACGAGATCTACCCCAGCAACCTGATCATGATGGGGCCCACCGGGATCGGGAAGACGGAGATCGCCAGGAGGATGGCCAGCCTGACCGGATCCCCCTTCATCAAGGTCGAGGCCACCAAATACACCGAGACCGGCTACGTCGGCCGGGACGTTGAATCCATGATCAGGGGACTGGTCCGCCAGGCGGTCAACATGTGCGAATCCAGGGCGCGGAGCGAGCGTGAGGGGGACATCAGCGAGATCGTCCAGGCCAGACTCGCGGAAGCCCTGTCCAGGAACGGCTACGAGAACATTCCGCCCGTCGAGATAAGGCGGCAGCTCGATGCCGGACAGCTTGAAGATGCGCAGATCGAGCTGGTCCTCTCCGAACCTGCCGCCCATATGGAGGTCCTGCCCCTGGTGCCGGGTGGAGGTTTCGACAATCCGGCCGGCGAGAACCTGAAGAAGATCATGCAGAAGATGATGGGGAGCAACCGCAAGCGCAGGATGCTCACAGTCCGCGAGGGCAGGGAACGTCTGCAGGAGGAGGAGATGCGTCGCCTCCTCGAAGGCAGTGACCATGTCGAGCAGGGGCTCGCCCTCGCCCAGGAGGAGGGGATCATCTTCATCGATGAGATCGACAAGATCATCGGCGCAGAGGGAGGCAAGGGTCCCGATGTTTCCAGGATGGGCGTGCAGCGGGATCTTCTGCCGATCGTCGAGGGTTCCACCGTCTCTACGCGGTACGGCCCCGTGAAGACCGACCATATCCTGTTCATCGCCGCAGGGGCGTTCCACGGGACGAGCCCGGCAGACCTCATTCCGGAGCTCCAGGGGCGCTTCCCGATGAGGGTGACGCTGAATCCGCTCAACGAGGACGACCTGTTCAGGATACTCACGGAGCCGGAGAACTCGCTCCTCCGCCAGTACACCGCCCTGCTCGGCGCTGACGGAGTGGAGCTTCACCTGAGCCGCGCCGCTGCCAGGGAGGTCGCCAGGACGGCGTTCCACCTCAACGATGAGACAGAGGACATAGGCGCGAGACGACTCAGGCCTGTTCTGAGCTACCTGCTCGACAATCAGCTCTTCGGGGCGCCTGACCTCGTCAGCGGGAAGGTGAGGGTCACCGGCAGATCCGCGGCTGCGATACTGGCAGACCTTGATGAAGGCGATGAAGATGGCCATTATATGCTCTAGTCAGGATAGGGTGAAATACCCAACGGGAGACTGAGATGCATCGATCCGGTGACGAGGTTGCCTACAAGATAGTCTATTACGGTCCGGGGCTGTCCGGTAAGACCACGAACCTCAGGATGATCCGCGACACGATCGCGCCCGAGCACCGGGGAAGACTGGTTACCCTCTGCACGAGAGGGGAGAGAACCGTCTTCTTCGACTTCCTCCCGCTCAACTTCGCCTCCATCGGAGGTGACAGGGTGCGCCTGCACCTGTATTCGGTCCCGGGACAGGCCTACTACTCCCTCAGCAGGAGGGTCATCCTCGAAGGCATGGACGGTCTTGTTTTCGTCGCGGACAGCCAGCAGGAGCGGCTGGATGCGAATCTGGACAGCATGGACGATCTGGAGAACAACCTGCGCTCCTACGGGCTGGACCTCTCCTCGATCCCGACCGTTCTTCAGTTCAACAAGCGGGATCTCCCTGCAATAGCCACCATGGAGCAGCTCAACGCACAGCTCAACCGCCACGACTGGCATACGGTCAACTCCGTCGCACTCGGCGGGACCGGTCCAGTGGAGACGCTCAAGGCCATTTCCAGGTTCATGGCCCGGCAGCATGCGGGTCAGATCTCCTGACCACGGGAGGATCCTCCCGGCCCCTGCGGCCGTCTGGATCATCCTGCCGGCAATCATCGGAGGGCTCCTCTTCAGGAGCTGGTTCGCCTCCGAGGTCATGCCTCCTCCGCCCAGAATGCAGGGTGAGACCACCCAGGCCTACCGCTACGCGATGCTGGTCGCCGACGGAGAGGAAATCCCCGCCCTCGACACTCTGGTGATGCACCCCGGAGGGATGCGCACCGGGGAGAACTCGATTCTCGAGGAGTACATCGCCGGAGCGTTCCTCGGACTCGCCGGGGGAGACCAGGACAGTCTGCTGAGGCTCTTCTGCCTTCTGTTTCCGCTCCTATCGATCCCGGCCGTCTACCTCTGGATGCGTGCTGCGGGGATCGACCGTCTTCCCGCTGCCGCCGGGGCAGCGCTCTACGCTGTGATGCTGCCCGCACTGCTCAGGGCCAGGGGAGAGTCGCTGTACCGCGAGACCGTCGCCCTTCCGATGCTGGTCTGTCTGGGCTGGCTCAGCGAGCGCTCGCTCAGAGCGGACCCGGACGGATCCCCCGTTCACCGCGGCGCAGCCTTCACTGCTGCAGCCTCAGGGGTCATGCTCTTCCTCTGCCTCGCAGCATGGAAGGTGACAGGCTACTTCTCGGCGTTCCTCTTCATCTACATCCTCTTCAGGAATCGCGGCCGCAGGGTCCCCGCGCCGACCGTGCTCTTCCTCGGAGGCGCCCAGATACTCGCTTCGCTCCTGCTCAGCCACATGAGGAGCGACTCCGCCATCACCAGTCCATCCACGGTCATGGCGTCTTTCGCCATCGCTTCGGTGCTTCTCCGGCGGCGCAGGATCGCTGCCGCATGGCTGCCGTGGATCGCCCTGGCCGCCGCCGCCGCTGCAATGGCCGTGGGGCCGGGTTCCACCGGACATGTCGGGGCGGTCATCGCGGCCAAATTCCGTTTCCTGTTCAGGCATCCGGCGGACCCCGCGCTTCTCAGTCCGGATGCCAGGCTG
>Ga0209450_10001004_pt1 | contig 14234 bp, 15 predicted proteins | sample FrelakmetLWP11LW_FD_187149 | JGI IMG/M metagenome (GOLD analysis project Ga0209450, IMG submission 187149) | Freshwater lake sediment microbial communities from the University of Notre Dame, USA, for methane emissions studies - LWP11 LW (SPAdes)... | ecosystem: Environmental > Aquatic >...
CCGGCAGATGACATCACCATGGTGGCGGTGAAAATTCTTTAGCAGCTAAAACTCCTCGATGATCTCCCCCCTCTCCACAAAGTGTGCGATGCTGGCCCGCGCCGTTTCGTAGTAGGTCAGGGCCGCCTCCAGCCGGGCGGTCACCGGATCGTCCTCTCCGAGCAGCGACCTCGATTTCTCCAGCAGTTTCAAGCCTTCCTCCAGGTGCTGGTTGATGTCATCGCGCAGTTTCTTGCGTTTGCGATGCTTCTCGCGCTCGCGCACGATCACCGGCAGCAGTCGCTGGATCGAGTACTCCACCAGCGCATCTCGCGGCGCCCGGGACTCTTTGGATATTTCATCCAGGCTGACCAGCGTCCGGCGGCTGATGACGAACGTTTTCTGCACACGGCCCATGGTCCGGAACTGATCGGCCTCAAGTTCCTGCGCGATGGTATTAAGGGTTTGAACATCTTCGATCAAATGATCAAACAAGGATTTCTGCTTGATGCCCAAATGCACGGCAACAATGCTCAGCGCTTCAATCGCCCGCGGCGACAACTTGAAGGTTGCGCGGACCGACTGCCGGCCCCTGAGGTCATCTGTGTCGGGTTGCGGAAGCTTGATGTCGTCCATGAATGAGCGGCCGCTTTTTTTTTCCATACTCACCGTCTAATTATTAAATTATTAATTGTAAGAAAAGTAATGTTACTATATTGACAAGTATAAAGAACGAATTATTTTTTTAACCAAAAGGCGATCTGATAATAACCTCGCGGGTAAATAAAACAAGAAAAAAACGAAGGAGGGCCTGAACATGATGGATCTTGTCAGATGGAATCCCTGGAAAGAGATGGTTTCTTTGCGTGAAAGCATGAACCGTATGTTCGAGGACTCGCTGTTCCGCCCTGAGCGGCACGAAGACGGCTTAGCCTTGGGAGCCTGGTCCCCGGCCGTGGACATGTTCGAGAAGGACGACAAAGTCGTGATCAAGGCGGAACTTCCCGGCCTGGACAAAAAGGATGTCAGCTTGGATCTGCAGAACGGTGTTCTGACTCTCAAAGGCGAGCGAAAACATGAGAACGAGGTGAAAGAGGGAAACTTCTACCGGCGGGAAATGTCCTATGGGAAGTTCGTACGCTCCTTCAGCCTGCCGGCCGACGTCGACGCTGACAAAATCAAGGCTGAGTTCCAAAACGGGCTGCTCACGGTTGAAGTTCCAAAGCCCGAAGAGCACAAACCCAAGCAGATCAAAGTCAACTAACTCCTTAACCCGATAGTATGAAAAGGGCCCCGCAGGGGTCCTTTTCATTTGAACCTTCCGATGAACTGCTGGTACTGATCGGAGCTGATGTGGCCGGTCTTGCGCAGCGTCGACAGGAGCCAACCGGCTCTCCATTTCAGCCAGCGGCTGTTGCGGGTGGGGCTTTCAACGAGGGGTTTCGGAATGACAGCGGTCAGCCGCACGATCTCCTCCAGGTTCAGTTGGCCGACGCTTTTGCCGAAGTAATGGCGCGCCGCCGCCTCCACGCCGAAGATACCGGGGCCGAACTCGATGACGTTCAGATACAGATGAAAGATACGGTTTTTGGGGAGCTCCTCTTCGAGGCGCACGGCCAGAAAATATTCCCTGAGCTTGCGGATGAGGCTTTTTTCAGAAGAAAGGTAGAGGTTCTTGGCCAGCTGCTGGGTGATGGTGCTCGCCCCCCGGGCCCACCTGCCCTGTTCCAAGTTTTTTTTCAAGGCCTCGTTCATTTCCTCGTAGTCGATGCCCTCATGCTCGTAAAATCGAGCATCCTCCGCGACACGAACCGCTTCCTTCAGCAACGCCGGGATACCGTCGAATCCGACCCAAACCTGGCGAACCTTGAACTCCTTGCCCGACTGCTGAGCTTCCCGCTGACGCTGCTCGATCAGGGCAGTGGCCTTGGGGTTCTGGGATTTCAGATGACTCACGTTCGGCAGGGAGAGATAGATATAAAGAACGCCGGCCCCGCAGGCGGCGAGGCCGGCCACGAAAATGATTAGGATGAGTTTTTTCAATACGGCGCTCCGACGGCGCAGGGGGCCAAAAGGATTCCATCTCTCATCGTACAACGAATTCCTCGGTTCAGGATAGGAAAAGGCGGCGCCGGAGTCAACCGGCGCCGGCTTTCGGCATTTTACAAATCGAAAACAAGCATTATTATCTGGAGTTGTAATATGGTCCTGTCATAAAAGAATGCAATTTCAGGAAAGCGGGGCAAGATTTTTCAGAAAGCGATGAAAAAACTCATCAAACTATTCGGGCGAATGATAGCCGCCGGGTGGCACGCCTTGACATTTTTTCGCCGGTTGGTTGCCAATGTCGCGTTTGTAGCGCTGCTTGTCTTCCTGCTGTCGCTCGTATTTGGTGAAAAAAGCGCCAAGATACCGGAAAGCGCCGTTCTGGTTCTGGCACCTGCCGGCGTTATCGTGGAGCAGCGCTCGGAGAGTCTGCTGTCCAGCGAGCTGTTGGGGGAAGACATCACGGCTGAAACGGTGCTGAAGGACGTTATTGACGCCCTCGACCATGCCGGACAAGACCCCCGCATCAAGGCGGTTCTGCTCGACTTGACCAAGCTTCAGGGAGCCGGATTCAGCAAGCTTCAGGATATCGGCGCGGCGCTGAAGCGCTTCCGCGAGTCCGGAAAACCAGTGATTGCGGCATCTGATTTGTTTATGCAGCGCAACTACTATCTCGCCGCCCACGCCGACCGGGTGTATCTCAACCCCATGGGCGGCGTGCTGCTGACCGGCTTTGGCATTTATCAAAACTATTACAAGTCGGCGCTGGACAAGCTCCAGGTCCAGTTCCACGTCTTCAGGGTCGGGAGCTACAAGTCGGCACTGGAGCCCTTCATGCGCGACGACATGTCGGACTTCGACCGCACGGCCAACTCCGCGCTGCTGGAGGTGTTGTGGGCTTCCTACAAAAACGACGTTGCCGGCCAGCGCCGAATCGACCCGACGACCATCGACGATTATGTCAACCATTTTCCGAACCGACTGGCCGCCTCCCGGGGCGAAACGGCCCAGTTGGCTCTTTCCTTCGGCCTGGTCGATGAGCTCAAGACAGCGGACCAGCTGCGGGACGAACTGGTTGAACTGGCCGGAGAGGACCGATCCAAGCGCAGCTACAACCGGGTCCGGTTCGATGAATACCTGAAATCCGCCCGCTCGTCCTCACCCAAGATCGGTGGGGAGGAACCAAAGGTGGCCGTGATCGTTGCCCAGGGGGTCATTTTGGAGGGCACCCAGCCGGCGGGTAGAATCGGGGGCGCTTCTCTTTCTGCCCTGATTCATCAGGCCTGGAAGAATGAAGCCACGCGTGCCATCGTACTTCGCATCGACAGCCCTGGCGGCAGCGCGTTCGCATCCGAAGCCATTCGGCGCGAACTGGAGCTTGCCCGGCGGGCCGGGAAGCCCGTGGTGGTGTCCATGGGATCCGTGGCCGCCTCCGGCGGCTACTGGATCGCCAGCGGTGCGGATGAAATCTGGGCCGCTCCCACAACGATCACCGGTTCCATTGGTATCTTCAGCGCTTTCCCAACGTTCGAGCGCAGCCTGCAGGCGCTGGGGATCTCCAACGACGGGGTGGGCACCACCCGGCTCGCGGATGCCTTCAACCCCAACCGACCCATGAACAGCTTGATGGCGGATGCCATGAATCAATTCATGGAGCAGGGCTACCGCACTTTTATTGCCCGGGTAGCGGAGGGACGCAACATGACGACCGAAGCCGTCAGAACGGTCGCCGAAGGGCGGGTGTGGGCCGGTCAAAGTGCGCTTGAGAAGGGACTGATCGACAGCCTTGGGGGCTTGGAGGCTGCCATCGAATCGGCGGCCAAAAGAGCGGGTCTTGAAACGTATGCGGTCGATTATCTCCAGCAGCCCCTCACGCGCCGCGAACGACTGCTGAAAGAGTTGAACGAATTCTTCACCAGGATGATCGTCAAGGCCCTGGGGTCTGTGGTGCCCGAGCCGGCCGCCGTGATGAAGGTATTGGCCGACACCGCGTTCGACGATCTGTTGAAGCTGAACGACCCAAAGGGTCTTTACGCCTTTTGTCTTAACTGCGGCGCGATTTGAACAAAACCGTGGTTTTGTAACTTTTATTAGTGGTTTTAGGTCATTATAGACAACAACAACTTCATCCATTAGTATTGGCGGAGGAAGAGCGAATGAGGGAAAAAAAGGCGATAAAACGCGATATCCTGGACAAGTTCAGGACGCTGAGCGCGGAGAAAAACGACATGTTGCCGCCGCACTGGCTTGAGCTGATCTATTTGAAAGATCTCAACGCCGAAGAAAAAAAACTTTTCAAAAAGGCGATTCAAGAGCTTGTGTCCGTGGGGATCGTGGAAAATGTGGAAGGCCCGAGCCTGAACCTCCGGCTCACGCAGAAAGGTGAAAACCTGATTTATTCCAGAGAGTCTGAGAAGGGGGCCCGGGAGGGGGGCCAAAGCAACTCAATGTTTCAGTTCACGGGCTCCGAAGTGTAGCTGCGTAGCCTGCCGAAATGCAAAAGGCGACTCGGGTCGTAAACCTGTGTCGCCTTTGGTTTTTAAATGAAGGGGCTGCTACTACTTAAATAGATCGTTCAGCAAAGACTCCCGGATCATTTTGCCGGCAATCTTGTCCGGCTTGATTTCATAGCTTCCGTTTTCGATCTGGGCCTTGAGTTCAGCCACCTTGTCCGCTCTGACATCCGGGATCGCCTGGATCTGGGACTGGGCTTCCTGGATGCGTTTGGCAGCGTCGGAAATAACCACCGTGTCCGTTTTCAGTCCCTGTTGCTCGAAGGCTTTCCCGTCCTCGATCCCCTGTTTTTGCCTGGCCTGGACTTGGGTAGAATTATAGGCATCGATTGCATTTGCCTGATTTTTTGGTGTGATTTGCATCGACCTTCTCCTTGTTGCCGGGCCGCGGCCGAACGCCTGACCCGTGTTTTTATTTTAACAAAGTCCCCTAACAGAGTCAAACTTCAGATCTGTTTGAAAGTATTATCGGCGGCTTTTCCAGGAACTTTAGCTTTTTTTTTCATAATTTTTTGCATTTTTCAAAGATCAGCCATCTTGTCATCCGTCCCATTTTCCGTTAGACCGAATTTCTTCATCCGGCAATTAGAAACCCCAAGTTGCCGCATGTCATGAAAGGACGGACATGAGCGATTCCTTCGACGACCATTACCGCAAAGCCCTGAACAGCGCCCTGCGGATCCTTGCACGGCGCGATCACTCTTCGGTGGAGCTTGCCAGGAAGCTCATGCGCCGCGGTCATGCCGAAGAAGTCGTCCAGCGGGTGATCATCGAGTGCCTGCGGCTCAACTATCTGGACGACCGGCGCGCGCTGCGGCAGGTTCTGGACGGCTTGAAACGCAAGGGCTTCGGCATTCACCGCATCCGCCATGAACTCTTGAAAAGAGGACTGGCCGGGGACGAAAGCGAATGCGGTCCGGCTGAGAGCCTGCCGCCAGCGGAAGAACGGTCCGTGGCGCGCCGGGTTGCGCTGAAAAAGTGGAAGAGCCTCCAGCAGGAGCCGGGGAAGAGAAGGCTCCGGCTGATGAGATTCTTGCGGTCCCGCGGTTTTTCGGATGCGGTGATCTATGACGTGATGGAAACGATGGAGGGGGCGGCGAGCAACGCTAATAGTTGAATATGACTCGAAACTCGACCCCGACACCCCCCGGTTCTATCCGAATGATTTCTCCGGTGGCCCTGATCATGGCCTTGGTGCGGACCAACGGGATGGTCATGGCGATTTCATCGCCGACGGAGAGCTTTCTGCGGGTGGCAAGAAAAACCCCCTTTGCGCTCAAGTTCTGAACTCTATCCTTGAATTCACCGTACTTGGTGAGACAATCGGCATACAAGGGTTGGTTGGCCTCGAAGAACCGGCGAAAGTCCTTCCGCCGGCAGCCGGTTTCATCGCAGATCATTTCGTTATCGGTTGTCATCGTCGCCACATCCCGCTCCGTATTGAATTCATTACAACCGGCGATAAAGCAAAAAGCGTGCACGTCTGAATCAATATAGGACGCTGTCTAATTTATAATTATTCTAATTAGTTAAAATATTTATGTCGCTGGCCTCCATAAAGATGGGCGGGCCCATGTAATAAAATACCCAATCGACTGTTACACCAGTTTCCCTGTTCTATGCAAGAGGCACATGCGTGAGTATCCCCCCATAGAGCCTTGACAAACATCCTTTCAGAAAGGCAATAGATCAGTTGTCGGCGCGGGCGGCAAACCGGTGAACCTGCGTATGGACAACCATTGACAGTATTAAATCAACAAGAGGAAACCGTAACATGAAAATTATAGTCATCGGAGGCGGGTGGTCAGGCTGCGCGGCGGCCCTGGTCGCATCCAAGCAGGGTGCGGACGTCGTTTTGATCGAGCGCACCGACATGCTGCTGGGCACGGGCCTTGTCGGCGGCATCATGCGCAACAATGGCCGACACACGGCAGCCGAGGAGCTGCTCGCCATGGGCGGCGGGGAACTCTTCGAACTAACGGACGAGAACTCACTGCACCGTGAGATCGAGTTTCCCGGCCACCGGCACGCCTCGCTCTACAACGTGGCCCGGATGGAGCCCGTGGTGCATCGATTCCTGCTGTCCAAGGGAGTGGCCGTGCGCTGTCGGACTCGAATCACAGATGTCGATTCGGCTGAAGGCCGGGTCCGGGCGGTCCTTGCCCGGCAGGGCGAGGAGGCGATGCGTTATGAAGGTGATGTTTTCATCGACACCACCGGAACCGCCGGCGGGCCCGCCAACTGCAACAAGTACGGCAACGGCTGCGCCATGTGCATCCTGCGCTGCCACTCCTTCGGCGGCCGGGTGAGCGTCGCGGCCAAGGCGGGGGTCAAGGAGATGATCGGCCGTAAGGGAGACCAGGTCGGCGCCATGAGCGGTTCCTGCAAGCTGCTCAAAGAGTCTCTGGATCCCCGCATCGTGGCCGATCTGGACCACACCGGGGTGGCCGTTGTCCCACTGCCTGCGGGCAGGCAGTTGAAAGGCAAGCTCGCGCTTAAATGCTGCCAGCAGTATGCGATCCCCGAGTTCGAGCAGAACATCGTCCTGCTCAACACGGGTCACGCCAAGCTCATGACCCCGTTCTTCCCGCTGGAGCTGCTGCGGGAAGTCCCGGGTTTTGAAAACGCCCGCTACGAAGACCCTTACGCCGGAGGATTGGGCAACTCCATCCGGTACATCGGCATGGCTCCACGGGACAACGCTCTGAAAGTGGACGGCCTCGACAACCTTTACTGCGCCGGCGAAAAGGCCGGGCTGCTCGTCGGCCACACCGAAGCCATCTGCACGGGGACCCTCGCCGGGTACAACGCCGTGAAGACCGCCCGAAGGGAAAAGCCGGTGGTCCTCCCGGATTCGCTCGCCGTCGGCGACGCCATCGGGTTCGTGAGGCAGCAAATGCGGGAAGAAGGCATTCTCAGCCTGAAATATACGTTCTCAGGCTCGGTTTATTTCGAGCGGATGAAGGCCAGGGGGCTTTACACAACCGATCGCAAGGAGGTTGAAAAGCGGGTGGGAGCAGCGGGGTTGACCGGGGTGTTCGTCGGCCGGTGAAATAGAAAATTAATCGGCCTTTTTACGAAGTCATCCATCAGCTGTTCCAGCAGGCAACCCGGTGCCCGGCACCGCGCTCTTCGAGCTGCGGGTCCTCGAGCCGGCACTGGCCCGTGCGGTGCGGGCAGCGGCTCTGAAAGCGGCACCCCGGCGGCGGCTCCAGGGGGTTCGGCGGCTCGCCGGCATAGGTGATCCGGCGGCGGGCGCGCTGGACCCTGGGGTCCGGTACAGGCACGGCCGAGAGCAGGGCTTGGGCGTAAGGGTGCATCGGTCTTTGATAAAGCTCATCGCGGCCGGCGATCTCCACGATTTTTCCTGCGTACATGATCGCGATGCGATGGGAGATGTGCCGCACGACGGCAAGGTCGTGGGCGATGAAGAGGTAGGCGATCCCCAGATCTCTCTGCAGGTCCTGCATCAGGTTCACGATCTGGGCGCGGATAGAGACGTCCAGGGCGGAGACCGGTTCGTCTGCCACGATAAATTCGGGGTTGAGGGCCAGCGCCCGGGCGATCCCTACCCGCTGGCGCTGGCCGCCGCTGAATGCGTGGGGGTAGCGGCTGCCGGCATCCGGCGGCAGTCCCACCCGCTGCACCAATTCGGCCACCTTGCCTGCCGCCTCGCGGTTGTTCGCTGCCAGCCCGTGCACCACCAGAGGCTCCGCCACGATGTCGATGACGCGCATGCGCGGGTTAAGGCTGGCGTAGGGGTCCTGGAAAACGAGCTGCATGTGGCGGCGCAGCGGTCTCAGCTCCTCATTCCCGGCATGGGTGATGTCCCGCTCTTTATATAGAATGCGGCCCGCAGCTGCCGGCACCCGCCTCAAAATAGCCCGGCCGGTGGTGCTCTTGCCGGATCCCGACTCGCCTACCAATCCCAGGGTCTCGCCGGGCATGATCGCAAACGACACGTTCTCCACGGCATGGACCACCCGCCGGTGCTGGCCCCAGAATCCGCTGCGCCCGGCGTCGAAGCGGACGCTCAGCCCGTCCACTCGAATAAGGGGATTACGGGTCTCAGCCGCGGTCTGCGAAGCATGTGCCTGCGGTCCGTCCACCAAGAATTAATCCTCACGAAGTCATCACGGTTGCTGCTGTCCGGCGCACCAGCACGACACCAGGCGGTCTTCGGTATAGTGGGTCAACTCCGGCGGCAGGCAGCAACCGTCCTGGACACAGCTGCAGCGCGCGGCGAAGGCGCAGCCTGACGGCGGTGCGATGAGATTGGGCGGCATTCCGTCGATAGCGACCATGCGCTCGGTGACGTCGTCCGGCCGGGGCGTGGCCCTGAGCAGCCCCTGGGTGTAGGGGTGCACGGGGCGTTCGAAGATGTCCTCCGCCAGGCCGACCTCCACGATTTTGCCGGCGTACATCACGGCCACCCGGTGGCACATCTGGGCGATGACCCCCAGGTCGTGGGTGATCATGATCACCGAAAGCTTGAGCCGCTCTTGCAGGCCGGTCAGAAGCTCCAGGATCTGGGCCTGGATCGTGACGTCGAGCGCCGTGGTGGGCTCGTCGGCGATGAGCAGCTGCGGCTCGCAGGCGAGCGCTATAGCGATCATCACCCGCTGGCGCATGCCGCCGGACATCTCGTGCGGAAACTGGTCCAGCCGCTTTTCCGGGGCGCCGATGTCGACCATCTCGAGCAGCTCGAGGGCTCGCTGCCGGGCCTGCTTTTTGCCCATGCCCATGTGGTGCCGCAGCACCTCGGTGATCTGGGTGCCGATGCTGAACAGCGCATCGAGAGAGGTCATCGGGTCCTGGAAGATCATGGCGATCTCCTTGCCCCGCACCTTTTCGAGGCAGGCCCGACCGTTCGGACCGATGAGTGACTGGCCCTTCCAGCGGATGTCGCCGCCCACGATCTCACCGGGCACGTTGATCAGGCCCATAACCGACTGAACTGTGACGCTTTTGCCCGACCCCGACTCGCCGACGATTCCCAGAGTTTCTCCATGCCGCAGCTTCAGGTTGACGCCGCGCACCCCCTGCACGACACCGTGGCGGGTGGTGAAATGGACCACCAGATTGTCGATTTCGAGCAAATAGGGTTCGACGGCCTGGGTCATGGCGCGGTGGCTTCCTTTAACCGGCGGCGGCTGTGTTTCTTGCGCAGGGCGCGCATCTGCCGGGCGAATTGCTTCTCGCGCTCCTGGGGATCGGAGATCAGGCGCAGCCAGCTTGCCACCAGGTTGATGGCGAGCACCGTGATGGAGATGGCGATCCCCGGAAACGTCACGAGCCACCAGGCGCGGAACATGTAGTTCTTGCCGGAAGCCACATCCAACCCCCAGGAGGTGGCCGGCGGCTGGATGCCCATGCCGAGAAACGAGAGCGCTGCTTCGGCCAGCACGATGCGCGCAAACTCCAGAATCGCCAGAGTGAGCAGCGGCGAAGTGAGGTTGGGCAGGATGTGCCGGAAGATGACCCGGGTTGCACGGCAGCCGACCATTTCAGCAGCCTCCACATAGGCGGTCTGGCGAACCGAAAGCACGAGGCCCCGGGTCATGCGGCCGTAGACCATCCAGCCGTTCAGTGAAAGCACCAGGATCACCGTCAGAATGCTCGGACCGATGACCGCCAGAATGATCAAAGCGATGAGCAATCCTGGGAAGGCCACCTGAGTGTCGATCCAGCGCATGATGAAGCTGTCGGTGCGGCCGCCGTGGTAGCCCGCCATCAGGCCCAGGACCACGCCGAACGCCCCGGCGATGAGGACCACGGAGGCGCCCACGGCAAGCGACACCTGTGAGCCGTGGATCACCCGTGAGAGCACATCCCGCCCCAGGTGGTCGGTGCCGAGGGCGTGTTTCCAGCTGCCGCCGTCCTCCCAGGCCGGCGGTATGAGCCGGGCGCGCAGGTCCTGCGCGGTCGGGGAATACGGTGCGATCAGGGGTGCGGCCAAGGCCATGAAGAGCAGCCAGGCGCTCAGCACCACTCCGGTGAATCCAGCCTTGTCACGCCACAGCTCGCCGAGCAGGCGTTTCAGAGAGCCGGCATGGGTTGCGCGGGCATGGGGCGTGACATCGGCCATGGTCATGTCAGCTTTAGGCGTGGATCGATGGCCTTGTAGGCGACGTCCATCAGGATGTTGATCAGCACCACCAGAATGGCCACGGTGAAGACGATGGCCTGGAGCAGGATCAGGTCATCGCGTTCGATGGCCTGCATGGCGGTGAGCCCAAGCCCCGGCCACGCGAACACCGTTTCAACCACCACCGAGTAGCCGGCCACCGCCCGGATCAGCTCCCAGCCGCAAAGCGTGACGACGGGCAGCGCGGCGTTGCGCAAGGCGTGAACGCCGACAACCCGGTAGAAGGAAAGCCCTTTTGCGAAACAGGTCGTGACGTACTGCTGGTTCAACTCGTCGATCATGGAAGAGCGCACGATCATCACCAGCCGCGCCAGGGCGGGCAGGGCCATGGTGATGACGGGCATGATGAGGTGGGCCGGTGTGCCGATACCGGAGGTCGGCAGCCAGTGCAGCTGGAGCGCCAGCACCACGATCAGCAGCAGCCCCAGCCAGAACTGGGGCACCGAAAGCCCGAGGAGGCTCAGAAAAACCGTGCTGCGGTCGGTGGCGCCCCCCGGCCGCAGGGCCGCAATGATTCCCAGCGGGAGGGACAGGATAAACGCCAGGCCGATCCCTAACGCCGCCAACTGCAGCGTCAGCGGCAGCTTTTCGAGAACAATGGTCATGGCCGGCCGGCGCTGCCAGAGGGACTCTCCGAAGTCGAGGCGGGTGAGCCCGGCCATGAAGTCGATGAACTGGACCCCGATGGGGCGGTCCAGCCCGAGCTGCTTTTCGAATTCCGCGCGCTGTTCGGCGGTGGCCTCTAGGGGCAGCATCACTTTGACGGGATCGCCCACCAGCCGGGTCACGACAAAGACCAATACCGTGACCCCAAGGATCACTACCGCACCCTGAAAGAGACGCTTGAGAAAATAACGGCCCATAAATCAAGGAGTCCCAGGGGTCAGGGGTTCCAGGGATCGAGGGGTGGTGAGGCATAATTTCACTTGAACCCCTTGAACCCTCGGACCCTTGGACCCAACAGCCATCGGCGTCGGCCGATGGCTGTTTACTTCACCTTCATTTCACTGACGAGCATCTTGGCATCCACCCGCCCCGGCCAGGCGATCCGTTTGCTGAGACCGTAGACATCCTCGATGTTCAGCAGCCACACGAAGTAGGCCTGGTCAAAGGCGCGTTTGACCGCCTGGTTGTAAAGGCCGGTGCGCTTGGCCACGTCCGTCTCGGTGCGGGCCAAGTCGATCATGGTCGCGAGATCCTTGTCGGTGTTGGAGGAGCCCACTCCGCCGGCCTTGTAGTAGGCCGAAAAGCTCTTGTCGGCGTCCATCAGCTCGTTGGAGCTCACCACGAAGATGGCGTCCGCCCGCGTCTTGCGGTCGAACAGCCGGTTCAAGTACTCATTGAACTCGAAGATGCGCACCTTGGGCTTCAGCCCCACCGCTTCCCAATAGCCGGCCACGGCTTCAACCATCTCACGGTCCTTGAGCCAGCGGCCGGCGGTGCCGATCACCTCGATCGACGCGCCCGCCGCCCCGGCTTCCTTCAGCAGCGCCTTGGCTTTTTCGGGGTCGTAGGGATAGGGGCCGACCTGCTTGTTAAAGCCGAAGAAAGAGGGACTCAACAGCTGGCCTTGGGCCACCTGCGCAAAGCCCTCGAACAGCCCCTCCGCCAAGGCCTTCTTGTCCACCGCATAGTTCAGAGCCTGGCGCACCCGGACGTCCTTGGTCGGGCCGCCATCGGCGTTGAGGATCATGATCGGGTGCTCCAAACCCAGGATGTGAATGGCCTGTGGGACTTTCTTGGTGAACTCCGGCAGCAGGTTGGTGATCAGGTCGAACTCGCCGGCCATCAGTCCGGCCAGACGGGTGCCGGAGTCCGACACAAATCGGTAGGTCACTTTCTTGATCGTCGGCTTCGCATCCCAGTAGTCGGGAGAGGCCTCGAGGATCACGTTCTGGCCCCGGTTCCACTTCACGAACTTGTAGGGGCCGGTGCCCACCGGAGACTCGGCGAACTTCGGGTCCTTGGAATGCTGGGGTGGGACCATTTTCATCCAGTACAGGCGCCCCGGCAGGATGGGGTCCGGGCCGTCGGTGACGATCTGCACGGTGAGGTCGTCTACTTTTTTGGCATCCTTGATGGTGGAGAAAAACGATATCTGCTCGGATTTGAAACCGGGGTCCATGATGCGTTTGACGCTGTGCACGACCGCATCGGCATTGAAAAGCTCACCGTTGTGGAACTTGATTCCCGGGCGCAGCTTCACCTCCCAGGTCTTGGGGTCCACCAGCTTGGGCTCGGCGGCCGCAAGCCCGGCGACGAGTTTGCCGTCCGGCGTGCGCGCCATGAGCGTCTCGTACACGTTATCGTTGACCGCCCGCTCGCCGCCGTCCTCACGGATTTGCGGGTCGAGGGTGGTCGGCTCCGAACCCAGCGCGACGACAATCTCCTGCGCTCCGGCCGGAACCGCGATGAGGAAAAGTCCGACCATGATGAATACAATACGCCGGATGGAATTCATGAGGACCTCCGTTAAGTGGTGAATTGGGAAAAGCAGAACCGCAGGTTGACACTTCGCGGGAAGGCTCGACGCGAAAGGTCGAGAGCCATGACTATATACCGACCGGGGTATTGTCAAGCGGATAGAGTCGGTCTAGAGTCGGTCTGCCTGAAACGTGTTGCACTGGCCCACGTTTCCGGTTTCAAGCCCGCGTTTGAACCAGCGCACACGCTGCGCGGAGCTGCCGTGGGTGAAGGAGTCCGGGGTCACGTAGCCCCGGGCCTGGCGCTGCATGCGGTCGTCGCCGATGCTGCTGGCGGCGTTGAGGGCTTCCTCGACGTCGCCTTGCTCGAGAATCTTGCGCGCCCTGTCGGCATGATAAGCCCAGACGCCGGAGAGACAGTCGGCTTGAAGTTCCATCATCACGGAGAGCTGGTTGGCTTCCGTTTCGCTCGAACGGCTGCGAAGGGATTGAACTTTTTCGGCGATTCCAAGAAGATTCTGGACATGATGCCCGACCTCGTGGGCGATGACGTACGCCTGGGCGAAATCCCCGGGCGCCCCGAATCGATTCTTCAGGTCGTTGTAGAAACTGAGGTCGATGTAGACCTTTTGGTCCATCGGACAGTAGAATGGGCCCATCGCAGCCGATGCCATACCGCAGGCGGATTCGACGGCCTGGGAAAAAAGCACCAGCTTGGGCTCCTCGTAGGTTTTCCCCATGCTTCGAAAAAGCGCCTGCCACGTGTCCTCGGTGTCGGCCAGCACCACGGAGACGAATTCCGCCAGACGTTTTTCCTCGGGCGAGGCGGAATAAGGCTCGGATTGGGTGGGAGCGCCGGCACCCGGGATTGGCATCTGCCCCTGGTTTAAAATAATGGATGGATCAACCCCGAAATACAGGGCCACCAGCACCAGCAGAATGGTGCCGATGCCGCCCCCGGCGACTCTCCGCGATACGTGAACCCCGCGGCGGTCCTCCACGTTCTCGCTTTGGCGGCCGCTTTCCCAACGCATGATCAATCTCCTGAATGCCCGCTTCACGTTAGCCGGGGCGTGCGGTGAGTTATATATGTTGGGTGAAAATAAAAGCCAGCCCTATGTAAGT
>Ga0209450_10001005_pt1 | contig 14230 bp, 9 predicted proteins | sample FrelakmetLWP11LW_FD_187149 | JGI IMG/M metagenome (GOLD analysis project Ga0209450, IMG submission 187149) | Freshwater lake sediment microbial communities from the University of Notre Dame, USA, for methane emissions studies - LWP11 LW (SPAdes)... | ecosystem: Environmental > Aquatic >...
ATTTCGGAAGAAGAACAGGGATTCGAGCGCAACGGCGTCCGGCTTGTACCTGTGGACAAGTCGGCGGATGCTGTCATAGATGTACTTGAGCCTCTCTGGATATGGCGTGCCAGCATGGGTCTCCAGGCACCCATAGTCAAGAAGGGCTACGGTATCGCCGTCAGATGAGACGACACCGTAGCCGATGCGTGCAAGTCCGGGATCGATTCCCAGAGTGAGCATGAAGTCTCTAGCTTTCCTGCTCCAGCAGCTTGATGATCTCGTCGCTCATCTCATAGTTGGAGAAGTAGTCGCTGACGTCATCGTGCTCGTCCAGCGCTTCCTCCAGCCGCGCGATCTTTCGCGCATCGTCAATGGCCACGGCAACAAGAGTCTTGGGAATCATGGTGAGAGATGCCGACTTGACGACAATCCCGGCGGCCTCCAGAGCCTGACGCACCTTGTAGACATCCTCAGGTCCGGTCAAGACGGTCGTCGTCTCATCGTCCTGCTTGAGGTCCTCTGCGCCGCTGTCGACCGCAATCATGAACAGATCGTCGTATCCCTTGTCGGCCGGATCGATTTCCAGCGAACCCTTGCGTTCAAAGCCCCAGCTGACAGATCCATTTTCGCCCATCGCACCGCCGTGCTGAGAAAGGATCCTTCTGATTTCGGACGTCGTGCGGTTCTTGTTGTCAGTCGAGGCCTGGATGATGAATGCAGTGCCATTGGGGCCGTACCCTTCGTACGAGGTCTCCTCATAGCTGACACCCTCCATCTCTCCGGTTCCGCGCATGATCGCCTTCTTGACGTTGTCATTAGGCATACCTGCTGACTTGGCCTTTTCTACAGCCGCCCTCAACCGCGTGTTCGTGTCGGTGCTGCCACCGCCTGCCTTCGCCGCGATGATGATCTCACGCGTGATCTTGGTGAACGCACGACCGCGCTTGGCGTCTTCCACACCCTTCTTGGCCTGAATATTGTGCCACTTGGAATGCCCAGACATCTAGACCTCCTGATTTGAGCTCTGCTCTGCCAATCGCAGAAACTGTTCGTGTACTCTTGTATCGCTTCCAAGCTCCGGATGGAACGAAGAAGCAAGGAGCCTTCCCTGCTGCACATAGACCGGCCCCTGCGCTACCCTTGCCAATACGCTTACGGAAGGTCCTGTCCGGATGATCACCGGTGCCCGAATGAACAGCGCATGTAACGGTGTGTCCAGCCCTTCGACTTCCAGATCTTCCTCGCTGGACTCCTTCTGACGTCCGAACGCATTTCGCTGGACAGTCACGTCCAGAAGTCCCAGATGAGGCTGCACTGGGCTCCCCTCGATCTCCCGAGCCAGAACGATCATCCCTGCGCAGGTGCCGTAGATCGCCAGTCTCCCTGAAGCGAACCGATCGATGATCGCTCGATCCACTCCGTAATTGACCATGAGCTTCCCCATGGTCGTGCTTTCGCCTCCCGGGATAATCAGCCCACCCACTGATGCGATTTCCTCGGGGAAGCGAACGAGACGGACCTCCACGCCAAGCGAACGCACCATCCTGGCGTGTTCTCGGAAGTCGCCCTGCAGAGCGAGAACGCCGATGATCACTGTCAGCTGTCCCTCACCTGCATCTTGTCCAACTCGACGAGCGTGCGTGCGTCTATGCCTGACATACCTTCCTTCAAGCCCTTGCTTACCTCGAAGAGCACCTTGGGGTCCTCCCAGTAAGTCGTCGCCGCAACGATGGCTCTTGCTCTCGGAAGTGGATCCGAACTCTTGAAGATGCCAGAGCCCACAAACACACCGTCAGCCCCCAGCGTCATCATGAGTGCCGCGTCGGCCGGCGTGGCAATGCCGCCCGCCGCAAAGTTGACCACAGGAAGACGTCCCAGCGCACGGACTTCGCGCAGCAAGTCGACACTGACGCCAAGGTCCTTCGCCTCCACCGACAGTTCATCCTCAAGCATCGATTGCACCCTGCGAACTTCGTTCATGACCGCTCGCATGTGGGTGACCGCCTCAGAAACGTCTCCGGTCCCCGGCTCGCCTTTCGTCCTGATCATCGCGGCTCCCTCGCCGACACGCCGCAGCGCCTCGCCAAGATTGCGCGCTCCACAGACGAAGGGGATCTTGAACTGCCACTTGTTGATGTGATAGGTGACGTCCGCGGGAGTGAGCACTTCGCTCTCATCAATGAAGTCGACGCCCATGTATTCCAGTATCCGTGCTTCGGCAATGTGGCCGATGCGTACCTTGGCCATGACGGGAATCGAGACCGCCTGCATGATCTGTTCGACAAGTCCCGGGTCAGCCGCCCGTGCGACGCCGCCTTCCCTTCGAATGTCAGCCGGAATCCGTTCAAGCGCCATCACTGACACAGCACCGGCTTCTTCAGCGATCTTCGCCTGATCAACCGTCGTGACATCCATGATGACGCCACCCTTGAACATCTCTGCCAAACCGCGCTTTATCCTGGTCGTTCCGATTTCAGTCATGTTGTCGTCACCTCTTCAACCTCTAAAGTCTACCGTCATTTGATGATTTGGCAACGTATTCGGCTGCACACCTTCCCGCCAGAAATCCGGTCGAGAAAGCTGCCTGCAGATTGTAGCCGCCGGTAGTGGCCTGGAGGTCCAGGAGCTCGCCGGCAATGAACAGTCCGCGAACGAGTCTTGACCCCATGGATCGCGGGTCGATCTCACGCAAGGCAACGCCCCCCTGCGTGATGATGGCGGAAGCGAGAGGGTCGGCGCCTGTGCATGTCAGCTCGACTCCTTTGACTGATCTGGCCACCGCAGCCAGTGTCTTCTTCGGCAACGGCACCCTGCCCTTTCCTTCGATGCCCCAGACACGCATCAGCTCAAGAGCCATCCTCCTCGGAAGGAACCTCGAGATGTACACCAGAATCTCATCGGCATTTCCGCAGGCCTCGATGTCGTGAAGCTCGTGATCGAGTGTCTTCTCGGGCCGCAGGTCAACGCGCAGAAGCACGGCCTTGCTCTCGGCAAGCGCCGGTGTGACCGCCAGGCTCAGCGAGAGAACGGCGGGTCCTCCAATCCCTCGGTCTGTGATCATGACTTCTCCCTGCGTTCGAGCCAGCAGGTGAGAACCAACCCATGCCTCAATAGCGATGCCTTCAAGCGAGGTCCCCGCGAGTTCTCTCAGCCACTGCTCAGGACAGTGCAGGGAGACCAGGCCAGGAAGCAGGCGGCCGGAATGATGACCCACGCGGTCGAGGAGCTCATAGCCGTCTCCCGAGGACCCGGTACCAGGATAAGACTTCCCACCCGTGGCCACGACCACCGCCGAACAGCGGACGAAGCCACCAGACTCCAGACCGATCTTCCAGTCGCCGGACCAGGATTCCATGCTCCGGACACGAGCCGAGTAGCGCACCTCGACGCCACTTCGCACGAGAAGCAGACCCAGAGCCTGAACGACGTCCTGCGCCTTGTCTGTCACGGGGAACACCCGGCCACCCCGCTCGGTCTTGACTTGCAGGCCGGCTTCGGCGAGGAGAGTTACAAGGTCATCCGAAAAGAACGAATCGAAAGCCGGGTAGAGGAACCGGCCGGAAGGTCTGAAGGCCTGGACGAACTCGCCGACTGGACGCGCATTTGTCACGTTTGCCCTGCCCTTGCCCGTGATTGCCAGTTTCTTGCCTAGTACCCGATTCCGTTCGAGGATAAGGACTGAACCGACATGGCCAGAGGCTGTGAGGTACCTTGCAGCAGACAATGCCGCCATCATGCCCGCAGCACCGCCACCTATGACACAGATCCCAGCTCTTGTTTCCATCGCCGGCTAGAGTATAACAGATTTGTGTGCGTCACTACTGCCACGGGGCTCTGCAATCCTCACTGTTCTTCTTGCCAACCGGGGGAAATGGAATACAATCAACGTTGTGCGCCCGTAGCTCAACTGGATAGAGTGACGGTCTACGGAACCGTAGGTTACAGGTTCGATTCCTGTCGGGCGCACCAGTCCTGACATGGCTCTCACTGATGTTGACTGCATGCTCCTTGCTCTTGATGAGGCCAGGCGTGCTCTCGATGAGGGAGAGATCCCCGTCGGATGTGTTGTCGCGAGGGCTGGTGAACTGCTTGCTTCCGCGCACAACACGCGGGAGAGCACCAAGGACCCAACGGCACATGCCGAGATACTTGCGCTGCGCTCCAGTGCGAAGCGTCTCCAGGATTGGCGGCTGGAAGGATGTGTCTTGTATGTTACTCTTGAGCCGTGTCCAATGTGTGCTGCTGCAATAGGTCTTGCGAGGGTACAGCGCGTGGTGTTTGCAGCGTACGATTTCGACAATGGGGCAGTGGGCAGCAATGGCAATATGCTTACGCGGCCCATCTTTGGATACGCTCCGGAAGTGGCTTCTGGTTTGTTGCGTACTGACGCCGAGACTGTCCTGCAGCAATTCTTTGAACGTATCAGGTCCAAACGGAGAGGTGGCTGAGCGGTTGAAAGCGCCTGCCTCGAAAGCAGGTGACGGGGTTCCCTCGTTCGTGGGTTCAAATCCCACCCTCTCCGCCAGCATTGCACGCATGCTGGAACCACCGTTGGCTCGCACCGTTCTCGATACCGGAGTGCAGCTATGAACCCAGGACTTTCCCCCAGATACGGCATCGGCTTTGCCTCGCTTCTCGACGAGACATCCGGTGTACCCCTCAGCATCACGGGAATCGTCCCCCCCGACCTCGTCGGCACGATGTACAGAATCGGCCCTGGCAGGTTTCAGATTGGCGGTCATTCGGTTGGACACTGGCTGGACGGCTTCGCCCTCCTCTCTTCGGTGAGCTTTGGATCGCATGGTGTCACGTGCACGAGCCGCTTCCTTGCCAGTTCCTGGTATCGTCGAGCTCTGACGGACGACGCCATTCCTGCCGGCAGTTTCGACTCCCAGTCGGCCCGTCATGGAAGACACCTCTCCAACGACAACGCCAACATGAACATCACGACTTGGAGAAACGAGCTGGAGGCTCTCGGTGACACGCCTCAGCGAGTCTTGATTGATCCCGCGACGCTGGCGACAATATGTACGAGGCGATCGACTGCTCCGAGCAGATCCTGCGCGTCCTCGCCCCACCCCGTTGTTGACCGGCTCACCGGAGAGCGTTTCGACCTTTCGCTCTGCAACGGAGATCCCGCAGGATACGTCATCGCCGTCACCGATCCTGAAGGAACGACGAGACGCTTGGGTGTCGTTCCGTCTTCGCGCCTCGGATACATGCACTCGTTCAGTGTAACCGAACGATGGGTCGTTCTCGTCGAGGGTCCATTCACGGCATATCCTCGCTCCCTGAGCTCATCCAGGCGTCCGTACCTGCGAAACTACGTCTGGGATGCGGGGCGGGGGAGTAGAGTCCTGATCGTCGACCGGAGGACAGCTGCGCTGAAAGCGACGCTCTCCACGCGCCCGCTGTTCACACTTCACCACATCAATGCCTGGGACGAAGGAGACCGCATCGTCGTCGATCTCGCCGCCTATGCGGACCCGAGTATCCTTGACGCTCTGGCGTTCGACAACGGAGGAGTCCCCACAGGAGACTTTCCCGCTCCATTGGCGACCCGGCTGTTCATCGACCTGGAACACGAACGCATCGTTTGCTCGCCGCTGAAGTGCCCACCGGGGGAGTTCTGCATCACAGACGCCAGGTTCTCGATGCGCCCACACACCATCGTCTTTGCGGCAGGACCGACGAGAATGGGTGAGCCAATCGACCGACTCTGGCGTTCCGATATGACGACCGGTCAACTTGTCACGTGGTCATCCGACAACTGCTTCCCAGGTGCCCCGGTTCTTGTTCCGGCTGCTGCGGACAGTTCTGAAGGAGAAGGCTGGCTGCTCTCAATCGTGCTTGATGTCATGGCAAAGCGCTCCTTCGTCCTGATTCTGGATGCTTCGACAATGGTCGAACAAGCCCGCGCATGGCTGCCCTGGGTGCTACCGTTCGGTCTGCATGCACTGTTCGTGCCGGAGGAGGCAGCGACATGAATTCACCGAAACAAGGACGCGCTTCGTCGTGCGGGATCCCCGTGGGGGATCGCTACGAACGTCAGCTCTGGATGAAACAGGTAGGGGCTCGGGGACAGAAGAGACTGTCAAAAGCATCAGTTCTGGTCGTGGGAGCCGGGGGACTCGGTTCCCCGATCCTTCTGTGCCTGGCAGCAGCCGGCGTAGGTACGCTGGGGGTAGTCGACGGCGACACTGTCAGCCTGTCCAACCTCAACCGACAGCTGCTCTACATTACCGGAGACATCGGTCAGCCCAAGGCGCTCGTCGCAAAGGAACGGCTGGTGGCTCTGAACCCGGAAGTCCGTGTCGAGGCCTATCCGAGCCGGCTGGATCCGGACAACGCGTATGCTCTGTTCAGCGCCTACGACATGATCGTCGATGCCACGGACAATTACAGTACCAGGTATCTCGTGTCCGACGCCTCAGTCCTGTTTGACAAGCCGCTGTTCGTCGGTGCAGTCAGCAACCTCCACGGAATGGCGTTCACCGTCATCCCGCGGAAAACGGCCTGCTTCCGCTGCCTCTACCCCAAGTCTCCGACTGCCGCCATGGCACGTGAGGAGAGAGCCCGCGGCATTCTCGGCAGCACGGCCGCCATCATCGGGTCCATCGTCGCGCAAAACGTGCTCAAGTACATCGTCAGGTGCGGAGACTGGCTGGCCGGGACACTGCTGCTCACGGATGGAGAGGACAATCGCTTCGACCTCGTCCCGCTTGAGCGGGACCATGCGTGCCGCGTGTGTGGCGACCTGCCGACCATCACCGAGTTGTTCTCGATGAAGACCGATTCCCGCCAGAGTTCCTGCTGAACGAGGGGACTCTGACGGGAATGCAGACGTGCTGCACCTGCTGCAGCGCTCTTACCGTTCCAGTCGGCAGGCTACTTTCGACCCTTCAAGCTCCAGGGCCAGGGCACCGTCCTCGACCGCGCCGGTGACTACCGTTACTTCGTTTGCAAGGACTTCCCGGGCTAGGTCCTGCACCGCAGCGGTGAGGGCCGCCGTCACTGCTGCGTCGGTACATGTCAAAGCAAGGCGTATGTGATCTGTTACGAGGCAGCCTGTGTCCTTGCGCTGTCCCTGAACGAAGTGTTCGACCTCTCGCACATACCACTCTGCTCGCAACTCCGATGTGACGGTAACATCGACGGCCACGACAACGTTTGCTGCCGACGCCGCGAATTGTCCGCCTCTCCCGGAAACAGTGCTGATGACGTCATCCTTCGTCAGCACGAATGCCGTTCCACCCAAGTCAACGGAAGCCCTGCCAGTGCTCTCAAGCTCAGCATAGATGCTCTCCGGATCTGCTGCGAGTGCCTTCTGGATGGCCGGGATGGACGTTCCTGCTCTCCTGCCAAGGACGGGAAGGTTGGGCCGGAGCGCGAACTCGGCTATGTCCGCTGCGTGGACCGCTTCGGCGATAGACTTGACGTTCAGCTCATCGCGGATGATGTCGGCGTGGGACACCAGCGCTCCGTGAGCCTGCGCATCGTGGACGTAGACAGTCACCGCATTCAGCGGCTGCCTGGTCTTGACGCCCGCCTGCTTTCTGGCTGACCTTCCCAGCGACACGACATCCATGACAACCTGCATGGCACTCGTCAACTGCGAGTTGAACAGCGACTCGTCAACCTCCGGCACGTCAAGGAAGTGGACAGACAGGGGGGAATCGGCATCTCCCGAACGCACAAGGTTCTGATACATCTCCTCCGACATGAATGGTGTAAACGGCGTCAACAGCCTCGCAAGGTCCACAAGGACCCTGTAGAGCGTCTGATATGCTGATAGCTTGTCGGTGTCGTTTTCGCTTCTCCAGAAGCGCCGTCTGCTGAGGCGCACGTACCAGTTGCTCAGCTCCTCGACGAAAGCCTGGATGCGCTTCGTCGCGGGGTTGATGTCATATGCTTCCATGTCTGCCCGGGCTTCCCGCACGAGCATCTGAAACCGGCTCAGAAGCCACCGGTCCAGTTCTGGGCGCTGATCGAATGGCAGCTGAGCAGCGTGTGGATCAAAGTGGTCGATATTGGCGTACAGCACGAAGAAACTGTAGACATTGCGGAGTGGTATGATGAAATTCTTGAGGGCATCGGAGACGACGTTCGGCCCGAACCGTCTCGGGTACCAGGGTGGAGTGCTCGTATACAGGGACCATCGGAAGGCATCTGCCCCCTGCTTGTCTAGAATACTCCAGGGGTCGACGACATTGCCGACATGCTTGCTCATCTTGTGCCCCTTCTCATCCAACACTAGTTCAAACACCATGCAGCGCTTGAACGCGGGCCTGTCGCTGAGAGCTGTGGAAATGGCGTGAAGGGTGTAGAACCACCCGCGGGTCTGATCGATTCCTTCGACGATGAAGTCAGCTGGATACATCTTCGCGAACTCGTCCTGATTCTCGAACGGGTAGTGCCACTGTGCATATGGCATCGAACCGGACTCGAACCAAACGTCGATGACTTCCGGGACACGATGCATGGTGCCACCGCATACCGGACAACGCAGTTCGATCTTGTCCACATACGGACGATGCAACTCAACTTCGGGATCTGGATTGAGAGCCATCCCGTTGAGTTCGGCGATGGAGCCTACGGCGTGCTCGTGTCTGCATGAATCGCAGACCCAGACTGGCAATGGAGTCCCCCAGTAGCGTTCGCGGGACAGCGCCCAGTCCTTGATGTTCTCCAGCCAGTTGCCAAATCGCCCGTTCTTGATGTGGTCCGGATACCACGTAATCTGCTGGTTGTTCGCAACCATCCGGTCCCTAAACTCTGTGGTGCGAACGAACCACGAGTCCTTGGCGTAGTAGAGAAGAGGTGTATCACATCTCCAGCAGAAGGGGTAGTCGTGTTCGATCCTCTCCGTCTTGAACAGCTTCCCGTCAGCCTTGAGCTGACGTCGGATATCGGGGTCGCTTCCCTTGGCGTCCTTGCCGCCCCATGGCGTCACTTCAGACGTGAATCTGCCGGCCAGATCTACAAGCTGGACAAACGGAAGCGCTTCTTTCAGTCCAACGCTGAGGTCGTCTTCGCCAAACGCAGGGGCAAGATGGACGATGCCCGTTCCGTCGGTTGTCGTCACGTAGTCTGCGGTGACAATGCGCCATCCGCGCGCTGCTTCCGCGGGTGCGACACTGGCATAGTCGTAGAGGCGCTCGTATCGAATCCCCGAAAGCTCGCTTCCGAGATAGGTGCGGATGAGCGTCACGTGTTCAGCGTCATGACCGAACACGGCAGCCAGCCGCGCAGAGGCCAACAGATACCGTTCGCCAGATAGTTCCACAACGGAGTACTCTACGTCCTGGTTGACCGCGAGGGCGACGTTGCTCGGCAGAGTCCATGGCGTCGTCGTCCAGACCAATGCCTTGACGCCCTCCAGACCACCTGATGTCAGGGAGAACTTGACAAAGACCGTCTCCTCGGTGACACTCCTGTAGCCCTGCGCGACTTCGTGCATGGAGAGAGCGGTCCCACAGCGCGGACAGTAGGGAACGACTTTGTGCCCCTGGTACAGCAACCCCCTGTCGTAGAAGGTCTTGAGGATATGCCAGACCGATTCGATGTAGTCGTTCGTGTAGGTCGCATACGCGTGTTCCGTATCCAGCCAGAAACCGATGCGGCTAGTCATCTTCTCCCATTCCGCCTTGTAGGTGAAGACACTGCTTTTGCACTCGCGGACGAATGCTTCGAGGCCGTATTCTTCGATCTGCTGCTTGCCGCTGATGTGAAGTCGTTTCTCGACCTCGATCTCCACGGGCAGACCCTGGCAATCCCAACCGCCCTTTCGGGGGACATAGTAGCCTGTCCCTGCCTTGTACCTCAGGACCGTGTCCTTGAAGACGCGGCCCAGGCAATGGTGTACGCCAGGTCTCCCATTCGCGGTTGGTGGCCCTTCGAAAAACACGAAGCGCTCTTTGTCCCTGCCCAGGTCGAGCGACTTCTCGAAGATATGGCTGGTTTCCCAGAATTGGATGGTGGCCATCTCCTGCTCGACAACCTTTTCGGCAGGCAGTACGGGTTTAAACATGAGACGTCTCCTCGTGTGAAGGTTTCACTGCGGAACTCAGCATATATACTACGTCGCCGGGTAGCGTTGTCAACCAGATGACCATCATTCCCCCGTCTAGAACAGACTGCCGAGGCACTCCTTCACGGGTGCAAAATTCACCTTCGCGACGGCACCCAGCAGGTCCTTGCCCATGTCTGAAGCCAGGCGCCTCATGAACGCCTGAGCTTCCATCGAAGCCCCCTTTGGCAGCTGAGCGACTCCATTCTCTCTCGCAGTACGCTCGAGACCGTCGAGAAACGCAGCTCTGGCAAGAACCGAAGCGGCAGCCACTTCAGGGTATCGTTCTGCGTGCGTTTCCACGACAAGTCGGAAGCTCTGAGGACTCTTCCAAAGGGCCACGGCGCGCGCGCCGTACTTGTCCAGAATGACTGTGTGAGCCTTCGATGCGGTCGCCAGTTCGAGCAGTAACTCGGCGTAGACCTCGTTGAGCAAGATGTTCACGTTGTGCACGCGCGCGTACCGCGCATTGTAGTCGGGGGGCATGAGGACGCGGATGCCCGACACGCCGATACCGCTCAGTCTCATCGCGACAGTACGCACTTCTGCATCTGTCATCAGCTTGCAGTCACGTGCCCCTGCTCGCACGACCTCCCGCCGTTCTGACTCCCCGCTCGTGGCATATGCCGCGACGACAAGCGGACCGAAGAGGTCGCCCTTGCCCGACTCGTCTCCCCCGACGATCGGGAATTCGGGATTCCTGATCACCGCTTCCACGTGAACCAGAATCCGTTCCGCAAGCCGAACCTGCGAGCCGCAGTCCGCACCCTGGAACAGCACTTTGCCGCTCCGATAGGCGGTGACGATCGAACCCGCGCTTCTGGCCACGAAGGACGCTCCCGGGGGGAACTCCGGGTCCAGGCTGGCGCCATCAGTGATCAGAGCCAATCGGAGACGTTCCTGCTGTTCCTGCGTCATTGTTCTCACGGTATTCATGGTTGGATTGTCTCCCCTTTTGACAGATGTGCAACCCCGGTCAAACACAAGGGGGCCGGCGACTGCCGGCCCCCCAGACGAATCAGTCGATTTCCGTTACGGCTTGACGACAGTGATTCGACCCTCGACGGTGGGGTTGATCTCTGGATGTGCCATGACGTAGGCGATAAGACCATCACGCATCCATTCTCCGGACATGTAGACGACCTTAGCCCCCTTCAGCATGGCATACCCGTCACCACCTGCGGCTGTGAAATCCGCGGTGCAGAGCTTGTATACGGCGTTCATGTCCAGGGGCTTGCTATCCTTGGTGATGCTGACGACACGCGAACCCTTGGGCTTGGCCGGGTCGAACTTGAAGCTGAATCCGGACACCTGAAGGAACCCTCCCAACTGCGCAGGATACGCGCTGACAGAGTTCTCGAGAGCTTCCTTGAGGGTGGAACCCTTGATCTCCAGAACGACCAGGAGGTTGTCGAACGGAAGCACGGCAACGATGCTGCCAACCGTGACATCACCGGCAGGAACGCTGACGCGAATACTGCCGCCGTTCTCGAACGCGATATCCGCGCCCGTGGAGATGCGCATCCAGTCAGCGATGTAGTTGCCAAGGTTCGTCTCTTTCGTACGAATGTCCGCGCGCTCGCCGTTGAGTGCTACGAGAGCTTTGCCTACGACGACGCTCAGCTTGTCCTTCAGCTGGTTGTTATACCCGTCGACGATGGCCTTGACAGCAGCGTTTTCGGCGACAGTCGTCACAGTTGGCACAAGTTCATAGGTGACACTCTGCCCAGTAATCTTCCCTTGGTAGGTCGTGAAATCGATGACCTCTTTGCCGACATACGCACCGGCTGTGCCAGTCTGGGCGATCATGGTCTTGCCAACCATCACTGCCTTCGACAGGACGGTGTGGGAGTGGCCACCGATGATCAGGTTGATGCCCGGTGCACCTGCAGCGATAGCAGGGTCCAGCGGAGCACCGCCATTCTCGTATCCGCAGTGACTCAGAGCAATGATGTACTGAGCTCCCTGTCCCTTGAGGTCGATGACCTGGTTCTTGGCAGTCGCTATCGGATCGGCAATGCCGACGCCTGTCAGGCTGGACGGCGCCACGATGATAGGAAGGTCCGTCGTCACGACACCGAACAACCCGATGTTGATCCCCGCCACGTTCTTGATGACGTTCGACTTCCAGCCGAGGTTGACGCCCGTCACGTTCGCATTCACGTAGTCAAACTTGGCGTCTGCGATCCGGTCCTTAAGGACCTGCTGACCATAGTCCCACTCGTGGTTTCCGAGTGTTGCCACGCTATAGCCCATTGCGTTGTAAGCATCCGTCACGCTCTTGCCCTGGAACAGGTTGGCGACTGTGGCACCCTGAATCGCGTCGCCGGCATCTACAAGCAGAACATGCTCGGCGCCGAACGTGCTGCGGACACCATTGATGATTGTGGCCTCGCGGGCCGCCCCCGCAACGCTGTTCTTGCTGGCATCAATAACTGGCAACAGGTTACCGTGGAAGTCGTTGGTGTGCAGGATGACCACGGTCGGGAAACGCAGCCCCACTACCATATCTGCCAGTTCGCCCCTCGTGAGCTGATGCTTTGGCGCCATGGCCTGAGCAGATGTAATGAACCCCTTCGACTCAGCAAACGCCATGTATGGCAGCGCCCAGTCGGAAATGATGAGGTTCATGTTGGGTTTCTTGCCGGACTTGCCACTTGTGCCACCGGTTGGAATGTCCTCGAAGCTGGCGAGGTCAAAGATCGCAATCTGGTCATATTCCTTGCCCAGCGTGACTGCGTAGTCCCGCCAGGGGATCGTCGTACTCACATCGATATAGGTCTTGCCCTTGTAGTACCATGTTCCAAGAGCATACCCTGTCCGGTCTAGCAGCCACTTGGCGTTCTTCATCGTATACGCCTTGAGGTCGCTACCAGTCGGATAGCCATTGACGGCCATCCCAGGGGCTACGGGAGCAGAGATAGCGTACATCTCCACGCCACCGAGTGACTGGCCCGAACGCATATTGATGGTCGCTCCACCGTTCTTCTTCGTGTCCGCTGCCAACGCTTCCCAGTCCCACGTGCCGTCGGCATTGCGGAACAGGTTCGGAACCTTGTCCAGAGGCTGTGCGCAGAGATCGTACTTGGAAGCCTCGTATCCGTATCCGCTTGCTCTCATCAGGGCAACGACTGCCTGTTCAGTTGTGACCGGGGCATCGGGCGCGAACGTCCTGGCGGACGTCCCGTTCATCAACTTGAGAGCTTCGACGGTCCCGATGGCTCGAGCGTACCAGCCGTCGCTGGCGACGTCGGCGAATGAGCTTCCGTGATTGCGGCTGCCGACCGCGACGTAGGATCCGGTGATGATTGCCGCGAGATCACCGCGCGTGGCCGTGGAATCAGGAACAAATGCCCCTGTCGGGAACTCGCTCAATGCGCTCTGCCTGTTGAGCGTGTCGATTGCTGGGCGATACTGCGAGTTGAGATAGTCTGGCACGAGATACCAGTTGTAGTCTACAGTCGCATCGATCGTCCCTGTCTCCTTCACGTACTGGATCATCAGGTTGCGGACCTCGTCGCTGGACTGGTAGACAATCGGTGCGCCCTTGAACCCAAGGAATCCGCCACCGCCCGCGCGGTAGTTGTTGAGGGCCAGTACATAGGAAGTGGCCATGTCCATCGGCTGACCATGATACATCAGGCCGCTGATGCGCTGGCCGACCGGCTTGGTGATGTCGATGACGTAGTCGGCGCCCTGCAGCATGTCGTAGTTGTAGCCCTTCACGCTGGAGTTGACCAGGCTCGTGGCCGTCTTGTTGAATGTGTAGGTGTTGAAGTAGGTCGCAGACCACTCAAGCTCGTCCTTGATCTGCTGTCCTGTCACCTTGATGGCGAACAGAGTGTTCTCGTAGATGTAGAGGGAATACATGTCACGAACCGTCAATGGCCCTTTCTTGAAACTGGGGGCAGGGTCCGGCAGCATGGCAGCAAGTGACAGATCGGTGTTGGCGTACTTCATCTGGACCTTCTGAATCAGGTCCATGATGGCGCTGTCCTCGGTCCGAGACACAGCGCCGGGGAAATCACCCGTCGCTTCGCCAAGCGGCTGCTTCATGTAGTTGACAGCCGTTTCGTGCTGTGTCTTCGTTGCGTCAAGAATGGCCTGATCGGAGACGGTATCCGCGGTCACAGCCAGGTTGGTTCCGGTCTTTGCCGCAACCTTCCAGCCGAGATCGGA
>Ga0209450_10001006_pt1 | contig 14229 bp, 11 predicted proteins | sample FrelakmetLWP11LW_FD_187149 | JGI IMG/M metagenome (GOLD analysis project Ga0209450, IMG submission 187149) | Freshwater lake sediment microbial communities from the University of Notre Dame, USA, for methane emissions studies - LWP11 LW (SPAdes)... | ecosystem: Environmental > Aquatic >...
CGTGCGCAAGGTCCTGCACGAACTGGTCGACTGGGTGCCGGCGCTGCCGATCGACGACGCGGTGGCCGAGCGCTACGGTGCCCTACGCGCCACGCTGGAGCAGCGCGGCCGCCCGATCGGCAACAACGACCTGTGGATCGCCGCCCATGCGCTGGCCCTGGGGCTTCCGCTGGTCACCAACAACGAGCGCGAGTTCGAGCGGGTGCCGGGGCTGAAAGTGGTGAACTGGGCGCGTTGAGCGCCGGGCGTCGAGCGTGTCATTCCTCGCGCGTCACCCGCAGCACCTCGTCCACCGAGGTCACGCCGGCCACGCACTTGGCCCAGCCGTCGGCGGCGATCGAGGGGCTGCGCGCGCGCGCGTGGGCGTCCAGCGCGGCTTCGGAGGCGCCTTCGTGGACCAGGGCGCGCAGGCCGTCGTCGACCGTCACCAGTTCGTAGATGCCGGTGCGGCCGCGGTAGCCGGCGTTGCGGCCGCCGAGCCCGGCGCGCGGGCGGTGCAGGGTGGCGTGCGCGTCGCGCGGCTGGCCGAAGGCGGCGAGTTCGCCCGGCGTGGCCGCATACGACTCGCGCGTGGCGGGGTCGAGCACGCGCACCAGGCGCTGGGCCAGCACGCCGATCATCGACGAGGCCAGCAGGAAGGGCTCCACGCCCATGTCGCGCAGGCGCGTCACCGCACCGATCGCGGAATTGGTGTGCAGGGTCGACAGCACCAGGTGCCCGGTCAGCGAGGCCTGCACGGCGATCTGCGCGGTCTCGAGGTCGCGGATCTCGCCGACCATCACCACGTCGGGGTCCTGGCGCAGGATCGCGCGCAGGCCGCGGGCGAAGGTCATGTCGACGCGCGGGTTGACCTGGGTCTGGCCGATGCCGTCGAGGTAGTACTCGATCGGGTCCTCGACGGTGAGGATGTTGCGCGTGCTGTCGTTGAGGCGCGACAGCGCCGCGTACAGCGTGGTGGTCTTGCCCGAGCCGGTGGGGCCGGTGACCAGCAGGATGCCGTGCGGGCGGTGCACCAGGGCCTCGAGTTCGGCGCGCATCGGCTCGGCCATGCCGAGCTTGGACAGGTCGAGGCGCCCGGCCTGCTTGTCGAGCAGGCGCAGCACCACGCGCTCGCCGTGGCCGGAGGGGATCGTCGACACGCGCACGTCGACCGGGCGGCCCGCGATGCGCAGGCCGATGCGGCCATCCTGCGGCAGGCGCTTCTCGGCGATGTCGAGCTTGGCCATCACCTTGATGCGGCTGACCACCGGGGCGGCGATGCGGCGCGCCGGCGAGAGCACCTCGCGCAGCACGCCGTCGACGCGGAAACGCACCACGAGGCGGTTCTCGAACGGCTCGACGTGGATGTCGGAGGCGTTCTCCTTGACGGCTTCCGTGAGCAGGGCGTTGATCAGGCGGATGATGACCGCGTCGTCGTCGCTCTCGAGCAGGTCTTCCGGTTCCGGCAGCGAGTCGGCGATCGCGCCGAGGTCGGTGCGCTCGTCCATGCCTTCGACCATCGCGCGCGCGTCCGCGCCGCCCTGTTCGTAGAGTTCGCGCAGCAGGGACTCCCACGCGCGCTCGTCGAGGGCTTCGAGGTCCAGCGGCGCGCCGAGGTAGCGGCGCAGTTCCGCCAGCGATTCGAGCTTCACGCCGGCGCGGTGCGCCACCCGCGCGCGCTCGCCCCGCCATTCGACCAGGGTCGCGCCGTGGCGCTTGGCGAAGGCGAAGGGCGGTCGGGCGGGCCGGGCGTCCGTCGTCACTGGCCGCCTTCTTCCGCGGGTTTTTCCGGCAGTTCCGGCAGCACCGCGTGGTCCTGCGGGCGGCTCAGCTTGTCGCTGCGCTCGCGCGCCTTCAATTGCTCGGCGCGGATGAAGTTGTACTTGTCGCCCGACACCGACATCTCGGTGGCGCGGTCGCGCAGGATGGTGGGCTTCAGGAAGATCATCAGGTTGCGTTTGAGCGTGTTGCTGCTGCGGTAGCGGAACAGGTTGCCGACCACCGGGATGTCGCCGAGGCCCGGCACCTTGCTCACGTTCTCGCGCGTCTCGTTGCTGATCAGCCCGCCGAGCACCAGCATGTTGCCGTCCGGCACCAGCACGCTGTTGCTGAGCGTGCGCTTGTTGGTGATCAGGTCCGAGGCCCCCGCCGGCGTCGGCGCCAGCGACGACGACTCGAGCTTGATGTCCATGCGCACGCTGTCGCCTTCGTTGATGCGCGGGGTGACGGTGAGCTTCAGGCCCACTTCCTTGCGCTCGATGGTGCGGAACGGATTGCCGAGCAGGCCATTGCCGGCGTTCTCGCCGCTGGCGTTGGCGACGTTGGTGGTGAACTCGCCCTGGATGAAGGGCACTTCCTGCCCGACCGAGAGTTCGGTCTCCTGGTTGTCGAGCGTGACCACCGAGGGGCTGGACAGGATGTTGTTGCGCCCGTCGCCGCCGAGCGCGCGCACCAGCGCGCCGATCTGCAGGATCGGATCGTCGCTGCCGGGCAGGGTGATGGTGCCGCCGACGTAGCCGATGTTGAGGCCGGAGCCCACGCTGCCCGGGTTCGCCGCGGCGCCAATGATGCCACCCGCGCCGCCCTGGCCGGGGAAATTGGTGCCGCCGATGTAGCCCTCGCCGAGGCTGCCGTCGGCGTTCTCCTGCAGGTTGGTCGACTGCCACTGCACGCCGATCTCGCGCGCGTACTCGTCGGAGAGTTCCGCGATCACGCCTTCGATCAGCACCTGCGCGCGCGGGATGTCCAGTTGGCGGATCACCGAGGCCAGCCCGCGGAAGACCGCGGGGTCGGCGGTGATGATCAGTGCATTGGTTTCGGGGTGGGCCTGGATGGTGGCTTCCTTGGCCGCGTTCTCGCCGCCGGCCTGGCCGGTCAGGGTGGCGGCGGTCTGCTCCAGCAGCGCCACCAGTTCCTCGGCCTTGGCGTAGCGCACGTAGACCACGTTGGTGCTGTCGCTGTTCTCCAGTGGCGTGTCGAGGTGCCCGATCAGGGTGCGCATGCGCAGCCGCGCCGCGCGGTCGCCCGACAGCAGCACGGAGTTGGTGCGCGCGTCGGCGAACACCTTGGTCGGCACGCCGGCGGCCGCCGCCGCGCCTTTCTCCTCGGCCAGCATCGACAGCGTGCGCGCGAGTTCCGCCGCCGAGGCGTGCTGCAGCGGGATCACCTCGATCGCGGCATCCGAAGCCTGGTCGACGCGGCGGATGATCGCCTCCACCCGCGCGAGGTTGCCCGCGCGGTCGGTGATCAGCAGCGCGTTGGCGCCGTTCACCGGCGCGACCTGGCCGCTCTGCGGCACCAGCTGCTGCAGGATCGGCAGCAGTTCGTTGGCCGCCACGTGCTTGAGTTCGACCACCCGGGTGACGATCGCATCGGGACCGCCGGACGCCACCGCGGTCGCATCGCCATCCTGCTTGGCGATCGCCTCCGGCACGATCTTGACCATGCTGCCCGACGGCACCGCGGCGTAGCCGTGCACGCGCAGCACGCTCTCGAAGGTGCGGTAGACCTCGGCGGCGTCCATCGGCTTGGTCGAGACCACGTTGACCTTGCCTTCCACGCGCGGGTCGACGATGAAGCTCTTGCCGGTGATCTCCGACACGGTGGCGATGAACACCCGGATGTCGGCGTCCTTCAAGTTGAGCGTGTGGTCGCCGGGCTGGGCGGACAGCGCGAGGCTCGCGCCGAGCAGGACGGCGGCGATCAGGTGGCGCATCGGGGAAGGCCTCGGGGTGGGGGAACGGGTCATGGCAGGTCGACGCGGAGTTTGCGGGTGGCGCCGTCGCGGCGCACGGTGACTTCGGCGCTGTTCGCCTGCGCCAGGGTGCGCGCGACTTCCGCCGCGCGCGCCGGAGAATCCAGCGGCACGCCGTTGACTTCGGTGACGATGTCGTCCGGCTGCAGGCCGAGCCGCGCCGCCAGCGGATTGTCGCGCCCGGCCTGCACGCGCACGCCGACGAAGCGGCCGTTCTCGAGCACCGGCAGCACGCTGACCTCGCGCGCGAGTTGCTGCGCATCGACGCCGAGTTTCGCGGTGGTGGCGTTCCAGTCGATGCCGGCGGTGGAGATGCTGGGCGTCACGAACGGCTGGCCCGGCGCCGGCATGCCGGGCAGGGTGCCGCCCGCGGCCTGCGGCGTCATCGATGGCGGCAGCGGGCGGTTCTGTACCGCGATGCCGCCGGGTCCTGCGGCCACCGTCGTCGCGGCGCCCTCGGTGCGCGGCAGGCGCAGGGCCTCGATCGCGCCGCCGCGCGACAGCGTGATGCGGTCGGGATAGATGCCGTCGACCGTGACGCCGCTGGCGACCTCGTCGCCCGGGCGCACGCTGCGCTCGACGCCGTTGCCGTCGACCAGGATCGCGCGGCCGTCCTTCGGACCGTCGCCGGCGAACAGCCCGCGCAGCACGAGATCCAGCCCGGTGTCGGGTGCGGCGGCCACGCCGCGCGGGTCGGCCGCCGGCAGCGCATTGCCGAACAGATGCCACGACGACACCGATGCCGCGCCGGACTCGGCGCCGCGCACCAGTTGCTCGACCGTCATCGGGGTGGCGGGCGGCGCGGCCGGCGCGCCGAAGGCCAGCAGCACCGCACCGAGCCGCGCCAGCGCGACCGCCAGCGCGACCGCCGCCGCACCGAGCGCCGCCAGCGCGAAGGCGCGCGCATGACGATGGCGGAGCAGCAGGTCGGCCAGGGCGTCGGACATTCAGGTCGCGCGGTGCTGGGGAACCCGCGAAGGGTAGCAAACCGCCGCATGCGCAGGCGGCACGCGGTGGGCGTCGATGCGCGGCGCGGGGGGTCCGCGCCGCGCCATCGGATCAGCGCTGCCGGCCGCGGCCGGGTAGGCGGTTGATCAGGCCCTTGAGGCCTTTCTTGATGCGCCCGAGCAGGCCATCGGTCTCGACGGCCGGCGTCTCGCGCGGCGTGGCCTTGGCGACCGGGGCCACGGCTTCGACCGCCGCACCTTCGGCCTCGCCCCGGCGACGCCCGCGGCCACCGCGACGGCGGCGCTTGCGCGGCTGGCCGTCGGGACCGAGCACGCGCTCGACCGCGGGTGCGCCGTCGGCGGCGGCCGCCGCGGGCTGCTCGCGCGGCGGACGCGGCGTGCCGTCGCGGCGCGGGCCGCGCTCGCCTTCGGGGCGCGGACCGCGTTCGCCTTCCGGACGCGGCGGGCGTTCACCCTCCGGTCGCGGTGCGCGCTCGCCCTCGGGACGCGGCGGACGCGGCGTGCCGTCACGGCGCGGGCCACGATCACCCCGCTCGCCCTCGCGGCGCGGACCGCGCTCGCCGTCGCGGCGCGGGCCGCCGCGACCGCCGCCCTTGCCGTCCTTGCGGCGGCCGGGCGGTTCGTTGGCGCGTGCTTCGGCGAACAACTGCGAGATCGACTCGTGCTCGCCGGTCGGCTTGGCGTGCGAGGTGCGCGGCACCGGGATCAGCAGCGCGGGATCGACCGGCTCCACCGGCAGTTTCTGCTCGATGTAGGCCTCGATGTCGGGCAGGCCCATCGCGTACAGCTCGCAGGCGAAGGAGATCGCGTCGCCTTCGGCGCCGAGGCGCGCCGTGCGGCCGATGCGGTGCACGTAGTCCTCGGCATCGAACGGCAGGTCGAAGTTGAACACGTGGCTCACGCCCGCGATGTGCAGGCCGCGGGCGGCGACGTCGGTGGCGACCAGGATCTCCAGTTCGCCGCGCTGGAAGCGCCCGAGCAGGGTCTCGCGCTTCTTCTGCGGCACGTCGCCCGAGAGCACGCCGACCGCGAAGCCGGCGCGCTCGAGTTCGCGCGCCACGCGCTCCACCCAGGCCTTGGTGTTGACGAACACCATCGTGCGGTGGGCGTCCATGCGCGTCAGCAGGCCGATCAGCAGCGGCAGCTTCTCCTCCATCGAGGGGAAGTAGATCTTCTGCCGCACCCGCGCGTTGGTGATGTACTCGGTCTCGACCGTGAGCTTCTCGGGGCTGTTCATGTGCTCGTAGGCGAGTTCGAGCACGCGGTGGCTGAGCGTGGCCGAGAACAGCAGGCTCTGGCGCTCCTCGCGGGCCGGCATGCGGCGCAGCAGGAAGCGGATGTCCTTGATGAATCCTAAGTCGAACATGCGGTCGGCTTCGTCCAGCACCACCATCTCGCAGGCGTGCAGGGAGACGACCTTGTGCTGCTTGACGTAGTCGATCAGGCGGCCGGGCGTGGCGATGATCACGTCGGTGCCGCGCTGCAGCAGCTCGCGCTGCTTGTCGTAGTCGACGCCGCCGTAGACCAGGGCGATGCGCAGGCCGGTGTGGCGGCCGATGGCGCGCGCGTCCTTGTCGATCTGGATCGCCAGTTCGCGGGTCGGGGCCAGCACCAGGGCGCGCGGGTCGGCGTCGCCGCGCACGGCCTGCGCGGGCTGCTTGAGCAGGCGGTTGAACAGCGCGACCAGGAAGGCGGCGGTCTTGCCGGTGCCGGTCTGGGCCTGGCCGGCGACGTCGCGGCCGGCCAGCGCCAGCGGCAGGGTCAGGGCCTGGATCGGCGTGCAGCGCAGGAAACCCGTGTCCTCGAGCCCCTTGAGCAGCAGGGGGTGGAGGTCGAAGCCTTCGAACAGGACGTCGGTCAGCGGGCGGTGGTCGGTCGGCGTCTCGCCGGCGGGAACGGTCTGGGTGTCGGTCATTGACTTCTACTGGCGGGACCCCATGAAGGCGGCGGGTGCGGTGGCGCGCCGTCCGCGTCGGTTCGCGGGGCCGGCTGCGTTGCCACCGGGCAGGGACACGGCCGGTCGTGATCGCACGCCCCGGCCTGTGTCAGAATGGACCGCTGGGACGGTCCGCGCGACGCCGATTGTATCCTTTTTGTCCCGGTCCGGCGCGCCGAACCGCGCCCGCCCCCGCCAGCCGCCGCCCGTCGGGTAGCCGCGGCCCCCCAGGAGAGCCTCGTGAGCCAGCAGATCGCCCACATCAACGACGCCGATTTCGACACCCAGGTGCTGCAGTCCAGCGAGCCCGTGCTGGTCGATTTCTGGGCCGAATGGTGCGGTCCGTGCAAGGCGATCGCGCCGGTGCTGGACGAACTCGCCACCGTCTACGCCGGGCGCCTGAAGATCGCCAAGGTCAACGTCGACCACAACCAGAAGACCCCGCGCACCTACGGCATCCGCGGCATCCCGACCCTGATGCTGTTCAAGGACGGCAAGGTGCAGGCGACCCAGATCGGCCTGGTCAACAAGACCCAATTGACCGCCCTGCTCGACAAGAACCTCTGATCCGCGCGGCGCGGGGCGCAGGCCCCGCGCGCGACCCGCGCCGGTTGCCCCAGGCCTGGCGCGGTGCTACCTTCACACCCCATTCGCGGTGCTGCATTGGCGGCCCGCCTCCCGTCTGATCCCTCCCCCCGAAGCACCCTTCCCGATGCGCAAGCAGCGCGATTCCGCCGTGGCGGAAGGCCACGAAACGCCCGCCGCCCCGGCGCCCGAAACCCGCGACACCCGCAGCGAGGCGCCCGTCGAGCGCGCCGCGCCCGCGCCCGCGCCTGCCGAGGCGTCCGCGCCCGCCGGCGGCGATGGCGGTGGCGCCAGCGGCGCTGAAGGTGCCGTCCCGCAGGCCCAGGGTGGCCAGGGCGGCCACAACCCGCAGGGCCAGGGCGGCCAGCACAACCAGGGCCAGCGCCACCCGCGTGACGACCGTCGCCACCGGCGCGACCGTGACCGCGACCGCGATCGCAACCGCGGTGGTGGCGGTGGCGGCGGCGACGAGCGCGGCAACCGCGAGGACAACCGCGGCAACCGCGACGACCACCGCGGCAACCGCGGCGGCGGCGGCGACGACAACCGCGGCAACCGCGGCAACTACGAGGACCGCCTGCCGCCGGGTCCGCTGCCGCCCCTGCCGCCCAATGCGCCGACCTCGCTGACGGCGTTGAAGCGCATGAACGCCGAGTCGCTGCTCGCGCTGTCCGAGCAGTGCGGCATCCAGGAAGGCGTGGCGCGCCTGCGCAAGCAGGACATCATCTTCAACCTGCTCAAGGTCCTGTGCCGCACGCAGGAGGGCATCGACGGCGAGGGCGTGCTGGAGATCCTGCAGGACGGCTTCGGCTTCCTGCGCGCGTTCGAATCGTCCTACCTCGCCGGCCCCGACGACATCTACGTCAGCCCGAGCCAGATCCGCCGCTTCAACCTGCGCACCGGCGACTACGTGGTGGGCAAGATCCGCCAGCCGAAGGACGGCGAGCGCTACTTCGCCCTGCTCAAGGTCGACACGATCAACGGCGAACCGCCCGAGGCGTCGAAGAACAAGGTCCTGTTCGAGAACCTCACGCCGCTGTTCCCGCGCGAGGCCTTCCACCTCGAGCGCGGCAACGGCTCGACCGAAGACATCACCGGCCGCATCCTCGACCTGGTCGCGCCGATCGGCAAGGGCCAGCGCGGCCTGATCGTCTCCCCGCCGAAGGCGGGCAAGACGATGCTGATGCAGAACGTCGCTCAGGCGATCGTGCACAACCACCCGGAAGCGCACCTGATCATCCTCTTGATCGACGAGCGTCCCGAGGAAGTGACCGAGATGCAGCGCACCGTGCGCGCCGAGGTCATCTCGTCCACCTTCGACGAGCCCGCCGTGCGCCACGTGCAGGTCGCCGAGATGGTGATCGAGCGCGCCAAGCGCCTGGTCGAGCACAAGAAGGACGTGGTGATCCTGCTCGACTCGATCACCCGCCTCGCGCGCGCCTACAACACCGTGGTGCCGGCATCCGGCAAGGTGCTCACCGGCGGCGTGGACGCCAACGCCCTGCAGCGCCCGAAGCGCTTCTTCGGCGCGGCGCGCAAGGCCGAGGAGGGCGGCTCGCTGACCATCCTCGCCACCGCGCTGGTCGACACCGGCTCGAAGATGGACGAGGTGATCTACGAGGAGTTCAAGGGCACCGGCAACATGGAAGTGCACCTCAACCGACGCATCGCCGAAAAGCGCGTCTACCCGGCGATCGACATCAACCGCTCCGGCACCCGCCGCGAGGAACTGCTGATCGAGCCCGACCGCCTGCAGAAGGTGTGGATCCTGCGCAAGCTCCTGCACCCGATGGACGAACTCGGCGCGATGGAGTTCATGCTCGAGAAGATGAAGAACACCAAGTCCAACGACGAGTTCTTCAGCTTCATGAAGCGCGGCGGCTGAGGTCGCTGGCGCAGCGCCCGCGGCCGAGCGCCGCGGGCGCGCCCCGTCCATGCGCATCCCCGCCCGCTACGGCAACCTCGCCTTCGCCGCCATCAGTCGTTCCTGATGGCGCTGCTGATGAGCGGCATCATCACCGCGGTCAACCGCGGCATCGACGCCGGCTATCCCGCCGCCTGGCTGCATTCCTTCGCCATCGCCTGGCCGGTGGCCTTCCCGCTGGTGCTGGTGCTGGCCCTGCGCGTGCGCGCGCTGGTGGCGCGGTGGGTGGCGCCGCCGTAGGGCGGGTCCGGACCCGCCGCTGTACGAGGCCGACGGTCGCGCACCGCGTTCGGGATGCGGGGAGTGCAGCCAATCGCGCGCGCGAAACCGGCGCGGTGCAATTCGCTGCGCGCATTGCACCCTACGGCAAATCGCCGCGCGCCTCAGCGCCGCGTGGTGCTGATGCCGACCCAGGTCAGGAATTCGCTGCGGGTGCGCGCGTCCTCGCGGAACGTGCCGAGCATCGACGAGGTGACCATCGAAACCCCGCGCTTGTGCACGCCGCGGGTGGTCATGCACTCGTGCACGCCTTCCACCACCACCGCGACGCCGCGCGGCTTCAGTACGTCCTGGATCGCCTGCGCGATCTGCGCGGTCATCTTCTCCTGCACCTGGAAGCGCTTGGCGTAGACCTCGACCACGCGCGCCAGCTTGGAGATGCCCACCACCCAGCGGTCGGGCAGGTAGCCCACGTGCACGCGGCCGATGATCGGCGCCATGTGGTGCTCGCAGTGGCTTTCGTACTCGATGTCGCGCAGCACGATCATCTCGTCGTAGCCTTCCACTTCCTCGAAGGTGCGGCGCAGGTATTCGGTCGGGTCGTCCTTGTAGCCGGCGAACCACTCGCCGTAGGCCTCGACCACGCGCTTGGGCGTGTCGATGAGTCCTTCGCGCGACGGATCGTCGCCGGCCCAGCGCAGCAGGGTGCGCACCGCGTCCTCGGCCTGTTCGCGGGTGACCGGCGCGTCCGGCGGGCTGTTGGGACTCGGCTTCATGGCGCACTCCGGCAGGCTCGACCTGCGCACCTTACCAACCCGGCGTGCAGGCGGCGTTGCGGTGGATCAATCGGCGGCCTTGCGCGCGGCGATCCAGCCGCGCACGTGGTCGGACAGCACGGGCAGCGGCACCGACCCGGTTTCCAGAACCGCGTCGTGGAAGGCGCGCAGGTCGAAGCGCGGGCCGAGTTCACGCTCGGCTTCCGCGCGCAGCGCCTTGATGCGCAGCATGCCGAGGTAGTACGACAGCGCCTGCCCGGGCCAGGAGATGTAGCGGTCGACCTCGGTGCGGATCTCGTGCTCGCTGAGCGCGGTGTTCTCGGTCATGTAGGCGATCGCCTGCTCGCGGGTCCAGCCGAGCGCGTGCACGCCGGTGTCCACCACCAGCCGGTTGGCGCGCCACATCGCGTAGGTGAGTTGCCCGAAGCGCTCGTGCGGCGTGCGGTAGATGCCCATCTCGTGGCCGAGTTCCTCCGCGTACAGCGCCCAGCCCTCGCCATAGGCCGAGATGTAGGAGTACCGGCGAAACGGTGGCTGCTCGCCCGACTCGGCGGCGAGCGCGATCTGCAGGTGGTGGCCGGGCACGGCCTCGTGCAGGGTCAGCGCGGGCAGGGTGTACAGCGGCCGGCCCGGCAGGCCGTAGGTGTTGACCCAGTACCAGCCCGGTTCGGTCGAACCCTCGGACGCGGGCACGTAGCGGCCGGCCGTGTAGTACGGCGCGATCGCCTCCGGCACCGCCTGCACGCCGTAGGGCCGCCGCGGCAGGCGGCCGAAGAAGCGCGGCAGCGCGCCGTCGGCGCGCTTGGCGATCCACGCCGCCTGCGCCAGCAGTTCGTCGGGCGACTTCGCGTAGTAGCGCGGGTCGGTGCGCAGGTGGTGCAGGAAGGCTGCGTAATCGCCGTCGAATTCGATCTCGCGGATGATCGCTTCCATCGCCGCGCGCAGGCGCGCGACCTCGGCCAGCCCGGTGGCGTGGATCTCGCGCGGGTCGAGGTCCTCGGTGACGAAGTCGATGATCTGCCGCCGGTAGTAGGCCTTGCCATCGGGCAGCGCACTGGCGCCGAGCGTGGTCCGCGCGCCCAGGATGTAGGTGTCGCGCATGAAGGCCAGCAGTTTCGCGTAGGCCGGCGCCACCGATTCGCGGATCGCGGCGGCGGCCTGCGTGCGCAGGCGCGCGGCGTCTTCGGCGCCGATCGATGCCGGCAGCCGGCGCAGCGGGGCGTAGAACGGGCTGGCCTCGACGTCGTCGACCTTCGCCTGCGCGGCGATCGAGGCCTCGCGGCCTTCCAGCGTCACCCGCGGCACGGTCTGGCCGCGGCGCAGGCCCTCGCGCAGCAGTTCGATGTGCTGGTCGAAGTACGCCGGCACCGCGCGCAGGCGCGCGATGTAGCGCTCCACGTCGGCCACGTCGCGCACGGGATGCTGGCGCGGCAGGAAGGCGAGGTCGGACCAGAAGGCCGAGTCCGAATTCAGCGGCATGCGGTGGCCGCCGAGGCGGATGTTCTCGGCCGAACTCTCGACCTGGTCGCGGAAGATCGCGAAGTCGATCCGCGCGGCGGGCGACAGCGCATCGACGTCGATCGCCGCCAGCGCGCGGCGCACCGACTCCCAGTGCCGGCGGCGCGCCTGCTGCGCGGCTTCGCCGGCCTCGCCGAGTCGGTCGTCGTGCTGGTGCTCGCCGACCGCGGTGGCCAGTTGCGGGAACTGCGCCAGCCGCCAGGTCCACTCGGCGTGCCAGGTGGCGGCGAAGCGCGCGTCCGCGTCCGCGTCCGCGTCGCCGGCGCCCGCGGCGAGCGCGGGCAGCAGGAGCAGCAGCGATGCCGCCAGCGCGCGCCGGCTCATCGGCTGGCACCCACGCGGCGCAGGGCGCGGTCGAGGTCGGCGCCGATCGCGGCGTCGCTGCAGCGTTCGCCGTGCTGGGTCGCGATGCGCGCGTGCGCAGCCTCGTCGATCGCCGAGGCGTCGCCGCGCCGCAGGCGCAGGGCTTCGGCCAGCAGCGCGCAGTCCACCGCCAGCGGCGAAGGGTCGAGGGTCAGGCCGCAGCGGTCGCGCAGGGTCGCGCGCCGCTGCGTGAGTTCACGCTTGGCGTCCGCCGACACGTCGAAGGTCGCGGTCGCGCCGTCCAGGCGCCAGATCACCTTGGCGAGGTCGCGGCAGCCGGCGGTGTCGAGCGCCACCTCGGTGGCGTCGCCGGCGGACCGCGCCTCCGGGGTGATCGGGATCACCTCCAGCGGCTGGCCGTCGCAGGGCGTTTCCTGGAACGCCAGGCTGCCGTCGACGGCGCGGCACTTGTAGAGGGTTTTCTCGGCCGCGCCGGCGGCGAGCGGGAGGGTGAGCAGGAGCAGGGCGAGGATGAGCGTGCGCATGCGCCCATCCTATCCCGGATGCGTCAGGGGGTCGCGGGTGCACCGTCCGGATGCCGCGCCGCTGCCCGCCGCGCCGCCACCGCGGCCTCGGCGCGCGCCGCGGTCTTCTCCCAGCGGCGCAGGATCAGCGCGCGCACGCCGAAGGCCACCACCAGCGGGCCGAACCAGGCGAGGTTCATCAGCACCGGGCCGGACAGGTCGGGCAGCAGGCGCGGCAGGCCGATCGACAGGAAGGAGATGTGGGTGGCGATCGCGTTGCCGGTCATGCCGTTCAGGTGCTCGCGCATCCACCAGCGCGCGTCCACCGGCGCCTTGCGGTGCATGCCGATCAGGTCGCGGCCGGCGAACACGCCGATCAGCGAGAAGCCGATGAACAGCGGCTGCCCCAGCGCGATGCCGTAGCCGAGCATGGCCAGCCCGCCGCCGAGGTTGAGCACGCCGAGCACCCGCAGCGGCAGGCCGGTGTAGCGCGCGTAGTCGCGCTTGTCGCGGATCGCGCGCCACGAGGTCCACACCGCGGTGACGGTGATCAGCAGCAGGTAGGCGAGGAACCAGCCGCTGGGGCGGCCATCGGCGATGCGTTCGACGACCAGCGGCACGGCGACCGCCAGCAGGGTCACCATCGCGGCGAGGTAAGCCTGGCCGACCCGCACGTGGGCGGTGCTGCCCTTGCGCAGGAAGGCGGCGCCCCAGAACGCGAACAGCGCGATGGTGCCGGCGGCGATGTGCAGGGTGGTGAACAGCGATTGCAGGTCCATGGGCGTCCTCCTCGGTGCCGGGCCAAGATGCCCGACGGCCGCGGGCGGCGGCAGTTGCCGCAGGTCAGGCCGCCGTCCTGCCGGAAGTCACCTGGCCTTGAGTCGCGGGCCGCGCGCGGCCAAAGTGCAGGCATGGACGCCCTGCGCCGCCGGCTGCCGAACCCGCTGATCCTCGCCGCCCTGATGGTGTGGCTGGGCGTCGGACTCGATCTGCTCGATGGCGAGCCGGCCGGGCGCGGACCGCTCGACGGGCATGCGGTCTACGTATTGACGCTGTTGCTGCACGTGGCGTTCCTCGGCGTCCTGCTGCTCGACCCGGAAAGAAAAGGGACCGGCTGGCGGCGCTGGTGGCCCGACGTGCTGCTGGTGACGGTCGTGCTGGTGAGCACGGCGCTGCGGCCCTACACCGCCACGCCGGTGCTGCTCATCGTGGCGATGGGCCAGCTCGCCGGGCGGATCAGCGTGGGCCACGCGATCGTGACCTGGATCGCCGTCAACGTGACCGTCTACGCGATCCTCGCGGTCGGCAGCGAGATGACGAGCCCGCTGGTCAACGTGTCGATGATGGCGAGCTTCCAGTTGTTCGCGATGGGCGTGGGCTGGTCGATGCGCAGCGCCGAGCGCGCGCGCGACCAACTGGCGCAGGTCAATGCCGAACTGCTCGCGACGCGCTCCCTGCTGGCGCAGAGCGCGCGCGACCAGGAGCGGCTGCGCCTCGCGCGCGAACTGCACGACGTGGCCGGGCACAAGCTCACCGCGCTGAAACTGAACCTCGCCGCCGCCGCGCGCCGGACCGATCCACCGCCCGCGCCCGAGGTCGCGCTGTCGGCGCGCCTGGCCGATGAACTGCTGTCCGACATCCGCGGCGTGGTGGCGCAGATGCGCGCCCACGACGGCATGGACCTGCGCGCGGCGATCGAGCAACTGGCCGCGCCGCTGCCGCGGCCGAAGGTGCATGTCGACG
>Ga0209450_10001007_pt1 | contig 14223 bp, 15 predicted proteins | sample FrelakmetLWP11LW_FD_187149 | JGI IMG/M metagenome (GOLD analysis project Ga0209450, IMG submission 187149) | Freshwater lake sediment microbial communities from the University of Notre Dame, USA, for methane emissions studies - LWP11 LW (SPAdes)... | ecosystem: Environmental > Aquatic >...
CAACTAATCGGGCATCATTAAGCACTGCGCTAACTTGGTCTCTCTTTAAATCCAGACCCAAAAGAACCATGTCGGCCAAGACCTCCAAATCCGTCGTTTCAGACCGACGCTCAATTTGTATATCAGGGTCGCTGGGCAACTTACAACTCATTACGATTTAATGATTATATAATCTTTGGACGCATTTTATATAAGTTTTGATTATTGTCAATATTTCAAAATTTCAAAAAAAGGATTGCATTCCCATCTCAGTCTGATAGTATTTCCCTGCTAAAAAAGTTTGCGGGTGTAGCTCAGGCCCGACTAAAGTCGGGCAGCCGATGAAATCGGCTTTGATTAGGCTACACCATCGCTAACACTCTTGCGGGTGTAGCTCAGTTGATTAGAGCGTCGCCTTGCCATGGCGAAGGCCGAGGGTTTGAGTCCCTTCACCCGCTCCAAGTAAAGTTGCTCCATGAGAAAGATACTGATTCTGGCTTTGGTGATGTGTATGCCGCTGGTAATAGGTTGTGATCTGGCTAAAGACCAGCCTGCTTCCTTTTCCGGTGAGGCCGAAAGCCGCCCCGTAAAACTCTTTGATGACGGCACATATACCTTTGATATTAGTGCGAGTAATTTATATTGGGAAGCTTTTAATGCCGTCGGTAGCAATGCAGGTAGGGTCAAGCTCACGCGTGGAGAGATGGTGATCCAAATTGGCCAGCCTCAGTCGGGTTCTTTTTTGGTTGATATGAATTCGATATCCGACACGGACTTAAGCGATGAGGCACTTCGGGCAGAACTTGAGAATCAGCTTAAATCAGACCCATTCCTCTCGGTGGATAGTTACCCCACAGCCCTTTTTGATATCACGCAGATTCTTCCGTACGAGGGGGCGGGGGATTACAACTATACGATTGAAGGAGATCTTAGCTTAAAAAACGCCACGCAGCCAATCACCATTCTGGCAAAAATCCGTCAGAGCTCAAAAACAATCATCGTTGAGGGCAGGACCCAAATTGACGGGGCAAAATTCGGCATAGCCGCGAATCAGCTTTTTAATGACAATTTCGTTATCGAAATGGAGCTATCGGCTGACCGCTTGTAAAAATGCTTCGGACCTAAAAGGGTAATTCAGAATGTTCCCAAAAACCCGTTGCATGATAAAAGAGACTTCAGCTTTTTCTCCGTGGCTTGGGCGGACTCTTTTTAGGTTCTCAAAGCCCTCTTTCTGCATATAGTTCACCCACTTGATCACCGAGGGGGTCAGACGAAGGTCAACGGACTCGGCATAGCCACTCCGAATAACGCTGGCATCCCGCAGCGATAAATAATACGGCTGGGTCAGGTTGATTTTTTGGTTGCTCCGGCTGCAAATGTCCCAGGGGGCCATAAAACCGAGGCGCGTCAAAAGTTTAACCATAAATCCAAGCAGAATGACTTCACCGCTGTCTTCATCAAACTGACTCAGGCACTCTTTTAATAAGCCATAAACCTCGGCACACTCCTGTCCGTCGGCCACCAGTTTAGCGGTGATCTCGGCTATAAAAAACAAAATACCCTTGGTTTTAAGATTGAGTTCAAGGGGCGCGTAAACATCCAGGATCTCTGCTTCATCCAGGTGTCCCAGGTCCCGCCCCTGAAAGTAGTTAAGCGAGAGATGATAAAACGGCTCAAGACGTCCACAAAAACGATTCTTAAGTCGTCGGGAACCTTTGGCCATCAAAGAAATCTTTCCTTCATCTTCGGTTAAAATGGTCACCAACTGGTCAGCCTCATTTAAGTCAATCCGCCTTAAAACAATGCCTCTGGTTTTCTTTTGCTTTTCCATTTGTCCTAAAAAGTATGGTGCTTCCGTAAATAAAGCTCAATGGCCAGATAACTGCTTAAAAGACCAGCAATCATGGTAATCAAAAGCTGCCAGATAAAAGTCAGCCAGAACTGATCTTCAAAATGGAGCAGGATTGAATTAAGTCCGGCCATCAGCGACTCATTGCTGATGACGGCCACCAGATTACGGGCCAGGTAGGCCAGAATCAGCCTCGAAAAAACCAGACTGATAACCAGTGCACAAACGGCGTAAATGGCGCCCTCAAACATAAAGCCGCTCCGTATAAAATTGTATTTGGCACCGACCAACTTCATGATGTTGATTTCCTTTTCGTGGCTGTGGATATTGATGTTGATACTGTTAAAAATGATGGTCAGACCAACCATCGCGAAAATGATGACTAGCCAGAAACTGATATTCTGAATAGAACGGGTGATGTTCAGGATCTTCTCGTTCCTATCTTTTTGCTCCGTATTCTTCGTCAGTTTTTCCTGATTCACAATAGAGGCAAACTGGGGGCCGCCCAAAAAATCAATAACGGCGTTATTGTCTTCAAGATCCTTGGTAACAATACGCACAGTATCCGGTAGCGGATTATCCAGTTCGTGATGGTCTAAAAAGGAAATGACATTGGGGTATTTGGAACCGAATTTGGCGAGCGCCTCGGTTTTGCTGATGTAGACCACTTCCTTTACATGTGGGTTCTGTCGCAGGGTTTCAGCAAAGGCCTGAATACTGTAATTTTCGACACCGCCTTGAATCTCCACACTGATGTCCAGCTTTTCGCCGACATTCGAGATCACCGAGTCACTGGCAAAGCTGAGGGCCAGAACGAGATTAAATACAAAAAGCATCAGCGAGATGATCAGAATGGTGGCAAGACTTAAAATCTTATTCCGCAAAAGACTGTGCCAGGCATTCTTTAAGGCGCGTTTAACCCAGATGATCTGTAATGTCAGGGCGTTTTCCCGCATTTTTTTATTTTTGTCTGCCAAAGAGAAATATAGCAAAACCCTGCTTCGTAAACAACAGGAACGCAAAAAACATCCCTCAAAAACAATTGGGTAAATCGTGAGTGCTAGTTTGCCTTTATCAGGCTCGATTTATATTTATGCGGATGATGGCCGCCCAGACGGATCATTTCGATTTCGGGGAATAGTTTTTTAAGGGCGTCTAAGTCCGCCTGCTGGTCGTAGCCAAACCCAAGGACGGAAGGTTTAAAATCATGAACTACCTTATAGAAGTCCTTTTTATCACCTAGGACTACCTGATCCGGCACACCTGATTTTAAGACTGCCTGACGACGTGCTTCTTCATCTAAATGTGGGAGTCTGCCTTTGATCCTTTCTACATTACTGTCACGGGCGATCACCACAATAAGTTCATCGCCGAGTTTCTTCAGCTCGTTCAGATAAAAAAGGTGGCCGGGATGGAGCACATCAAAAGTCCCGAAGCCCATCACCAGACGTCTGCTTTCTGGATTCATATTGACTGCTTGGTCTTAAGCCCTGTGAAGCGGTCACGAAAGGAGGTGGCGGCCAAAAAACACTCCTTCACCCGCTTGTTGTCAGGATCAAGTTCCATGGCCCGCTTTAGAAGCTGGACGGATTTCTCAAAATTCTTCATCTGCATATAGCAGATACCTAGATCGCACAGAGTTAGGGCGTTATCGGAATCAAGGTTCAAGGCCCGCTCCAGAATCACGACGCCCTGAGTGCGCTTGCCGGAGTTAAAAAGGGCCCATCCCAAGCAACGCAGAATTTCGGGATTATTCGCATGGAGCGTGTTTGAGCTTTTTAAGTAAACGATTGCCTTAACCCACTCCTGTTTCTGCGAATGAATAAAACCAAGGATATATTTGGCGGTATAACTCTTTTCATCCAATTTTAGGGCTCTTTGGCAGGCTTTCTCGGCCTTATCGTAGCTGTCCAGACTCACGTAGTTATCCGCAATCTCCTCCAGTGCCTCCACGCAGTTAGGATCATCAAACAATAGCTTTTCGGCTTCCAGAATTGACTTTTCGTGTTCACCGCTCAGCTTAAGCTCCTCAATGTTATTGAGGGCGTCCGCAATGTGCGTTGGATAGTGATCGTCTTTTTTCTTGGTCATATGATTCTAAATAGGGCTCACTCATTTTAGCTCATTTTGGTCCTTTTTTCAAGAACCCTTTTTTTCGTAATAGGCATTATTGGCCGCAATTAATCCAGCCGCCTTGCCGGTGTCAAAGCGCACGCCTTCAATATGGTAGGCCCAGATGTCTTCAGTCTTACTCAGTTTGATCAGGCCGTCGATCAGCCGGAGTTCACCCCCCTTGCTGGCAGCACCCTGACGGATAGCTTCAAAAATAGCGGGCGGACAGACGTACTTTCCGATGACGCCAAAATCACTAGGGGCTTTATCGGGGTGTGGTTTTTCGACCATTCCCGTCACCCTGTACAGCCGGCCATCTTGTTTGCCGGGCGCGATGATTCCGTAAGACGAAATGGATTCTTTGGGAACCTTTTCTACGGCGATCACTGCCTCGCCCTTGAACTGGTTAAGCAGCTGTTTGGCGGCCGGTACCGAGTGCTTCACAATATCGTCACCGAACAAGACCAAAAAAGGCTCATCGCCGATGGCCAGCTCAGCCTGCAGAATGGCATGACCGTCACCAAGCGGCTCGTCCTGATAAACAAACGTGAATTTTGCCAGCTTGTGGATCGGATGAATTTTGTCGGCAATGTCGTGCTTGTTTCGTCCTCGCAACAATTCCTCCAGCTCGGGATGATGGGAAAAATGCTGACGGATCAGCTCCTTGTCGCGGGATATGACAAAAATGATTTCCTCAATTCCGCTTTCCACAGCTTCTTCCACCAAGTACTGAATGACGGGTTTGTCGACGATCGGCAAAAGCTCCTTGGGAACCACCTTGGTGGCTGGCATGAACCTCGTCCCCATTCCCGCCACCGGTAAAACTGCCTTCCTGACCTTCTTCATGCAAAGTTATTTAGATCGGATTTTCACGATGCGCATCTGCACCGTGGGTTTTTTAGGAATCCGGATATATAGAATGTGGTTTTTCTGGGTCGCCTCAATCTGACTGGTATCCGCATGAAGGGGAAGGATGATACTGCGCGAAAACTCGCCCCAGAAACATTCCTGCGCGTAATAATCGACACCTCGTAATTCCGTGACCTCGGAATCAAGTTCCCGTTGGCCTTTAATCGTTAGCACGTCGTTGTTGATCACAATCTCCACGGCATCGATGTCTACACCCGCAAGCGGGGCGACCACGCGAATCTCATTCTTATTTTCCAGAACATCCACCGGAAGTTGACCAAAGCTGTCGGGAGCGCTCAAAGAAGACTCTTTGATGGCAGGTGGATTCTCGGGTCCGATCTTGATCGTTCGGGCCGAAGTGATTTTGGTGGCGAACGGAGTCTTCATACGAAGACAATCTTAAACTAATTGGACGAAAAACTCAAAATAGAATTGTGTCGAATCAACCAACTTCCTTTTGACAGATCTCAAGTATATTTATAGTATACGCCTCTGCCCCACTAGTTATTTTGAAGCATGTCCAATAAACCCTCCAACAGTTCATCCGAAGATCTCTTTGCGAAAGCCCTCATGTCAGTTGCTGGCGAAGGGGTCGATTTGTCCCGTGTCCTTGTGCAAATACCGGCGGCTGATCGAACCAGATTGGGCGTGGTATTGTCGGGTCTGGCAGAAGAGGTAACAAAAAAACGATCTGTACCCACCACTATTTCCGGCTTACCGGAAGACACAAAAAAACTGGTTGAGTTGCTTAAGCTCGAAGAAGGGTACGATGGCGCCGTAGAGACTCAAAAGGTTTTTCAGCTGCTCAGATCGGGCGAAAGCATACCCGACATTAGTAGTGTATTAGGGGTTTTTACGCCTGAGATGCTCCTCACAGCTCAAAGTTTCCAAAAACCGACACTGACTCTGACGACCAAGGGGCGATCTTTTAATGACCTGGTTTCTGCCATGGATGGTCACAAAACAATCAGTGGGCAAAACGATGCTAGCGTGGATGTTCTTTTTAGCCAGTATGCGAAGCGAAAACAAAAATACTGGGGGGCACATATTATAGAGGGCCCTTTCGAGATAGAGACGAGCGATTTTGACAATGTGGACCGCTTATTGAAGGAGCGCTTCAAAAATTTTGAGAATGCCAAAAAAGTCGGAGGTTTTAGCGGAATCGATCGTTGGAAATATGCCCACCTAATGATGCAAGCATTAACCAACAAAGGCACGCTGGATACCGAGCTTTGCACACTATTGAATGAAGATCCCGCCTCTTACGAAACCCGCTTTATGGGGGCGAACTGGTGTCAGGTAAGACGACAGGTGGAGTTTAGATGGGGAGATAGTAGCGCAAATTTTAGGGTCGGTCGTTTTCGCCGCTCAGTCGGAGGGTTTATTTCTTGACGGGCTTCTTGGCGACAGGCTTTTCCTCTTTCTCCGTAACTTCAGGTTCAGGCTTACTTGGTTCAAAGAACGCGTCGAATTCCTCCTTACTCAGCACCTCCTTTTTCAGAAGTTCCTCGGAAATTTGCGTCAGAAGACCTCGGTTATCGAGCAAAATCTTGTTGGTGCGATCAAGGGCCTCAAGAATGATTTTGGAAACGGCCTGATCAATCTTGTAAGCCACGGCTTCGCTGTAATTAGGCTTGGAACCAAGTTCGGTACCCAAAAAGCTGGCACCCCCCTGGTCACCAAAGACAACGGGACCAAGATCATCACTCATGCCAAAATCCATTACCATTCGGCGCGCAATTTCGGTAGCCCGTTTAAGGTCACTGCTGGCACCCGTGGTTACTTCTCCAAAAACCATTTTCTCGGAGGCATGTCCGCCCAGCAGGGAGCACATTTCGTCTTTAAACTTAGAGACTGAATTCAGATGCCTTTCGGTTTCCGGTAAGAACCAAGTCACACCAAGGGCCATTCCGCGGGAAATAATCGAAACTTTTTCGATCGGATCGCAGTTAGGCAGTAGCTTGCCAACAAGCGCGTGACCCGCTTCGTGGTAGGCCGTAATCTTTTTTTCCTCGTCCGAAAGCCGTCGGCTTTTTTTCTCGGGACCCAGACCTACTTTTTCAACCGAATTATCCAGGTCTTCCGGAAGAAGGGTGACACGGTCATTTTTGGCCGCCAGAATGGCTGCTTCATTCAACAGATTTTCCAGATCAGCTCCCGAAAAACCAGGAGTCTTCTGAGCGATTTTTTTCAAATCGACAGTCTTATCCATTGGCTTGTTGCGGGCGTGGACGGCTAGAATCTCTTCGCGTTCTTTCAAATTCGGCATGTCGATGATCACGCGGCGGTCAAACCGGCCCGGGCGCATCAGAGCGGCATCCAGAACGTCGGGGCGGTTGGTGGCGGCCACCACGATCACATTCGTATCGTTCTCAAAGCCGTCCATTTCGGTCAGAATCTGGTTTAAGGTTTGTTCACGCTCATCGTGTCCGCCGCCCATACCAAAACCTCGCTGTCTGCCGACGGCGTCGATTTCATCGATAAAAATAATGCAGGGCGCGTTGTGTTTGGCTTTTTGGAATAGGTCGCGAACGCGCGACGCACCCACACCCACGAACATCTCCACAAACTCGGAACCCGAAATACTGAAGAACGGTACACCTGCCTCGCCAGCCACGGCACGGGCCAAAAGCGTTTTACCGGTACCCGGCGCTCCGACCAAAATCACGCCCTTGGGAATCTTGGCGCCGATCTTCGTATATTTTTTGGGGTGTTTCAAAAAGTCCACCACCTCCACCAGTTCGGCTTTTGCTTCGTCCATACCTGCTACCTCTTTAAAGGTGGTCTTGTTTTTGCCGTCCTTGGCATAAACACGGGCCTGTGATTTTCCGAATGAGAAGGCATTATTAGCTCCTTTTCCCAGTTGTTTGGCCATAAAAATAATCAGCGCGATGAACAAAATGACCGGCAGCCAGTTGCTTACGAGGCCCGCCCAGAAGGCCGCTTGTGCCGTGCTGATGACCGTAACGGTAGTCGGGTTGGCGGAATCATTCAGACCAAGCGACGAGATACTGTCGGTTTCGGGACGATTCGCTACGAGTGTTTCTCCCTTTTTAGTAGTGGCCATGATTTGGCCGTTTTTGATTTCGAGGGACGACAAACTTCCATCCTTATACTCTTTTACCATTTGGCTGATCGGAATTTCCTTCTGGTTCGCGGTTTCACTCTTGAGACCGGGATTAAATATGTAATAGGAGATTGTCAGAAGCAGGGCAAAAATCAGAACATATAAAAAAGTATTCTTGCCGTTTCCGGGGACACCAAATCTCGACGGGCGAGGTGACTGATTGCCGTTGGGTACATTGTTCATATTATTTGGGTTTAATTTCGGTCATTCCCTGCATGTACGATTGTAACACTTTGGGGACGCGGACGCTTCCGTCCTTTTGTTGATAATTCTCTAAAATGGCGATCAGGGTACGGGTCGAAGCCATGGCCGTTCCGTTCAGGGTGTGAAGTAGGTGAGTGCCTTTGTCGTCTTTATAGCGGATTCCACCACGGCGGGCCTGAAAATCGGTACAGTTACTGCACGAGGTCAGCTCACGGTACCGCCCTTGAGTCGGTATCCAGACTTCACAGTCGTACTTTTTTGCCGCCGGCGCTCCCAAATCTCCTCCGCAAATGCTCACCACCTGGTAGGGGAGTTCAAGGTCGGACAAAATCTCTTCTTCGATACTGCGTAGGTAATCATGCTCGTCCCATGAGTTGTCGGGATGGCAGAATGAGAACATCTCCATTTTGTCGAACTGGTGGACGCGCAGAATGCCTTTGGTGTCTTTGCCGTAACTGCCTGCTTCGCGCCTAAAGCAGGAAGAAAAGCCGATGTAACGCTTGGGAAGCTGTTCAGCAGGAACAGGCTTGAACATATGCAGACCGGCCAGCGGAACTTCGGAAGTTCCGACTAAATACAAATCATCACCGTCCGGATTCTCGGCGGTTTTGGGGTTCACATGGTAGATTTCACTTCGGTCAGCCGGAAAAAAACCGGTCGCGAACATCATCTCTTCCTTCACTAACATGGGCACGGTCACAGGCGTAAAACCCTTGCCGGTATATTTATGAAGAAGCCACTGTACAAGGGCGAATTCCAGCAGAACAGCCTCGTTTTTAAGGTAATAGAATCGTGCACCGCTCACCTTGGCCCCCGTCTCGGCATCGATAATATCAAGTGATTCACCCAGAGCAATATGGTCTTTGGGTTCAAAATCAAACTCGGGGATCTTACCCACCGTTTTGATCGGCTTGTTCTCACGATCATCCTCACCCTCGGGTACGGAGGGGTGCGCGGGATTGGGAATGGCTATTAAAAGCTCTTTTAACTGAACACTAATTTTGTTCAACTCGTCCTCCGCCTTCTCGAGTTTGGCCCCCAGTTCCTTCATCTCTTTAACCTTTGCACCTCGTTCCTCGGCTGCAAGAGTGGGGATTACTTTAGAAACTTCATTCTTTTTTGCTCGCATAGCCTCGGTTTCCTGAATCAGTCCCCGATGTTTTTCATCGAGCTCCAGCAGTTTGTCGACGTCTACCGTGGCATGTTTCTTCTTGAATCCGGCTTCGTATTCGGCGCGGTTTTCGCGCAGTTTTTTAAGGTCAATCATAGTATATTTTATGCCAAAGAAGCTTACCTAAAAAGCCCCGCGTCCGCAACAAAATTGACCCATAGCAGAAGGCCATTTGGACAATTGCTCGCTTCGGCGACCGCCATTTGCGCACTACCTTCCATCGTATCCATGTGCGACTTCTCACGCTGCGGCATCAAATTGCAGGTCTCGGGTGCGGCCATTGGCATACTCAAAAAACGTGAATTCAGACTGAGGTAAAGCGGATGTACCTGCCGAGGTAAATCAAATAGTACTCGGGCTTTACCTCAATAGAGTTTTTATATTCTAGGTATGGCCCCCTCTGAGTTGTCCATGCGCTATGCACTAATCCTTATTAGCTTCATCTTATCCCGCCCGCCACTCACCACGTTCACTTCGCTGGCACCGAGTCCTTTGCGGAGGAATTTGCACAGTTCTTCGTTGGCGGCGCCTTTTTCGGGAACCGCATGCACCCGGATTTTATAAGTTTCATCTGCCATCTGTTCCACAAACTCAGTTTTGGGGGATTTTGGAATCACCTTCACCCGAATATAAAGAGGGGATTTTTGAAGCAGAGAGGCTAGAAGTAATGGCATGTAGTCCATAGAAGTATTGACATTGAATACACATTTGCTATACTAAGTATACACCTAAGACTGTAAATATGAAAAGTTTATCCATCAAAATCGAGCCGGAGCTAAAAAAGGAAGCCCAAAAGATGGCCGATGAAGTTGGTATATCATTAAGCGGCCTAGTTAAAATGCTCTTAAAAAATGCCGTCCGAACCGGCAAACTTGACATTGCGACGAAGCCCAAGTACCATGGCGGACCTGAAGAAGGTGACATAGTATTTGAAGATCCAAAAAAGGCAATAAAGTATTTTGAAGAATTAGCGAAGAATGACGGTAATATGGCGTAAATCCTTTACTAAGGATTACAGAAAGTTATCACAGGATTATAAAGAAGCTTGGTTAAAAGCTTATCGTCTTTTTTTGTATAGGCCTCACGACATGAAGTTGAGGCGACACAAACTCCAAGGTAAATATAATGGACTACAATCCATTGATGTCACTCCGGATTTGCGGGCTCTGTTTCATGAAACGCCAAATAGTCACTATACCTTCTATTACCTCCGTAATCACAACCAACTCTACAGCTGATCAAAAAATGTGTTCATTAAAACCGTTTACTGTAGATGCTTACGGCGCCACTTTTCAATTTCTGCGTGATTTCCACTCTGAAGCACGTCCGGCACCTTCATCCCGCGGAATTCGGCAGGTTTGGTGTAATGGGGGTACTCCTTTTTGCGATCCAGTTTTTTTGAAAAACTTTCTTCTTTATGGGACTCTTCGTTCCCAAGAACCCCAGGCACGAGGCGGCTCATCACGTCGATGAAAACCATGGCCGGAATCTCGCCGCCCGATAGTACGTAGTCGCCAATCGACAGTTCAAAGTCCACCAGCGCGTCAATCACTCGCTGATCAATACCCTCGTAATGACCGCAAATCAAAATGTATTGATCAAATTTTGTATTCAATCTTTCGGCTTTAATCTGAGTAAAACGAGGTCCTCGAGGCGAAAGATAAATAACGGGTGCCTTCGGTGCGAGTTTCATCACGCTTTCGATGCAGTCAAAAAGCGGCTGGGGAGTAAACAGCATTCCCGCTCCGCCACCGTACGGCGTGTCATCCACCTTCTTATGTTTGTCCTTGGAGTACTCGCGGATGTCGTGCAAAGTAATCTGAATGTGCCCGTTACCCTGAGCCTTCTTTAAAATAGACTCATTCAGAAAGCCCTGAAACATCTCCGGAAAAATGGTAAGAATATGAAACTGCATGACAAAACTTGAAATTTAAGTGCACTTATACTACATTTATACCAAATTAATACAAATTCCCATGAAAAATCGATACCTGATTTTGGCACTCCCATTCCTTTTTTCCGGTGCCCTGAATGCCATGGCCGTAAATGCGCCACTGGTCGCCAGTATTCCGGATTCGGTGGACGCGAATACCTATACTATAACGGTTTATACCGAACCGGGCGCCACAGTCACGGTTGTTGGGGGCCCTTCGCAGTTGGCCCCTGTAACAGATGGAACAGGAACGGACGTTAAAGACGGCACCGTTAAAATTGCGGTCGCCCTGGCTCAGAATACCGTCAACACCTATTCTATTATTGCTCAGCAGGGAACGGCCATCTCGGATGCGTCTTTAATCAGTATTAAAGAGGTCTCCAAGTCAGGCGGCGCGATCGCGCCTTCAATCCCTGTTCTAAACAAAATTCCGGATTTTGTCACGACCGCCCAATACATCATTACCGGAACTTCCGATGCCAATGCCAACATTTACGCACGGAACACGGATGGAGTAACGGTGGGTAGCGGCAAGGCGGGGGCTACAGGTAAGTTCCAGATAACCGTCACCCTCGAAAAAGAAAAGACCAACCGAATCAACGTGTCGGCCGAAAACGAGCAGGGGGTCGAAGGAAAAGCGGTTCAGGCAGTCATCCATCAGACAGTCAACCTGACGGGTGACAAGGAAACTGAGTCGACCGCTCCACTCACCACCTCTTCACAGATTTTCTTTGGGGACGTTCAGGGGCATTGGGCAGAAGCGTACATCAACCAGCTTTATACGGACAAAGTGATCAACGGAAAGTCACAGGGCGTTTTTGATCCCGAAGGGCTCATCACTCGCGCCGAACTGACCAAGATCGCCATTTTGGCTTTTGGACATTCGGTGGACAACGCGCCCAATGAACACCCTTTTCAGGACGTTCCGCTGAACTCATGGTTCGCGCCTTACGTCGAAGAGGCCAAACGACTCGGCTTTGTCAGCGGTTATTCCACGGGCGGATTCCGTCCTAACGAGTACGTGACCCGTGCCGCCGCGCTCAAGATTTTGCTGGGCTCCGCGGGAATTGATACCACCGGCATGAAGGCGGATTTTTTGGACGTACCGACTGATTCCTGGTTTGCCAGTTACGTGGGTTTTGCCAAAGAAAAGGGGATTGTGAGCGGTTACGCCGATAGTACTTTCGGACCCAACAAGAATATGACCCGCGCTCAGGTGGCAAAAGTGGTGGTTAAATTGCTGGAATACAAGGCTGGCCTGACAAAATAATTAAACTGACACATAGGGTTTTCGTGGCAAGCTGATTTTTTTGAACAATCACTACTTTAAAAGGTATCTTTTTAAATGTGTGAAAGAAATACCCTCCATTTTGTGTAGTTAATTATTAACCCCTTTAGTCATGTCGAAGAGAATGCAACAGGGCTTTATGAAAATAATGCCTATGTCTCTGATCGCTATTTTAGTGAGCGGTCTATTTTTATTTAGCGCGGTTCAGTATAAATCGGTGATGCCGGTTCTGGCTGCAAGTCCTACAATGACTGCTAAGACGGCTGATACGAATGCAGATGGAACCGTTGATCAGATCACTATTACCTTTAGTGAGGCATCTGACATCATTGATGCGAATGCTGGGGATGGACTTGGAAGCATTGCCTTAACTAGCGGATGTACTATTCCGAACGCTGCTTATGGGGCTATCGGTACCACAACATTGGTATTGAGCGGATTAACAGGATGCACAGCGGGTGATACCGGGATTACTCCCACAGTCACCTACACAGCTGTAGCGAGTTGTGCCACTGCTAATGCTATCTGTGATACCGGCGGAACAAACCAAATGGCTAATTCAACCAGCACGGTTGCAGCCGACGGCGCCGTTCCTGTTTTAGTTAGTTTCACTTCCGTAACCGGCGATGGAACATACGGACCGACCCAGGGGATTAATATTACAGCAACCTATTCTGAAACAATTACGGGTGGTTCACTACAGATAGATTTAAATAACGGAGTGAATGACCTGGCGGTGGGCTTTCTTCATGGCGACAGAACCGTTACCGCTGGTTATACGGTGGGGGCAACTGGAAGCGGTGAAGATACAATTGATCTCACGGTCTCTAACATTGATTCAAACACGGCTACGGATGGAACAAACGTTGCTTCCTCTACAGCCCTGCCGGCAACTAATATTGCCGACGGAAGCGCGATTGTAATCGACACAACGGAATCCACAGTTGTAGTGACTTCACCTATTGCAGCCACACCGCTAAATGGAACCGCGACTTTCACCTTCACCAGTACGGATCCCGGTACTCAGGAATGCAACATTGATGGCGGTGCTTGGGAATCCTGCGCCTCAGGCGATGCATTCTCTACGCTCACGGATTTCGCTGGTCTTGGGGAAGTAGCTTTCACATTAAATGTTAGAGATACGGACGCAGTTGGAAATGCAGGTACCGACAATCCGGGCTTTGTGAAAGACACGAACGGTCCGATCATTGCTATCACGAATCCCGTGGCGGCTCAGCTTGTAGGTGGCACCACAATCATCACGTTCACCGACAATGAAGAGAACGTACCTGAATGTTCTATCGACAACGCCACCTGGGTGGCTTGCACCTCTGGCGTGACCACCTTGCACGATGTGACAGGGTTTGACGCGCTGGGGGCGGGGGCTTTCAATTTGTATATGCAGGATACCGATCTGGCCGGGAATGGGGGTGGTACCAATACAGTTGGTATTATCAAGGATCTGACCGCTCCGAGCTTCCTTGCTGTTACCTCGATGACCACAGACACCAATGCGGATGGCACCATCGATATGATACGGGTAGATTTTGATGAACAGGTCAATGTGACTGATGCGGGAGGTGCGGGCGATGGACTAAGTGGGCTCAGTATATCCAATGGATGTACAACCATAGCGAATGGGGATTATACA
>Ga0209450_10001008_pt1 | contig 14216 bp, 9 predicted proteins | sample FrelakmetLWP11LW_FD_187149 | JGI IMG/M metagenome (GOLD analysis project Ga0209450, IMG submission 187149) | Freshwater lake sediment microbial communities from the University of Notre Dame, USA, for methane emissions studies - LWP11 LW (SPAdes)... | ecosystem: Environmental > Aquatic >...
AAAACTATTCGCCTGCCAGTGTGGGGCAGGTTTATCCTAGCAGTAATTATGTGAATGTGTTTGGAAAAAGCCTTGTGAACCTAGAACGCGACTTTGAGACCTCAATCGCCATACAACCGGCTGTGGTGGGGTTGGATGCTGTGCAGTTTTCCAACCAGATTGACACTATTAGCGCTGCCTATCGCAATTTCTTCCCTGCATTTTCACCTACTCCTGAAAAACTTGAGAGTTATCGCCTGCTTGACCATGCCCGCCTGGAACTGCTTAAGGGCAACCTGGTTGGCAGCCAGAAGTTTCTAAGTGATTTAGATTAAGAATAAATTTGAGACCCCATTTATCTCAGGAAACCGTTTTCGAATTACAGATGAAACGTGAAACGGAATAATTTTAACCGGATTGGGACTGCGGTTCTCATTGGGTATTGATTTTTTTCCTTCTCTTGGTAATAGTTCAGGATGTTGGCATGACCTGGGACGAACCGGCATATTTTGCAACATCCGATTTAAGCAGATTACTTATTAGTTAAGGATACTTCTCTAAATTGTCTCTCAAGGGATTAAACCAAAATTTCCGTGGATGAAAAATTGGTGTTTTTTGTGACTTTTCAGATTTAAGTATGTATACTATTGATAATTCCATATAACTAAAATAGTTATCGAGGGTTTTATGCAGGATTTGACTGGAAAAACCATCGGAAAATATCGAATCATTGAACCCCAGGGCAAGGGGGGCATGGCAACTGTCTTTAAAGCTTTTGACACTCAATTGGAGCGGGACGTTGCCATCAAGTTGATCAGCCTGGAGCAATTTGGACCGGCAATTGTTGAAAAAATGCGCATGCGGTTTGACCGCGAAGCAAAAACACTTGCCAAGCTGACCCATCCCAATATTGTTAATATTATCGATTATGGTGAATACGAAGGCATCCCTTACCTGGTGATGCCCTTCCTGCATGGCGGTACCCTTAAGCAATTTCTGGGAAAACCCATGCCCTTGGTAGAAGCTGCCGGAGTGCTTACCCCAATTGCAGATGCATTGGCATATGCCCATCAAAAAGGCATCATTCACCGGGATGTGAAACCGGCCAATATTATGTTCACTGAGGGTGGGCAGCCTATGCTGACCGATTTTGGTATTGCCCGCTTGCTTGCAAATGAGGAGGGTGGTGTTACCCTCACCGGCACGGGCATGGGAATTGGTACACCGGAATACATGTCACCTGAGCAGGGGCTTGGCCATGAAGTGGACGGTCGGACGGATATTTATTCCCTGGGAACGGTATTATATGAATTGATCACGGGCCAAAAACCCTATACCGCCAATACACCCATGGAGATCGTTCTTAAACAAAGTACGATCCCTTTGAAAAAACCTTCGCTAATTATCCCCGAGATTGGCGATGTTGCTGATCAAGTGTTACTTAAAGCGATGGCGAAAGAACCGGAAGAGCGGTATGTAAACATGAAGGAGTTCAAGAGCGTCCTGGAGGGATTATGCCAAAAACCGCAGGTTTTTACCCCGCCATTGGAACTCCCAACACAAACGCAAATTAATAAAGAAAAAATCGAAAAACCAACGGATTATTTTGTAACCGAAGTCGAATCCCAATTGGAGAAAAAAACACCTCCTATTCCTGAAGAAAAGAAGGTTGCTCCTGAGCGAAAACTAAGAAAGCCAATTAAGTTAGTCTGGATTATCGCCTTCGTCTTTGTTTTAATAATTTCCGGACTAGTTGGGTTAACATTACTTTTTCCCCAAAGCGGTTTTTCAAGGGCAATAGGATTGGCGAAAATTTTGGGAGTTGATCGCTACACACCAAATAATACCCTTGCCTCCCCGACACGTCTCGCGTTTTTTACAGATACACCAAACCCTACCCCTACCTCAACCCGGGAGCCATTTGTAGTTCCTACTGAGACTTTGCGTATTAACATTGGCGGTTACCCAAGCACTCTTGATCCACAAAAGACTTCCTGGGCATATGATATTGCTCATCTTCAGTTGATTTACGAAGGGTTGACCAGGTTAAATGGGCATCTGGAAACTGTTCCTGCAGCCGCAGAGAATTGGGAGTTCAATGCGGATGGGACAGAGTTGACCTTCTGGTTGCGCCAGGATTTGCGATACAGCGATGGCGATCTTTTAAATGCCAAACGTTTTGAAGACTCACTCCTGCGCAACATGGATCCAACCCTTAAAGGGGATTTTGCCTCAATGACTGACGATATTGTAGGGGCATATGATTATCGTACTGCGGATCCCGGGAAACTATCTCCGGAACAATTAACATTGCTAAGAAACGCTGTTTTTGTGCATGCCTACGACTTAAATGGGCAGGTATGTACCGATTATGAACAGGAGGATTGCCTGATCCTGAAAATTGGAACAAACGATGTGATAGCTTCATTGCCTACGATATTGTCCATGAGTATTGCCTACCCTGCCCGAGAAGAATTAATTTCTGCCGGTGGTGATTCCTGGTGGAATGACCCGGCAAACCTGGTTGGAAACGGCCCATACATTCTCGAAACCCTTGAAAAAAACTCGGTGGCATATTTCCGCCCTAACCCGGTATATTGGGGAACATTTGCCAAAGTGAATATAGAGTATTACTATATGATTGATTCCGCCCAGGCTTTTACGGCTTATAAAAAGGACCAGGTCGATATTATCAGCCTGGCTGCTGAAGACCTGGCTGCTGCCCGGTCGGATCCAACCTTGTCAAAAGAAATATCAATCTATCCGGGGTCTTGTACGTACGCCTTGATGATGAATCAAACTAAGGCTCCTTTTAATGACCAAAAAGTGCGGGAAGCTTTTGCTTACGGGTTGGATAGGGAAAAATACGTCAATGAAATACTACAAGGACTTGGTTCACCAACTCTCACTTGGATCCCTGAGGGTTCCCCTGGTTATGACGCTTCAGAGAACCATTGGGCATTTAATCCTGAAAAAGCAAAGCAGGCAATGATAGCCTCTTCATACGGGTCGCCTGAAAATCTTCCTCAAGTTTCGTTTACTTTTTCAAATACAACCCGTAATGTGGAACGTTTATCAACACTTGCTGGTTATTACAAAGATCTTTTTGGGATTAATATAATATTAAATCCGGTTGATGGCAGCGCTTTTTCGGAAATGATAAAGGACTCAAGTACTGCCCCACAATTATATATATCGGGATGGTGCTCTGATTTTGCAGATCCCCGGGACTGGTTGTCATTCTATTGGAAGTCAGGCGGGTATGCAGACAGGCTAGGATTTTCCTACCCGGGAGTTGATTCCCTGCTAAAGCAGGCTGATATTGAACTTGATCCAGTGGTTCGCCTTGAATTATATAAAGAGGCACAGCGAATGATTATTAAGTCAGTTCCCGCTGCGTTTTTCTATAATAATGTGAATGCTTTTTTGATCAAACCATTTGTGAAGAACATAACCACTTCCCCAATGGATTCTTCCTGGGCAGGAATCTACTCGGTAGAAGACATCACCATCGAGAAATAGGTCCTGCTTCGCCTACTTCCTTCCGATATTACTTAATACCAGGATCAAATGAAAATATTAGTCGATGCCTGTAATTTTCCTGGCATTGATTTGGTTACTGATTTCCGTTAACGATTGAGATATAAGTTCCTTTATTATCAACCCAATTAACAGCGATCATAAAAATTTGGCTATCTTTTGAAAAACCATACTGGACCATATTTTGCGAAGACATATCCGTGGTATGGACTAATTCCCAACCGTTCTTTTTCATTTCGGTGAGGAAGAAATCCTGTACAACTTTGGGTTCTGCTGAGGTCGAATAATAGAACATCAGGGTTTGGTCAGCCTGGGTTGTCATAACATCGTTGTTGTTGGGGATAAATACAGGGATATCTGTTGGCAGCTTGTCAATCACAGTTATGGACTCAGGAGTGTTTTTGACTTTTGGAGTGTTGGTTTCCGAACCCCCGAATCCAAACAAACCACCCGAGGTGCTCTCCTGAGTAGCTGACGAAGAAAGTTGGGTACCATTTTGGGTGGTTTGCGTCGATTTATTCTTTGCAAGGGCACTGGCTTTGGGAATAATCACTGCAAAGAGTATGACTAGAAACGCAACAAAAGCAACAACCCCGCCAATAATAATGAAAGGGTTCAACCCTTTCTTTTTTTGCATGGGTTGCTGCATCATGACAGGTATTGAAGTGGGAATGGGACCGGGAATCGAAGCCCGGTGAGCGACCACTGTGGAATTCGGGTCGACTACCATTGTCGGGGGTGTTGCAGGAGTAAAAGCTTTGTTTTGCAGTACATCGTTCATCGCCCTGATAAATTCCTGCATGGTCTGATAACGTAATGAGGGATCCTTGGCGAGTGCCTTGAAAATTACGGCTTCCACATTTTCCGGTACATCTGGAGCAAAGGTTTTTGGTCGGGGGAGGGGGTCTTGCACTTGCTTGATCAGGATCGCTGCCGGCGTTTCTGCCTGGAATGGGCAGCGTGAAGTCAATAGCTCATACAGTACGATCCCAAGGGCATAAATATCAGTGCGCTCATCTGCAACACCGTTCCATTGTTCAGGAGCCATGTAAGCTGGCGTGCCAATACCTAGTCCTGAACCGGTGAGCTGGGTTTGATCTCCGGCATCCAGCATCTTGGCAATGCCAAAATCCGAGAGGATGGGTTCGCCGGATTCGCCAAAAAGGATATTGGCTGGTTTGATGTCGCGGTGGATAATATTCCGTTTATGGGCGTAACTTAAGGCTTCTGCAACCGGGAGAACCATGCCAATGGCACGGTCATATGGCAGACGTTCAGTAGTGTATTGTTTGAGTGTGCCGTGACCCACAAAGGGCATCACCAGGTAGGGGATGCCATCCTGCTCGCCATAATCTAGTACTTTGAGAATATAAGGGTGGTCGAGTTTTGCCAGTGCCCTGGCTTCGCGTTGGAACCTGCCCAGGAAGAGTGGATCAGAAAGGCTGGCTGCCCGGATAATCTTTATTGCGACATATCGCTCAAGGGCTGCGTCGTAGGCTTTGTAAACGGTCGCCATGCCGCCTTCGCCCAATTGTTCGACGATTTGATATTTGCCCAAGCTCTTGCCAATCATAGCGTCCATAATTGCTCCCTCTTGAAAATACCAATAATGATTAATTATAACGAGTTATGCCTGCATTTTACAATGGAGGTGGAAATTAAGAAGACGAAAAGGATATTTTTTGATTAAAGAATTTTAAAGTTGTTCTTCATTTTCATCATTTACCAAAAAAACAGATTGGGGAGTTAGAATTGATTCAGTTTATAAATATTGAGGAGAGGTTTTGTGATCTTTGTAGGTGGCGAACTCTATTTCGATGAGCACTGGCAAATTGACAAGGTTTACCCCTTCCCCCAAACCAGGGAGTTCAACTACTTTCTCAATGGCGGTCAGGCTTGCCTGAGGGTGATCGGGGATTACCTTGTTGCTCATAATATTGACAAGATCTTGCTCCCAGCCTATCTGTGTCCTACTATCTCCAGGACTTTTTCTGAATGCAGATTACGTTTGGATTATTACCGCATCAATGAAGATTTTTCAATTGATCTACACGACTTGGCCGCAAAAGCTGCTGTTCAAGCGCAGGCTATCTACTTTATTAATTATTTCGGATTTACCCACGCAAAGCATGAACAAGATTATCTGCAGGATTTACAAAAGCAGGGAAGAATCGTGGTGGAAGACAATGCCCAGGCTGGATTTAGCGAAATCCCCATTGGTGATTTTGTATTTAATAGCATGCGGAAATTCGTCCCGTATGATGGCGCTTATCTGAATGCTTTTTGTTCGATGTACCGCTATATCAATGCTTATCGCGGACGGCTAAACCACCGTTTACCACTCATCCGACAGTACCGGTCTGGATTATCCCGCTATCTGTTCCAGGATGAGGGTGATCGTGAGGAACTGGTAGCTCTGTTTGAGCAAGCGGAAACATTTTACGAAAAAGATCAGGTCGTCCTGGGTGACATTCAAGAGAAGGCTTGTATTGAACACTTGGATTGGCAAGGGATTCGCCAGGTCAGGTATGAGAATTATGCTTACCTTCTCAAGCAACTGAATGGAATTCCAGGGGTCTTGCCTATTTTTCCAACATTACAGGAAAACAATATGCCGATGGGGCTACCCATTTTTATTAATAGAATTTCGCGCGATATGGTGAACGCTTTCCTGGGTGACCACCAGATCGGGTTGACGATTCACTGGGAACACATGCATGAAAATCCAATGACCTCCGTCCAAAAGTTGGCGATGGAAATGGCTGACCGCATCCTGACGCTGAGCATTGATCAGAATACCCATCGCACCCAACTTGATTACCTTTTGGAACAATTGAAAATAGCATTAAATTAATGAATTTGGAGCGAAAGTAAAGAGCAGGAGTGTAATTCCTTTCCAAGGTCAAAATCATTATTGTGAACGGTATAATCAAAATATGAAAAAAATTGCGTTGCAACTTCTGATCGTATTAATCCTTATTGTTGCAATATGGATTGGAATATCCACCTTAAATAGAAATTTCTCCGAAATGTTCAATCCGCTAGCTGAATCCAGCCATGCCATGAGCACCCAGATTTCGGATTTACTTCATCCAACGCCAACTATTCTCCCGGATCCTGTGACGATCATCCACGAAGTCCGGTCACTCGCCCGGCTGGAAACCATTCAATATACTGTCGAAAAGGTTATCACCGCCGAATTAGGAAATAAGGAATTTGCCTTTCTTTTTGAAGACCGGCTACTGCTGGTTGCGCATGGCTTTGTGATAGCTGGCGTTGACCTTGGCAAATTGGAACCCGGAGATATGTGGTTGGAGAACGGTGTGCTAAAAGTCCGCTTGCCAGAAACAGAAGTATTTGTTGCCACCCTGGATAATGAGAAGACTTATGTCTATGATCGTGACACTGGTATTTTACGTAGCCCGATCCAGAACCTTGAGACACTCGCACGCCAATCAGCAGAAGTGGAAATCCGCAAGGCAGCGATCGAAGATGGCATTTTAAATATTGCACAGCAAAATGCGGAATCTTTTTTGTCCCGGTTTTTCCTTTCACTGGGTTACGCGGATGTAATCTTTGTGAAATGAACATATCAAGGGACTGTCGAGGCTATTTAAACTTGCCAGCATTGCCATCGATGCACCATCAAAGTAAAATACAACCTATTGTTTTTACCGTAAATTCAAGATATTGGATCATTTATGGAATTTGCAAAAGTAGTTTTATCATTATCTAATTTGAGTGAGGAATTATGGACATCCAGAGTGAAATTAAAGCCAGAGTAGCACAGAAAAAAAATGAGATCACCCAATTCATGCGGGATATTTGCGCAATTCCTTCCATGGATTCGTTAATTGGTCCCGTCGGAGATCGCATCCAGGCGGAGATGCGCAAGCTCCATTATGATGAAGTGCGTTTTGACAAGATGGGCAATACCCTGGGACGTATCGGCAATGGTCCCAAGGTGCTTGTTTACGATTCTCATATCGATACCGTTGGAGTGGGCGACAGGGATGATTGGGAGTGGGACCCCTTTGTTGGAAAGATCGAAGATGGCAAGCTCTATTCCCGCGGTGCTTGCGATGAAAAGGGGAGTACGCCAGGCATGGTATATGGGCTGGCAATCGCCCGCGATTTAGGGTTACTCGATGGGTACACCGTTTATTACTTTGGCAACATGGAAGAGTGGTGTGATGGGATTGGACCAAACGCATTTGTTGAGGCTGACCCCAAGGTAAAGCCAGATTTTGTTGTTATCGGTGAGCCCACTATGATGAATGTCTACCGTGGGCATAAAGGCCGCATTGAAATGAAGATCACTGCCTCCGGACGGTCTGCTCATGCAGCAGTCCACTATTTGGGTGACAATGCCGTCTATAAAATGAATTCGATCATCAACCTGATCCGCGAGTTGGATCGCCGTATGCGTTTTGGCATGGGTGCCCATCCGATTCTTGGACATCCATCAATTGCCATCACAGATGTTTCAGCCAGAACGAATTCTTTAAATGCCGTGCCAAATCAATTTACCATTTATATTGATCGCCGCATTACCATTAATGAACCTCATGATTATGTAATTGACTTGATAAAAGGTCTAATTCCTGATTACTTGCAGGAGGAGATCATCGTCGAGGAACTGTATTACGATACTCCTTCTTACACGGGCTTCAAATTTCCGCTTGCCAAATATTTCCCCTCATGGCTGCAGGAAGAAACCCATCCTCTCGTGCAGGCCGGGCAGAAAACGATCCAGGACCTGTGGGGTGAAGAACGCCCGTTGGGATGCTGGGATTTTTCCACCAACGGTACTTATTGGGCTGGTAAGGCAGGCATCCCTTCGATCGGGTTTGGCCCGGGAGATGAAAAGACCGCGCACACCTATATCGAAAATGTTATGTTAGAGGATATGGTCAACGCGACCGAGTTCTATGCCTATCTGCCTAAAAAATTGAGGGAGATATTGTAGAGAACACAGTCCGTTTATATCCAGCTTTATTCCGAGTCTATTGATAATGGGCTCGGAATTATTTTAAAGTTTATGATTAATGGATATCACTATGCAATAAACCATAAGATACAATAGCGGTAAAGCATTTTGAACGTAGATTGCTTTAGAGGAGGAAGAAATGAGAGTCCTGTTTATCGGCGGTACCGGTTTGATCAGTTCGGCGTGCAGCGACCTGGCGGTGCAGCACGGCATGGAGCTGTCGATCCTCACCCGCGGGAAGTCAGAAAACTTAGACATCCCGGCAGCGGCTCACATTCTGCAGGCGGATATTCATGGAGAACCTCAGAAACTGGCGGATGTTTTGAATGATTCTTTTTTCGATGTAGTTGTCGACTGGATTGCTTATACCCCGGAGGATATTGAACGCGATATCTCCCTTTTCAATGGAAAGGCCAGGCAATTCGTATTTATCAGCTCAGCCAGCGCCTATCAAAAACCACCCATGCATTACCTGATCACTGAGCAAACGCCGCTTGAAAACCCTTACTGGCAATACTCCCGCGACAAAATTGCCTGTGAAAATCGGCTAATGCAGGCCTACGCTGAATTGGGCTTTCCGGTCACCATAATCCGTCCATCTTTAACTTATGGGTTGTCGCAATTGCCGCTGGCAGTCAATAGCTGGAAACACCCCTATACAATTATTAACCGCATCCGACAAGGCAAACCGGTAATCGTCCCGGGGGACGGAACTTCTTTGTGGGTGTGCACCTGGAACGCTGATTTTGCCGTTGGTCTGGTTGGCCTTTTTGGCAAAGCTGATGCAATTGGAGAAGCTTTTCACATTACATCTGACGAAGTTCTCACCTGGAATCAAATTTACACACAGGTTTTCGCTGCATTGGGCATCAAACCAAATATCATCCATATTCCATCTGACCTTCTGGCTGCTTGGGATGATCATTTTTCGGATTCGTTGATCGGCGACAAAATAAACAGCGTGGTATTTGATAATTCAAAGATCAAACACTTTGTACCCGAATTCGATTGTAAAGTCACCTGGGCTGAGGGGATCAAGTGCACCATTGCCTGGTTTGACGCCGATCCGCGAAGACAGGTGATTGACGGTGATGCTGATCAAAAATGGGATAAGATCATTGAGAGATTTAAACGCGCCTATCCTCCTGCCTTACAAATAAAAAGAATATGGAAATCATGACCATTAAGAAGAAAAAGAATTTCTTGAGATATTTAATATTCCCATTTATCGTGGTTTGTGCATTGCTACTTTTATTGCGTCCAATTGGGGATACGTTGATTGTTAATGATCCGCTGCAAAAGTCAGATTTGATTACTGCCATAAGCGGCCCGGAATACCGGATTATTTATGCCGCTGAATTATATAAAAAAGGGCTGGGAGCAACCCTCTTTTTTACTGGTGGATTCAGCCAGGAAAACCAACGCTCAGAAGCAACCTGGAGCAAGTATGTTGCCACCATTACCGGGGTTCCTGAAGAAGCCATCGCCATTGATGACACGACGGTGATCTCTACCTACGATGAAGCCGTACTTTTAAAGAAATACATGGATGCGCATCTTGGAACCATTCAATCCATCATAGTTGTGACGGATGCTTACCATACGCGAAGAGCCAGGTGGATCTACCAAAAAGTGTTAGGTGAGGAAATCACCATCTTAATGGCGCCAGTGCCGTTTGACAGAACCAGTCTTTCAAAATCCTGGTGGTCAAATGCGGAAAGCCGGAAATTTGTGTTCAATGAACATCTCAAGTTCATTTATTATCTACTTCGATATCAAATGACCAGCGGACGTCTTCAGGATTGGCTATCCCAATTTGATAAGTTTTAGGTTTTGAGTCCTTCAGCCAGCCCCAGGAAAACCCCCGTAAAATCTTATTTCACCACTGATTCAATACGCGCCCGTAACGTTGCCAAGTGATGTTGCATATCATTCAATGTAGTCTCAGACTTTTGAATCCGTTCCACCTCGGCATGGACGAAGCGGGTATAAGGCGCGATATTGTCCTTAAGGCGGGATACGGCATTAACGGATTCGGTATTAAATGTCGTGGTCAGCACCCCGAAAAGTTTGGTGCGCATGGCGAGTATCTTTTCTCTAAAATTATCCTTGGCCTGTTTTCGTTTGTAGGGGATTACGAATAGCCCTAACACTGCCAGGGTGCCAGCCGCGATGATTCCGGTTACATCAAGGGCTGAAGAAAGCAGGGCAGTTGAGACGAGAACCCCAAGACCTACTGCTCCTGCTTCAAACATTGCAGTCTGGGCAACTGCTGATTCCACATTTTTAGCCAGTTGGCTGGCTTCGCGGGCTTTATCATAGCTTTCAGTTATTTTCTTGACACTCTGCCCAACCTTGTCGATCAACTCCCGGCGACGGTTCACCTGCGGCGTGATGCCGTTATCAACGATTTGGTCAGCATTCAGCGCCTGGCGTTTCTGCAGATAGACCATCACCTGCTGCCACTCGCGCAAATCCTTTTCCACCAGCCAATCGATCACCCGCTGAACCTGGTCTTCAATATCCTTTGATAGATCAAAGGTCACTTCTTTTTCAAATTCCGCCCGCACTTTTTCACCCCGAATCAAGTGATGGATGTTGGTTAATCGCAGCGTTCGATCAAAAAAGTCCAGACCGCGCAATTCTATCTTTTGCAATAGATTCTCAACCTCAGCCAGGCGCGGTGCCAGTTCCATTTGTAGTTCTTTCTCATAACCGGCAATAGTAGTTTCCAGGGACGTGACTGTCAGCTGGTCTTCCGCCAGATCATCGGCTTGCACCCGGGTGATGCTTTTTGCCTGTGCTACCAGGTTATCAGCAACTCCCAAAGGATTTTGAAACTTGAGTTGTACCCTGGAAGAATCATCCAGTGTGGCATCGATATAGCTCTCCAATTCACCCACGCGGCTGGCAGCCTTCAAGCGTTGACGTTCGGATTCATCGGATTCAACCTGCGACCGCTGTGCCAATTTTGCTGAAACCGGGAAGAACTCGGGTGTTTTTCCAAGGATAGTGGTGGCATTCGTGAGGATATAACTGCGGACTTCTTCAAGTGCTGCCTCATCCTCAAAGATATCCGTCTTATTCAAGATAAATACAATTTTCTTGCCCCAGGCAAGGATACGTTCCAGGAATTGGCGTTCACTTTCGGTCATCGGCCGGTCTGCAGAAGTGGTGAAAAGCACCAGATCACTACGGGGAACAAACTCGTCGGTTAATCGTTCATGCTTCCTGATGAGAGCATTTGACCCGGGAGAATCAACAATGCTCACTTGTTTGAGTAATGGCAAAGGGTAGGTAACAATAGCAAATCCATCGTCCACGATTTGCTCGGTCATTGTTTCTCCCCATTTCAATAACGTAACCCGGGATGTTGTAGGCGTTACACCTTCCTGCAGTACTTTTTCACCCAGAATGGCATTAATAAGGGCACTCTTCCCTGCATTGAACTCCCCCACAAACACGAGCAGGAAGAGTTCATCTAATTGAAGGATGGCTTGCTGCAAAGCGTTGAGGGATTCTTTTGGCGTGCCTATTTCAGCCAATCGCAGCAGGATATTGGTCAGGGTTTCCTTTTCCTCGTGCAGGAACCTGGTTTGTTCATCTGTCAGCATAGATTGGCGCATGAGAACTCCCTAGTCTATCCATTAAATAGTTCGGTTACCCATTAAAGGATGATTTAAAAATTATACCCCGACATGTTTTTGGATTTACCGGAAATATTTTCCTGAAGATTTGATAGGAGGATTTGGTTATACAATTGAATTGTATGACTCCCATTGCATTGGATGGAGGATACTTGTATGACTACCCAAAGGAAATCCAATCGATCTAGCAGTGAAGAACTCTGCATCGAATGTGGTTTATGTTGCGATGGCCACCTGTTTACCTATGCCAGCCTTAAGGATGATGAAGTACCGGATGCTCTTGACCTTGGATTAACCGTTGACGCGCAGAATACTCCTGGTGAAAGGTACTTTGCACTGCCTTGCCCTCTCCATGATGGCAACTGTTCGATTTACAAGGATCCGAGAAAGCCGGAAAAATGCTCTTCCTACAAATGTCAACTGCTTAATGACCTTGAGGCAAACAAGATCGTGATTGAACAGGCATTGAAGGAAGTGCGACATACCAAAGCGATGATCGCTGAGTTTAAGCATTTTTTGCCCGAAGACGCCAATAAGAGTTTTTGCATCGAATTGCTACCATACCTGGATACCCTGGAAAGAGCCGGGATCAAGTGCGATGCTGAAGAAGATCAAAACCTTCTCAAAGCTGGCATTTTGCTGGCTCACTACAATCAACAATTCGGTGTGACGCAACTATTTACCAATCGGCGTAAGTGGCTCTCACAGCATTAAGGCTGATTATTTCACCTCGCTTTTGGTAACCCTTATCTCGGCGATTTCCTAACTTGAAGTCGCTGATTTATTTAACAACCACCCAATCGCTGCTGCTGCGCCCAAAGACTTCGGGAGAGTACATCTCCTCTGCTTTCGTGGGAGGTACGATGAATGTTCCGGGTGTGGTGGCGCGGGCGAAATAAGTATATTCATATACGCCGTCCCACAGCAGCGAAGTGAAAGCCTCAGCCCGGTCATCCCGCAAATTCTGATGTTCATACCAGGTGCCCCACCACCACCAGCCATAGCTGCGGGTAGAAGGGTCGTCCTGCGGTAGACTTTGAGAGACGGTCAAAGCCGGATTGATGATCTCAAGCCCGGCAGGCAGCGGGTCGACCAGGGCAACATGGTAGCGGCGGTTATCTGCCACCATGGTGATTTGAACCTTCACCCGAGCTCCGGCTTTGATGTGCCATACACCCTCATTGTCCAGTGTTACATCTTCAGGGTCGTCCACCGCTTCGTAGCGGCGCTGGATGACAAAGCCCATATCGAGCGCTTTCAAGTTGAGGTTGGTTGGTGCATAGCTCAATCCGAGGCGGTAGTACAGTCGTCCGGGGCCTTCCTTGCTGATGATGAGATTCTCGGTGCCGCCCGCGGATGCCGTTTCAGATAACACGTAGGTCATCGGGATAAGCAATTCGTGTTGCTCGGTGGTGTATCCGGTGAACTTACTGCTGCCGGCATAGGTATCTCCAAGCCACATGCGCGCCACAAAATCCGGGGTTTCTGTCTCATAAGTATTGAAGTAGCGGTCCAATGCCAGCAGAACGAAGACATTCTCCTGGGTATTGCCCCAGCGCCCCTTGGTCCGATGCGCCAGCAGCCCATTGACTACTTTTGGGATTAGATCGCTCTGCGGGTTGTCCTCGATCAAGGCATCCAGCAGGATGGCGTCAGTGCGGCGGTCAGAGCTGAGGAGCAGGTAGGTCTGATCATCGTCTGCAGTGGTGAAGTTTGCCGCACCAGCAGTTTCAACCACGTGGTTGTTCACGAAACGGCGGATTTCAACCAGTGTTGTGTCGTTGTCGATCACCGGCCACAGCCAGCCAATGGCTTCGATGGATAGATTTTCGAGCCCGGCTTCATTGATAAGGTTTTGCGCTTTCTGCGAATCACGGTCGCCGTAGAGATCCCGTACATACAACGCGTACGCACTCAACGTCCAGCGGGTCTCTTTGCTATACCAATAGGGATAATGGGTTTCGATAGTACTCAAGTAATTAAGCGTCCCTTGCTGCATTTCTTTTGAGACTTCAAAACCTTTTTGTTCCGCGCGGTAAAGCGCATGGGCAACATGGATG
>Ga0209450_10001009_pt1 | contig 14216 bp, 9 predicted proteins | sample FrelakmetLWP11LW_FD_187149 | JGI IMG/M metagenome (GOLD analysis project Ga0209450, IMG submission 187149) | Freshwater lake sediment microbial communities from the University of Notre Dame, USA, for methane emissions studies - LWP11 LW (SPAdes)... | ecosystem: Environmental > Aquatic >...
CTTGGCCGTAAACCGCTTCGACCTCAGCCAGGTTTTCATGAAGCCGGGCCTGCGGGACTTCCTGGCCAGGATTCCCAAAGAGGAAGCCACCCCTCTGGATCCTATCCGGCAACCTCTCCCTCAACCACCAGTGGACTGATCCCACTCGTTTCCTCAATGGCTGGAGTGTTGGCTGGACGGCAGTTCTCCACTCTCAATCTCGGGCAGCTTCCTTAACCCGCTCGAGACGTCCTCAAAAAGCTTGACGGGTGAAAGAAACAGTCTTTTCAGAATGCCGGCAACTCCCTCTCCCAGGGTTTTGAAGGGGACATGCTCGACTTGCGGATCGAGAATGGGTCCCTTGACTTCGAAGTAGTAGGTGATCAGGGACCTGTTGTTCCCTGTGAGGATGTGACCCAGGATAGGGATGTTGCTCACCACGGTATCGATGGTCCCAAGCGGCTGAACCCCGAGATCCAAAAGGGCCAGGCCTTGTCCCAGGTCCGCACTTCCGGTGGCAACCGCATTGAAAACAGGGCTTTTCATTTGGAGGTTTTCGGTGTGCACCACTCCTTTTTCTATATGTCCGTGCCCTCCCAGGCTTTCGAAGTAAAGCCCCTCTTTGGAGATGTCAGGCGGCCTCTTCGTGAATATGTTCTGAAGGCTCAGGAATTCAAGAATCTTCAGGAAAACATTGGACTTCCTTATGACTCCCTTTTCGATAAGGACATTGGTGCCTCCCTCGAGGTGGGAAATCAGATCCCTCAACTCCTTTCCCTCGCTGTAGAGTTGTGCTTCCATGGTCAAACTCCCCTCATAGAAGGGTTCAATCCCGAGGCGTTTGAGCAAAGCGTCCATGGGTTGATCTTTGAACTCCATGTGGCCGGAGAAAGCCATTGCGTCTTCTTTCACATAGCCCGTGGCTTCAAGGGAACCCCGGTCCATTTGGATTTGGGATCGAAGGATGTGGAAGTCTCCTCTCCTGAACAGGAGTTCCGCCTTCAGCCTTTCAGAAACTATTTTTTTCCATTGTGCCGGCTGGGCATCCATGCTCACCCGGATGTTTGTATTTTCGGCAAAAGAAGAAGGCTTTTTCTTTTGCGGACCCTCTTTACCCGGAGGAACGAAATCCGAGAGATGGAGAGGGCTCGAAGTCACCATCACAGCTCCCTTGAGTCCCTTCCACCCCCTGAGTTCCCCCTTGCCCTTGAGAGAGCTTTCTCCCGTTAGCAGGGTGAAGGAAGGGATCACGATCTTATCGCCCGAAAGCAAGGCGCTGAAATCGCACTCGCGGACCGGAGAGGGAAGAGAGGGCAAAGGGAAGGATAGGTGCTCGCCTTTCATCTCTCCGGACACCTCAACAGCGGAAAGATCCTTACTGGGGATTTTAGCCTGAAGCTTGCCCTTTAAAGATCCACGAGCGACAAAACCTCCCGGCTTTAACTGGAGTCCGAGATCGTCCAGGGACAATGTCGGAGCCGAACACTGGAGCGTGATGTCGCCCTGCGGGGACAGAGGATAGTCTCCAGAGAGATCCACGCGGGATTTTCCGGGTTCCCACAGGAGCTGCTTAATGCGAATCTCTTTATCCGGGATGAGGTCAAACTCAAAAGTCGCCCGGTCGGCTTCGCCTGGGGGGTCTATAAGAAAGAGCTCATGATCAACAGACAGATCACCGATATCGGCCGTCCCCTTGACGGACCACAGATCCGCATTTCTTGTTATTGAACTCCGGCAAAGAGCTGAGCCTTTGAACAGCGCAGGGCGCTGGTCTGGAGACGTCAAAGACCAAAGCTGGCCTAAATCGAGACGGGCAACAACCTCCATCCATTGAGGATCAATGCTCAGCCCTTTCACGAAGAAGGCCCCTTCACCCTCGAAAGAAGATGCGCCCCATGATCCGGACCCTTGGAAACGACCCTCCTCTCCGATCTTGAGGCGACCTTCCTTGAGAACCAATGAGAAAGGCCATTGCTTTTGTTTGAAGGTCCCATCCCTGACGAGGAGGTCCGCTTCCGTTATCTCCGGGGTCTCCATGGAGGCTTCGTACTTGAAGGCGGCCTGTCCCTCCACGGTGCCTGATGCAGACTCCAGGTTGTCAACCGTCTCTTTCAATCGGGCAGGGAGGAAATCGGCCCTCAACGGATGCAGCACATCCTCCAAATCAAAAAAGCCTCGCACCCTCGGTTCAAAAACAGGGGACGGACGGAAGATATCCCGAACCTTAAGAAGGCCTTCCTGGATCTCTGATTTGCCTGAAGCTCCTTTTAACGCGGATACGAGGAACACTCCGTCCTTCAAGGTGACCTTGGCGGACACATCCCTTAAAGGTTCCCTGAGTCGATCCCCATGAACCGTGAAGTTCTTGCAGTCAAAGCCCATGGAAAGGGCTGCTTGGTTTTCCGGCAGTTCCAGTTTCTTGAGCTGCAGGATCTTCCCGTCGATCAGGAAAGACTCCAGAAGAACATCTCCCGAGCGCAGGAGAGGGAAAAGATCTTTTTCCACCCAGGAAGCGACGAGCGGGGCAGGAAACAAGGTCTCTACGGTGGAATAGGTCATAAGGAGGCTTTGTGCTTCCAGGCGAAGATAGGGGGTTTCCTTTTCCCGGAGGTCAAGTCTCAGGTTCATGGAAAAGCTGGCATCCGGCGTCTTGAAATTCAGATAAGGGACATGGAGTTTTCCCCTCTCCAAAAAGGAACGAAAATCGAAGGACATGGATTTGATGGAATAGTCCTTTGTTCGCCCTTTTTCTCTGACTGAAAACCGGGCAGAATCGACAAGGATCTTGCCGCTGACTTTCGCAGCCTCATGGCCCATTGACTCTATCCTCAGCTGAGCCTCGCAGACTCCGCTTCTTACAGGAACCTCCTCTGGAAAAGGGATCCACCGAAGAGGCATTTTTCGTGTCTCAAGGAATAAATCCACAGAAGGTCTCTTGTCTTGTTTTTGACCCTGAGTGATCGCTCCTTGGAGGCGGAAGGAGGTGCTCTCCCTTCTGAGCCTGGCCTCACCCTGGCTCTTTACGCTTAGGGTCCCCGGCTCAGCGTTTTTCACTTCAAGGCTCAGGTTCACAAATCGAATGGGAAAATGCTTGATGAACAAGGAGCCGTTTTCCATGGTCAGGGAGTCAAGCCCGGGCAGGATAAGGAAAGACAAAAACTTCTCTTCAAACTTGCCTTCTTGGCGCTCCGAGTCCTCCGGGGGAGCGAGATCGATGATCGGTCTTTCCACGTGGAGCCTCTTCGGGACCACACGACCTCTCAGGAGCTGCAGAGCATCTACGAAAACGATGGCCTCCGACGCACGGATTCTTCCGAAGCCGTCCTTTTGGCGCGCTTCGAAACTGTAAACTTTTGTCCCGAGGCCTTTCCACAAATAGAGTTCAATCTCCTCAAGGCTTATTTCATACCCTGTCCCTACGGAGAGGCGGTCCAGAAAAGCCTTCTGCACAGAGGGGTTTTGGATGAGAGAATTGGCGAAAAGGACGAGGGAAACAAAAAGAAGGAAAAGCAGGGTGGGCAGAACAACAAAGGGCCTCAGTTTCTTGAAGTCCATCGCTTGAAATAGTCCCCGAGAATCTTTCGAAGCGGGCAACCGAGTTGAGTCTTCACTTGGCCTGATCATCACGGACCATGCGGTTCTTTACAAACATGATCCTGTAGGCAGCCGTGAGGTTGGTGGATAGGGCAAGGGCCAGAAGGACCAATTTGAGGAGGAGGATACCGATCACAGGAACGGCGCCCAGCAGGGATCCAATCACCAAAAGGGTTATTCGTTCAGGCCGCTGCATCATGCCTGCTTTGCATTCCATCCCCAACCCCTCTGCCCGGGCCCTTGTGTAACTCACCATGAAGGACCCTGAGATGGCAAAGATGATCGCGGCCACGGTCCACGGACTGACCTCCGGGGCCCCTCCCGTCTGAAGAAACATCAAAAAGGGGCGGCCGCCCGCAAAGTAGTAGGCCAGCCCGATGAAAAGGAACATATCGCTGTAGCGATCCAGGGTGCTGTCGAAAAAGGCTCCGAAATCACTCTTCTTGTTTGTCTGTCGAGCAATGCTTCCATCCAGAGTATCGCAGACCCCAGCCAGAACGACCACCCATGCGGCCCAGAAAAAACTCCCGTGGCAGTAGATCAGCCCTGCCACAATGCTCAGGAGAAGCCCGGCAATGGACAGAACATTGGGGTGGATTCCCGCGCGAGCAAACAAATCGGCGACAGGCCCCACAATCTTGAAGTATCTCTCGCGGTTTCTTTGGCTGATGAACACGAATTGAGCCATTGGGCAATTCTCTCGACCAGGTAGCGTTGTTGGAGCATGTAAGTGCAGCCAACTTAGCAAAGGCACGGGGTTTTGTCAAAAGTCTCTTTTAGGCAGGATTGGTGATGAATTTGGTGGCCCGTATGGCTTCACCCACTTCGCCTGTGAAGAGTTCGAAAAGGGGCAGATCCAATCCAGGATGATCGTGCGGTTTGTCCTCGTCTCTTCGACGTTTCTCTCTTTTGGCAAGAACCTTCAGAAGCAGAAGGTCGTTGGAACCGTAACGCGGCTCCTGACGTTTTCCTCCAAGCTGGTAAGCAAAGGTGATCAGAGCGATGGCGGTGACGGCGTTCCGGTCGCGGCTGTAGTCACGGAGCGTGATATCCACGGAGCTTGCCCGATCAAGGATTTCTTCAGGGAGGTCCCCGAGTTTTGTTTCGCGGCAAAACTCTGTGGCGAGCCACTGGAGGTTTTCCTTGCCGATCATCGCGATGACGTCTAGGGTATCTCCTGAGTCATTCATCCCTTCACGATAATCGACGGGCCGACGGAAATCAACCTTGTAGCTTTCTCCTCAGGGGTTTTTCCGTTGACTTAATTCGTCTTTTATTCTATGATTTTCTTGAAATTATAAGGGCCTATCTTAGGAGGGTCCTTTTTTTATTCTCAAGCTTCGGCTCAAAAAGCGAGCCATAATCCAAAGGGGGAACCAAGGATGGGCAAGGACAACGTGATCTTTCTTGAGGTTATCGAGTGGTTTGACGAGACAGGCAAAGAACTCGTTCACCGGATACCGGAGAAAGGGTCAGGGGAGATCAAATACGGCGCGCAGCTCACGGTCAGAGAAAGCCAGGCCGGGGTGTTTTTCTACAAAGGCAAAGCCATTGAGGCCTTTGGACCCGGCCGGCACACATTGAAGACCGCCAACATCCCCGTGCTGACCAAGATTGTCAGCATCCCCTGGGGCATGACGAGTCCGCTCAGGGCTGAAGTCTACCTGGTCAACATGAAGGTGTTCCCCAATCTCAAATGGGGAACCAGGGACCCTGTCGCCTTCAAGGACGCGGAACTGGGCCTGATCCGGCTTCGCGCCTTCGGGGTTTTTAACCTTCAGGTCCTGCAGCCTGTGCTCTTCATCAACCGTCTTGTTGGCACTCAGGGCGTTTACACCACCGAGGAGATCGAGGAGTATCTCAACCGGGTCATCGTCTCCAGATTCAATGACCTCATGGGCGAAACCATCGACACGATCCTGAACCTTCCCTCCAAGTACGATCAGCTCTCTCAGGCGCTGGTGCAAAGGCTCAAGGAGGACTTCAGTCATTTCGGGCTGGGCCTGACCCACCTCTACACCAATGCCATTACGCCTCCGCCCGAGGTGCAGCAGGCCATTGATGATCGCTCGCGCATGGGTGTATTCAAAGACATGAACAAGCTCCTGCAGATGAAGGCGGCCATGGCCATGGAAAAGGCTTCGGAGGCTGAGGGAGCGGGTTCGGGCATGGGGATGGGCATGGGCGTGATGATGCCTGCCATGTTTGCCCAGTATTTCGGCGGGTCCGGAGCCCAGCAGGGTCAGGCAGCCCAAACCGCCGTGTGCGCGGAGTGTCAGAATTCGATTCCGGTGGACTCGAAGTTCTGTCCGCGGTGCGGGCACCAGCAGCTCATTTTCGAGCAGTGCCAGAAGTGCGGCAAGAACTTGCCCCCCACAGCCAAGTTCTGTCCCCGCTGCGGGCATGCGGTGGAAGAGAAGGTGGGACCTAGGGTCTGCTCCAAGTGCAAGTACCAGAATCTGGCGGAATCCATCTTCTGCAACCAGTGCGGAGAGAAGCTGTAGTGCAGACTTCCAGGGTCCTCATTGAACACCAATGTCCGCAGTGCGGCGCTCCGGCCACCCTGGAGGAGACGGAGCGCCTCTTCACCTGTCCCTTTTGCAGGGTGAAGTCCTACCTGGTGACGAGAGACTATTTTCGATACATGCTCCCCCATGCCGCTCCCGCCGGCAAATCTTTGGTCTTTCTCCCTTACTGGCGTTTCAAGGGAAGCTTTTTCGCGTCCTTTCCGGGAGGCATAAAGCCCAGAATTGTGGACGTGAGCCAGCAAGCCGTGTCATCCCCTCTTTTCCCTGTTTCCCTGGGCCTTCGGAGCCAGACCTTGAAGCTTCGCTTTGTCTCGCCTGAAAATGAAGGAGTTTTTCTGAAGCCAAAGGTGTCGTCCAAAGATCTCTTGCGGCTTGCAGAAGAGACGCTCACTTCCTCTACACAGGAGCCCATGTTCGCCAAAGCCTTTATCGGCGACACCCTGAGTCAGATTTATTCTCCCTTTTACGTAACCGACAAAGTATTCGATGCGGTCCTCAACCGTCCGGTTTCCTCCGCTCTGCCCGAAGGCTTTGACATTTTAGCGATGGAGGGAGGCAAACCGGACTGGCGGATCGAATTTATTCCCTCCCTTTGCCCCAACTGCGGATGGGACCTGGAGGGAGAAAGAAACGCCCTGGCCCTTTCGTGCAAGAACTGTAATTCTTTCTGGATGGCCAAAGGAAAAGGTTTTGTCAAGCTGGAGTTCGGCGTGTTTCCTTCGGAGACACAAGATTCCATTTACTTCCCTTTCTACCGCATCCGGGCGGATGTTTCGGGGATCAAGCTCAGCTCCTACGCCGATCTCGTGAAAACAGCCAATATGGCCAAAGTCGTTCAGGAGGGCTGGGAGGAGAAGCCCTTCCGCTTCTGGACCCCTGCCTTCAAAATCAGACCTCAGGATTTCCTTTTCTTTTCCCGCAACCTGACCCTCTCTCAACCCCCCAAGGAGTATGTGACTCAACTTCCCCAGGGAGAGGTCCTTCCGGTGACCATGCCTTTTCAGGATGCCGTGGAAAGCCTGAAAATCAACCTGGCCAGCTTTATCAAGCCGCCCAGGATGCTGCAGGTCCTTGATGCGGTCGAGATCAAGGCGAAAAGCCTTGTCCTCGTCTACATCCCCTTCCAGAGATCAGGCAACGAGCTCTTTCAACCCGCCTTTAATCTGAGAACGAACAAGACGCTACTGCAACACGCCAAGCATTTATAGATTGAGGGATTCTGGAATTCACAATTTCTCAATTGGTCTTGCAAATCCTGACGAGAGATGTCACTATTTCTTAAATCCACTCATCGCTTAGGCAAATAGAAAAATGACTCTCAGACTAGGCATTGACTTCGGCACGACGCGCACCGTGGTAGCCGCGCAGGAAGACGGCAATTACCCCGTGTGCACCTTCTCGTGGGAAGGAGAAATGAAAGAGTACATTCCCACGTTGGCAGCGGTCAAAGATGGAATCCTTCACTTTGGCTGGGATGCCGTGGATCGACTCAACCAGCCCGACACCCACATCCTTCGCTCCATGAAACGCCTGGCAGGACATCTCCGGCCTGAAGATCCCGTGGAACTTGGGCCTGATTTCTCCATCACCATGCTTGAATTGGTCACTCTTTTCCTGACTCATGTGCGGCAGATGATCCTCAAACATTGGAACATCCCTTTGAAAAAGAAGGAGGCCATTGAGGTGATGGTGGCCAGCCCGGCCAATGCCAACAGCAATCAGCGCTACATTACACTGGAAGCTTTCAGGAGAGCCGGCTTCACCGTGCTGGGGGCGATGAACGAACCTTCGGCTGCCGCTGTGGAGTTCCTTCATCGATATTTGCGCAACTTGGGCCCCAGGAGCCCCAAGCGATATGTTGCCGTGTACGATCTCGGAGGAGGCACGTTTGACACCTCTGTGGTGGGGATTGCGGAGCAGAACCATGATGTCGTCGCCCATGAAGGCATCGGGAAACTGGGAGGAGATGACTTTGACGAGATCATCCTGAGCTTGGCGCTCGAGCAGATGGGCCTTGGGCCGGAGAGCCTCACCCCGAGCAACGCCGCGCGGCTCCTGGAAGAATGCAGGGAACGAAAGGAAGGCTTGAAATCGAACACGAAGAAGATGGTCGTGGACCCCGGCCCGGTTCTTCAAGATCAGAAACCGGTAGTCCTTGACACGGGGCTGGTCTATGAACGATGCGGACCGCTCATCGAGCGGAGCCTGAGCACCCTCCGAAATCTCCTCCAAAACATCGATGAGAGCCCGGAAAACGGCCGGAGCCTCGCCGCGGTGTATCTCGTGGGAGGATCGGTTTCTTTCCCTCCTGTGTCGCGCAAACTCCGTGAGGCTTATCCGAGCAAGGTGAGGATTTCTCCACTTCCCCATGCCTCCACCGCCATAGGTCTGAGCATCGCAGGCGATCCCAGAGCCAAAATCAGCGTGCGGGAATCTGTTTCGCGCCATTTTGGCATCTGGCGGGAAAGGGGCAAAGACAAAATCTTCGATCCCATCTTCCTCAAAGACCGGCAAGTCGATGCGGGCAACGGCCGGCTCAGGGTCACGCGAACCTACAATCCTGTGCACAACATCGGTCTTCTGCGCTACCTGGAATGCAGTTCCCTCGGAAAGGCTGAAGAACCGGAGGGGGATATTGCGCTGTGGCAGGATGTCTATTTTCCTTATGACCCGAAGCTTCGGGACAGGAAGGATCTCCCCAAGATCTCGATAGAGAAATCACCCGGTGCTTCTTCACAGGAAGTCACAGAAGCATACGAGTACAACGAGGAAGGGATCATCCGGGTCGAGATTGAGAACAAAACCTCCGGCTACAAGAAACTCTTCACCCTCGGCCCCAAAGCCTCCACCTAGGCAGTGTCTCAGTGATGCCCTTGCAAGGCTGTCATTTCGAGCGAATGCGAGAAATCCAACGCGGAGCGTTGTCCCGAGCGTAGAGAGGGATCAGTCAAGATCCTTCGCTTTGCTCAGGATGACTCGCCGAGGCGAGTCAGATCTCTCCCGGAGTTTGCCCTGAGGCACTCGAAGGGATCGAGATGACAAGGAATGGTCGAGACACTACACTTGTTCCCTCCCGACACTTTGACAGGAAACCATTCAGTCTTATCTTAGTCTCAAAAGAGGGGCGAGGGATTCTATGGCCAAAACCATTCACTGCCATCCCAGCAAGGCGACGAACGAGTACCACATCTATACGGATCTGGACTTCTGGGATGCGCGTCTCATTTTAAAAGATCTGGCTACGGTGAAGAGAAACTTCGGCACCGATCCTCCGGGCAACGATTATCCCACGCAGGTCGTGGGCGATGACCTGAACCGCTCTGCAAAGGCCACGATCGAGAAGAGACTGAAGAAGGCGATTGTTTCCCCTCCACGCCACGTGCTGGTCGACGGCCTTCTCAAGGAGGGGTACTTCGAGTTCGATCCTCTGGATTATTACCCAAAGCGTTGGTCTCGGGAAAGAATGTTCAATTTCACCTACCGTCGCCTGCCCTTGGACAGCGCCATTCTCAACTCTCCCTACCGAACGGTTCGAATCTCCTGGAGGGATGAGAAAATCCGCATCGAGCGGATTACAAGAGAAAAGAAATACGATCCAGTCATTGAAACCAAGCAGCAATCCCTGCGCCGCCGCAATGTCCCCTCCTGTTTCTGAGCAGCATTTCTAGAAAATTATGCCTGCCGCGAAGTCCCCGAGCCTTCTTGCATTCCGGGAAGTTTGAGCCCGAGAAGTAGCGGAGAATAGGGATAGCTTTTGGTGAAATCGTTTTAGCCTCGCCACCTGCCTGCTCGGTAGACAACGTATCGTTAATCAGAAGTTGCCGGGCTGTGCGGTTAGTGCGCGATTAGTAAATGAAGATGTGTCGACTCCGCAGCCCTCACATCGTTTGATTTCAAAACCTCGCTCAAGGTCTTGACCGCCTCTTCCGGGGAAGCAGAGGTTCGCTGCTTCATCGTTGAGCCGCTGAACCGGCTGTCCTTTTCTCGGCAGGGATGGCCCTACTTCTCGCCCTTCAACCGTTTCGAGCCTTCAAGGAGCGGGTGCCACCCGTACACGAGCGAGACCATGAAACCGTCCATGCGAAGGTCCCCGGGAGCGTCGTCGTTAACAGTCGACTTGTAGCCGAAGGTGAGGTTCAGGTTATCGTTGATGGTGTACCCGAGCGTGAGGCCGACGCCCAGGTTGTTGAGCTTCTCCCCCGAGACGCCGTTGATGCTCGCTTGGCCGCCGTAGTACCAGGTGGCGTCGAGCGACCCCCAGAAGTGCTCGGTGAAGTCGCGCGTCAAGTGGGCGTCCACCTGGAACATCGGATCGGTCTTCAACGTCTGCCCGACATAGTTGTCGTTTTTTCCGAAAAACCACACGGCGGGCAGGAATTCCAAGGTCGTGCGCCGTCCCGGCACCCACGGGCCGAGCTGCCAGATGATGGGCAGTCCCAAGCGCCCATACCAGCGGTTCTGCCCGATATTCAGGGGCTGGTCGCTGTCGTACTCGCCGATCGGCACCGCCAGGTCCGCAATCAGGTCGACGGAGAACCCCGGCTCATAGCGCAGGGCGTCGGGGATGTTCTTCTGCGCCGGCGGGCCGAGGAGATTGATGTTGAACTCGATCATCGGGTCGCCGAACCCGCTGGCCGATTGGTTGAACGTCCTGCCGGCCACCGTGACGTCGCCCGAGATTCGCCCCATGGGCAGGAGGATAGCGGCCATGGCCGCTCGGTCGAGCAGAGAGAAGGTGCGCGCATAACCCGCCAGGGCCAATGTAGCGTCGAAGTCCGCTCCTGGCGTCACGGTATGAGCAGCGTCGAACGGGTTCGTGTTGCCGCTTATGGAGTTGACGATGAGCGGCACCGCATTCGCATCCGACAGGGTCTTCCAGTAGAAGCGTGCAGGGACCTGGGCCAGAGCCTGAGGCGGGCAGAACGCGCCCATGGCGAGCATCATAGCTGCAAACACCAACAACCAAGTAACCGGTTTCAATGGACCTTTGACATTTTTCATGGGATTTCCGTCCTCCTTGATTTTTTCATCGGCAACGCTCAAGGCTTGGGATCAGCCATCATTTCCTTGGGCGGCACAAACTGTTGCTTATAGATGAGCGGCGGGTAGCCCGGGTCGTCCGGGACGCGCTTCGGAAGCTGGTCGTCCAGTGCCTCGAACAGGGAGCGGCTCGGCAGCACCACGTTGTTCTTCCGGACATAGTCATCCCAGAGGGCGACCAGCGCCTTCACCTTATCGGGGCGCTCTGCGGCAAGATCCTTTCGCTCGGCGGGATCAGCCGCAAGGTTGAAAAGTTCCCACTCGCCTTTGCCGAGCGGTTTGTATTGCCAGCGGAGCTTCCAGTCCCCCTGCCGCACCGCACGGTTGCCGAAGATTTCCCAGGCCAGGTAGTTTTGCTCCGTCCGCGGCGACTCCGTCTGACCCGCCAGCACCGGACCCCAGGACTTGCCCATGAGCGGGGGCAGCTCCCGCCCCTCGTAGGTCTTTGGATAGTTAGCGCCGGCGATTTCGAGCAGCGTCGGCATGATATCGGCCACATGCATGAACCCGTGGTTGACGCCTCCCCTGGACCGTTTGACGGCCGGACCGCTGACGATGAGTGCGTTCCGGATGCCTCCTTCCGCCAGCCAGCCTTTATACTGACTGAAGGGTGTCATCGACACCTGCGCCCACATCGGGCCGTAGCCGACGTAGGAGCCCGGATCGCCCCATGCGTTGGGGTGGGTCTGCGACCAATTGATCGCCGCAAAAAGGTAGTCACGCGTGCCCGGGCTGCCCGCGATCATCGCGAATAGGTCGGTTCCCTCCGCCCCGTTGTCGCCGAACACGATGAAGATTGTGTTCTCGTACTCACCGATTTTCTTGAGATGGTCGATGAGTCGGCCGACGTGGAAGTCGAGGTTCTCCACCATTCCTGCGTAGAGTTCCATCTTCTTGCCGAGGATGGCCCTGGTCGCAGGAGCCAGCACAATGGGATCGGGAATAAACCACATTCGCTCGGAGAGCTTTGTTTCCGCGGGCATGATGCCAAGTTCGATCTGCCGCTTCAGTCGTTCCTGCCGCACCGCGTCCCAACCCTTGTCGTACTCGCCGACGTGGCGATTGCGCCATTCCCTCGGCAGGTGGTAGGGGTCGTGCGGCGCCTGGGGGGCGACATAGGCGAAGAAGGGCTTGCCGTCGCCGTGGTTGGCGTCGATGAATCCGATCAGCTTGTCGGTATAGGTCTTTGTTGCGTAATAGTCATCGGGAAGTCGCGTCAGATACCGACCGTCCTCGGTGAAGACCGACCGGGGGGAAGCAGCCGTGAAATTCGTCATGTCCCAGTAGCTGCCCGCCCCATCGAGCAGCGAGAAGTCGCGCTCGAATCCGCGGGCGGCTGGGATCTGTTCAGGTGCCTTGCCCAGATGCCACTTGCCGACCATGTAGGTGTGATAACCGGCATCCTTGAGCAGCTGAGGCAGTGTGACCACCCGGTTGTTGAGGGCGCCTTCGTAGCCGTCCACGCCCCACTGGTTGGGCGCAGTCCACTCGTCCATGTTGCCCAGGCCGTTCAGGTGCGTATCGACGCCGCTCAGCAGCACGGATCGCGTGGGCGAGCAGCTCGCGTGCGTATAGAAGTTCGTGAAGCGCACGCCGTCCCTCGCCAGCGAGTCGAGGTTCGGCGTCTTGATCTCGCTGCCGAACGAGCCCATGTCGGCGTACCCCAGGTCGTCGCCGAGGATGATGACGATGTTCGGTCGGCGCGTTGCGTCTGCGGCGGAGGCTATGGGGGGCACCGTGAACGCCGTGGCCATGACGAAGATGCCCAGCATTCTCAGCAACCGGCTTAGGTTGCCCGGTTTCCTGACGATGGCGCAGGCCGGTGAAAGACTTCCTGCGAGTGGTGCACCCCGCGCCAGCAGGCGACTGGCGACGCTCTTGTTCGGTTTCATTTTGTTTGCTCCTTTCACTGTGGGGTCGGACCCCACCTTGAAATATCTTTGAGAAGCATCTCGGCGTCCCTGTACCCCGGATACTTCTCTACGATTGCCTTTAACGTCCTGATTGCTTCTTCCCTGTTCCCTTTCTTGCTCAGATAGAAAGCAAGCGTGTAGGCATATCTTGGTTCCTGCGGTCTAAGCTCTGCCGCTTTCCGGCACCAGGTCACCGCCTCGTTGATTCGGTCCTGCGAGGTGATGACACAGAGGTTATACGCTGCCTGAGCCATCTGGGGATCGGCTTTCAGCGCCGCCTTAAGATGCGTCTCCGCACCCTGCAGATCGTTCTGCTCAGCCTTTAAGAGCCCCATGTTAAAGTTCGCCGCCGCGTTGCCGGGTTCGACCTTCAATGCTTTCTGCAAGGACTCGTCGGCCTTCTTGGTCTCTCCCAGTTGGGCATATGCCATCGACTCGTTCACCAGGGCCAGCACTGCCCGCGGTTCCACTTTCAACGCCGTGTCATAGGAAGCAACGGCCATCTTGGGATCGCCCAGGCTTAGGTAGGCGTTGCCCAGATTGTAGTGGGAGGACCACTGGTCCGGCCGTGACTGGATTGATGTCAGGTATTCCTGGAGGGCTGCTTCGACTCTTTTCTTATCCGCCTCCTCCACTGAAAAGGTCTTGTAACCGATGAGAGAGGCAACGGCGCGGACCCGTACGAGGCGGTAGTCATCCCCGATCGCCTGCATGAGGGATTGAAACGTTTCTCTCGTTTGCACGTGTTGAAGGGCGTCGGCCGCTGCAGCGCGAACAAGCGGCGAGGGTTCTTTGATGACCTTGCAGAGTGCAGGAGCGATCCTCGGGTCCCCGGAGGCTGGCATCATCCGGATGAGCGATGTTGCAAAGACCTCGTCGCGCTCCTTGCTGGTGACGTAGTCGATCATCTCCGGAAGCTTGCTCCAGTCCCGCTTGCTGCCGGCTTCGATCAGGGACGCTCTCTTAAGTACCGGCGCCTGGTAGTCGCGGGGACGCCACTCGCGGACGGTCTTGTCCGCCCAGGCAGCGTCTCTGCCCTTGTGGCAGAGGTTACAGGCATTGGGCGATTTGTAGGCAATCGTGGCCGCAGGCGTAGGAGGCAGCATCGAGTGGTCGCTTCGGTTCATGCGTGCGAATGATGTCATCGGCATATGGCATGAAA
>Ga0209450_10001010_pt1 | contig 14208 bp, 14 predicted proteins | sample FrelakmetLWP11LW_FD_187149 | JGI IMG/M metagenome (GOLD analysis project Ga0209450, IMG submission 187149) | Freshwater lake sediment microbial communities from the University of Notre Dame, USA, for methane emissions studies - LWP11 LW (SPAdes)... | ecosystem: Environmental > Aquatic >...
CTCATCGACGCGGAGCTGGAGAGCCACCACGAGGAGTTGATGGCGCCGAGCAAGAGTGTGGCCACCGTGGCCGACTCGCTCCCGGGCCTCGGTATCGTCGCCGCCGTTTTGGGAATCGTCCTCACCATGGGAAAAATGAACGAGCCGCCGGCAGTCCTCGGCCAGAGCATCGGCGCGGCCCTCGTCGGCACCTTCCTCGGCGTTCTGTTATGCTACGGCTTTGTGGGGCCCATGGCGAAAAACATGGAAGGTTCCGCCTCGGAAGAGCTCCAGTACCTCATGGTGCTCAAGATGGCCATCGTGGCCTTCGTCAGCGGCGCCGCACCGCAGGTAGCCGTCGAGTTCGGCCGGCGGGTCGTCCCGGCCGTCGACAAGCCCGCGTTCACGGAAGTTGAGGAAGCCCTCAGGAGAATCAAGAAGTAATGTCGGAAGCCGTCCGCAAGGTCATCATCAAGAAGGTCAAGAAGAGGCACGGCGAGGGGCACCACGGCGGGTCGTGGAAGGTAGCCTACGCCGACTTCGTCACGGCCATGATGGCCTTCTTCCTCCTGCTGTGGCTGCTCTCCATGGTGTCTGACGACAAGCGGATCGCCATGGCGGAGTACTTCAAGAGCTTCAGCCTCTTCAAGGAAAGCGGCACGAACTTCCTGCCCGGGTCGGCCTTTGTCATCGCCGACCACATCAAGAAGGCCGAGCTGAAACCCGAGAACGTCGCCGCGGCCCTGAAGAAGGCCATGAAGAAAAAGGGCGGCGGTGAGGGGGCAAGCGACCAGGTACTCATCGATGCCATCGACGGCGGGGTCCGGATCCAGATCGTCGACAAGGAAGGCAGCCCCATGTTCCAGCTGGGAGGCGCCGAACCTACCGAGAAGGCAAGGGAAATCATGGCCAGCGTCGCCGAGGTGATCCGGGACCAGGACGCGAAGATCGCCATCGAGGGACACACCGATGCAGCCCCCTTCCGCGGCGATCAGATCACGAACTGGGAGCTTTCGACCAATCGCGCCTCCGCCGCAAGGCGGATGCTAGAGACCAACGGGCTCGACCCCTCGCGGGTGGCCCGTGTGGTGGGTTACGCCGACACGGAGCTTCTCATCAAGGACCAGCCCAAGGACCCGCAGAACCGGCGGATCAGCATCATCCTGCTGCAGCCCAAGGACGGCCCCCCCCTGGCAGAGGGGCTCAAGAAGGAACTCCGGACTTCCTTCCCGCAGCAGGCAAAGCCCGGCATATCAGACCCTGCCGCCGAGGCCGCCTCCGACAAGGAAAGCACGATGAGGCAGTCCTTCCAGGAAAAGAAGGCGGCGATGAAGAAAACGAGGAAGCGCGACGCGATCGGGCTCTGGGACTGACGCGAAGCGTCAGTAGCCGACAGCATAAAGCCGACAGACTGCAGATCGGATATACAAAGAGGATCGGGAAAGCGAATTTCCCGATCCTCTTATTTATCCAACCGATACGCTTGTCCAAAGATGAGCCAATCTCATCACAAAAAAACAACACGGAATCCCGAAAATTGCGGAATCCCTTGATGGTGCATCCACAATCAGGTGACTCAGCGATCCTGACCCCAGTACCACAATAGGACGGCAATGCCGGAAATAACGGCGATGGCGGGGCGGACAATCATTTCATCTTGTGCGAGCATGGTCTCCGCGATGAAGAACAGCGCCAGCGTTGCAATGACGGCCAGCCTGACGATTTCCCGGATCGATGTTGTTTCTCTATATTGCATGACCGGTATCACCTCCCCGGGATTTATTGATCAACTGTCCTGAAAATAGGCCCAGGAAAATATCGAAAGACAGAAAACGATCACTGAGATGATTGCAAGCGACGGGTGACTGCCAAACATGCCGAAGAAAGCACCGAAGATGATCAGCATGACCGAAACAAGAAAAGCGAGCTCGGCAATCATGTTCACGGCCGCCGGGAGTTTTCTTTTCATGGTTTTTGCCTGCCTTTGAAAGGTGCCTCTGCCGAACTTCCTGAACGCAATGGCCTTCAGCCGGCCAAATCCAGGCTGCTTGCAGCGAAGACCTTCCGGGACGCGGGCGCATGAATCCGGTTCTCGATTGCCGACTGGAATTCATCAAGCCCAAAAGGCTTGGGAAGACAGATGTCGGCGCCCGCTTTTTCCAATTCTTTCAGTGCGGACAGGTCGCCGCTCATGCCTACGACATGAACGTCCGGTCGCTGCGTTTTCACGAACTTGCAGAGTTGCACCCCGTCAACCCGGGGCATGTCGGCGTCTGTCACGACAACGTCATATCGGCCTTGCCGGATGAGCATGATGGCCTCGAGCCCGTCGCACGCTTCATCGACCCCATGGCCGAAAAGGGATATCATTGAAGACAAAATCTGAAGAATATCCGGATTGTCGTCCACGACCAGAAGTTTCATGGCATGGAATCCCCTCATAATATGTGTGATCATACGATATGTGTGATCATACGCCGGTAAGAAAGGATTTCATATCGCGGGTACCCTGACAACGGGGCTCGAAATACCCGAATCGGGCCTCAGGAAAAGGTTATGTGGGCGTGTAAGCGGAGGAGGAATGGGGCCGGAATCGCATAGTGATGGATGCTTATTTCCGCCCGTTGTCCTGAAAGCGCGCAACCACGCTCAGGCTTCCCGAGTCGCGGCGCAGGATCAGGATCTCGCCCTCGGCGGGGAAGATACCCGTCAGGGCGGTGATGTTCACCTGGTGGGTTACGAGCACGACGGGCCGGCTCAGATTGGCCGAGGCGATCCATGCCCGCAGTGCCTCGGTCTGCCCACGCTCCCGGTCGGAGGCTTCGAAAAAGGAATTCAGCGGGGGCAGCTCGACGACGGGCCCCACGGCCAGCTCGCGCGCCGTCTCGAGGCAGCGGCACCACTGGCTGCTGTATACCTTGGTTTCCGCCAACCCCGCCTCGCGGAGCCGCCTCCCGATCCGGGCCGCCTGCTGCCTGCCCGCGTCGGAGAGGTTTCGCTGCGTGGAGCAGTCCCCCAGCCGGAAATTCGGCGGATCGCCCGTACCCGGCGCCCGGGCATGGCGCAGCATGATAATATGATCGGCCTTCCCGACCAGTTGGCGTAGATCACTCTCCGCCGCCCCCGCCACCACGGCAATACTGCAGAGCAAAAGAACGAAGGTCAACAGCTTTCGACAGGTGAGCATGAGGGTATTCCCGTTTGCTGCGCAATTTGAAACGCGCCTACTTCACCGTCGCGGGAAGAAATTTGAAGGGTTCGGCCGGCTGGAACTGGGCCGCGGCGTTGCCGGCAAAGACGGCGCCGCCGGTCAGAGTGAGCTTTTTCGCCGGTTTGCCCGCGGCGAAATCCATGTCGGCCAGGTTCACCCAGAACACGTTCGGGCTGCGAGCGGATTCAAAGAAATAGCGCTTGTACTTGTGATCGGACACCGTGCGCCAGATCGTCGATGAGATGTTGGGCTGTCCGGGCGTGGTGATCCCCAAGGGCACCGACACATTTCGAATCACCGAAAAGGCGCTGGCGACGGCTTCAGCGTTGTCTGACGTCTTCGGAATCGCATCGATATAGAAACAGGCACGGACGAACCGATCGGCCGACCGATTGGTACCCGGCAGCATCACCGTCCCGCCGATCTCCTTCCAGTAGGCATTGAGGGCAAGCTGTTGTCCAAACGGAGGCGAGTTCGTCATCACCTGATATTCCCGGCCATGGTGAATAACCAGCCGTCCGTCCAGGTATTGGAAAATAGCGGAGTCGCCTGTGGCATCGGAAATTGACAGGTGCATCTGTCCAGGCTGTCCGTCCGGTGTCATGACCGGAATGACATAAAACGGTTCTCGACGCAACGCCTCCACCGCCTCTGCGACCGTGGCAAAGTTGTCCAGCACATATTGCGGCCATACAGAAATGGACAGGGGTTTTCGCTTGTCATTGTCGGCAGGCTTGACAAATTCGGATTCAACCAGATAGAGCATGTTGGCGACCAGGCCCTTCTCGTTCATGCCATCCGCCGTGCCAACGTCCCATCCGGCCGCCACCAGACTGCCATATTTCGAAGTCCAGCGAATGGAGTTCGGCCCAGCGGCGCCGTCGCGGTTCATGCCGCGCGGGAACGCCCAAAGGTTGGTTTTCGTGTCTCCTTTCCAGTCCATGCTCCTCACGGTAATGATCGTATCTTCCGGGCCGAGGTAGACAGCCCGGGTACAGGCATCCGTCTCCTGCACGGGCATACCCCCAACGACCAGGGCAGCCAGCATGCCGCACAGCGCACATTGAATCGTGATTTTCTTCATCGCGTTTTCTCCTTTCATGTGCTCTGTAACGAGCGCGTCGGATGAGCCAATCAGCGATTAAACTTCCGAACTTCAAATCGCTTTTTAGGGTTGGGGGGTTAATCCATCGTCGGTGCCGTCAAGAACCGGGAGAGGAGGAAGACAGGCCCGGAAGCGGCCGTCTCTTCTGCAACATGCGCAAGATCCAGTAGGCAGCAACTGCGGCCACCAGATGCTTCAAGGTGTGGCCGCTTACGATGTGTCCCATTTCGAAAATCTGCTCGTCAAGAATCTCCAGGACTTTCGCGAGGGCATAGAGACCCGCCACAATTGCCAGGTCTGATCCTCGCGTGTAGCGCTGCGGCATGAAAAGCGCAATCACGAGCACGAGAACCGAATACGCCTGCACCGCAGCATAGAAGCGCAGATCGCCGACTCCGCGCACTTCGCTCATGTACCAATGCAGCACGCTGCCTATCCCGATGAGCAAAAGTATCGGCAACAGCCAGAGGCCGGCCCGCGGGCTGATGCGCTCTGCGATTACGGCCGCCACCAGCGACATGAACGCTATCGCCATCGGCAATCTGTCCCACACCAGCGATGCGTTGTCTGGATGAAGATGATAGTACCAGGAACCGATTCCTGTAAGCAGCGATCCGGCGAAAACAAACAGGTATGGCCATCGCTCCCGCCTGTCAAGAAAATGTCTTGGAATCTGTTCGGAGTTGAGTCGCAGCAGGAATACCACGCCCCACAATCCAATTACTGCGAAAGCCAGATTGGATACCACGTCGCCCATTTGAGGCAAGCCCAGGAAACTTCGCTGGTCAGCGAACTGGTGATATTCCTGCGGCTGCGGAATCCGCGGCAAAAAAAGCGCGATCATGGCCAGACCGGCCGTGACGACAAGCAGCAGCATCACGCTGGCTCTGCGTGAGATCACTCTCCCTCCTTCTTCTTTGCGTCACGCCCGAAGCGGCGGCCCGTTCGTAATTACGGTGTCACGATCCGAGTCTCGACGATCAGGTCCAGCACATAGAGGGTCGAGGAGGCCCCGGGACTCGCGGCGGGGCGGTTGAACCGCTTGACCCGCAAGACATTGCTTTCGCCTTCCCTGTGGGTGAAGCCCTCGATATTTTCGTGAAGAGTCCGCCATGCTCCCGGTTCTCCGACGGCAAGCCCCTGCGCGTCAAAGCGCCGGTCGCGGACCTGAAGGCAACGGGTGTTCGGGGGCGGCGGATCGGCGCACTCCACGTGGCGGGCGGCGACCTCCAGAAAGGCAATCGCCCCCGGTCCGTAAAGGGCTTCCGGCGTGGCCTGGCCGGTGAATGTCAACGTCTCCTTAGACGCCGAAACCAGTCGCAGCCGAGAGATGGGGGCACGGTCCAGCTCGACCTGCAGGGGCTTGGCCAGCAGGCCGGACAGGGCGGCATCGGCCAGCATCAGCTCCGGGGCGCAGGCCATATTGGTGGAAGCCATGCCGCTCACCGTGAGCTGGTTGGCGGCACTGATCCGGTAGGACCCCATCATCCGGTTGCAGGGCCCCTGTATGCCGAGCCTGGCGCCGGAAAATTCGAACACGACGGGGCGGTCCTTACGGGGAAACAGGGCCTCGATGGCCCTGTTTTGGCCGTCGTTGGCGGACTCGAGGCTCCATCGATAGCGCTCGAGCGTCTGCACGAGGCCGTCCGTTGCCTCTGTTTTCGGGACGAGAGTCAGCACCGCGTTGGGCACCGGCGTTCCCGCAGGCCCCCCCTCGGGGTGGAGCAAAAGGAGCCGGCCCTCGCCCACGGCAAACTGCTGCCCGCCGCCGGGCTCGTCGAGCCTGATGGCGTTTCCGCTCGATTGCCATGCGAAGCTCCCGCGCACGGTCCGTGCCGCTTCCTGCCGCCCCACAGGCAGGGTCACGCGTTCGTACGTGCCGTCCCGGTTGAGCGTCAGCCGGGTCTTGACGCCGGCACGGTCTGCGCCCGGCAGGATCCCCTCGTAGATGCCCGCCCAGTCGAGCGAGTTGCGGCTTGTGTGCATATCGACAGGTTTCGCCGTCACCGGCTCCGGCGGCACCGCCCTCTCCATCGGCTGTGCGCAGGCGCAAAGAAACAAGGCGAGAATAAACGCTGTGAGTATGGCTTTCATGGGACCCTCCAGTATCTGAAATCGCTTTGAACATCGCCGCCTGATCATCCGGCCATTTATCACCGCCCTACACAATGTTTGCATACTACGTCGAAATCGACAATTTGACAATCTGCGAATTCGGGGGATGGCAAAAATCATCGTCGCACCCCTCCCGGTGCGACCATCATCGACGAGATCGCGCCGATAGGGTGTTTTCCAGACGCACGCTCCGCACGGGCCACGCAGATCGATCAGCGGGCTCGAAGATCGTCCCGTGGTCCGCGCCGCCCGCCGGGACGATGTAGCCTATTCCAGGATGAAGGCCTGGCGTCGTGATGTCGAGCACTTGACAGGCATGGAATAGCCGCTGTATAAGAACGGTGGGGATCCAAGCTCGCTCGATGACTCGGGTCGGCGTAAAATAAACGATTCCCTGTCGCCTGTTGTCGACCCCGGGGCCCGCCTCTGCAAGCTTGCTGCCATTCTTGTGAAGCTCCCCGCCCGCAGGGCGGGGCTTCCCGGCAAGGAAAGAACCAAACATGATTGCGCGCCCCAACCCCGCCCACAAGGCGGGCCTGCGGGACGCGCCCCCGGTCAACATTGTACTGGATCCGTCGAGAAGACGAATACCGCCCCGGCGCCGGGTTTGAAACGGCGCCGATCGGGTGAATAAGGAGATGTCATGACCCGCTTCAAACGACGCTTGCTGATCGGCATGGGGCTGAGCGTGGTGGTTTTGGTGGGGGCGGGGGTCTGGTTCTACAACGTCTATTTTTCTTCGACGAGCTACGCGTTGCAGCGCGCCGAGGCCTTTTTGTTCCGGCGCATGCAGGTCGCCCAACTGAGCCAGCAGGGGGAGTATCGGTTTTTCTTCGTCACGAACCGCCGCCCGGAAAGCAACACCGGGCCGCTCGAGGAGCGTTTCGGGACAGAACGCCAGGAAACCCTCACGTTCGGTTACTTTGATGTCAAGATTGAACCCTCGCTGGGCCTGGGCATGCTCATCAACCCGACCGAGTGGTTCCAGAATGAGGAAATCAAGCTCACGGCGGTGCAGGAGCTGGATCCCGCTGCATTTGTCGCGCAGGTGCAAGAGCGCGTCAAAGAATCTCCGCACCGGTCGCTGCTGGTCGTCGTGCACGGTTTCAGGGAGGCGTTCCCCTCCGGCCTGCGCAAGACCGCTTTCCTCGGCCACGTGCTGGACATCAACTCGCCGCTTCTCCTGTTCGACTGGCCCGGCAACCAGGGCAGCTCGCCGAACGGCTACCTGCGCGCGCGCCGGGTCGCCGAAGCGTCAGGGGCGGACCTGGCCCGCACCCTGGAGCTGACCGTCCGGGACATCCGGCCCGAGAGGCTGTGGCTCATCGCCAACAGCATGGGGGGCCAGGTCCTCGTCAATGCCTTCCGCCTGCTCTACGAGCAGACGGCCCTGGCCGACGCCAAGACCGAGATCGAAGACGTCGTGCTGACCGCGCCGGACATCGATTACAACGAGTTCAACGACCAGTTCAAGCATGCGCTCAAGGCCCTGGCCCGCCGAACCACGATTTACGTATCCTCCAACGACAGGGCCTTGCTGGCAAGCCGCCTCCTCAATCGGGAAAGACGGCGCGGCGAGAGCACCCTCAGCCCGCGCCAGATGGACAATGACGTACGCGTGATGGACTCGATCGATCCGGACAGCGACGATGTGACCGTGGTGGATGTGACGCCGGTGAACCGCACGCGCAATTTCCACAATTTCAGCCTGGAAACGCCGGAGTTTTTCGACGATCTGTACCTGAGGCTTACCAACGTCGAGACTCCACGGAGCCGACTGATCTATCCGGTCGAAGCACCCAATGGCACGGTTTACTGGGTCCTGACGCGAGGCCGCTGACCGGGGGGGAACACATGAGACTCATCGCTCGAATCGTCAAACGTCTGCCGTCTTATCTCAAATGGGGCGCCCTCGGTCTTGTGCTGGGCGCCAGCGTGCTTTTCATCAAGGGTTGCGGGGGCGTGCCGCTGCAGCCCTGGCACACAGAAAAGCTGACGGAGGAATTCACGGCAGGCAAGGCCGATAAGGTCCGAACCTTCCAGGACTACCAGAGGCTGGAAGATCGGTTGTTCGCGCAAATGGAGGAAGAAGTCTACGCGCGCACCGAAACCGGGCCAGCCCATAAGCTCGAGCGCTACAGCAAGGGCAGCGCCGCCGATCCGCAGGACCGCCAGCCCAACTGGAACCGCAGCTTCGAGTTGTCTGCCGACGCGCCTGTCGGCGGGGTGTTGCTCCTGCACGGGATGTCGGATTCGCCTTACAGCCTCAGGGCCCTGGGCCAAACCCTCAATCAGCGCAAGTACTGGGTCATCGGTCTGCGCCTGCCCGGCCACGGTACGGTGCCTTCGGGACTTCTCAACGTCCAGTGGGAGGACATGGCCGCCGCAGTGCAGCTGAGTGTCGAGCACCTTGCGGCGAAGGTGGGGAAAAAGCCGATCCACATCATCGGCTATTCGACCGGGGCGCCTCTGGCCGTGGACTTCGCCCTCAACGCGCTGGAAGGAAAGACAACACCGGTGCCGGCCAGCCTGGTGCTGATCTCTCCGGCCATCGGCCTCCACCCGGCTGCGGCGCTGGCCGTGTGGAAACGCCGGCTGGGCATGTTGCCGGGTCTGGGCAGCCTCGCCTGGCTGCAGGTTGTACCGGAATTCGACCCCTACAAATACAACTCCTTCACAACCAATGCCGGCGAACAGGTTCACCGACTGACGCAATCCGTGGCGGGACGCATCGAGAGCCGGTCCCGGTCCCATCCGGCCATGGTTTTGCCGCCGACGCTGGTGCTCAAATCGAACGCGGACTCGACCGTTTCGACGGATGCCGTGGTGGACCGGCTGCTTCGTCTTCTGGACCTCCACCGCCATGAACTCGTGCTGTTCGACATCAACCGCTTCGCCGCCAAGTCCATCCTGCTGGTCGCCGACCCGCGCGAACTGGCAAACCGGGTGATCGGTGACAGCAGCCTGCCGTTCACCGTGACCCTGGTCACCAACAAGAACCCGGAGAGCCTGGCAGTCGTCGCCCGCCGCCAGGCGCCATTCTCGGCCGAAGTGTCGAAGACCGAGCCGCTGGACGTCGTCTGGCCGGCGGGGGTGATCTCGTTATCCCATGTGGCGCTGCCCATCCCGCCGGACGATCCTCTCTACGGACAACGCGCTCCCGACAACACAGACGTTCTCTTTCTCGGGCAAATGGCCGTTCTGGGTGAGCGAGGCTTGTTCATACTCCCTTACGACTGGCTTCTGCGCATCCGGAACAACCCGTTCTATACATACCTTGAGGTACGGGTGCTGGCGTGGATAGACAACGCGAATGTTTCCGGAAACGGCAGCACGGGATTGTCAACACCCGTAGAGCGGGGCGTCGGGGCAGTCCCACCCAGGCAATAAAGAAACATCAGGAGTTCAGCGAGAACTTCACGCCCGGTGCCGCGGCACGGGCATGGCGAACCAGCAACAAGCGTCCATCGAGCGCTCGAAGTCGGAGGCCGAGTCCTGCATCCGGCAAGCGGCCGGGAAATCGCCTGCCAAGCAGATCGCCGATGCCAGGGTCTTGCTCGATGCCGGGACCATCAATCAGGACGCATTCGCAAAGCTCATGCTGAAAGCACTGGGCTGATTGCGGTTTTCCGAGTCGTGCCCTGGCGAACATGACGATTTCCGAATCGTCCACCGCGCCAATCATGCTCCTTTCGAACTGCATGTTTTGTTTTGTATGGGAGGTTGTAAAAATGACTGCTGCCAAGGAAGAAAAGAGCGCCGGCGGCGCGCGTCGCGAAACGGTTCTTGTCGATCTCGCGCTGCAGGGAGGCGGCGCGCACGGCGCCTACACCTGGGGCGTGCTTGACCGCTTGCTCGAGGAGGCCTGGCTGAAGTTCGACGGCATCTCCGGTACTTCGGCGGGGGCCATGAACGCCGTGGTGATGGCCCACGGTATGGCCGAAGCTGGCCCCCAGGGGGCGAAGGCGGCGCTCGAGGGGTTCTGGAAACGCGTCGCCGATGCGGCACTGCTGAGCCCCTTACGGCGCGGCCCACTGGAGATCCTTGCCGGAAAGTGGACGCTCGATTATTCGCCGGCCTTCGTGGCGGCCGATATCGCGGCACGGATTTATTCTCCCTACACCATGAGCGTTGGCGGAGCAAATCCGCTGTACCAGATCCTGAACGAGTGTGTCGATTTCAGCCGGCTTGCCAAGTCCGGAATCAGGCTCTTCGTTACCGCCACCAATGTGCATACCGGACGCGGTCGCGTGTTCCGCAACGCCGAACTCACGCCTGAAGTGCTGATGGCGTCGGCCTGCCTGCCGACCATGTTCCGGGCCGTGGAGATCGATGGCGAGCCCTACTGGGATGGCGGCTTCACCGGCAATCCGACGATGACGCCGCTGATCCGCGAGTGTGATTCGGATGACACGATCCTGGTTTCGATCAACCCGATCGAACGGCTGGGAACGCCGCGGACCGCGATGGAAATCCAGAACCGCCTGAACGAAATTTCGTTCAATTCGCCGCTGATCAAGGAACTGCGCATGGCTGCGCTGTTGCGGCAAGTGGCTGACCCGGGCGAGGGCGAAGGGGCGAAGTGGGCCAGGATGCGCATCCATCGGGTGGCGAGCGAAGACATCATGCTGCAACTGGGCTACTCGTCCAAGCTGCTTGCGGAGTGGGCCTTCTTCCAGATGCTGCGCAACGAAGGGCGGCGCGCCGCCGAGGGTTTTCTGGAAACATACGGCGCCGATATCGGGGTGCGGTCTACCCTGAATATTGACCATCTTCTCACGGAGGTCTGACGTCATGGGACTGCTCGGTATCTTTCTCAGCCTGGGGGTTCTGATCGGGCTGTCGTTCCGTGGATGGAGCGTGCTTGTGCTCGCGCCGGCGGCCGCACTGGTCGCTGCGCTCGCTTCCGGCGCGCCGCTGCTCGCGCACTGGACGCAGACCTTCATGGTGGCGGCAGCCGGATTTGTCGCGCAGTTTTTTCCGCTGTTCCTGCTGGGCGCCGTCTTCGGCAAACTGATGGACGACAGCGGCTCGGTGGGCACCATCGCCCGGTTCATGACCGAAAAGATGGGTGCCAAGCGAGCGATGCTGGCGGTCGTACTGGCCGGGGCGATCGTTACGTATGGCGGTGTCAGTCTCTTCGTGGCGTTTTTCGTGATCGTGCCGATGGCACAGGGCCTCTTCCGTGCCGCCAACATCCCGAACCGACTGGCGCCGGCGGCCGTCGCGCTCGGAACCTCTACCTTCACGATGTCGGCGATGCCGGGCACGCCTGCCGTCCAGAACGCCATCCCGATGCCTTTCTTCGGTACGACGCCCTTTGCCGCGCCGGGGCTCGGCATCATTGCATCGGCCATCATACTGGCGTTCGGACTCTGGTGGCTGGCACGGGCCGAACGCGCGGCGCGGCTTGCCGGTGAGGGGTTTGGCGACATCGCCGGCGTTGTCGAATCCGCAGCCGAAAACCCGGTCGTTCGCGAGCGGGCCACGACTTCCGGTACCTTCGACCCCGCCGAGATCAAGCACGGAAGGGCCGCCCCGCAAAGCCCTGGCATTCTGGTTGCCGCACTGCCGCTGGCGGTGGTGGTTCTGGTCAACCTGGTGATGTCGATGATCGTACTCCCGCGTATCGACACCGGTTTCCTGGCCGAACCGCAATGGGGCGGCATATCGCTGGTCTCCGTCAGCGGCATCTGGTCGGTCATCGTCGCGCTGCTTGCCGCCATTCTTGTGCTGGTTGCCCTCAACCGTCAACGCTTGCTGGAATTGCGTGCCACGGTCGATGCCGGTGCCAATGCATCCGTATTGCCCATCATCAGCGTCGCCAGCCTGGTCGGCTTCGGCGCGGTCGTGGCAGCGCTGCCGGCATTTGCAACCGTGGCGGGCTGGGTCTTGTCGATCGAAGGCGGGCCACTGGTTTCGCTCGCCGTGTCGACCAACATCCTTGCTGCGCTGACCGGATCGGCTTCCGGTGGCATGACCATCGCGCTCGAAGCGCTGGGTCCGATCTATCTCCAGATTGCGGCGGAACAGGGCATCGATCCGGCGCTGCTGCATCGCGTTGCCGTGATCGGTGCCGGAACCCTGGACAGCCTGCCGCATAACGGCGCGGTCATCACCCTGCTTGCTGTCTGCGGATCGACGCATCGCAAGAGCTATTTCGATATCGTGATGTGCTCTGTGGTCGGCGCGGTGCTCGGGTTGATTTCGGTCATCGTTCTGGGCAGCAAGTTCGGCTCGTTCTAGCGCCCCGGAAGGCGCAACGAGATCGCCGAGAGACTCCCGGTGGAGATGCCGCACAGTAACATCAGGCACAGGGCCCGGAACCGGCGTCATGGGCGAGTTTGTTCTGACGGTTGCTTTCATCAACCGCTCTGCTTTCTAGGAAGGTTCCCCCCTTTTTATTTTCCCGCCTCATCGCAGCAGTGCATAGCTCTATGCTTTTCGCTGGAGTAGCGGTTCACTTCACGGGTTTGGCCGCAGGAAGTTTATACGCCCCCTCCACCACCGATCTGCCCGGGCGGTAGATTCGCATCAGGAAGTTCCAGCCTTCCGTGGTATCCAGCCTGTTGGGCACATCGCCGCAGGTCTCCGCCGATCCGAAATACACGGTGAACGTGCCGTCGGCGTTCAGCTTCACATTGGAGGAGTTGACGAGGTTGTTGTCGCTCTTCATGAAGCCATCGTTGCCATACACGTTGATGGACCAGAAAGCGTCGTTCTCCGGCACCCGGTAGGTCGCCTTGTGGCAAACCCGGTGATCGTGGCCACCGCTGTAGTTCAGGTACGTGGCGTCCCACTCCGGGAAAAGCCCCCAGGCTGCGGCCGCCGCAATATGTCGGGTCTTTTCGTCCACCTGGCCCCGGGGCCCCATCATGCCCTGCCAACTGCTATATTGTTTCGAGTCCTTTTCATATTGGACCGTGAGGGCTTGCAGCGACTCAAGGTCCCACTTGAACTCCGGCAGGGGATCGACGCTGTCGGCCCTGATGACGAACTGATCCTGCAGCTTGTTGATCAAGGCGACCTCGTTCTCGTCTTTCGGGTTGAACACCTGAATCCGCACTCCCACGCCCAGGTACTTGGTGTCCCTGGGCAGCTCGTGCGTGCCGCTACTATATATGACCCCAGGACAATAGTGATCGCTGTCCGCGAGATAGACCGACGCATACCGGTCCTTCGGGAGCTTCGGGACGGTGATCGTGGCGCCCTTCGATGTGTCGACGACCGCCATAGAGTAGAGCGTGTCTCGATTCATCCGCACGATGTTCTGCTTGTCCAGGGGCGTGGGACGGCGGAAATGAAAGATTTTGTTTACGCCTCCCGCCATCTTGACGACGATGCCAAACTGCCGGTCGGTCTCGGCACGGATGTAGGTTTCAGGAGTGACCAGTGCGTTTGTCATTTTTTCTCTCCTTCATTGGCTTAGCAGCTAACGGGGCGGGACGGTCGAAAACGACCCGGGGGTTTCCCGCGCCCTTGCAGCGTCGATGGGTTAGGCGAGTCGTCTCACGGTGACTGCTGGATCACCAGCTCGCCCGCCTTCGCCATGTACCTGACGATCCCCTCCTTCGAACGGGGGACGTAGACACGGAGCAGAGCGACAAAGGGTGCCGGCGTGTCGAGGTTGCTCGCCTTGCCGGGCGAGTTGAAGTGGATGGTGCAGGAACCGTCTGCGTTCGGCGCCACCTCCGAGTTGCAGATCGACGCCTTGTCCCTGGCGATCCAGCCTTCCGCGTCGTAGGTGATGACCGACCAGAAGCCCCCCCGGCCCTCGTCGATCTCCGGCGGGGTGAAC
>Ga0209450_10001011_pt1 | contig 14208 bp, 12 predicted proteins | sample FrelakmetLWP11LW_FD_187149 | JGI IMG/M metagenome (GOLD analysis project Ga0209450, IMG submission 187149) | Freshwater lake sediment microbial communities from the University of Notre Dame, USA, for methane emissions studies - LWP11 LW (SPAdes)... | ecosystem: Environmental > Aquatic >...
GAAGGGAGATGATCTGATAGAAAATCTACCCCGCTTCGCAGAGCTCGTCTCAGCCACTCAAAAGACTGTTAAAGATGAACTTACAAAGCTGGAGGAGCTTCTTAACAAAAGGCCTGACGGAGTCCTTTCAAGGGTAAACGGTTACCGTACACTGGTGATGGCTTCAGGAGCATTATCTCAATCGGAACAGAAGAGTGTTAAAGTAGCGGAAGATGCCCTTGCCGAGGCAAATACTCTCATTGACGGATTTCTCAACGGACCATGGAAAGAATACCAGGCAGTGCTGAACAAAGTTGATATACCGTTAGATCAGATAATAGGGAAATAGAAAAAAGAGACGCCTGGTCCGGGCGTCTCTTTTGTTTATTTCTTGGCTTTGACAAGCTCCACCACATGTATCTCAAACAGCAGCGGTGAATAACCCGGAATGACCGAGATATATCGGCCATAGTAGTCATAATACCCATAGCCGACTGAGCCATAAGCGAGTTTTGAAGGTATGATAAGTTGCGCCTTGGTACCCAGCTTCATCTTGGGAAGACCTATCGTCCACCCTTCGATAAGACCGTAAGAATTAAGCCTGAATCTGAAAGGGGTTGTCTCCTCCGTATTATCATTGAATTCGGTTCCGTCAAGAAACCATCCGGTATAATAGACACCAAGAGAGTCACCTATTTCAATATTCTCACCTGTGCCCGGGATGAGTTCAATATAATACAATCCGCTGGCGTCGGGAGCGACAGTAATATTGTTTCGTGCTATATAATCAGCAATAAGGCTCCTTTCCTCCTCCTCATATTTCTTTTCGGAATTGCTGCATGAGATTGTTGAAATCAGAAGTGCCGCCAATGCTGCTGAAATTATCTTTTTCTTCATATGGTCTTTATCATAAACCTCTTTCCCCTCAAATATCGTTCCAAAATCAGACTACCTCTTTGATTCTGATCCTGTATATGAGTATCGCCCTGCCGGGAATCTTGTGTCCGTCTCCCGTATGACCATATGCCAGGTATGGCGGAATAATGAAGATATAATCGCTTCCCTGGCTCATCATCTGGAGACCTTCTGTCACTCCGCTTTCTGTTCCCTCATATCCTACCCTGATAGTCTGTGTGCCGCTGTATAAGGTATCTCCGTCAAGCAGGCTGCATTCAAAATCAAATGTGACGTTATCGCCTGTTTTGACCCTTGCCCCTCCCCCCTTCTCGAGAACAGTATACCATAGCCCTGTCGGCGTCTCAGAGTATGGGAGATCACTCTTGCTGATATAACCAGTTATCAGTTGCCGGTCACTTGTAATAATAGATTTGTTCAGCTCAATCATCCGCTCCTCCGATGACGATACCGATGAGCTCCGGTTGCCCGGATTATTCTGACAACCAGTTACGCAGGCAAGCATTACTATCAGGAGAAAGTACCTCATCTGACTATTTCAGTAGCTGCATCATCAAGTTTCTTCCTGAATGACGGAAGGACGTTTTCAAAGTGCTGCACAACTTCCTTAATTGATCCCTTCATCTCACCACCTGCCGCATTACGGTGCCCTCCTCCGTTGAAGCATTTGCGTGACAGTTCATTGGCGTTGAAACTCCCCTTTGATCTGAGAGACATCTTCACGAAACCTGTGCGCTCAACGAACAGAACTGAAAGGACCACTCCGTTAATGGCAAGAAGCATATTGGCAAATCCCTCGGTGTCTCCCTTAACATGGTTAAACTCTTCCAGATCGGTCTTTGTCAGCCAGACATATGCAGTATGCAGGTCAGGGTGCACCACCATCCGTGAGTGAAGAGCAAAGCCCTTGAGACGCATGCGGTCAGCAGAGAAATTACTGAAGATATGATTGAAAACGCGTTCCTTGTCCACGCCGCGGTCAAGCAGGTGCCCGACAGTGCGCATTGTATCACCGCTATAGTAGCCGTGTTCGAAGTTTCCCGTATCGGTGACAATACCAACATAAACTGCCGTCAGAAAATCAATGTCATTGAATTCAGACCCTTCCATCCCGTTGACAAGGAAATAGACCAGCTCTGACGTTGAACTGCGGCTCACGTCCGAAATCACCAGGTCAGCAAGCTTATCAGGATCAGGATGATGATCGATCATCACCTTTCTGGCCCTGGATGCCAGGACAAGGTGTTCCGCCTTGCCCATCCTCTGCGAGCTGTTGAAGTCTACCATTATTATCAGGTCTGCTTCATTGATAATCCTCGTTCCGGTCTCTGCATTATGATGAAAATCAATGATTTTGTCAACATCACTCATCCATAGCAGAAACTTCTGCAACGCATTCGGCGAGATCATTTCAGGTATCTTACCCTGAGATTTGATCCAGCAGCGCAGCGCAAGCATGGCACCGGCGGCATCACCATCCGGATTGATATGGCATATCAGAAGAATATGATCTGCCTCCTCAATCAGTTTCTTTAATTCTTTTGTATATTTACCGAAGTCAGGCACAATTTTCAGTTATAAAGGCGTCAAAGTTAAAAAAAATAACAAGTTAATAAAAATCAACCGTTTTAACCCGATTTAAACAGAGCGATGTTTGAAGATTACACTTTTTCGATAATTAAGCCCAACGCCGTCAGAACGGGAAAGATCGGACCTGTCTTATCAATGATCAATGAAGCCGGTTTTGAGATAGCTGCATTGAAAATGGTCAGGCTGACCAGGTACCAGGCCGAAGAGTTCTATGCCGTGCACCGCGAACGCAGCTTTTACCCGGGTCTGATCGAGTTCATGACATCAGGCCCCGTTGTTGTGATGGTGCTGAAACATGAAAACGCTGTTGAGCAGTACAGGAAGCTGATGGGGCCTACAGACCCCTCAAAGGCCACTAAGGGAACAATCAGGGCCGAATTCGGTGTGAACACACAGATGAATGCTGTTCATGGATCAGACTCGGTTGAGAATGCCCACAAGGAGGCAAATTTCTTTTTCTCATCCTTCGAGGTCTATTGAAATTAATAATTGCCCCCGGAACAAAACCTGAAAACCGTTGTTTTCCTGAAAACAAATTTATGAGCCCTGCATTACCTCCTGATTTCTCTGACAGGAAAACACTGGAGAAGTATTCTTCTGCATATACCCTCTCCGATATGGAGATCTTTATCTTCCCTGAGCTTTTCTATCCTCTTGTCATAGCCGATATCATGTCTCCGCTGATATGGAAATGGCGTGATGACCCCTGGTTCAGGGATATCGGGAAGAGGAACTTCGTCAGCAAGTCAAACAGGATTAAACAATATATAATTGATAATTATGTATTTAACCTGGATCTTGAGACATGGGGCCTCACTGATAAAGAAAAGGAGACTGCAAGATTCAGTGATTTCTTTGACATCAATGTGCTGAAACACTCCAATGCCCTATTCGGTTATGAGGGAGACAAATACTATTTCGATATTGACATACGAAGGCATTTCGGGCTTGATAAATATGACACTGCCGTCATCCCTTACTGGAAGACCGAGACCATTGAGGCGATGACCGCCTTCAGGAACAAGGAGCATTTCAACACCGGCGCCGGTGAGTGCGTGAGTCTGGCAGCACTGTATGCGGCTGCAATGTTCATTGTGGGCGAAATACCGCTTGAGAAGATATACATGATGGCCACACCGCTGCATTCGCAAAACTATATTGACGAGAAGGAAGGGCTGATTACGAACAATCGCCGCATCATGACAAAGAATATGTGGTTTAACGGCACCTCTCTTTCTGAAAAGGCACGCAGAGCCCTCGAGAATGAGCAGGTCACTATAGTATCGCACATCACCGGGTATATCCATACGATATATAACCATGCCACTATCAACCCAGATAGCTATAATGACTTCACCAAGAAGCTCCATTCCTTCGTAAGCACTCCCCTCACCCCGACGGTTTTCATCAACTTCCTCAGGTTCAAATCGGTTTATAAATGTCTCTTCCAGTACAGGTATACCCGGTCAGGGCACGATTATTTCCTTCCGCTTGAGAAACTGTTTGAATATGAGCATTCCTCAAAATTCAATGTAAACCTGGATACAAGGGAAAAACTGCTTGCAGAACTTGACAGCGAGGAGCTTTTCCCGGATCAGATACCGGGGAAGATTCTGTTGAATGAAGTGGAGAATTTTTTAAAACAATACTCTGAGTCAGACCTTGAATGGCTTGAAAAAGAGTTTGTTGCCAGGTTCCCGACAGAGAACACCGACTGTGTGGGCAAGATGTTCATTGACATCAGGGAATTTGTTATCACCAACCCGAGGCTCCCCTCTTCTGAAAAGCATTTTGTCAGGGATCTCTATCCTGATATCCGTGTAACCGACAGCCGTGAGGAGATCATCACAAAAGTAAGGGAGCTTTCTGACAGGTCAGAGACAGCCCTTCTTTCTCTCTACGCCTTCCGTGACATGGAGAATGTTGACTGGAGACCCTTCGTAAAGGCCGCCATAGAGAGAAATCCTGTATGCCACGAACCGCTGTCCGGAAAAACAGCCGCCGGAATCTATGAGGTGATAAGCAGGCTGAAGAACACATCAATATATGATGATGGAAGGCTCGCACAGCCTGATGAGGTTTGGAACTTCAGCCGTGGTGACGGAGCAGAGAAGGCATTTCTGATGGCCAACGCACTTCTGCATAATAATCCCGGTGCAGAAATAATTATAGGTCTTCAGGATACTGATGCTGTTGTGAGCAGTGATGGGATAAGCTATCATTTTGTGACATCCAAGGGACACCAGCGGCAGGTAATTGTAAGGTCAGGCGGATACAGGGTTGTGTGATCAGTGGATGACAATCTGCGTTACAACTTCCTCTCCTGCCTTTGTGTTAATCTGCTGCCGCAATGACTCGCGGAGCATCATCAGCTCGTTCTTTACCACAGCAGACGAGAGGTAGATGTGCAACACCCCGTCAGTGATATATATCTTCTTTGTACGAACGGAAATTGCTTTTCCGGTAACACTCTCCCATATGTTTATTACAGAGGCCTCCTTCAGTTTGGGTGCAAGTCTGTACTCTTTAATCAGCTCCTCGAGAGCCTCCTTCAGGGTTATCGTCCTGTTCCTGCGCATGTCGCTATTTTCTTCCGTTTGATATCTCCTCCTCAATACCCTTGGATCCCAGGCGATAAAGGCGGAAGTCGACCCCGGTGTTGTCAAGTATGCGGTGTATGCGGTCCTGCTGGGTATCGGTGATGAAAACCTGGCCGAATTCTCCTGAGCCCACCAGTCTTATTATCTCTTCCACCCGGTTCCGGTCGAATTTGTCAAAGATATCATCAAGAAGGAGCGCCGGCGCGAAGCCGTTCATCCGCGTAATAAGTCCGAACTTGGCAAGTTTGAGTCCCACAACGAAAGACTTCTGCTGTCCCTGGCTCGCCATAGTCCTGGCCGGGTGTCCGTCAATCTCGAAGATCAGGTCATCACGGTGTATTCCCGTTGTAGTGTGCTGCATCGCAAAGTCCCTGCCCCGTGATGATGCCAGCTGGTCAAGGTAGTCTCCGTTGCTGAGATGCGACCGGTACCTTATGCTTACCTTTTCTGCACTGCCTGATATCTTTGCATAATATGACGAAAAGAGTGGCAAGAGGTTTTCAACCAGCGATTGCCGTGCATGGTGTATGACCTCGGCCGAGGGTGCCATCTGCCCGTCGTAGATCTCAAGCATGCTGTCCGCATCGGGGCCTCCCTCCCTGATGACGCTGTTGCGCTGCATCAGTGCCTTATTATATCTCATATGGGCATCAAGATAAACCGGGTCATACTGACTTATCATCATATTCAGAAACCGGCGCCTCTCTTCGCTGCCACCGCTGATGAGTATACTGTCTGCCGGAGAGAGCATAACCACGGGATAACGCCCCACATGGTCAGACATCCGGGGATACTCCTTGCCATTGAGCCTGAAAACCTTCTGCTTCTGCTTCTGGAAGGCACAGAAGAGCTCATCCTGACCTCCCTCCTTCTCAAAAAGGCCTTTAAGGATAAAATAGTCCTCACCGTGCCTGATGCTAAGCGTGTCAGAGTTGTTGAAGAAACTCTTCGTAAGTGAGAGGTAATGCACCGCATCAAGGATGTTTGTCTTTCCAACACCGTTATTACCCACGAAACAGTTGAAGCCGGGAGAGAAATCGAGTGTGACTGATTCGTAATTCTTGAAGTTTGTAAGTTCTATCCTCGCCAGGTACATATTCTCTTTTCGTCCGTGGAAGCCTCAAAGTTAAGAAAAGAAACGGCTGCAACAACCCGGCATAACACTCATGGCACCGCTGCCACGAGGTTTGCTTTTTTTTACCTATAAGTTTTTTAATAATGCCAGAAATGCTACTTTTGCGAAGTTAATTTTTGACCTGTAACAGTATAACACAGATATGAGCAAGAAAAAAGAGACCTCAACAGGTATCGAAAACGTTGAACAGACACTGACAAAAACCGAACAGTTCCTTGAAGAAAACTATAAACCTCTGCTATACGGCCTCATTGCAGTCGTTGCCGTTGTAGGTATCTTCTGGCTTCTGAGAATGTATACCACAAAACAGAGCAAGGAAGCTCAGAGCCAGATGTTCATGGCAGAGCAATATTTCGCACAGGATTCTCTCAGGCTGGCACTTTACGGTGACGGCAACAACCTGGGATTCATTGATCTGGCAGATCAGTACAAACGTACGAAAGCAGGCAAGCTGGCCAACTTCTATGCCGGTGCGTCGCTAATGCATCTCGGAGAGTTTGAGGAGGCAGCCGGTTATCTGAAGAAATATACCATCACTGATGAAATCCTCGCCCCTCAGGCCAAAGGGCTTCTGGGCGATGCAAGCGTCGAGCTCGGTGACACCGCTGATGGCATCAGGCTCTATCTTGAAGCTGCAGAGATGGCCGACAACTCCTTCCATTCTCCCATTTACCTTATGAAGGCAGGCATTATCTACGAGAGCGAAGGAAAATATGAAGATGCTCTAAAACTCTATGAAAAGATACAGGATAAGTATCCTGAGAGCAACGAGGGACGGAGCATTGACAAGAACATTGCCCGTGTAAAGCTGCACACCAACTAGGCAGTGGCAACAAGAGACCTATCCTCATATGATGCAACACAGGTCCCTGACGCAGCGGGGATGAGGTTTGGCATTGTGGTGGCCGACTGGAACCAGGAGATCACTCATTCACTGCTTAAGGGGGCAGCAGATACGCTCAGAAGACACGGCGTTGACGATAACGACATCGTTGTCAGGCATGTCCCCGGTACCTTTGAGATCACCCTCGCAGCCCAGTGGTTTGCCGAATATGATGACCTTGACGGCGTAATATGCCTGGGGTGTGTCATCCAGGGCGAGACACCGCATTTCACATATATCTGCCAGGGTGTGACCCAGGGTATAACCCAGCTCAACCTCGACTACAACATACCTTTCGTTTTTGGTGTGCTCACCACGCTGACCAGGCAACAGGCACTGGAAAGGGCCGGCGGAAAGCATGGCAACAAAGGTGACGAAGCCGCCGTTACCGCTATCCGTATGGCTGCCCTGCAGCGCCAGATGGAGAAGTGAACGGTAATCTTCAGTTTTTTACCCTTTACCTGCCGCACAGCATCCTGTAAGGGCACCATGTGCATCTCTGGGTGAACCGTGTCATTTTGAAATCCTCATCCCCGGAGAAGATTGTGCCAAGTGCAGTAACAAGGTCATCCCTGTACCTCGTCATTACACTGTTCCATGATTCGCGATCGGCTCCCGGACCGTCAAGGCCGGCAACGGAGACATATGGTGTGAAGTCTTCTGACGATATCTGCTGAACCCAGTATATTGCAGGTATCACTGCTCTTCCCGGGTAACTTTCAGCTGCCAGGTGGCAGTAGAGCATTGCCTGCATAAGGGCATCATTGCGCTTCTCCTTATCCCCGTTGAAAAGGTCATCAGCCGAAACATTATCCCTCTTCGGGGTACCGGTCTTGTAGTCAACGACCCTTAAAGCTCCCCCTGTCACATCAACCCTGTCAGCCCTGCCTCCGATCCTGACCTGTATCTCACCCGACGGGATGCTGACAGTACAGACCCCTGAGAGAATATCCTCAAGGTGAAGTATGGTAAAGTCACCTGAGGAGGCGTCATATCTCAGCAGGTCACTGACATACCTTTCCAGCACTTCGATTATGATTACTCCCCTGCCTGCCAGCAGCATTTCGCGGCTGCACTTCATCTCCGAGGATGCCGCAGAAATAATTGTCTCCCTTATCCTGCCGGGCTCTTCTGACAGCTCTCTTATCATCTTCATGCTGTCTGTTATCCCTTTCAGCGGCAGGTAGAGCCTGTTGAGCGTCTCATGAAGGATATTGCCGAATCTTCTCTGGTCAATATCCTCTTCAAGCTTCTCCTCTTCCGGAATATCACATACATACCTGAAATAGAATCGCATCCGGCAATTCAGCCAGGTATTTATTGCGCTGGGCGAAAGATACTTGCCCCCGGCTTTATTAGCATCATACAGATCGAGAAGCCGCCTGCTGTGAGAATGGTCCCTGGCAATGCTTTCCGGGATCATCCTGCTGCGTCCAACGGTGATGTGCAGTGACCGGAACCGTGTCCTAAACAGAGGGCTGTACTGCATCTGTACCAGGTATCTGCTCATCTCTCCTGACGAGAGTCCCTGTGCAGTGGAATTGTAGAGGAACCACCCCTGGGCAGGCTTCCTTAAAAGTCTGAAGAAATGATATGAATAAACCGATTCATGTTCATTGACAGTGGGCAGGCCGAATGCCCTCCTGATATTATACGGGATAAACGTGTTATCCCATGCCTGACCCGGGAAAATGCCCTCATTCAGTGACAGGAATATGATATTCTGAAATTCCAGGGCCCGTGTCTCCAGGAGGCCCATTACCTGCAGCCCTTTTAACGGCTCGCCTGAGAATGGTACTATCAGTTTTCTGAAGACCCTGTCGAGAAACCTGATGCATGTTTCAGGTTTCAGTTCGAGACAATAAGCATGTATCAGGTTGGCAAGCTTACCTGTTGCAGCCATCGCCATCCGCAGGTATTCGCGGTCGATGCTCATGCTGCCGCTTTCATCGTGCACGGCATGAGTGGCACTTTCGAGCATCTCCATGACCATCACCAGGTGCCCGGGAAGCTCAGAACCTGAACCTGGGACAGTGAAGATACCTCCAAGGGAGAGCTCTGAGCTCAGAAGTCGGGCATTGATCCTTATCATGTTGCCTGACATAATTGCACTTACCATTTTCTCTCCCTCATCTCCTGCCAGCAGCCTGAAATACTGATGTCTCAACAATGTTATCACCTCCTCGCTCCTGAACGAGGTCTCGCCGTTTATCTCCCTTGCTGACCTGATCAGAGACATAAGCTGCTTAAGGAAGGAATAGAGAGAGGTGAACCGGAAGGGATGGCCCATCGTCACGTTGACAGCTCCGATTGACGATGGAAGAGAGGTAAGCACCGGAAGCAACAGCTTCTCGTCGGCAAGGACAACGGCTGTGTCAGTGAGATCACCCGAGGCATCTATGCCTGCCTCTTCAAAGATTGCGGGCAGCATCCTGGCCTGTGCGGTATCTGACGGAGTATCAATGATGGTCCATCTGTTATCCTGTTGAGGTTTTGTCTCCGTCTCACTGTGCTTAAGGGTGTTACCGAAGAGCCTTATGTTCTCCCTGACAAAGAAACCTGCCTTGTGATCGGTATCATTCATGAAGAAATGCTCGTCATCCCAGTAGAACCGAGCCTGTCCTTTGCTCATCAGATATCTGAAGAGCACTATTTCACAGTTGTTAAGTGCATTCAGTCCGGCGATATGCCATGTCATCCCCTCAGGCACCCGGAGAGTGCCGGATATCGCTCTTTCGGCCACCTCACGGCATATCATCCCCTCTCCCGCATGACCATGACCGAGCATAGCTGCCCTGAAGGAGGAGTAAAGAGGTGCAAGCTTCTGCCATACTGATTGAAACTTTGAACGGGCAACACTCTCTGTTGAGCCGGGACTGAATGATTTCCAGAAACTTCTGATGATCTCTGTCTGTTCTTCAGTGAGGCCGCCAAACTTGTAGTCAATCTCCTTCAGGTCGGATATATTGCTGTAGAGCTTGGCTGCATCGGCCAGATAGAAGTCAATGTCATTGAAATCGTTGATGATGACCTCACCCCATGACCAGAAATCGTCAAAACTCATCTCCCCGGTAAAGTGAGTCTTATAGACACTGTAAAGCTCAAATATCTGTGTCTCGGTATCTGCCGGCCTGAGGTCAGTAAATGACCCGAAAAGCTCATTGACTGTCATCATTGCCGGAGACCACTGTGGCTTTGAGCTCAGTCTTGCCAGGTGACGTGCGAGATACAGACCTGCCCTCCGGCTTGGAAGGACAATTATTTGCCTCTCCATCTCATCGCCGAAGTCTTCGCGAAGCCGGTATGCCACCTTCTCAAGAAAATCCATCATATGTTTCCCTTGTTAAAGAGTCTCCCCTGCCATGTGGCAGCTGTCTCCAGACGCTGCTCAAAGAGCCTGAACAGCTCATTGCTGCGCATCTGCCAGCTCCGGGGATCATCAAGCATGCGCGGCGGAGCCTCGCCGCTTATACGGTCTATCATTATGACCGGGCTGAGCCTCTCGCAGAATGCAATTACCAGCTCAAGATATTCATCAGCCGAATAGAGATCGAAATCTTCCGGATGATTCCTGTATTCTTCGGCCATTGGGGTCCCTTTGACAAGCTGCAATTGCCTTATCTTCAGAGCATTGATTGGCAACTCGGATATCCTGTCTGCACTTTCAATTATTTCACTGCGGCTCTCCCCGGGCAGTCCGAAGATAAGATGCCCACCGGTGTAAATGCCCCTTTCTGCTGTATCATTTACCGCTTTAACAACAGATGCGAAATCATGTCCTCTGTTGATCCTGACCAGTGTCCTGTCGATTACAGTCTCGATGCCATATTCAACAATGATGAAGTACTTACGTGACATCTCCCCCAGATAATCGAGCAGTTCACTGTTTACGCAGTCGGGCCGGGTACCGATAACAATGCCGGCAACACCTTGATGATCAAGAGCCTCTTCATAAAGGGCTCTCAGTCTTTCGATGCCGGAATAGGTATTGGTGTAGGCCTGAAAGTATGCCAGATAGCTGTCGGCGCGCCTATACCGCCTGCGGTGGAATGCTATGCCTTGTCCGATCTGTTCTGTCACACTTTTATCGGGGGTGCAGTAGGCCGGAGTAAAGGCTTCATTATTGCAGTATGTGCAGCCGCCACGTCCTTTTGTGCCATCGCGGTTGGGGCAGGTAAACCCTGCGTTGATGCTTACCTTCTGAACCCTCTTTTCGTGGAAGGCAGAGAACCAGTCAGAGTAGGAATTAAAGCGGCGGGTTGTGCCCCACGGGTATGTCAGTGACTCATTCATGCTTCCTCAATAATATCCTTTTCGACATACCAGAGCCATGAAGTAACCTTTTCATAACCCATCTGCTGCAGCAGCTCACGGTAACCGGCGGCCTGCCGCTTATGCCGGTCTGACGGTTCACCGAATTTATAGTCAACAACAATCACCCTCTCACCCTTTATCATCACCCTGTCAGGCCGCCGGGCACCACCCGACGGAAGGATGATTGCAGCCTCATTCCTGACGGGTATTGAGCCGTCAAACCACTGTCTGACAACTTCTTTAGAGAGGATCGTCCTTACACGTGATGCAATGAATTCACGCTTTGACAGTGGCAGCAGTCCGATGTCGCATACGTGCCCGACAGCCTTGTCAATATCATCTGTGGTCACGACACGGCTGAGCAGTTCATGCATCATTATTCCGTAGGACCTGTTGCCCGGCTCGGTAAGCTTCATCTCGTCAAGGGGCAGTGCTCCCCCTGTTCTCAGTCTCATCGTCCCCCGTTGTTCCGAGACTATGTAGGAAGACATTGTTATTGCAGGCTTCTCCTCAACGGCAGACAAAGGAGGCAGTTCGCCCCTGACAAGTGACCTGGCAGTGCCTGTCTCCGTCCAGACATATTCACCGGGAAGTCTCTTCAGTGCTTCGTTGAGCAGACTCTCGGCGTTGCCGCCGCTCCCTTTCGAATGTGTCATATCAGGAGCCATGACATAGAGGGCATCGACGGCTCTTGTAAATGCGACATAAAGCATGTTGACACCATCGAGCCACTCTGAGGCTTTCTCCCTTTTTGCCTGATCGGCGAAGAGCGATTCCTCCAGCCGGCTGCTGAGTTCAGGCAGCACGACAGGCATCGGGGCGAACTCTTCCGGCACCTCTGTCACCCATAGCAGCGGGCGGCTAAAGCCCTGCTTCGAAAAGCCCCATGCCGCGAAGGGTATTATAACAACCTTGCTCTGAAGCCCCTTGGCCTTATGTATAGTCATCACCCGCATCGCCTCCTGGCGGTCAGACTGGGCGAGTGTCTTTTTATGCCCCTCCCGCTCCCACCATGCCACAAACGATGAGATATCAGAGCTGTACCTGCCGGCGTACCATAGTATCACATCCTGAAACGAGCTGATATATGCCACATTATCCTTGTAACCGCCCAGCCCGAAATGCCGGATCAGTTTTTCGGTGGCACTGAAGAGCGAGTCGTTCCTCACTTCATTCAGTGCTGCCTGCCACATACCGGTGAAGAGATCTGAGGCCCCCTCGGCAGTGTCGCCCGCATAGGCAGACTGACCCTCCCCTCCTGTTGCCAGCACATAAGACCTGACCATCAGGCTCATGTTGAGACGGCTTTCAGGGTCAACAAGATAGCGAAGGCAGGATAGCAGCAGGTTGACAGCCGGATTACGTTCCAGAAAGAGCGACTCTCCTGAGGTCACCTCGAAGGTGTACTTCTCACGCTTCTCCGGGTCCAGGGCCGCAGAGTATTCCAGTATCCGGTTTATAATGCTCTTACCCTCTTCGTTCCTCCGGCAGAGGAAAAGAATGTCATTAGCCCTGTACCCGTGGCCCTGAAGCTGCTCGATTACCGAAGGAATATCCTCCAGTACCCTCTCCTTCCAGCTCTCCTCCTCATCCCTGCTGTAAAGGGTAACCTTGATGAATCCGCCTGCCTTATCATCAGTACCCTCCTGCACTGAGCCACTGTATATATCGCTGATTTTGATCTGGTCATAGCCAAGCTTAAGATCACAGATTGCCGGCAGCACTTCCGGAGCGAATATCTGGTTGTTGAAGCCGATGATGTTTTTGCGGCTCCGGTGGTTGGTACCCAGATGTATCGTCTTCACAGCCTCGCTGTCAAATGCCCGGGTTACTTCGGAATGGAGTATCCTCCAGTCACTGTTTCTCCACCGGAAGATTGACTGCTTGACATCTCCCACCACAAGATTGTCCTTTCCCCTCGAGAGAGTCTCGCTGATGAGAGGCCTGAAGTTCTTCCACTGTATCAGCGAGGTATCCTGGAATTCGTCGATCATATAGTGATCATAGGCTGTGCCTATTTTTTCATAGATAAAAGGTGTGTCATCATCTGCTATGAGCTTGTTTATCAGCTCCCCCGAGTCAGAAAGGAGGAAGAGGTTTTCATCATGAGCCAGTACACGCACCTTTTCGGAAATGGCACCCAGAATGCCCATCACATGGATTGTCTTGACAAGCGCATCTGCTGACAGATAGGCAGGATATCGCTCTTCAAACAGTGCTGAGATACCCTTTACAGCCTCATCGAGACCCTTTTTCAGCGCTTCATTGAGCGCCTCTGCAACGCGCGGTGATGCGCCTGCTGCCGTGTATCGCCCCTCAACGGCAGCCTTGTGCCAGGTGCTCGCCGGAGGCTTGATCTCTCCCTCTGAAAACCTTCGCAGGATCTCACCCACCCCTCCCTTGTTCTTTGACAGAAAATCATCCACAGTCAGTCCGCAGCTTTCAAAGATCTCTTTTCCCCTGAGAGCCATTGACCTGAGATCCCGCTCAAACCCGCTCTTTATCCTGTAGACCTTCGAGGCATATTCCCTGAGAGTATCATGGTCACCTATGGCTTTTCTGTCGTGCGGCGAGAGCTGTCTGAAGTTTTCACCGAATATCTGCTGTGCGACCTCCATGATTTCGCGCCGCACATCCCATCCCCTGTTGTCATCAAGGCGCGATGAGACATACGAGGTGATCCAGCTTCTCAGTCTTTCATCGGTAGCCACCTCTGCCAGCAATGCGTCCACGGCATCGGACAGGAGAGCATCATGCTCGATCTCGATCTCATAGCCTGCCGGTATATCTAT
>Ga0209450_10001012_pt1 | contig 14199 bp, 11 predicted proteins | sample FrelakmetLWP11LW_FD_187149 | JGI IMG/M metagenome (GOLD analysis project Ga0209450, IMG submission 187149) | Freshwater lake sediment microbial communities from the University of Notre Dame, USA, for methane emissions studies - LWP11 LW (SPAdes)... | ecosystem: Environmental > Aquatic >...
CCCCCCCCATTCTCTTTATTTCTCCCTTCCTCATACAGGGTCAGCGTACGGGCCATCGCATTTACTCCGCGTTATTGGGGTTCATACACTATATGGAATAATATGATATATACACTATATTTGTAATAGCAATAACTAATGGGGTGCAAGCACGTTAAGTTAAAAATAGGGAGGCCCAATTAGAAATTTGAAATTTCTTAGTTTTATTAACTTATATTTTTATTATCTAGAAAATCTTATAGATGCTCAATCATTTATATTTAAAAACTGGAGAGTAATGGGCATAAATCTGTGGTTTGCTCCGCAAATCTCTGAGCACTGGCCGTAGAATACCCCTACCGAGTTTATCTCAACTCTTAGTTGATTTAGTCGCCCGGGGACTGCATCTACTTTAAGACCTAGTCTCGGCATTGCTCACGAGTGTAGAACGTCGGCACTAGTAACCAAAACCCGAATTGGGATTTGACTTGGAAGATTTACCCGGTTATCAGTCTCTAGTAGTCGAAAGTCTCCTTTGATAAGGTCTCCTTCTGCCACTATGTAAGAATCAAACCTAGAGGGCCCCCTTTCAGATAATGGGTTGATCTCTGGATATTCGTATCTTCAGTATCACTGGTGGCCCGTGGCTTTAAGTGATACCCCCTTATCCCTCCTGTACTCTTCTAGTGTGTAGAGCAATACTAAAGAGGGTAGAGCGATTTGGATTAAAATTAAGGCGGGAATCAGAGTTCAGATACATTCTAAAATCTGGCCCTCCAGTAGAGATTTGTGAATAATTTTATTAAATATAATCCTATTTAGAATCAAGCCTACAAATCTAAGAATAAAAAGTAAAATCATATTGGTAAAGTCATGAAAATATATAAACTCTTCTATGACCGGGGAAAAGGCGTCTTGTAGCCCGAATTGTGATCATGTAGACATTTTCAAGCAAGCAATTTAAATTTACAAAACTTATGTTTTAATTAAACTACACCCTCTATCTTAGGCCCCCTAAAAGAAACTCAGTAGAATTTCATCGAATTAGTTTAACCAAAATGGCCAATCCTAACACCGCCTCCCCCACTCTTAAGGTTATTAAAATAAACATAATAGTAGATACCCCACTTAGATTGATAAAGATACTCCTTATAAAAAGTCTTGTTAAGGAAAGTAGCTCTAAGATTAAAAGTATAGAGATAAAGTTATTTTTATTCTTTCTATACCCAATAGTCAAAACTGTGATCCAAGATCATAACAAAGTTTCGATTAAAAAGCACTGAAAAACCCTAAATACAATTAATGCTGCCATAGCTCAGGATATAATTAAATTATAAGTTTTCATTTTTAAAATAGGACTTCATGGGCCCTCTTTGAGATGTCGCTAATTTGACAACTGTTAAAAGCACCAATAACAAATAAAACATTAATATCCCCAATATGGTGCACCTGCTGAATAAATATAAATTAGAAAATCTTATGTTTTGGAAGATGCTTTCTATAGGTTGAATAATAATGGTCAATCTAACAGCCCAAACAAATATGACAGTAGTTGAGAACCTTTGAAATATAACTTTAAGTCTGGATGTCAGTGTCACTATATAGCTAAACAGGACTATTATTCCCCCTGTAAAAAGTAGAATTACTGCGTATGTTATTCATAGGCCAGTGGACACTCTCATCGAGACACCCACTATAAATCTTAGAATAACTAACCAAATAATTATAAAAGTTGGGTTAGTCGTAAGTAAGCAGGAGATTACGCCCATTCTTATAAAAAATAAAAATCTCAATATTAAAATAATTCAATAAACTTAAAGTATTTTTTCTTTGTAAAAGAAATGTAAAAATTTATACTATTATTAATGTCCTACGCTAAATGGCTATGATCATGCAATCATAAAGATATTGGAACTTTATATTTATTGGCCGGGGCTTGGGCTGGAATAATTGGGACAGGGCTCAGAGTGATTATTCGTCTAGAGCTCGGGCAACCGGGCTCTTTAATAGGGGACGACCAGGTATACAATGTAGTTGTCACTGCTCACGCTTTTATCATAATTTTCTTTATAGTCATACCTATTTTAATCGGAGGGTTTGGCAACTGGTTAGTTCCTCTAATACTTGGCTCCCCAGATATGGCTTTTCCTCGTATAAATAATATAAGATTTTGATTCTTGATTCCAGCCTTGTTTATACTCCTAACTAGATCTCTTGTAGAGAGAGGAGCTGGGACGGGTTGGACGGTCTATCCGCCCCTAAGAAGAAATATTTCACATTCAGGTGCATCGGTGGATTATGCAATTTTTTCATTACATCTAGCCGGAGTGTCTTCTATTTTAGGTGCTGTAAACTTTATTAGGACTCTGGGCAACATACGTACTTTTGGAATATTTCTAGACCGAATACCTTTATTTGCTTGGGCTGTTTTAATCACAGCCATCTTGCTTTTATTGTCGCTCCCGGTACTAGCTGGGGCCATTACCATGTTATTGACTGATCGAAATCTAAACACGTCTTTTTACGACCCAAGAGGAGGGGGTGATCCTATTTTGTATCAACACTTATTTTGGTTTTTCGGGCATCCGGAGGTCTATATTTTAATTTTACCTGGATTCGGACTTGTCTCTCACATCGTTAGTCAAGAGAGAGGTAAAAAGGAACCTTTTGGGGTACTTGGGATGGTCTATGCAATGCTCGCAATTGGGGTATTAGGTTTTGTAGTGTGGGCTCACCACATGTTCACAGTTGGGATGGATACAGATACCCGTGCTTATTTTACTACTGCCACCATGATTATTGCAATTCCTACAGGAATTAAAATTTTTAGATGGATTGGCACCTTTCATGGTAGCTGAATTCCTTTCACTCCCTCTAGCCTTTGAGCATTTGGGTTTATTTTCTTATTTACAGTAGGGGGGCTGACAGGAGTAGTTTTAGCAAACTCCTCATTGGATGTAGTCTTGCACGATACTTATTATGTAGTTGCACACTTTCATTATGTATTAAGGATGGGCGCAGTATTTGCGCTCATGGGGGGATTTGTAAACTGGTTCCCTTTAATGACAGGCATAACTATAAACCCAGAGTGACTAAAAGCGCAATTCTTAATTATATTTGTAGGGGTAAACCTGACTTTTTTTCCTATGCATTATCTAGGATTAGCTGGCATACCTCGTCGTTATTCCGACTATCCAGATTTTTACTCCACATGAAATGTTTTAGCTAGGGTTGGGTCTATAATTTCAATGGTCTCTGTGTTATTTATAATTTTTATCTTATGAGAATCGATAGTTAGTCACCGACCTGTCCTTTTTGGGAAATTTTTTAGTAGGTCTTTAGAGGCAGTTCACTCTTGTCCTCCAATAGTCCACAGTTATAACTCTAGACCTTTAATCTTTAATAATTATAAGAATAAGCTAATAAAAGCTAAAGAGCTCATAACTCTTTGATAATTCATATTTTCTTGTATTTAAGGTAGTTTAAAAAAAAATTCTAATTTTGGAGATTAGAGATAAATATATTTTTCTTAAAAATTTAGTTTAATTAAAATATTAGCTTGTCAAGCTTAAGATCTTAAGAGTTTTTAAAAAATTGATCGTGCTAATTTGAAATTAGCTTTAAGAAATTAATTTTTCTCAGTTTTAAAAATTTGCAAGACTAATAGCCACTACCAAAAAAAACCCCCAGATTAAGTGATTTGAAATATTTAAAATCTCTATTGAATTTATTTTATAAAAATTATTAGTTAAAATGGATGTCCCCTGCATACTTGCACTATATATAATTAAAGAATAAGCGGTTCCTAACACAATAATTAAAATCAGGGGCAAGATATTTAATTTTCTTAAGCCCACCACCGCACTAATAACCAAAATTTCCGCCACTAAATTAAATGTGGGGGGGGCAGCTATATTAGTTATTAATACTAGAAATCAAAGCAGGGGCAAAATTCCAGATCATACTAAAATTCCCTTCCTAAGCAATATTCTACGAGAAAAGTTCACCTTATAAATGTAATAAGATATTAAAAATATACCTGAGGATCTTACACCATGAGCTAGTATTAAAAGTAGCCCCCCATAACCCCCCAGGGGTTGGATAATCAAAAGTGCGATTAATACAAGACCCATATGCCTAACTGAAGAATAAGCAATAATTATTTTTATATCTCTCAATCGAACACAAATTACACTAATAATTACTGCACCAATTATTCTGACGGAGAGCCAGATATTTAAATTTGAGTAGTCGTACACCAATGGGACAAATACTCAAAGTCCATAACTTCCAAGCTTTAATAAAATTGCAGCTAGAATTATTGACCCGAAGACGGGGGCCTCTACATGAGCCTTTGGTAGTCAGATGTGGACTCCAAACATTGGTAGTTTTACCGCAAAAGCCATAATAAGACAGAAAATTGTAATGCCAGATACGCTGGAGTCTCTTAATGAGGAAATATTTGAAATACAATTTAGTCTTCTACAAAATCTGCTGCTTGTGGTTCATAATAAAATTATTAAAAGGGGCATTGAGGCTGTTAGCGTATAAAATATAAGCCTAAGCCTAGCGTCTAGGCGCTCCCTCTGATACCCCCACCCTAAAATAATCCTAAAAATAGGGAGAACTGATAATTCAAACATAATGTATAGTGTTAACATCTTGCTTATGTAAAAAAATATTATTAATGAAAATAACAGGGCTATCACCAAAAATAATAAAGGCTTAGACGATTTATTTTGTAAAAAACTGGCCATACAACCATTAGCTCAAAACATTGTCATAATACATAAGACAGATAGTAGAAACCTCCTATTGTTTATTTGAATAGACGCAAAAGATAAAAATTCTCTATATCTGAGGGCTGGAGACGACAACACGACTACTATACACCTTAGAAATAGAATATTTAGCAATTCTCAAGTAATTAAATTTGTAAATACGAGAGCAGCGGTCAGAATTATTAGTATTTTTAGTATAAATTCTGGGAGAGTCCTAATTTTAGGCCGAAACTAAATGTAATAATTTACTTCAGAATTTTAATGGCGGACTAGCGCATAGACTTTAAGCGTCTAAAATGATTTTTATCTTAAAATAATTATTTGAGAAAATTTCATTGTTAGGATTACAACCTAATGCCTATAATCAGCCATCAAATACATTTACTGGGGATTTCAATTTAGGTTAAAGACTGCCTTGTTTATAAGAGTTCTGCTTTCTTTTAGTGTTCAAAGATGTCTTATACTTTGATTTTTGCTAGAGATTAACTTTTTATGCTTTATTGGAATCTTAAGTCAACTAATTAATCTCTCTGATCCAAATAGCAACTTATATTATTTTTTAGTTCAATCTTTGGGGAGAGTAATTATATTATTTAGGTTATTGTGCAACAGAGTCTTATCTATCCCAGTTTTTAGGATTTGCTTTTTTTTAGCATTGTTGTTAAAGTTAGGAGGGGCCCCTTTTCAATTTTGATATTTAAAGTTAATTCAAAAATTAGATTGGGGGTTAATTTGAGTTCTTTCCGTCTGACAAAAACTAATTCCCCTAATTTTATTATCTTTTAGTAAGTTATACCTATTTAGATTTTTTGGGGGGCTAAGGGTATTTATAGGGAGAATTACTACATGAAAACAAAAAAATTTTAAGAAAATTTTTGGTTTGTCCTCAGTCTTTTCTTTGGGTTGATTATTAGTTTCTTTAGCCCTTAACAAAAGAATCTGATTGTTATTCATAGCTGGGTATGGAGTCTCTTTACTGGTTTTGATTGTTGCACTCTCCAAAACCAACTTTATCTCCTCAGATAGAAAGGGTTCTCCTATAGACGCCTACAGATTAATTTTGTTTATCACGGGCCTTTTGATGTTAAGGGGAATTCCCCCATTTATTGGGTTTTTTTTAAAAGTGTCTATTTTGGTCTTTGTGATAAAAATTAGATTATTAATAGGTATAGGATTACTATTAGCTAGCCTATATTTAATTTTTATTTATTTAAGGATAATCTTTTACAGAATAACTTTCTTAAATCCCAAATTATCCTTAGAGATAAGACAAAAAAAATTAATTCTGAGAGAATTAATTGTCTTGAATTTTTTCGTTGTAATTTTTGCTCTTAGCTTATTATATTGTGTTATAATACATAAGTAGTACATCACTGTTACAAGCCCCCACACTAAAATCAATAATAAAATTTTGTAAAGCAATTTAATAGACAAAGAAACAAATGACGATTGTAACCTAATTGAATTGAAGTAAAGCACCCTGTGGGTTAACACCCCCCGATCAAAAAATTTAGGTCTTAACCTTCTAATACCAGAGGTCCTTAGGACAGGGATTTGCCCCCTAATACTAGGTAGCGCCCACATAGTCCCTAACCTTCAATTCTTCATTCTTCAAGTTCTTATTTTAATAAATAATAAATTAAAGATAGATAAACTAATCCCGAGTATTAATAAGAAAATTACTAAAATTTTTATTGATAGGTAAGAACTACTTACTGCTACTGCTTCTCATAAGTATAAATTACCTCAAAATCCGAAAAGACTCGCAGGTAAGATAAGGAAAACTATGCCCAGAATAGTAAAATTATCCTCTTCTCTCTTAAATGTCAATAAAATATTGTGGGTTGGCCGTGAGAAAACAAACATGGCAAAGCGTAGCCTGTACGCTGCGGTTAAAAAAATTCCTAATCTTATTATTGTATAAATATAAAAATTAAAGTTTCCAATAAGTAGAAACTCTAAGATCATCTCCTTTGAGAAAAAAGCAGACATGAAGGGGATGCCTATTAATCTTATACTAGAGATTAAAATAAAACTATTAATTACAGGTAAGGATTTTGACCTGCCCCCAACCAGCCGTAGATCTTGGTAATCTTTACTGTTGTGAATAATTGCTCCTGTAGAGATAAACAGCAAAGCTTTGAAAAAAGCGTGACTAAGAAGGTGAAAAAATCTAGCGAGATAGGCCCCGATACCTAAACTTATCATTATGACCCCTAGCTGGCTTAAAGTAGAAAGAGCAACTATCTTTTTAAGGTCTGTCTCAAACAAAGCTCTAATACTGGCCAAAGTTATTGTTATCATCCCAATAACTATTAGATAGTAAGCGACTTGATTGTTAATTAAAAATAAATTGTGGCGAATTATCAAGTAAACTCCCGCAGTTACTAAAGTAGAGGAGTGTACCAGTGCTGAAACTGGGGTGGGGGCGGCCATTGCTGCGGGAAGTCAAGCCGAGAAGGGAATTTGAGCCCTCTTAGTCGAAGCAGCAATTATTAATAAGACCCCCAAAAATAGGTCTACGGTTTTGCTTATATAAAAATAGGTATTTCAATTACCAAAGCCAGCTAAATACCCAATTCTGATCAGAATCAAAGCATCCCCCACTCGATTAGACAGGGCTGTAATCATCCCAGAATTAAATGCTTTAGGGCTCCTGTAATAAATAACAAGCAGGTAGGAGGTCAAACCCAGGCCATCTCACCCGAGTAAAATTCTAACCAGGTTGGGCCTCAAGATTAGTAAGTATATTCTAGCCACAAAAGACATTAAGAGCAGATGGAATCGATAAAAATAGGGATCATTTACTATGTAAGATTGACTAAATTTTAATACAGCCACACTAATTAAACTGACACATACTATAAACCTCGCTCTTACTGTGTCTACCATAACTACAAAAGACATGTTTCAATTTTCAAAGTGGATTAAAGAGTATTCAAAAAATACTGTCTGTGCAACTACCGTCGAGATATACAAATAAAGTGAAAATGTTGATATAATAATTAAAAGAGTCCTAATTAAAAAATTGATTATAGAGTTTCGAAATTTTAATATAATATATAATAATCCTCATAATAATAACTCTGAAGGCTAAGACGCTAGGCAAGATTCTTTTCCACGCTAGATTTATTAAAAGATCATATCGATACCGAGGAAATGTCGTCCGTGCCCAAACTCAGATAAATACTATAATTGTTGCTCAAATCCTTGCTATCATAAAGCTAGTGGAAAATCTGAATATAACTCTTGTAATCATCCTTAAAAAATAAATTCTTCCGTATTCAGCTATAAAAATTAATGCAAATCCCCCAGAACTGTACTCTGTATTAAATCCCGACACTAATTCTCTTTCTCCTTCTGAGAAATCAAAGGGAGTGCGGTTGGTCTCAGCAAGACTTGAAATTAGCCACAACGAAAAGATAAAAGGCGCGATTATAAGCATTCTATAGTAAATTTTGTGTTTCTGTGAAAAATCAAATCTAATAAACTCTCCATAAATCAATAGGCATAAAATGATTAGAGCAAGGCCAATCTCGTAAGAGATAGTCTGAGCTACCCTGCGTAAAGATCCAAGTATTGAGTATTTATTACTTGACCCCCACCCTCTTAATAGTAGAGGATAAACGTTTAATCTTAGGATAACCAATATTAAGATAACAGAAAATGAGTAGAATCTAATTTCAAACTTTATTGGAATAATAAGCCATACCCATAGAACTAAAAATAGGCTAACCCCGGGCCTTAAATAAAATAACCATTTGTGTGTCTTTACTGGTGCAACAAAATTTTTCAAGAAGAGTTTTACTGCGTCGGCCATTGGCTGCAGGAGCCCGATAAAAGAGGGTTTGTTGGGGCCTAGTCGTCTTTGAGAATAACCTAGGATTTTTCGCTCTAATAAGGTGATAAATGCAATGTTCACTAAAACTAAAATTAATAAGACCAATAAATCAAATAAAAATCTTACTAAATACACTGTCCTTAAAAAATTCCTCCACAGCTTCAAAGTGGTGCTCTATAATAAGCTACAAAGACTTGCACGCTTTAAATCATTAAATACAAAAAAATCAAAATTTTTCGTCTTGCGCGCAATAATTTATTCTAGAATAAAATCAAATCCCCTAATAAAGATTATTAATAACACTTTAATTGACTTGCCCACCCCTAGGGCGATTAATGTAATGTGAAACTTTGGGTCACTCTTGGGGCTATGTTTAATTGTTCAGTTAGGGACAGGACTATTCCTAGCAATGCATTATTCCAGCGATGTGGAATTAGCCTTCAGTTCCGTAAGCCATATCATACGAGATGTGAACTATGGTTGACTGCTGCGAATTTTTCACGCTAACGGCGCGAGAATGTTTTTTATCGCTATTTATCTTCACATTAGGCGTGGGATATATTTCGGATCTTATACACAAAGACATGTTTGAATGAGGGGTGTAACTCTTTTATTCCTGCTTATAGCGACTGCATTTTTAGGCTATGTTTTACCTTGGGGACAAATGTCATTTTGGGGGGCCACGGTAATCACTAATTTATTTTCTGCAATTCCGTATATGGGCGAAAATATTGTATACTGATTATGGGGGGGGTTTGCAGTCGGTAAACCCACGTTAAGTCGTTTTTTTGCTTTGCATTTCTTTGTCCCCTTTGTGATTGCAGGTCTAGTGTGCGTGCACCTCTTGTTTCTCCATCAAAAAGGATCCAGGAACCCTCTTGGGCTGACCAGAAATTATGATAAAATTTTATTTCACCCTTATTTTTCTTGAAAAGACATTATGGGGTTTTTAATCTTTATTTTTTTATTTTTCTATCTGTGCATAATCAAACCGTGAGATTTGGGGGACTCAGAAAACTTCATCCCAGCCAATCCCTTGGTCACCCCTCTCCATATCCAACCAGAGTGGTATTTTTTGTTCGCATACGCTATCTTGCGTGCAATTCCAAACAAGTTGGGGGGCGTTTTAGCCCTAGCTCTCTCTGTGGCAGTACTGTATTTGTTACCTTTTTTTAGGCTATCTGCTTTTAAATCTACTGCTTTTAATTTTATGTTAAAAAAAATAATTTGATGTTTATTTAGAGTTTTGCTATTATTGACTTGGCTAGGTGCCCGACCGGTAGAGGACCCGTATATTTTACTTGGGCAGTTAATTACTGTTATTTATTTTACTTTGTTTATAACCTGGCCCTTTATTGTTAAATATTTTAGAAGTTTTAAATATTAGTTTGTGGAACTAAAGAAGCCACAGGCCTAAGATAAGGATTTTAGTCAAATATGACATCTGGTTTGCAGTCAGAAGGTTAATAGGTCTTAAAATTGAATGCCTGAAACTAAAGGTTTATTTTGATAGAATAACTAATGCTGAAAAGCTTCAATTAAAGTTTCTTAGTATATTAAAGTACATAAATTTGCAAAATTTATAGATTTGAGACTTCATTTTTATAAATTTAATAATTTTAATTACTGGATTTATTTTATCGCTAGTAGTAATTGGAGCTGTGGGAGCTCTTACAAAAAAATCCAGCATAGATCGAGAAATGCTCAGGACATTTGAATGTGGCTTTGACTCGACGGACCGAGGTCTTTTACCTTTTAGTCTTCGCTTCTATTTATTAGCTAATATCTTTTTGATTTTTGATGTAGAGTTAATTCTCTTATTTCCTTTTATACTAAAATTAATTTGGGTAAATATTTGAATCTCTTTTATAATATTTAGAATTTTGTTGTTTATTCTGTCTCTAGGTCTTTTTTACGAATGAAATCAGAAAATGCTTGAGTGGGTGGCTTAATTATTTAAAGCTAAGAGCATGTGATTGTTAATCACAAGTAAGATTGTCATCTATAAATAAAAATCTTAAATGAAGGATTTCTAATCCTTTAATGGCAAATATGTTGTCAGATTTTATTATTAATTTTTGTCTCGAAAAAACAATGTAATATTTTATACTATAAAATCTCTAATGTCTAATTACTTGCGCCACCCTTTTCACTTAGTAGACGAGTCTCCTTGACCCCTACTGGCTTCATTTGGGGGGATGGGATTAACTTCTGGGCTATTAAAATGATTCCATTATTCTGAAATAAATCTTTTCCTAGTCAGTCTAGGATTTTTGTTTTTAGTCTCTTTCCAATGGTGACGAGACGTCTCTCGGGAGGGAGCACTAATGGGGTTTCACACTGGGATAGTAGAGTTAGGTCTTCGGTGAGGAATGATTTTATTTATTGTCTCTGAGGTTTTCTTTTTTTTGAGCTTTTTTTGAGCTTTCTTTCATAGAAGTTTAGCTGTAAATGTAGAACTTGGTAACGAGTGACCCCCAACAGGTATTCTTGCTTTTAGCCCTTTTGGTGTACCCCTGCTCAACACTGTAGTGTTATTATCTTCTGGGGTAAGAGTGACATGGGCCCACCATGGCCTTATATGCGGAAATCACACCCAAACTAAAAGATCCCTGATATTGACTGTGTTACTAGGGGCCTATTTTACTTTGTTGCAGGGGGCTGAGTATCTTGAGGCGAGATTCACTTTTGCAGACTCGGTATACGGGTCAACGTTTTTCCTTGCTACTGGTTTTCACGGGCTACATGTTTTAATTGGAACAATATTTCTAGGGGTATGTTTAAAGCGGCTGCAAAGCTTTAATTTTAGCTTGGGGCATCACTTTGGGTTTGAGGCTGCCGCTTGATACTGGCATTTCGTGGACGTTGTCTGGTTGTTTTTATTTATGGTAATCTACTGATGAGGCGGCGCTTAAAATAAGTTAAATATTGGCCCTAGCATAGCAACTATTTCTCCTTTAATGTAAAGTTTATTTACTTGCAGTGAGTTTAATTTTACATAAGCAGGTTATGAAGAAATACATTACTTGGTCAATAAAGTGCCAGCATCCGCGGTTATACTTTTAAGTAAAGTCTCGTTGAACAATTTGATAAATAAAATCTTAACTTTTTTGTTATAAAATATTTTAACAGATTTTATTAAAATGCTTTAGCAAAGATGATTACAAAATCGGAATAGAACCCGACTATGAATTTTATTTTAGGTAATAAAATAAAACCTAAATTATGTGGCAGTTATTTATTCTTTTTAGAGAATTTTGATTAATAAATTGATATCCCACAATTTTATTTACTAGATTATTACTTGTGTGTGGTTGTTTAAAAATAAATTAATATTTAAATTTTTGTCCAAATAACATATAGTGTGATTTAGGTATAATTGAAATGCAGTCAGATTATTTAATTAAGTAAGGATTTAATAGTAGGTTAAATGAATCGAACAAGTTATAAATAAGGTTCATATTGTCCGTCGCTCTCTTTAGAGATAAGTCGTAGCAAAGTTAAGGTTATAGAAATAGCCTTTAAATATTTTTTTAGTATAAAACATTACATTTAATTTCCAATTAAAAAATCTTTAAGAAAAAATATCTTTTTTGGCAGAACAATGCATTAAGCTTAGAACTTAAAGATAATTTATATTAAAAAGTTTTACGAAATCTCTAAGATATTAAGTTTTTACCTTAATTAAGGTTCTACCCGTAAAAAATTCCTCAAATTTCTCCTATAAATTGGCTTGTGTTGATAGCTTTTTTTAGCTTGCTATTGTTAACTGTCTGAGTTAAAGTATATTTTATAAAATAATGAATAATTTGTTTTCAATTTTTGATCCAAATGTGTTATGAATAAATCTTGGAATAAATTGAGTAAGCAGAGTTATTATAATTTTTTGGTTGCCGGGATTATTTTGGGTTAGAAAATCCCAGGGTCTTTTTATGTTAATCAGCTCCTTAAAAACATTATCTAGGGAGTATAAGTTAAACTTTAGCCCGGTTATTACCCCGGGACACACACATTGAGCAATTAGGTTGTTTTTAATGATTTTATTAAATAATTTGGGTGGGCTAACTCCTTACACTTTTACCGCATCTAGGCATCTGTCTTTTTCTATTTCATTGGCACTGGTCAGATGGATTGGCTATTTTATTTATAGGGTATTCATGAGGCCCGGCAGATTTTTAGCGCATCTAGTCCCCGTGGGGACACCCTACATTCTAATGCCTTTTATGGTACTAATTGAGTTAGTTAGAAACCTTATTCGACCCATTACTTTATCAGTTCGATTAGCAGCTAACTTGGTCGCAGGGCACCTTTTAATAACTTTAATCAGATCCCCGGCAACTTCAAGAAGGCCGCTAGTTCTAATATTATTAATGACTGGCTTAGTTTTATTAATAGTATTAGAATCAGCTGTCGCGTTCATTCAAGCTTATGTGTTCAGAATACTTAGCACACTCTATCTTAGTGAAGTAAATTCAGTGAGATTTAATTATTTATATAATTAAATTTAGTAAACATCTTTAAGGGACTAATTAATTATTTAAAATTTAAATAGTACCGTCTATTGCCTTTAGCATCATGAGTTTTCAATCTTAGCTCACACGTTAAATTCTCGATAACTTGTTTAGAAGTAAGAATTCTTAATGTCGCAAAATTAAGTTACAACCTATTTTATAGCTTTATATAAGTTGAATAAGATTATTTAGTTCACAATTAAAATTTTAGGGAAAGCTTAAAATTTAACTATAAATCCTAATTTATTTAGAAACTTAAGCCTAATATTATCTAATAAGTTATATTGCAAATCTAAATTATTAAATTTATCTCAGTTTATATCAGAATAATAAAATTTTTAAAATGAAAATATGAGTATTAAACGTTAAACTTTAAACCATAAATATCCATTTACGAGTTTAATAAAAAACTTTTAGAAGTTTATTTTATTTTTGGAAAGACTGTTTATTAAAAACATCACAACTATAGTTGCAAAGCTTGCCCAATGCTTAAATTGTAAATGGCCGCGTAAGTGCTAAGGTAGCATAATAAATAGTTGATTAATTGTCAACTAGAATGAAAAGCCAAACTTTCTTTAATGTAATTCTAAAAACAAAAAAATTGATTTTTTTGTGAAAAAACAAAAATTTTATTTTTAGACGAGAAGACCCTAAAACTTTAATAATTTTGTTTGGGATAATCTTTTATTTTGATAAAAATATTTGATCTTAAAGAAAAGACCCTAAAAAGCTAAATAAAAGTACTTTAGGGATAACAGCACAACTTATACTAGAAGCTCTAATTTAAGTATAAATTTATGACCTCGATGTTGAATTAAGACAAATTTTTAAGCAGCCTTAAAAACTAAAAGGACTGTTCGTCCTAAATTTCTTACATGATTTGAGTTAAGATCGACGTGAGTCAGATTGGTTTCTATCTAAAAATTAAAATTTAGTTATTAGTACGAAAGGAATTTAACTAATTTTTAACTTAACGTGCTTGCACCCCATTAGTTATTGCTATTACAAATATAGTGTATATATCATATTATTCCATATAGTGTATGAACCCCAATAACGCGGAGTAAATGCGATGGCCCGTACGCTG
>Ga0209450_10001013_pt1 | contig 14177 bp, 21 predicted proteins | sample FrelakmetLWP11LW_FD_187149 | JGI IMG/M metagenome (GOLD analysis project Ga0209450, IMG submission 187149) | Freshwater lake sediment microbial communities from the University of Notre Dame, USA, for methane emissions studies - LWP11 LW (SPAdes)... | ecosystem: Environmental > Aquatic >...
CGCTGCCCCTGGCGACGCTGCCCCTGGCGACGCTGCCCCTGGCGACGCTGCCCCTGGCGACGCTGCCCCTGGCGACGCTGCCCCTGGCGACGCTGCCCCCGACGCTGCCCCCGACGCTGCCCCATGCAACATGAGCCCATATCCAGGCGGCGATAATCTTTGTGCGCAACAAAACCTGCCTCCCCATGCCTGGCACTGCGCCTCCCCCGGAATAAGTGGCAAACCGTTTCCCAATTGCGTTTCTGCACACAACGATGTGTGGTGTTGCGATTGATTGGATAAGCCAATGCATTGGACTCAACATCTACCAGGACCCGTACCACCAAACATGGTGGACTATTTAGCACTTGCGGCACTTGCGGCAGAAGGCATAGCCTTCTGCAAGACGCACGAGGCCAGACTGTCTAGGATGCGCCCTGCTCAGGAGGCTGGCATCGTTGCTTTGCGACAATCTCGCGCACAATTTCGCAAACAAATCGCAAATGTCGAGTACGTCATGCGACGCTGGGCTCTTGCCCTATTTGGCGAGCAAACGGTTCGCGCGGCGAAACGCAAAGTCGGAGAGAAGTCGTGAATCGCGTCGTCGAGAAAATCCGAAGGCTTCTGGCTCTTGGCGCAAGCACAAACGCTCACGAGGCGGCAGCTGCAATGGCGGCGGCGCAGCGACTATGCGAGGAACACCGTCTGGAGCTGGCTGAAATAGAAACTTCCCGTGGGCCTAGCGAGAAGGCTGGTATTGACGACACCCCTGTCGTTTCTGCCGGAAAATTGAATGCATGGCAGACCAAACTGCTTGCTCTTCTCGCAACGGCCAACGGCTGCGTAGCCCTTCGGTGCCGTAGAATTGCAAAGCCGTCTTTTCGGCTTGTGCAGGCCATGCTGCTGGCGGGACGACCGTCGAACGTGGCGATGACACGCCAACTGTATGCCTTTGCCGAGCAGGAACTGATTCGGCTCTGCAAACATGATTGCAAGGGCCTCGGAAAAGCATTTCACCGCTCGTGGATGATCGGCGCCGTCGATGGCGTGGACATCCAACTCAGGCGAGCCCAAGCTACCGCTCGGGTGGGTGCGACCATCACAGCGATCACGATCGTCGAATCCCTGCTCGACGAGGCCAACGCAGCCTTGCCAAAGGGGACGCCGTACACCAAGCCGACGGGGGCGCCAACGGCTGACCTGATGGCGTACACCGCCGGATTACGGGCGGGCAAATCCATTCAGTTGCAGCGACCGCCGGACCAGCTACCTCTCGACCTGAAATAGTGATACCGTCTCACCATGTACCGCACTGGGAAACATGTTATCCTGTTATCGAAAAAAGGGACCCATAGGCTACTTGCGACGAGGTCCACGCGATGAAGTTCTACCTTGGCACGCACGAACCGTCGTGGCTTGGCAGAACACGGGTGCCCCTTTTCCTGTCGTACCATCGGCTTTGGCGAGCAGAGACCCAGCGCAAGAGCGCATTTCGGCCTGCATTGGGGGAATGGGCGCTCGATTCTGGAGGTTTCACCGAACTGAACGCGCACGGTCGCTGGACCATACCAGCGCGGCGATATACCACCTCGATCCGCAGATACGTGGCTGAAATAGGCAAGCTCGAATGGTGCGCTCCGCAGGACTGGATGTGCGAGGACGTCGTTCTGCAACGAACAGGTCTTAGCGTTCGAATCCACCAACGAAAGAGCGTGGATTCGTTGCTCGAGCTTCGCGACATCGCCCCCGAACTACCCTTCGTGCCGGTCCTTCAAGGCTGGCTGCTGGGGCAATACCTAGAGCACATTGACATGTATGAAGCTGCTGGCATCGACCTCCGCAAGGAACCGCTGGTATGCCTAGGAACGATGTGCCGCCGCCAGGATAGCATTCGCGCCGCATTCATAATCCGAGAACTCGCCGAGAACGGCTTGCGCTGTCATGCACTTGGCGCGAAAACGACCGGGCTCGCTTTCTATTCGCAACTGATCGCTTCGTCGGATTCTACGGCCTGGTCGGACGGCGCACGACACGAGTCTAACCGCTCCAAGAAGCTATACGGCGTCGGCAAAAGGATGCTTCCGACCTGCACGCATGCAGCCATGACGTGCAACAACTGTTTCGACTGGGCTATGGCTTGGCGGGATAGCCTTCTTGCTGGGGTGCCCGACACTACCACTCTTGCCGACGAACATAGTCTCGATCTTGGGTCGAAGATTCGCGCCGCGCACGACGGGGCTCTTGAATCTCCCTTTTCTAGCCGAGGTTGAGATGGTGAACGAGGAACTGTGCAACCTGACGGTCCACGAACTCAAACAAGAGGCAATGCGCCTGGCAACGGACCATCCGGCAACTCGCTTGTCAACGAACGTCCGTTTGCGCAAGAACAGCCCTATCTTCGAAGAGCTTGCGCGCATTTCGGACCTGCTACTCAAGTCGAGCGAAATTGTCTCGGAGTACGAGCGCCGCCTCGTTTCAGCAGATGTCGCTGAGCGATGCCTTGTGCAGATCCTCAACAGGTTGGAAGAGGCGCCGTCGGCTCGCGTCGTGGAGGCCTTGCAGCGACTTGATCCAAACGCGATTCCCGACGATGTTGACCTCACAACGACATTGGTTTGGCGCCTTGAGCAGGACATCGATCGCAACATTGCTACCAGCCAACGACTTGCCCAATATGGCGTCGCGGAATCCAACGGCGACTTGAAGGCGCTTGACGTAAACAGCCCCTTGCGCGGCTATTTGTTGGCCCTCGACGTTGTGTCCATGCAGGCCCACGAGGCGCGGGAACAATACGACCTAGGAATTACGGACGGCATTGCGGCGGTTTGGCGGTTGCTCGAGTTGCGCGACTACTCGCTAGCTGTCACTAGCGACATGACCTGGAAGCGTTCTGGAAAGTTGCTGAAACTCAAGGCAGAACCGCACAGCCTTGTTTTCAAGCTCTACGACGAAATCGCTTTCGGATATGAGTCACACCCGGCGGTCATCGCCTTTCGTAAGAAGACGGCCGACGACAACGAGGTCATTGTCGCCGAGTACCTCTCCGAGGCGTACGAAACCGCGAACGAAATCAAAGAACTTGAGCGCGAGGGAAGGCTCAACACCTCGGTCGCTCTCCACACGTTGGAGCGGATCGCAAAGGACATGAAGGCACTCGTCCCCGACGTGCAGGATGCCGGGAAACGCCTTCCGCGAGCCAAGAAGACCGGGGGGTCGCGATGAGTTGCGGGCGTCCCAATCCGGTACAGGTCGCTTGCATTCGCAAGTTTGTGGAAGGGCGCATCGTTTCCGATCTGGGAGCCGGAGACCTGCTGCTTTCGCACCTATGCGCAGTCCTGGGCGCCACGAAAGTGATAGCGATCGACAAAGAGACGATGCCGGAGGCCGACATTTCGCTGCCCATTGAGCAGGTCCGATGTGCCTTTCGGTATTACAAACGAAACATCGATGTCGCCCTTCTTTCCTGGCCCATCAACACGTCTTGCGGACTCGAAGCGCTCGTGAACCGCGCCGAAATCGTCATCTACCTTGGCAAATGCACGGATGGAACAATTTGCGGTACGCCGCGACTTTGGTCACACCTCGTTCGCCGCGAGGTTCTGCTGCTTTCGCCAGACAGGACCAACACCTTGATCGTCTACGGTCCCAGCCGTGTCGAACGTGCTCTTCTCCTCGAGGAGCACGCGGGGCTCGACGACAATAACTGGTACACCTACGGAGAATCGTGATGGCCGAATGGAGTAATCCGTGTGGCGTTGCCTACCGCTGGCTCGACGATGGTCGCTTTGAGGTCGCGAACATCGGCTTCCCCTCGTACCCGCTTGATGGCGCAGAAGCCGCGCTAGTCACCAAGGTCTGGTACGAGTGGTCTTCTTACCTCGTTGAAGGATCTCAGCAATCGCAGATCCCTGTCGCTTGGATCATCGCGGTGCTTTGCGCGGAAAGCGGCGGTCGTCTCAATTCTCGATCGGCATGCACACAAAAGCTTTGTCCTGCCCTTTGGAAGAAGGGCCTTTGCGAACAACAGGGTGGACCAAACAAGTTCTGCGCTGGAGGCCTGATGGGCTTCACCCAACAGGCAGCCGCCATGTACGGCCGAGACGTCGATTGGTACTTCACCAACCACGAGACCGAGGGGCAACAGATCATCGACGGCGCGGACCTGATCGTGCGCAAAATCGCCGCGTTCAAAGGCGAGGTGCTCTCGGGGCTCAAGAACTACAACGGCGGCAAGCCTTGCGCGGACACAGGCCTGGCCCCCGGCCCCGGCATTTTGAACATGTGGGGGCAAGGCGGGTATGTCGAGAAGATCGTGCGCTTGTCGAACACCTTCGTCGCGTTGGTGCTGGGTGAGCCATCGAAGCATCCCCCCGACCCCGGCAAGGAAGAACCGCCCTCGCTGTCGATCGTCGACACACCACGCGCGAAGGGCATTGCTACGCTACTGGTGCTGGGCGCCATCTTCGCGGTGGCGTACCGTTGGGAAAGCGTTTCAAGCGCCTGGCTCAATCGCGGGAGAACCTCATGAGAGACGAGCGCACTTGCGTCGGTCGAGTACAGCTTGACAACTTGCACGTTTCAGCCAGCTGGAGCTAACATGATCAGCATGAGACCCGCCAAACTTCCATCGCGCAAACTTCGCGTCGTCGTCCATCTCGATCAGGTCAAGAACCCCACCGGTTTCGGACCGCCCCTGCGGCTCACGCCGTACGAGGCTCCCGCCCACTTGACCGAGCGAGAGGTCACGCGAATGCTCTCGCGCTCTGTCGACGACAGGTACTTGGCTGCATACCCGTTGCTGTTGACCGAGGTCGTTCCTTTTCTTGCGAACCTCGCCAGAACCAACTCCGAGGTGGACTCGACCAAACTGGAGCAAGCCATCGAAGACCTGGCGCAGATCCCACGGAGCGATTGGAACGCTTCTGGTGACATCGTCAAAAGCCTTGAAGAGGGAGGCCTTCTCTTTTCCGATGAAGACAACGAGCTTACCAAACTTCGCCTCCCCGAGACGGGGACGCCTCCTCCGATGACTGGTCTCGTCGACAGCGTACGATGGGCGCTTGCCCAAGTGGCCATCGACCCATCGTACGCAGATGGTCTCGCCGAACGACTGCTTGGAAAGGCTGACGCAAGCGAGTACGGGTTGGCGTGCGATTGGATGGACGTTGTTGCGGCTATCGAAGATACCTACGAGAAGGACATTCGAAGCAATTACAAGCCCGACACGGATCGTTTGAGAGACTTTCTGTTGCGGGCCAACGTCATCATCGACAGTGATGACGGCGACCTTCTGGTCGATCGAGTTGCCTCGGGTCGAACCGAGGACGTTCAATACGAACGATACCGAGACCTTTACGCCGATTTGCAGGCTGCCATTAGGAAGGTAACGGATGACCCGAGGGACCATCAGGACTTCGAGAAGCTCTATTACCTTGAGAAGGTTGTCGCCGTTCTAAAGGCTCGGCGGGACATGTACGAGAAGGCGAAAAGCACTCCAACTCCCGTCAAGCCTGAGAAGAGAAGCGAACAGCAGCGCCCGTTCGACGGTCACGTTAGGCTGCAAGGAATCGGAGAAGTCCCGGCACGTAAAGCTGAGAATCTGCGCGTTGGCGACGTGCTTGTCTTTTCCTATGGCCTCACCTACGAAGTCCTCAAACTTCGTCCCTCTCGGGTAAAATCAGTCGGAACTCACTTTCCGATGATCGACGCGGAGTTGAGAACAGAGTATGGGAAGCTCGAGACGAAACAGTTGCGGGTGGGCTATCTCGTCGGCGTATCGCCCCAGCCAATGGTGTACGAGAAAAGCGCCGTGATCGAGCAGCCTCCCAGTAAACCCGATAAGACGACTGCCAAACCACCGAAAGCTGCTCCACCAGCGAAGCGGCCGACCAAACCGAAGAAAGCAACGTTGCCAGGCAAGACGTACATTGCTTCCAGAACCGAACGAGACAAAAGCGTTTCCTATGTTTCTCAATTGCCTGGCCAGGATGGCCCAGATTGGGGTTACACTGACGACTACCGCAAGGCTCTTCCGTTGTCGAAATACTGGCTTCAAAGATTCGCTTCTGACCAACGCAAGATTGGAAGACCTAGCACTTCTTGGCCGGTTTCTCCTTCGATTCCCGCTGCCCCTCATATCCTCGACTCGAACCTAATCGAAAGGCTTGCGCGTTTTGAAGGGGATATATGGGCACAGCGACAATCCGAAGATCCTCTTGATCCCGGACGTATTCCAGCAAACGTGCAGGCTTTCCAAGTGCTAGCAAGCCTGGGTCAAGATGGCGCGGGGATCACCCTAGACATGCTCTTACCCGGAGCAGGTACAATTGTTGGCGACGATACATTGGGGAAACCCCGTTTGTACCACGTCGGAACTGACGGAATCGTCCGAATTGACATCCCATCTGATGGCATTTCAGAGGCGATTCTTGCTTTGTTGAACTACGACGGCATCACTGCCGTGTGAAGGCGCCATATCGCCCGACATGAGTCGGGCAAAGGAATCGACATGGAATCATTCCGCATCGCCGTCTTGGTCCCTCCACGCGTCGCCATCCGGGAAGGGAAGTCCCACTGGGGAACCGTTGACTTCTGCCCGACCGACGAACAGCTGGCTGAGCTAACCGTGCCGGAGCGCGAGGCCTTGGCGCGACGAAGACGCAGCCGAGGCCGAGAACAGAAGCCGTTGCGCCTCGAAACGGCTACCGTCCGATGGGAAGGCATCGTCGCTGCTCTGCGCGGGGAAATGGAGGACATCCAGCGTCATCTGCTCGAGGAGCAACACCGCGAGGAACAAAGGCGCGCAGCTATCCCTCGCGTGGCAGCGTGTATGCGCCCGCTGCTACCCGGAGCGACATTCGATTTGACCGACGAGCAGGTCTTCGACTCGGGCATTCGGTTCTGGACGGCGAACGTCATTGAATCGCTCCATGTCGACCCGGTGCGCGTCCGTCGTTTGACAATCGGCACGGGTGAGTGGCGAAAGCTGAAGCTCACTCCGCGTCGCACCTACTCGGCGCGTAACGCAACTGAATTGCAAGACTTCACAAGTCGAGCCCTATGCGTCTTGCCGAAGTGCTTCATCCTGATGTCGAACGTGGTACGAGTCGTGACGCGCAGGCGCTCTGGCACGGAGAAGGTCCCCCCTTACACCGCCTGCATTCTCGTGCTGGGGACATTCGCAGGACAAGATGTTGCACTACTTGTAAGGTCAGATGATGCCGATCAATAAATCGGCGCAAGAATGTTGACAAAGCGAAACCACTGATGCTAGCGTGCTAACATTCCCATGCGCGACTACGATCGGGTAATCCAAGAGGACCAACGAGAGGGGGCGTTGATCAACCTTCTCGAGGTATTCGGCGTGCTCGGGATGGGGCTCAACGTGGCGTCTCTCTATTTCGAGAGCCAGGCGCTGTGGATACTGACCGGGGGCGTGTGTTTCGGGTGCCTGGTCCTCTTCGTCGAGGTGATGCGCCTGCGCGCATCTCGCAACTCTCGCATCAAGCACCTCCTCAAGGAGGGGAGACTTCGCCAAGTAGATCCGAAGTGACAAAAAGCCGACGCTCGGCGAAACATCGCCGAGCGTCTTTGGACTGGTCTGGGAGGACTCAGTACATGCCAAAGGTATCCATTTCCTTTCGATTCCGCAAGCGACTTGTTCATCAGGTGTCAATTCGCTGCGCAAACACTCGTTGCGACATGACATTTCATCACGATTCGTCGTTCGCAGAAGCGTTTGCGTCGGCCAAACGCCTGGCAAGCAGCGTACCCGAGCTTCGTCGAGTCTTGGGGATGTTCGACGAATGAGCTGCTCGCACAAAACGCGCGAGAATCACTCTAGGTTTCGCCAGCTTTGTGGCGTCGGCGATGCCAATTTTGTCCCCGGTGGTCAACGGGTTTGGAAGTGCTCCTCGTGCGGCACAGAGGAAGTCTGGTCGGATTCGTGGACGTGGTTCGGGGCGCTCGAGTGCAAGCAATGCGGATGGTCTACGATCGATTTCGTAGCCTGCTCGAAGGATTGCCTGGACCGACTGAGCAAACGCCGCAAGCCCGAACCTTCTGCCTCGAGGAGTCGTCGATGATAGCGTTGTCGATACGCCAGCCGTGGGCGTGGGCGATCCTGTACGGTGGCAAGCGCATCGAAAACAGATCCTGGCGATGCGACTATCGTGGACCGATCCTGATCCATGCGAGCAAGCTGCCCGTCCCAAAGCGCGCTGTGCCTGGTTGGTTCGTACAGGACTGGGACTCTGTCAGAGCATCCATAAGCGCTTCGAACGTGGACATTTTCAAATGTCCTCCGGTCACCTTCAAATCACTCGTTTTGCAATCCGGCGCCATCGTGGGGAAAGCGCGCATCGTGGATTGCGTTTCGCAACATTCGAGCCCCTGGTTTGCAGGGCCGTGGGGACTCGTGCTCGAAGACGTCGAGCCGACCCCCGTCGTTCCTTGCAAGGGACGACTTGGTCTTTGGGAGGTTCCCTCAAACGTTTTGTCTTTCCTCACAGGAGCATCGCCGTGAACAAGGTTCTGATCGTAACCCGCAATCACAACATTCCGTTGCAATCTGCACGCAGCAAGGCTTGCGACGTGGCGAAAAAAATGCAGTCTTCGCTGGGAATCTCCTGGAGTTGGTGCGCTGACATGATCAAGTTCGACTGCCCATCCGGCGTCGGGAAGGGGACCTCCGGCACTCTGGAGGTCACCGATCGATTGATCCGCGTGACCGTCTCCATGCCCCTGATGATTTCTTTGATGCAGGGCAAACTTGAAGCCGAAATCAACGCCGAACTCGACGCATGTCTCGTTCCACGTTGAGGTTCACCATGAAGAAGAAACTGTCTCGGCGCGCAGCTGCGAAACCAACCGCCTGCGGCATTCGATTGCGTAGACTACGCGAGGCGGCTGGCATCGACGCTACCCAGCTGTCGCACGTGGTTGGCAGGTCCCGCACGGTGGTCTACCAAATCGAAGTCGGGCTCATTCAATACCCAAGCGCCGCCCTGGGGCTGCGCTTGGCCTCTGCCTTGGGGACAACGCTCGAGTGGTTGCTTAACGGCGATGGGAAAGAGCCAACTGCACTGGCCGTACGCAGGGCCTTCAACAAGGCGACTAAAGAGCAGGTGGAACAATGAGCGACGGCGTTCATGTGGACGTTCGCGGGCCGGCTATGCCCACGCACAGCGGCCGTCTCATTTATCCGTTCGACGTCGACCCTACAGACGTCGACATAGACGACATTGCCATTGCTCTGTCCAGAATCAACCGGTATTTGGGGCACACGAAGTACCCCTATTCAGTGGCGCAGCATTGCGTCATTGTCTCGAGGCTAGTTCCTCGGTGGGCAGCTTGGGCGGGGCTGATGCACGACGCCCCCGAGGCATATCTTGGGGACGTCATCGCCCCGATCAAAATGATGCTCGACGCCCGGTACAAGCGCGCCGAGGACAAGGCCTGGCTCGCTATCTGCGCCAGGTATCACCGAAATCCTTTGATGCCGGACCAAGTCGATTACGTCGACAAGCGTCTTCGCCACAACGAGATGGCTGCTTTGATGATCCTTCCGAGTTGTTTGGTTGATCAAGCGCGCCCCATTCGCAATGGCGAAATCGAATCGTGGCTGCGTGAATTGAGACCGGATGAAGCCGCCGAGGAGTTTCTCGGAAGGTTCCGCCAATTGGAGGATGACCATGGGTAAGACAGGCATCTCGTACGCAGATATTGCGTGGAATCCTCTCGTCGGTTGTTCCGCCGCCTCCCCAGGATGCCGCAACTGCTACGCCGCAAGATTAGCTGCCACCCGGTTGCGGCATCTGCCGGACTACAAGGGCTTGGCGGCTACCCAACACGAAGGACTCGGACCGTCCGAGTGGACGGGAAAGGTACGCCTGTTGCCCAAGCGTCTTTCCGAGCCACTTCAAACCAGCAAGAGCAAGCGGCGCGTCGTGTTCGTTTCGGACATGGGGGACCTCTTTCACGAAGACGTTCCATTCGAGTTTCTTGCCGCCGTCTACGGAGTGATGGCTGCGACCCCATGGAACACCTACCTGACCCTTACCAAGCGCCCAGAAAGGCGCCTAGAGTTCTTCTCTTGGTTGGCAAAGCGAAGCTCCGACGACCTTTCTATTCTTTCTATTCGAACACTTTGCTACGGGGCTGCCTGTCGCGCAGGTCTCGACATGTCTCGCCACCAGAACAACCGCGTTGGAACCTGGCCTTTGGAGAACGTCAAAGAGGGGACAACTATCGAGGACGGCCCACGAGCCAAGCGACTCGATCACTTGGTCCGGGAACCAAACAATTGGTTGAGCATCGAGCCCCTTCTCGGTCGAATTGACCTGGGACTGGTGGGCACAATACCCAAGGACTGGGGCCTCGGATACGTGGCTTTGCGGGACCTGATCCAGTGGATCGTTGTTGGGGGAGAGACGGGCAGAAAAGCTAGAGACATTGACCTCGACTGCATGGCTGACATTGCCTTGCAGGCGAAAGCCGCCGACGTGCCTTTGTACGTCAAACAACTAGGTTCTTCTCCTAGGCTGTCTGGGAAACCGTATCTGGGAGAACCCCCTCTCGGGCTTGATATTCGCAACGAGCCTTTCCGTACAGCTTCGATTGAGGTGAGCCATGCTTGACTGGGAGAACGAACTTTGGATCAAGCTGTACTACAAAGAGACGGCGGATTTTGCCGCGCTCCCAATGCACGCCCGACACCTGTTTGAAGCTGGGATTTTGAAGATAGTCAACAGGAAGGGCATCTTCGACCTCGGCAAATCTGGGCTCAAGAGCTTGGCGCCAGCATTGCGAGGAAACTGGGCCGAGATTGAGCCGTGCGTGCAGGCTTTGCTTGAAGAAGGCTGCATCGAGTTGCGCGACGGCGGCAAGACATTGGTCGTCAAGAACTACGTCGCAGCGCAGTCTGCTCGCATGTCGGAGGCGGCCCGCAAGCGCCGGTACAGGGCCGACAAGCGTGCCGTAGAACCGCCGCCTCTCGATTCGTCAGAGGCGGCTGCTACCCCACCTGCGGTAGCTCCAGAGGTCCCGAGGCAAGGATGCGCATGTCCCGAATCCGGGACATCTGGTCCCGCATCCGGGACTTCCTGTCCCGAAAACGGGACATCAAAAGCGATTTCTGGACGTTCTGCCCACGGTAGAATAAACGGGTCAAATGTCCCGAATCCGGGACACCACGTCCCGAATCTGGGACTTCCTGTCCCGAATCGGGGACAAAATGTCCCAGAAGAGAAGAGAAGAGATACATTAACAGATCAACCTACGGTTGATCTCGCCGAGGGCTCGGCGGCGGTGCAGTTGGCACTCGGGGGAGTGGCCACAGCACCTACACGGGAGCCAGCTGCGAAGCCGAAGACCAAGAAGGCCGAGAACGTGGACATCGCTCGGATACGTCTGCACTACGAGGTAGAGTACGAGCGCGTTCGAGGATTGAGCCCACCGACCTGGAGGAGCCAGGAAACTGGCTTTGCCTGGGATCTGCTTCGATCGTTCGGTGGCAACGTGGATCGAATCCTTAACGTGATTACTCGCGCCTTCGATGATCCGTTTTTCGCCGACAAGGTGACGATCGGATTCCTGTGCCGCGATCCTGGTCGCTGGGACACAAGCAAGAAGGGGTCGAACGTGATTCCCTTCCGAACTGCGGCAGCTCGCGTTCAACGCGACGAGACCTGGACCTCCCGAGTCAATCCAGAGGTCGAGGATGCCTACACCTCCGGGCCAGGGGAAAAGGCTTTCTGATGACGACATTCGAGCAGGCTGTAGCGCAAGCATTGCAAACCGCGCAGGAACGGGGCGAGGCCGTTCGGATGATGTCTTTCGAGCAGGCCGTGGCTCGAGCGTTGCAACTTGCCCAAGAACGAGAGGCGCGCTCTGCCGCGCTGCCAGTCGGCAAGAGTCGCTGCGCTTGCGGCGCAGTGCTTGATTGGGCCGGGCCTCCCTGTGCATGCGCGAAGGAGAGGGACAAACAATCCGCAGCACAGCAAAACGAGCGGTTTCTGGCGAGAGCCTATGCGACTCTGCCAAAGGGCATGGGATGGTGCAGGCTCGAGGACGAACTGTTCGAGAGGCGGATCAAACCGACGACTCGAGTCTGGGTCACAAAATGGAGTCGAAGGGCTGGTTCTGTCGTGTTGACTGGAAGAACTGGCATTGGAAAGACCATCGCAGCGGTGGCACTTCTCCATCGGGTGCTCGACTCGGCTCGGGATGGCAAAGCAAACCCGCAGGACTTGCGCTGGGCGTCTCGGTCGGCGTTCGTGTCAGCACAGGAGCTTGCGATCGACAGGCGAACGCATCCTCTCGGGGAAGAGGCTCCGTTGGTTGAACGCTCCAAGCACGCGAGTCTGTTGGTGCTCGACGAGGTTGGATTCGAAGTCTTCCAGCCCGAGCGAGATACATCGCTTTTCGAGGTGCTCGATCAGCGCTACAAGCAAAGTTCTCCGACGATCGTGACGACTGCCCTAAATGAGCAGCAGCTGCGCAAACGCTACGGGGAGGCGCTTGTGCGGCGGCTTCTAGACGTCGGCAAGATGTTGGAACTCACGAATCAGTAGGGGGGGGGGGAACATGGAGGCCTGTCTCTACTTCGGTTGTTGGAACACCGCTGGGCACCATCTGTTTGCGCCGAACGGTAGGCCAATATCGCGTATCGAGCTGGAGAGAATCGCAGAAAGATTCGACCGAGGGACGAAGCACATCGATGGGGCGCTTGCGCCGAGAAAGTCGAGGTTCGGGGAGATCGTGTCGATCTCTATGGCGACAAGCCGCAAGGAATATGGGTCTTTCGAGCTATATTGCAATGAATGCCCCCAGGGACAGTTTCTGCTGCACCATTTGGACAACGGATACACTGCAATCCAGTGGTGGGATAGGTCTCAGGGAGACCGGCGAGGTGCTTGCAACTCGACAATTCTACTTGAGGGCATTCACACGTCGATCGAGATGATCGACGCAGCGAAGATGCACTTCCCGCATGTGATCGACAACCTAACCAGGAACGGCGTGAACCTCGTGGAGGTGCAGCAAGGTTGTCCAGAGGGGAAAAGCGAATGAGCAAGACGTCTTGGCTAGGCACTTGTTCGGAAGAAGAGCACGTGCTTTGGGATGAGCGGGCCGCTATCATGCACTTCTCCGGCAAAGTCCCGAAGGAAAAAGCAGACCGGCTAGCTGCGGCCGTGATCGAGAGAGAGCGCAAACGACGTCGCTCCTCGACACGCACAAGCGAAACCAACACTGGGAGCAATACGTGATCAACAGGCTAATTCTTCTGACGTCACTACTCGTCGGCTGCAACAATGGGCCATCGTGTCCAAAGAACAAATTCGGTATCTCGGAGGTCATAGTACCAAGTGCAAGCGTAGACATTGAAATTGCCAACCGGAATCCGAGCATTTCGACGCTGGACGCAAGTGACGCCGCAGAAGCAGAATCGAATGTTCCGCGTTTTGTACCAGAGAACATTCGAACGACTTGTCCTACATGCTATGGGTTCGGGGGCGTTGTTCTGGCAATCACCTCGTCTCGCACGTCAGCAGAAAAGCACGGGCTGGGCTTGCGGAGCTTGTTGGCGCACTACCATGCAACGGAATGGAACCGGCACATCACGGTCGTTCCTTGGTTTGGCGACAAGTTCGCGCTGATGTTTGCTGACACGTACAGCGCACAAGCGACCGATATGTGCTCGTGGCTTTTCCGTTTAGGTTGGCGCGAAAATGGGCATGGCTTGCCGGGCAGGAGAGCTTGCAAGGTTTACGCTGAGTGGCCACCGGAGAAACCATGATGGCACCGCGACGAGCAAGCGTTGACGCATGGGATGGGTCGCCAGTTGACGAAACCGAGGCAAGGACGACGCGTGTGGTTGATGCGGTGGGGTCGGTGCGTCTCGGGCGGCGGGCGCTGTTACGGGTCGGTTTTGTGGCAGCAACGCTGGGGTGGGCGGGTGAGGTCGATGGGCAGGAACCAGAGGTGTCGGCGGGATCGAGGGTGGCCCTGATGGGCGACAGCCAGGCGTTCTTGCTCGGGCAGCGTGATGCCTTGGCTGGATGTGCTGCCGCAGCTGCTGTGCCTCTGACGACCGTCGCCGTCGCCGGTAGCAGCGTGATCCAATGGTCCGAGCACCTAGGCAAGGAATGGGGGCTGATAGAGCGTGCTCGGCCAGGAGTGCTGTTGGTGAGCCTAGG
>Ga0209450_10001014_pt1 | contig 14177 bp, 11 predicted proteins | sample FrelakmetLWP11LW_FD_187149 | JGI IMG/M metagenome (GOLD analysis project Ga0209450, IMG submission 187149) | Freshwater lake sediment microbial communities from the University of Notre Dame, USA, for methane emissions studies - LWP11 LW (SPAdes)... | ecosystem: Environmental > Aquatic >...
ACACTACTCTCGGGTGAGGGCCTTGTGGTCGACCTCACGGGTCCTGGCACGATCTACATGCAGACGCGCAATTTCGGCGCGTTCGTGAAGTACCTGGCACCAAAGCTGCCGCAGAAGCACGACTAATCGTCTTGGGTGAAAGTGAAAAGGCCGGCAGCTCTGCCGGCCCTTTCACGTGGAAGGACGCACATGGGTATGAGGATTACTCGACGACAATGACGTCCGGTGCGGTCAATGACATGTTGTGCTGGACCATCGCTGTGCGTTCAGCCACAAGGGCCCTGAGGTCCCCGTCCTGTTTCAGTTCATCGCGGTGGAGCAGTAAGACGTCGTCGCGACGGTCCAGTCGTCCTTGCTCGACAAGAAGGTCTCCTGCGTGCAGGAGGAGCATCCGGGCACGCGACAGCGACTTGGCGACGTAGAACCATGCTTTCTCTGTGACGGCGGACGTCCGGATCATCGCCCGATACCTTCTCTTGAGCAGGATGCTGCCCCCGCCGGGAAGGGAATCCAGCCAGGCGAGCGGATCACGGGCTGCTTCCACGCGAGCCGCCGCCCCAGTCTTGCGTGCCCTCAGCAGAGCGACAGGAAGCAGGTCGCTGCGTTCCTGCAGGGTCGGAGATCCGACGTCGACGATCGAGGTCCGGAAGAAGGCGAACGCCCGCATGAAGGCTTCGAGATCACGCTCGACCGTGAGGTCTGAACACAAGTAGCGCAGGGCCTGTTCGGCATCTCCCTTCGCCACCGCTTCGGCGGCGAGGAGTGCGATATCGTCGGAGACACCCGCTGCGATGCGGTCAAGGTGCGTCCACGGGTCCAGGCCGGCTGTGTCGCTGGCCGCTTCCACTGCTTCGTCGAGATGGTCCTGGATGCCGCGGCGCGCGAGCGCACGTTTCAGGTCGTCTGCCCGGAGCGAGGACGAAACCAGCAGCAGAAGGAGGTCCAGAACGAGAGGGCGCATGAAGGTCAGCAGCTGCTGCAGGTTGACCAGCGTGTCGTCGCCGGTCAGGGTCTCGACCTGGACGCCGTCCAGTTCCGAGAGGCGAGTTCTGTTGTCGCCGATCCATTGTTCCAAGCGGGAAACGGCAAGCCGAACGGCCATCGCTGCCCGCGATACACGCAGAAGACGGATCAGAGCCGTAGCGGACCGTCTCACTCTGGCGGTCGACTGTTGCAGCGGCAAGTCGTCGAGCGCCTCTCGCGGCAGACCGGTGCGGTCGAGCAGGCTGCGGGCGAAAGACGAGTCGATGTAGACGGAGCCGTCGAAGACTCTCGCGACGTCTGGCGGAATTGGCGGCATGCGGCCTCCGAGCAGCAATGCAGCGGCGTCCTCCGACAGACCGTGGAGAAGCTCGACCACAATGGCGGCTGCCATCGGGCCCAGTGGACGCGGCATCAGACGAGCCAGCGCGCGCCGGGAGAATGTCCGTGCCGTGCCGTGTGCAGGGGCAGGAAGGGCAGACAGAAACGTCAGTTCCTGCCCGTCCCAGATCCAGTCGACGGTGCAGGGCATGACCATCCGGTCAGCGAGGAGCGTTGCCAGACGCGCAGACTGGACAACAGGGCGTTCGTCGGCAGGCGACGGCGTTGGCCGCCGGATGACCTCGCCGGTCGTCCTGACGGTCCACTCCCAGGAAGCCGCTTCCCCATCGCCTGTACCCAGCGTGCATTGTACGATGGCATTCGGCTCGTCGAGACTGACATTGGGTGACCGGGAGCGGCCCGAGAGCCCCGGGTGCAGCTCGGCGCGCTGTGCCAGAACCGCCATGGAGGCAGTCGAAAGGTATGTGGCCTCCGTCATGCCGGAGTCGCGGGCTCGCTGGACGATCTGACTGTCCAGAAGCCTCAGCCACAACTCCCGGATGCCGTCCTGCAGCCCTGTGAGTCCAGAGAAGACGTGCGGCGTGGCGTAAGCCTCCGGGTCGAACCAGGCCCACGAGCGCGGCACGACCGGGGAGCATCGTGCCATGATGTCGGGTCCGACCGATTCGACCAGCCGGGCAAATGCGGGAGTGTCGGCGGTGAAGTCGTAGTTCTCCAGCGCGCGCCGGGCATCAGCCAGCGTTCGTGCTGTCGCCACGGCACGGCGATACGCGGTTCCGGACAGGACAAACGTCTCCATCACGTTGAAGTTGGCGGCCATCATGGCGAGGGTTGTCCTGCCAGTCATGCCGACTCCTCGAAGAGGAACGACGCCTCGTTCCTCCAATCGGATCCATTTCATGGGGCTGCGGCGACCCCAGAGCAGGCCTTGTTGCGCACGCAGAGGATCATGAACATCCCCCATGCAAGCAGTGTCGCCGTCGTGCCGACGGCGATGGGCAGGTCGATATTGATGGAGGTGATGATCCCTGCGACGATCGGTGGAATGGCCTGGCCCAGTGACGTGATGGACTGATTGATGCCGAGGATCTCTCCCTGTTCCTCCTGTGTCGCCAGTCCTGACGCGATTGCGGTTGCGTTGGGCTGGCTGAGTCCCTGAAACAGGGCCACAAATGGGACAATGGCGTACAGCCAGCCCGACTGGCGCGGAATCAGAAGCATGGGCAGGCTCAGTCCCGAGAACAGCAGGGAAACACGCAGGACCTGTGATGGTCCCCAGCGGCGCGAGATCGGTCGCAGGAGGCCGCCCTGCGCGATGACGATCCAGATGCCCATGTAGCCGAGAAACATCCCAATCCGGGCGGCGTCAAACCTGAACTTGGCAATGAGAAACACCTGGAAGAACTGCGTGAAGAAGTTCCACCCGAGCGTCATCAGGAAGACGACCGAGAAGAAGGCGCGGAGGTTCGCGTAGGCGAATGCCTTGCGGACGTTCGCCACTCCTGCGAGCAGGTTCACGCGAGCCGTACTGCGGATGCACAGCGTCTCGGGAATCAGAAGCTGGACCAGCAGCGTCGCGAGCGCAGTCAACCCTGTGGCAAACCAGAAGGGGGTCGAGGGGCCGAACCAGGGCAGAACCTTGGGGTTGGCCAGCACTCCGCCCATGACGGGCCCAAGAATGAAGCCCATGCCAAACGCCACGCCCACCAGGCCGAAATTGCGTGCCCGTTCCCCCGGCTCACTGATGTCGCTGATGATGGACTGGGCAATCGAGATGTTGCCACCGGTGAACCCGTCGGTCATGCGTCCCAGGAACAACATCCAGAGATGGGCGGTTAGGATGCCGACGGCGAAGACGATGTAGGCGGCAACCGTTCCCAGCTGCGAAATAAGCAGCATCTTCTTGCGCCCGTACCGGTCGGCCAGGGTTCCCAGCATGGGGGCTCCGAAGAACTGTGCGGCCGAATACGACGCGATGAGCAGTCCGAGGATGACCGACCTGGAGGCGAAGGGCATAGCGGCCGGGAGGACGGAAGAGGCCGTGCTGAGGATGATGGGAGCGGTGACCGGGATGATGACGCCGACCCCGAGGAGTCCGATGAAGATCGTAAGGAACATGGCAGTGAGGACCTGTCGTTTCTTGAGTTCGGTGCACGCGTACTGTGCCATCAGGTCACCTCAGTGGACCGCTCACAGGCTCAGGTGAAGCTGTTGAGCCGTCAGGTCGTCACCTATTGTACCCCTGGCACCTGCCTGGTCAACCGGCCGGTCATGGATTGGGGACGTCGGGAGCGCCGACCAGGACGGGGAGTTCGGCGAGTGAGGTGATGACACCTATGGCCGTGACCGGGGCAGAGGGAGCCATGTGATGGCGACGGTACCAGCAGAAGTCCATGCCGGCGTTCCGGGCACCTGCGGCGTCGCTGGCGAGCGAGTCGCCGACGAACAAGCACTGGCTTGGTCTCAGGCCGAGATGGTGAAGCGCCTCGTCGAATATGGCCGGGTCCGGCTTCTCGATGCCGCTGTCGCCCGAGATGACCACGACGTCCAGGAGTTCGGCAAGCCCCGAGGCGGCAAGCCGTTTCCGCTGGATGTCGGCAAGTTCGTAGTTGCTGACGACCCCGGTTCTGCACCGCGCGTGGAGAAGTGCAAGAACTCGCAGTGCCTCAGGCTCCGGGACGCTGTGGAGGACAAACCAGTCCTGACAGGTGAGCGCAGCCACAGCGGGGTCCATGCCGTCCAGATACCCCATGGCGGCAAGTTGCTCAAACGTGACGCGGAAAACGTCCGTACGACCGACGGTTCCTGACATGTAGAGGCCCCACGTGGCATTGTGGACACTGCGGAACGCTGCGACAAACAGAGCAAACGGGAAAGCAGGGGAATCGGTGCGATCATCGAAGACGTGCCTGCATGCCGCTTCCTCGCTAGCGTCAAAGTCAAGCAGCGTGTCGTCGACGTCGAAGAGGACAGCATCATATCTGTGCATGGGCGACCTGGATTGATCCGACGTAAACATCTGACCGCAGATGTGGACGGTTCCAGACTGGCGGAGAGGGTGGGATTTGAACCCACGTGGCAGGGGTTACCCACCAACCCGCTCTCCAGGCGGGTGCTTTCAGCCACTCAGCCACCTCTCCGCATGGTAGGAACACGAACAGAACAAGTATACGGAGAACGTCGTCAGATGCAACGAACAGGGAGCAATCAGCTGTCTATTGCTGCAACCCTGACGCAGTCCGCTTCTGATCGGCCAAGTTCTCTAGGACGTAGATGGTGTTCTTGCCGCTTTTCTTGGCCTGATACATCGCAAGATCGGCGGTCAGGAGCAGGTTCTTTGGGTCGGATACCCGATCTTCGAAGCTTGCCACGCCGCCGCTCAGCGTGACCACGCTACGGAAGTGGCGGCGGTCACGAGCGCTGTTGCGTTCGACAGACGCACGGATACGCTCAGCGGCTTTGCGGGCATCGGTGCGAGAGGCCTCCGGCATCAGGACGACGAATTCCTCGCCGCCATACCGGTAGGCTGAGTCGACACTCCGGATGCTGTGGCGCAGGATGTCCGCGATGCTCTGAAGGGCGAGGTTGCCATCCAGATGGGAGTAGGTGTCGTTGTACTTCTTGAAGTCATCGATATCGAAGAACAGGAGGGAGAAGACTTCACCAAACCGCGCCGTGCGCTCCGACTGTTCGATGGAGTGCGTCACGAACGCGCGATAGTTGCCCAGGCCCGTCAACTCGTCGGTCACCGAGAGCTCGTCGATACGATGGACGTAGAGGATGTTCTCGGCGACCAGGCTGCAGTCCGCGACGAACGCTTCCACCATGTGCCGCTCTTCTTCCGTGAGAAGCACGGGACGCTTGAACGACACGTAAGCGACACCGTACAGGATGCCCTCGAGCGCCATCCGGAGTGTCAGCTCAGTGATCGCCCCTGGGGCGAGCGGGACCATCGTGTTCGAGACTTCGGCGTGGACGACGGAGACGCTCGGACTGCTGAACGCTTCGGCAAGGATAGCCGGCTCGGCCCCGGGCTCCGGAGTGAATCCGGTGATGTCGGCCTGGCTGACGACCAGCTGTCTGGACTCCGCGTCGAAGGGGATGTATGCCGATCCGTCGGCCTCCATGACGTCCTGCAGCTTGCGAGCCGTAGCAGCCAGGAACTGTCGCAAATCCGTGCGCTTGAAGGACGTGTCGAACAGTTCCTTTGCCGCGAGTCGGTACTTCGTCAGCAGGGCCGAGCGCTGTTTCACGAAGATCTTCTGGACGATGGATTCCGCATACGCCATGAAGAGGTCGAATGCGCTGGTCTCACCGACAGTCAGCGGCCTGTGGTCTCCGATGCCCACGATGACGAAGCCCACGAGGCGCTGCTCGAAGTTCAGCTGACGCACCAGCAGGTCGCGACCCGGGAGCAGGCTGGTGACCGCGCGCGACAGCGAGTGCGTTGCGGCCAGCCGGGCCCGCAGTTCGCTGTCGAAGAGACGGACAGGTTCTGCCTCCTCGACGCTGGCAGCCCGGATGGCGGTCCAGGCGCGGGCCGTGTTGCCCGAGTTCTCCAGCAGGACGACACTCCCCGGGTCGGGAAGGATTCGCTGGAGGAGGCGGCCGAGATGGGCCGTCGCCTGTTCGGCAGTCGAGACGTCGATGTTCTCCAGCTCTGCCCTGTTGATGGCTTCGCGGATATTGCGCTGTTCTTTGACTTCTTCCCAGATCAGTCTGACCTGGAGGAATCCCTGGACCTCCCCGGCGACTGCCAGGACGTCTGCGGCGACGTCGCTGGTGAAGTAGTCGCGCTGGCCGCTTTCCAGGTTGAGCACGGCGATGGCCCGACCTTCTGCATTCTTCATGGGAATGGCAAGCTCACTGTGCGTGGCCTCGTCCGCCATGATGTAGTTGGCGCACTCCGCGGTGTTGGGCACATTGACGATCGTTCGCTCGCGCAGTGCCTGTCCCAAGACTCCTGCTCCTGCGTTCATGCGGGCGATGACTTCCTGAGGCGGCACAGGACCCTTGGGTGGTGGCACTGCAAAGAACCTCGTGAAGCGATCGTTCTCCACCATCAGCAGGTTGATGCGCGACAGCTGGTACGCCTCCTTCATGATGGAGAGGAAGCTGGTGATCTCCTCGTCAAATGGCAGGGGGGAGACGATTGCGGAGGACAGCTGGTTGGTGACGGTCAGCGTGAAGTTCTTGCGCTTCAGTGACTCCATCATGGCGGCATTGTCCAGCACGGAGGCTGCGATGTTCGCGAAGGACGTGAAGAGAGTCAGATCGTCGTCGTTGAACGGATTCTCGACGCCAATGCGGCTGACCGACACCAGGCCGTACTTCTGGCTACCCTTGCGCAGCGGCGCAACCATCATCGATTCGGGCTCTTCGGGGGTGCCGTAGATCTGCATGGCGCGCGGGTCCAGCAGGGCGTTCTTGATAAGTTCCGGTGTGTCGCCGTCGAAGATCCTTCCCAGAATCCCTTCTCCCCGCCGGATGCGCAGGTGCGACAAGGCCTCATGGTATTCGCTCCTGGCGGCGACGACCGACAGGTGCTCCCCATCAGCGTCGACGGTTGCCACCAGAGCGTCGTCGGCAGAGAAGAACAGCGCGGCACGGTCTGTGATGGCTTCCAGGACCTGCTGATAGGCCTGAGATGCGGCCATGTCCCGGATGATGGCGGTCAGGAAGGACAACTTGTGGAAGGCGGCCTGCATGCGGTCCTTGTCACGGCTGACGTCGGCCACGTGGGTATCCATGGCATGAAGACTGCGCCTGACATGCGCGTCTGCAGTATAGGAAAGGATCCCCACACCTGCGACGGCAAGCATCCCCGCGCCGATTTCTCCCCAGTTAGCGGACCGGAGAGTGAGCAGGAAGCCATCCCCCTGCTGCTGGGCAATCGACAATCCCTGGCTCGCCACGAGACTTGTCAGGGCCGCCGTGACGTACAGGACAAAGTGGCCGTTCTGCAGGATAATGAAGGCAATGACGACGAAGGCACCGCTGATGACGAAGCTGACGTCAAACGGCAGGATGCGCGTTCCGCCGTAGAAGGCGGGTCTTCCCATCAGCAGGGGGCTGCCCATCGCACCCAGGAAGAGGTTCATGGCGATGCCGTCGAACAGGATCTGATGGCGGAGGACGGCACGTACCACACGAGTGCGGGGAGCGAACCGTTCCATGAGGTCAAGCGCAACGTTGAACGCAATACCCGTGACGAGGAGCCCGGGCAGAAGCACAAGTCCGGCCGGTCCGGGTGGCAGAAGGAGGCCGGCAGGTCCTGGCGGAAAGATGAAGCCGGCCGGCCCAGGGGTCTGGCTGAGCATGGCAAGAAGCCACCAAATACCACCTCCGGCGATAATGGCGTACCGGAGCAGGATGGTTGTTCTGGTTCTATTGCGTTCGCCGGGCTTCACGGTCTGCAGACCCTCTCCATAGAGAAACTATAGCCTGCTCACGGAAAATGCAAACCGCGCCCGGAACATGCGCCGACTGACCGGGGCGGGACCCGGGGAGAGCCTGTGAACGACAGAGCAATCTAGAAGCTGAGAAGAACCTCGAGAGCGCGCGAGGAGGCAAGGATGATGAGGAACGAGGCTCCGGCCAGAGCGAAGGCGAGGACCGGCGTCCAGCGGGCACTGCACCCACGCTGTGGTTCGGTTGCCGTCAGGACCTGGTGCAAGAGGTCTTCCGGTATCGTCACCCCGTCGACGGTCGCGTGATAGTGCTTCCGAAGCAGTTGTTCAAGCTCGTTGTCACTGTGTTCGATGGTCACGATGTGCCTCCAGGAAGGCCTTCAGCTCTTCTTTCGCGCGGAACAGGCGCGATTTGACGGTTCCCACGGGCTTCCCGACAACATCGGCGATCTTCTCGTAGGACATATCCTTGTAGTAGTAGAAGTACAACACGTCTCGCAGGTCGCCCGGAAGATGTCGCATCCCTGCCGCAACGTCCTGTTCAGTCTCTGCCTGCGCCGGGTCGTACCCCACGCCATCGGTGCCCAACTGCGGCAGGGCGTCTCCCGGGGTCAGAAGGGGAAGTTCCCGGCCCTTGCGCTGGCGAAAGCTGCTCGCTTCATTCATGGCGATCCTCATGACCCACGTCGTCGGGCTGGCGTCGCCGCGAAAGGACGGGAGGAAATGACGCACCTTGAAGAACGTGGACTGAAAGACGTCGTCCGCGTCGAACCGGTTGCCCATTCGTGCGACCAGATATGCGTAGATTTCATGTGAACAGCTGTTCATCAGGGTCTCAAAGTCCAGGAGCATCGACGCTAGAAGAAATCGGTGAGGCTTGGCAGGATGAGATACCGGTACAGCAGGACGGCGGCCAGTGCCCCGATCCAGCTGACAGCCAGCGTTGCGGCGAATGCGACGCCCCACCATGACACAGCCTGCCTGAAGGACAGTCCCAGTACCGCCGAAACGACCAGGCACGCGAACACGAAGGCCAGGGCGAACCAGAGGACCGCCCACGGCAGTGCCTGGAGCAATGTGCCCCGGACGAACGAGAATCGCAGCAGCGCTGCCGTGCGAGGAAGGATCAGGGGTCCAAACAGCAGGAGAAACGAGATGGAAGACACCAGAAATGCCTTGAACCAGGAAAGCCTGACGGGAAGGCGGTACGCGTCGTAGCGAACCATGAACAGCATCACGAACGGTGCGACCACGGCACCGCCCAGCAGTCCGGTCAGTCGAGCGGTAATGAGGCCCGGAATGATGCCAAACATCACCTGCTCCTAGCCTCCCACTCGTGTGAGCTGTGCATGCAGTGCCTTGCACTTGTCCACGAGCAGGCGGGTCCGGGATATGGTCGCCCGGAAGCGCTCCTGTCCCGCCGCGCCTCTCTTCAGAAGGACCCATGCGACTTCTGTGCGCTTCTCGCCGGCCAGTGCGAGGACGTCGGCAAGCAGCCGGTCACTGGTGCGCTGGTCCCGGACAATGCGTCGGACTGCACTTTCCAGCTGGCCAAGCGCGATCCTGTAGGCGCGGACGAGTATGGGCGATTGTCCGGCAGTCTTCCTGAGTGAGCGCAGAAAGGGGACTTCAGCGGCACTGTAGACTGCCAGCTCGCGCGCGGCGTCCGAAGTCACCTTGTTGTTGATCTTGTAGCGGACCAGGTCGGCCGTGAACGTCGATGCCGCACCGGCGGCCGGCGCCAGCAGTGAACAACACAGCATGACCACGATCAGGCAGGAAACCAGTCTCAGTGTTCTCATCGCATCACCCGCTATTAGACGGCCGATGTTCCGGCATTGTTCACGGGACGGACGCGATTCTGTTCCGGCTGGACCCTAGCCGGTGGAGCTCAGTTCCAGGAAGGCCTGCAATGCCTCCTCGAATCGTGAGTCTTTCAGCAGACTGTTGGCATACCGCATCGTCATCTGAGCGGGTGCGGCCTCCTGCGACGGAGGTCTGGGAGGGGTGGCCGGGGAGGTGGACCCGTGTCCTTCGGCGGCGGCGGCCCGGACGACGCCCCGGTCAATGGTGACCGGTGCGCGGAACATCGGAGCCGGTGCGGGTGTCGGCCGAAGATCGCGCGCGATACGCTGTGCCTGTTCCAGCATGCTCGCCATGTGCGCCATGATCGGCAGTGATGGTACTGCCGGCTCTTCGGTCGCCGTCGAAGTGGCTGCCGGGGAGATCCCGGCAGGCGTTTCCAGTTCGGTGATACCAGACAGCCGGGATGAACCCGGCAGGATGAAGGTCTTCTCAAGCGCGGCGGCAGCCGTCTGCCCGTACGGCTTCAGGGCCGCGGCGTCGAGGGAATCCGATTCGGTCTTTCCAATGAGGTTCTCCAGTTCCCGCACCGGCAGAACCATCGCAAAGATGGAGTCGGGAAGGTCCTCGAGAGACTTGATGAAGTTGATATGGCGCAGGGTCTCCTCGTCGAAGTTGGAGTAGCCCAGACCCGTGGCCCGGTCGTTGAGCGGGTCAACCTCCAGCAGGCGGCGAACGAACAGTTCCCCTTTCTGGTGATTGCCGAGCTGGTCGTCATAGGTCTTCCACAGCAGGTAGAGTCTCTCGGGGAATGCTTCATAGCTTGCTAGACTGCTCTCGAGAAGGACAAGAGCCTCGCGGATCTTTCCGCTGCGCCGTTGCAGAGAAGCGGACAATGCCTTCAGCACAGGGTCGGTCGGGTTCTGCTCGACCAGCTGCTGGACAGTGGCCTCGGTCATGTCTGGGATGCGCAGTCTGAGATTGCTGTATGCGGCGAGAAGCGGGTTCTGGAGCTGGGCGGCACAGATGGCCTTGTGGTTGCGAAGTCTGAGGTCGGTGAGGAAGGTGTTGTCGGAGGAGAGCGAGAGGCACTTGAGGAACGCGAGTCTGGCTTCGTCGGTATGGTGGAGAGCCACGAGGATGCTCGCGTGGACCAGATGGCAGAGGGGGTTGGCAGGGTCGATGTTGAGCGCATACCGGCTTTCGATCAGTGCTTCGGCAGGCTTGTCGCGGAGGAAGTACCCCAGCGCGATGGCAAGCTGGACGCGCAAGCTCTTGGACGAGACCGACAGCGACGCTTCAAGGGCGGACTTGAGCGCGTCCTGCGGCCGGTTGGCAAGGATGTAGAGATACGTCTTGCCGACGCTGACCAGCCCATCGCGCGGGTTGCGCTCGAACATCGCTTCGTACAGATTCAGCCGTTCGCCCAAGTTTTCCTGTGTCATCACATCGCCTCACTCAGTATTGCTCTCGGAGCTGTTTTTGTCAAAGCGCTGAGGCGCAGAAACGTGCTTCAGACGGCAGGACACTCACGCTTTCGCCTAGCGGACAAAGGACAGGAGGTTCCATCCCCAGTTGACCAGGGCTCCAAGGACCAGTGCCAGGGCGACCTCTCCGGCGCTGACCAGCGCCGCGCGGCGAGTACCGAACTCGCGTCTGAGCGCCGCGATGGTGCTGACGCACGGGACATAGAGCATGACGATCAGAGCGAACACGTACATCTGCTGGGGCGTCATGACGGTTCCCAGATGGGGGGTGTGCATCAGCGTGGCGAGCATGATGAGGGCGAGCTCCTTGCGCAGGACGCCAAAGATGAGGACGACCAGCGCCACCGGAGGCAGCCCCAGGACTCCTTCAGTGAAGGGAGCCGCCCATGTCGTGAGGGGAGCGAGCCACCCAAGCTTGTCGACGACATAGAGGAGGGCCGAGCCGCCCGCGATGATGGGGAATGCAAAAACGACAAAGTCCTTGAGCCTGAACCAGGTCTGCTTGAACGTGATGCGCAGGGGTGGCCACTTCAGCTTGGGCATCTCCATGATGAGCCCGGGATTGGTTCCCGGGATGAACCGGTTCAGCACGCGCCCGACGGCGAATACAATGATGAGGCTGATAGCGTACAATGACAGCGCCGGCCAGAAACCCATGAAGGCGCCCACAAGTCCCAGAATGACGACGGTGCGCGCGGAGCAGGGGACGAGCGTAGCAAGCACGCCGGCGATGAAGCGGTCCCGGTCACGTTCCATGATGCGCGTTCCCAGGACTGCGGGGACGTTACACCCAAACCCGAGAATGATCGGCATGAACGCCTTGCCGTGCAGACCCATGCGGTGCATGATGGCGTCTGTCAGGAAGGCCATCCGCGCCAGATAGCCTGAGTTCTCCAGGAACGAAAGGATGATGTAGAACGGAACGATGTACGGGAGGGCGACGGAGACGCCCGCCAGGATACCCTGCAGGACGCCACCCCACAGGAAGTTCCTCAGCCATGGGACGATCGGGAGAGCCAGCAAGGACTTCTGCAGAGAGATGAAGAGAGCATCCAGGAACGAGGAGAGCCGGCCTCCCAGGACGAAGATGAGGCCGAACACGGCAAACACGACCGCGACCAGCACGATCCATCCGAAGACGCGATGGAGCAGCAGCTTGTCCAGGCGGTCGCCGGGGGTGTCGTCGCGTCGGTCGGGCCGCCGTACGGATGCGGCGGCAATGCGGGCACAGGCGCTGTACCGTTCCGAGGACATGATGCTGGCACCCGATTCCCCGTGCATCTGTTCCAGATCATGAGCAAGCTCCGCCGCAACGTCCGTCACGGCATTGCCTTCTCCCCAGCGGCCCATGATCTCCGTATCCCCCTCCAACAACTTGATGGCGAGGAATCGCGCGGGATAGTGGGCCAGGCTGTCGGGCAGGCTGACTCCGCCGAGTTCCGTCTCGAGCGCCCGGATGGCGCCTTCGACCTCTCTGCCATACGTCACCGGCGCGACGGGGGGTTTGTCCGCCATCGCCAGGCACGCGTCGACCAGAGCCTCCAACCCCTTGCCTGCCGCCCCCGATGTGCGGACGACGGGTACGCCCAGCAGTGAGGACAGCTTGGTCTCGTCGATAACCAGACCCTCCCTGGCGGCAAGGTCGATGAGGTTGAGCGCCGTCACGAGCGGCGCCCCCAGTTCTCTCAACTGGAGGGTGAAATACAGGTTGCGTTCCAGCACGGTCGAGTCAACCACGTTGACGACGACGTCCGGCTGGGCCTCGGCGATGAACTCGCGGCTGACCACCTCTTCCTGTGAGTAGGTCGAGAGGGAGTAGATGCCCGGCAGGTCGACGACGCGGATGTGCTTCCCCTTGTAGTCGAAGGAACCCTCTGCCAGCTCGACGGTCTTGCCCGGCCAGTTGCCGATAACCTGGTTCATGCCGGTCAGGGCGTTGAAGATGACCGACTTGCCAACGTTGGCGTTGCCGGCCAGTGCGATGGTCAGGTCAAAGTGCTCCCCGCGTATGATGCGCGGCCTAGCCTCACAGGACTCCATCACCGGTCCTCGGGCGTGACGAGGACCTTCAGCGCAACCCCGCGCCCGAGCGCGACGCATGCCCCATGGGCTTCGACTTCGACAGGTCCCCCAGATTGACGGTTGCAGACCGTCACGGTCGAGCCCTGCCCCAGCCCCATGTCTTCCAGCCGCCTCCGGACCACCTGGCCTCCGCGTATCCAGCGCACGCGGTACGGCTTGCCCGTGTCTGCCTGGTCCAGCGTGACAGCTCCGAGGTCCACCATGCCGATGACCATTGCGATACGCTTCTCGAGGTCCGCAGCGTCCGTGTCAGTCAGGACGTGTTCCAGCTTGCATGCCTCCCGGTGGGCGGCGTCCTTGCGCAGTCCCAGCATGCACAGCATGCGCTCAGCCAGCTGGTGCCGGCGCACGATACGCCTTCCGGTCGCCCGTCCCTTCCTCGTCAGGATTAAGGACGCCCCCTCGGCCGTGACGTCGCCGGACATCACAAGGTCGAGCAGCAGGTCGGCGAGCCGCCTGCCGGCAAGGTCCTGTTCTGCGGCCAAGTCCGCCGCCGTCGAGGAGTGGTGCGCCTGCTCAAGACGGCAGAGCGCTTCCAGGCATTCCTCGCGGTCTTCCGACGTGATTGATTCGTTTTTGCTGCTCATGTGAGAGGGTCCTCTCTGACCGCTGCATGCGGTCTGCCGGGCCATGCCCGGTCGGCGGTGCTGACCTTCCCCTGCGGGTGGTCTGCCGGTGATGCTATCCGGCGTTCAATTCCTTGATCGTGGCGGCCAGAGCCATGATGAGCTCCGGCGTCCCCATCGACTCCTCTCCCATGACCTCGGCTGCCGCGTCTCCGGCAAGTCCGTGGATGTATGCTCCCTGGGCTGTCGCCAGGTCAGGCGCGACACCGCGCGCGACCAGCGACAGGATGATGCCCGCGAGAGCGTCGCCCATGCCAGGCTTGGCCATGCCGGGATTGCCCGTGGTATTGATGTATACTGAGCCGTCAGGCAGGACTGTCAGCGACCGGTGTCCCTTGAGATGTACGACTGCGCTTGCCTGGGCAGCCAGGATTTGAGCCGGGCCAAGCATTCCGCTCTTCTCGACCTCCTCGGGCGTCAGGCCCGCGAGACGGGCGAATTCACCC
>Ga0209450_10001015_pt1 | contig 14167 bp, 17 predicted proteins | sample FrelakmetLWP11LW_FD_187149 | JGI IMG/M metagenome (GOLD analysis project Ga0209450, IMG submission 187149) | Freshwater lake sediment microbial communities from the University of Notre Dame, USA, for methane emissions studies - LWP11 LW (SPAdes)... | ecosystem: Environmental > Aquatic >...
ATTAACCCTCGATGATGAATCTCGGCTGGCTGCGCGCTCGCAAGCTCCGGGGGTGGGTCGTCCTGCTCCTGCTGCCCGCGCTCGCCTTCCGCGTACTCGTCCCGGAAGGCTTCATGCCCCGGTTCGGCGCGGACCTCGATCTCTCCATGCAGATGTGCCACGGCGACGCCCGGTCGTCCGCGGCCATGCGCCTGCTGCAGAACGAAGCGCCGACCCCGGCTGGGGACGACGGCCCGCAGCACTCCGCCTGCGTCTTTGCGGCGTCAGCTGCCGCCACGCCGCCGGAACCGACTCTCGCCGTGCTCGGGCCAGCCGCCCGACCGGACGCCGAACGGCGGCCGTCGCCGCCGGCACCGGCGCTCCCCCTTCATCACCGACCGCAATCACCGCGCGCACCTCCGACACCGGTCTAGCCAACTCGCGCCAGACCCTTCCTGATTTGGAGAGTGCCCCATGCAGACCACCCGCGGCGCCCGCTGGGCGTACGTGTTCGCATTCCTGCCGGTATCGATCGCGTTGGCAGACCGGCCCGCTGCCGGCGATCGCGATCGCCTCGAAGAAATCGTCGTCACCGCGGCGCGCATGACCGCGCCGCTCACGGTGGTGACCGACGCCAAGGCGCCGCGCCAGCCGGTGCCGGCGCACGACGGCGCCGACTTCCTCAAGACCGTGCCGGGCTTCTCGGTGATCCGCAAGGGCGGCACCGACGGCGACCCGGTGTTCCGCGGCATGGCCGCGTCGCGGGTCAACATCCTGCTCGACGGCGAGCAGGCCCTCGGCGGCTGCGGCATGCGCATGGACCCGCCGACCGCCTACGTGTTCCCGGAAGCCTACGACCGTATCGTCGTGGTAAAGGGACCGCAGACGGTGCTGCACGGCCCGGGCAATTCGGCCGCGTCCGTCTCGTTCGAACGCGACGTGCGACGCTTCGAGGAGACGGGCTACCGAGCCTACGCGAGCGCGCTCGGCGCCAGCGCCAGCCGCAGCGACCTCGTGGGCGACCTGCGACTCGGTACGCCGTCGGTGTACGGCGAACTCACGGGCACGCGCGCGGAATCGGACGACTACGAGGACGGTACCGGCACGACCGTGCACTCGCGCTACGAGCGCTGGAGCGCGAGCGGCGCGCTCGGCTGGACGCCCGACGACGCCTCCAGGATTGAAGTCAGTGGAATCCGCAGCGACGGCGAAGCCGCCTACGCGGACCGCGCCATGGACGGCGTGATGTTCGACCGCGACAACGTCGGGCTGCGCTACGAGCGGCACGACACGATCGGGCTATTGCGCGGGGTCGAGGCGCAGGCCTACTACAACTACGTCGACCACGTGATGGACAATTACAGCCTGCGCGACTTCACGCCCTCGCCGACCATGCCGGGCAGGACCGTGCAGAACCCCGACCGGCGCACGAGCGGTGGCCGCGCGGCATTCGAGCTCGCCTGGACGGGTGGTACGGTCGCCACGGTGGGCGCGGACCTGCAGCAGAACGAGCACTCGCTGCGCTCGACCATGAACCAGGATGCGATGCCGTACCAGTCGCTGGCGCGCATCGACGATGCCTGGTTCCGCAGCATCGGCGCCTTCGGCGAGATCAATCAGCCGCTTGGCGCGCGCGACCGCCTGGTCGCGGGCCTGCGGTTGGACGACTGGGAGGCACGGGACGAACGCGAGACGCTGCGCGTCGGCATGGCGATGGTGCCGAACCCGACGGCCGAGGAGACGCGGCGGACCACGCTGACTGGCGGTTTCGCGCGACTCGAGCACGAGGTCGCCGGGCAGCCGGCCACGCTGTTCGCAGGGCTCGGGCACGTGCAGCGCTTCCCCGACTACTGGGAGCTGGTCTCCGCCGGCAAGGAGAGTGAAGACAGCCTGAGCGCATTCGATACGGACCCGGAGCAGACCACCCAGCTCGACACGGGCATCGTGTACGCGGGCTCGAGGCTCTCGGCGTCGGTCTCGGCCTTCTACTCGGACGTCGACGATTACATCCTGATCCAGTCCGGGTACCTCAAGGGCATGCGCAGCGTGACGGTCACGCGCAACGTGGATGCCCGGACCTGGGGCGGCGAGGCCGATGCGACCTACGCCCTCACCCCGCGCTGGCAGGTGGTCGGAACGCTCGCCTGGACGCGTGGCGAGAACGACACCGACGACCTGCCGCTCGCGCAGATGCCGCCGCTCGAGCTGCGCACGAGCCTCAACTACACGGGCGCCCGCTGGTCGGCGGGCTTGCTGTGGCGTGCGGTCGCGGAACAGGACCGTTATGTCCTGCGGCAAGGCAACATCGTGGGCCAGGACCTGGGCCCGACCGGCGGGTTCGGCGTGCTGTCGCTCAACGCAGCCTGGCAGCCCGCCGAGGACGTGCTGGTGAGCGCCGGCGTGGACAACCTGTTCGACAAGGCCTACGCGGAGCACCTGAGCCGCGGCGGCGCCATGGTGGCAGGCTACGAGCAGACCGTAAGGGTGAACGAACCCGGGCGCACGCTCTGGCTCAAGGTCGGCGCGAGTTTCGAATGAGGGTGGCGCCGCAGAGGACCAGGAACTAAGGTATGCATCCGACCGCCGCGTCGGCGGCACCAGGAGCGCCCACATGACCGACGGCCGCTGCCTCTGCGGAGCCCTCCGCTACCAGATCGACGGACCCTTCATCGACCTGGTGCACTGCCATTGCTCGATGTGCCGCAAGCACCACGGCACGCCGTTCGCCACCTGGGCGGCGGCGCCGTACAGCGGCTTCCGGTGGATCGGCGACACGTCCGCGCTCGCAAGCTACCGGTCGTCCGAGAAGGGGCATCGCGAATTCTGCCGCATCTGCGGCTCGGTCGCACCACTGGTCGAGGAGGCTTCGGGTCTCGTCATCGCGCCGGCCGGCAACCTCGAGGGCGATCCCGGCATTCGCCCGACGAAGCACATGTTCGTGGGCTCGAAGGCCAGCTGGTTCAGCATCACGGACGGGCTGCCGCAATTCGAGGAATACCCACCGGAGTTCGGCATGTCCGCGACCCCGCGCGAGCCAATCGCGGTGCCGCCCGGCGTCACACAGGGCAGCTGCCTGTGCGGCGAGGTCGCGTACGAGATCTCGACGCCGCCGCTGCGCATGTTCTACTGCCACTGCTCGCGCTGCCGACAGGGCCGCAGCGCGGCGCACTGCGCCAATGTCTTCTATGCTGCCGAGGGCTTCCGCTGGCTGCGCGGCGCGGACCAGGTCCAGGAGTACGCGCTGCCCGGCGCGCAGTTCTTCGGCACCGCATTCTGCCGGCGCTGCGGCGCCGAACTGCCGCGGGTGAATACGGAACGCAACGTCGTCAACGTGCCGGCCGGATCACTCGACAGCAACCCGGGCATCGCGCCCGCGGGACACATCTACGTCGACTCCAAGGCGCCGTGGTTCGAGATCACGGACGACCTGCCACAGTTCGCGGAAATGCCGCCGCGCCGCTGAGCGCGGCCGTTCACCGGGAAGACGGGAATGCGCCTCCGTGATCCGCGCACGCTGCACACACTGGCGCTCTATGTGCTGCCGGTGCTGGTCGCGGCGCTCGGCTGGGGCGCATGGCCGGCGCTCGCCGTGGCCGTAACGTTCGCGTTCCTGGGCATGGCGATCCGCCTCACCGTGACCCGCGCGGCAGCCGCCGGCGTCGAGCCGCGACTGCGCCTTCACACGATCTCGTTCTCGCACTACACGGAGAAGGTGCGCTGGTGCCTCGACCGGCTCGGGGAGCCGTACGACGAGGTGCCAAACGTCGGCATACTCGGCGTGCTGGTCGCCGGACGCACGGTGCCGATGCTCGAGGTGCCGCCCGGCCTCACCCGCCTCGGCGACTCGCCGCGCATCCTGCGTTACCTGTGGGGCGAATTCGCCGGCCGTCTGCCGTTCGAGCGCACCGCGTTCCTCGAGCCGACACCGGCCACCCTGGAGCTGGAGCAGTATTTCGACCGGCGGCTCGGTAACGACGTGCGCGTCTGGGTCTATGCGAGCATATTCGAACGTCGCGACCTGATGCTGCGCAGCTGGGGCATCGAGGAGACGCAGATCCCGGCCTGGCAGCGGGCCCTGCTCAGGTTACTCGCGCCAGTGCTGCGCTTCGCGGTGCGTCGCATGCTCGGCGTGTCGATCGCACGCGCGGACAGGGCCGTCGAGCGCACGCGCGAGAGCTTCGACCGCGTGGACGCGCTGCTCGCCGACGGCCGGCGCTATCTGATGGGCGGGACGCTGACGTTTGCCGACATCACGTTCGCGAGTCTCGCGGCCCTCGCCGTGTTGCCGCCCGAGTACGCGGGCCACAGCCTCACCGGACGGCGCATCTTGATCGAAGACGTCGATGCCGACTGGCGCAAGCTGGTCGAGGAATTCCGCGCGCGGCCCGCCGGGCAGTTCGTGCTGCGCCTGTATCGCGAGCAGCGGCAGCAGGACGCCGATCACGCGCGGACGGCCGCCGGCGGCTGACCCCCGGCTCACTCCTCCGGCTCGTTTTCCTCGGCGCTCCAGCGCCGCCGGTGCTCGAGCTCGGCCGCGGCACGCACGCCGGCGTGGCGATTGGACAGCAGCAGCGACGCAGGATCGCAGACGCGCGCGCGCAGGATGCCGAGATCCACCGCGGCGTCGAACAGGCTGGGATACCAGCGCTGCCACTCTGGAAACACCTGGTCCACTCGATCCTTCAGCGTCATGGGCGCGAGTGTGCCGAGGCTCAGTCCGCCGGGCAACCGGCCGCGTCACGATCCGGCAGGGCGGCGATCTTGCGGGCTGTGGAGGCAACGGTCGGGGCCAACGGCCCCTCGCCTGCCAGGGCCCGTGCCGCTTCAATCTCCTTGCGCGCCGCGGCACCGCAGCCCATCTGTCCGAGCACCTCGGCTCGATTGTTGCGGGCGGCGGCATCGGCTGGATCGAGGCGGGCAACATCGCGGTAACCCCGCTCGGCCGCGACCAGATCGCCGCGCGCGTAGGCGAGGTTCGCCAGTGCGAGCCGCGGCAAGGGCTCGGTGGGCCACTGGCGCGCAGCCGCCGCATAAGCCGGGGCCGCGGCATCGAGCCGGCCCACGGCCTCGAGGCCTGCAGCAGCCTCCATGTAACGGCCGAGGTCGGCAGCCGGCGGCAGCACGCCGGGTTCGAGCGCGACCATCGCCCAGCGGTCGGCGCGTTCCCAGGTCGCGAGGAAGTCCGCCGCCTCCGTCGCCTTGCGACGCTCGGTGCCGGAACGCAGGATGAAACGATCACGCGACGCGTCGTAGCCGACCACCACCGCGTAGTGCCAGCCGGGCACCGGTCCGGCCCCGAGCTTCTGCAGCACCAGTACCGGTGATCCGCCCGCCAGCGTCGCGACCAGCGCGTCTACCGAGCCGGGCAGCACGTAAGGCAGTCGATCGTAGCGGCGCGTGGCGGCGACCAGTTCCGGCTGCAGGCTGCCCCGCCGCCCGGGCAGGTACACCGCCTCGACCAGCGGCTCGGGCGTGACGGCGACGCCGGCCGCCGACAACAGGGTGGCGAGTGCGGCCGGACCGCACTGGTACTGCTCCTGCGGGAAGAACGGCGTCGCCTCGAGTTCGACGCTCGCCGCGTAGCGTTGCGCGACGACCGGCGGCAGGACCGGGCCGTGTGCGGCACAGCCCGGCAGCGCCAGCGTCGCCGCGGCCAGCAGCGCGGCGCCAGCCACGCCCCGGGCCGTCATGGGCGGGCGGTTACGGGAATTTCTTGAAGATGTCGATGACGCCGACCGCTTCGAGGATCAGCAGCACCAGGAAGACGATGCCGATGACGGCCAGCGCGTCGGCGCCCGCCGGCAGTTCGTTGACCTGTCCGGCCAGCGTCCGCAGCTCCGAGTCGGTGAGCGCGGCGACGCGGGTCTCGACCTGCGCGGGCTCGACGCCCAGCGCCTCGAACTGCGCGCGCACCTCGTCGCGGGCCAGCGCCGTGCTGACGGTCGCAAGATCCTGGGCACGCGTGCTCGCCTCGACCGCCTGCAACGTCGTGACCAGCTCGGCCTGCGCCACCAGCGGCGAGCCGAGATTCAGCATCGCGAGGCACAGCACGTAGACGACGAAACGCTTGCTCATGAACCCACCCTCCACACGGGATAGCGATTGCCGGAGTGTACCTGCTCCCGGCAGGCGAGTTGACCCTCGGTCCCACAGCTTGACGTGGTTCGCACTCCGCTCGCGCGCTTCAGGCGCCGAGCCAGCTCAGCAGCTGCGCGAACGCCGCCGGGTCGGTGACCAGCACGAACAGCAGGCCGAACAGCGCGCCGCCGAGGTGCGCGTCGTGGTTGACGCGGCCGCGGACGTGCCTCGCGGAGTACCACGAGTACGCGACGTAGCCCACCGCGAACAGCGGTGCCGGAATCGGCAGCGGGATCGGGATGATGAACAGCTTCATCCAGGGGAAGTACACGATGGCGGCGAACAGCACCGCCGAGATCGCGCCCGAGGCGCCGAGCGAGGCGTACTGCGGGTCGTGTCGATGCTTGAAATAGGTGCCGAGGTCGCTCACCACCAGCCCGAGCAGGTACAGCACCGCGAAGCGCACGGACCCGACCTGCTTCTCGAGCGGAAACGCGAAGAACCAGAACGTCACCATGTTGAAAATCAGGTGCGGCAGGTCCGCGTGCACGAAGCCGCTGGTGACGACGGTGGCGTACTGCCGGCGGCGCAGGAACCAGTAGGGGCGGAACAGGCTGCGCTCGATGACCTGCGGCCGTGCGTACAGCCCGACCAGGCTGGCGACCAGGGTGGCGCCGAAAATGACGAGCGCGATGCTCACGAGCCGTGCTTGACGTAGATCAGCGCGCCGGTGTCGAAGCCGAGTTCGCCCGCCCGCTGCACGACGCGATCAACCGCGTCGCGCGGCGGGGCGGGCGTGCGCGACAGCACCCAGAGGTAATCGCGCGTGGGCCCCACGACCAGCGCGAGCTGGTAGTCGGGATCGAGGTCGACGACGTTGTAGCCGCCGTAGAACGGGCCGAAAAACGACACCTCGAGCATCGCCGTGTCCCGCGAACCGATGAACCGGGCCTTGCCCCGCGCCTCGCGCCACTCCCCCTTGGCGCGGTCGTAGCCGCGGTTCAGCACGTCGATGCCGCCGTCGTCCCGCGCCGTGTAGGTCGCGGAAATGCTGTCGAGGCCACGCTCGAAGCGGTGGTCGAGCCGGGCAATCTCGTACCACTGGCCCAGGTAGCGCTCGGCGTCGAAACCGCGCACGGCCTCGACGCCGTCGGGGATCTGGGCACAGCCGGCCAGCAGTGCCGCGGCAAGGATCAGGAGGTGGCGCATCTGGATCGTCTCGAAGGTCCGGGATTGGTTGACAGGGATGATCGCAGAAATGCGCCTCCCGGATTCCGGAAAGCCACATTGAGCCCGGAGGACGGGAGTGCCTATAAGTGGGCTGGTCGGCCCGCGAGCCGATCGCTTGTGCACGAGGTCATGCCATGGAATCGCGTCACGCGGTAGCCGTCGGTCTCGCGGCCTGTTGCGTCTCGGCCCTCCTGTTCGCCCCGGGCGCGCACGCCCAGGGCACACCGGCCGGCTGGCGCGGGCTGTACGTCGGCGGAGGCGGCAACTACTCGAACGTCAGCGTGGAGGTGGATGGCGGCTGCTACGACTACGACGAGTGCTGGTGGGGCGACTATTACGATTACGACAGGGGCGACGGCGACTATGGCTACAGCGTGCACGTCGGCGTGCGGTTCAACGACTTCGTCGCCCTGGAGGCGGGCTACGTCGACACCGGCACCATTCGCTGGGAGGAAAACCTCGTCTATTTCCCGGACGACGATCTGCGCGACTACTACAACAACCGCGTGGATTTTTCGGCGGAGATCGCCCAGGTGTCGGTGCTCGGCATCCTGCCGGCCGGCGAGTGGTTCGAGTTCTACCTGCGGCTCGGTGCGGGCTTCTGGGACGCCGCGAGCGAACAACGCCTCGAGCAGTCGTTCGGCCCCGACGAGCGGACCCGCCGCGTCACGGACAGCGGCACCGGCCTCCTCGGCGGCGTCGGCTTCGGCGTCACGTTCGCGGACGCGCTGCACGTGCGTCTCGAGTTTCAGGCAACCACGATCGACGAGGACATGCTGAACGCCCGGGACGACTCGAGCGTCGAGTCGATACTGCTCGAACTGCAGTACCGCTTCGGCGCCCGCAAGGCGTCCATCCAACCGTCCGGCCCGCCGACCGCTACGCCTTGAGCGTGGTGAGGCCGGCGACGCCCTTGGCGCGCGGCGGGATCTTCGCGATTTTCGCCGCCGCCTCGGCCTTCACGCGCTCGAGCAGCGTCGGGTCCCGCACCAGTTCGTCGGTGCGGGCGCGCTTCTCCTCGACCAGTTCGTCGGTGAGCAGCCTGCCGAACGAGCGCAGCGGCGCGATCTGGAAACCGTGCCGACGGTAGAGGCGGTAGATCTCCTTCACCCGTGCCGGCTGCACGTCGCGGCCGAGCGTGAAGCACTCGAAACGCTCCTCCATGGCGAGCAGCGCGGCTTCGGCGAGACACGCATACGCGACATGCGGCGGCAGGCCGATGTCGAAGCTGAAGTCCACCGGTCCGGGGATCAACACCTCGCCGCTCTCCACGACCAGCACGTCGGGACGTACGGCGGCCTCCTCGGCCGAGATGTCGGGCGGCAGGGCGACGTCGAGGATGACCGCGCCGGGCTTGCACTGGCTCACGTCGAGCACGCGCAGCCCGAAGGCCGACGTCGCCGTGACGATCAGGTCGCACTGGCCGACCCACGGGACGGTGCTCACGTCCGTCTCGACGCTGGCGTCCGGCGTCTCCGCGAGGATCGTGCGCTTCAGCGCCTCGAGCCGCGGTGGCTCGATGGACACCAGCACGACGTCCTTCACCGCGGCCGCCAGCAGCCGCGAGCACACCGATCCGATCGCGCCGGTGGCGCCCACGATCATCGCCTTGCCGCGCGCGAGGCTCGGCCAGCCGAGGCGGATCGCGGTGAGCTTGGCGGTCTCGAGCGTCGCGGCGATGGTGAGACTGTTGCCGGTGGTGACCGGAATCGGTGCGCGCTTCGCGACCGTGACGCCCGCGTCGCCGACAACCTTGGTGAAGGCGCCGAGGCCGACGATCTTCGCGCCGCGCGCCGCGGCATCCCGCACCGCCGCGTCGAGCCGCGAGTAGGTGAATTCCGGCGGACGCGTGAGCATCTGCCGCGGCGTGGCGCCGAGGGCGTAGATGAGGCCGTCCACGGGCTTGCCGGTGGCGGGCGAGCGGCCACCCCGCGCCGTGCCGACGAATTTCGCCGGCATGTGCGCCGCGCTCATCTCGAGCCACCTGCGCGGCAGGTGACGCGTCCAGCGGAAGTGCGGATGCCTGGAGACGTAGTCGACGGTCAGCGGGTGCAGGATGAACGCAAACCGATGCCCGCGGGCGTCCCCGGCGTCGCCATTCGGCCGCTGTGGTGGGCTCGCCGTCATTCCCGCCTCCCCCGCCATGACCTTGCAATCATAGGAGCGCCGGGCGCCGCCGGTATTCGTAATACGCGCAACGCGGCTGCGAGCGGTTACGGGCGCAGGCGCAGGTCGCCGGCGAACTCCGGCCAGCGGCCGCGCTTGCCGGCATAGAACTCGCGGATCCTCGCCATGTCCGCGTCGCGGTCGCCGGTCATGCGCAGGTAGGTGTCGATGCCCACGGTGCGCGTGCCGTAGTCGATGTAGCCGAGCGCGATCGGCACGTCGGCCGCGAGCGCGATCTGGTAGAAGCCGGACTTGAGGTGATCGGTGTGCGAGCGCGTGCCTTCCGGCGCGATCGCGACCCACATCCAGTCTCGGCGGCGGAACTCGTCGACCAGCGCGTCGAGGAAGCCCTTCGCCCGCTTGCGGTCGACCGGGATGCCGCCCAGCCACTTGAGCAGGCCGGTGAACGGCCACGGGAACATCTCCACCTTGCCGATCCAGTTCGCCGGCAGCCCGTACCCGACCTTGAACAGCATGCCGAGCAGGAAGTCACAGTTGGACGTGTGCGGGTACACGATGATCACGCCCCTGGGCTCCGGCGGCCAGACCATCACCGTGCGCCAACCGGCCAGCGCAAGCAGGCCGAGCGCCGCGCGGCGCAGCAAGGAGGGCCGTGGGGCCGTCATCGAGGAGCGGCCACGAGCAGCTGAGAATTCACCTCGAAGTGCGATCCGTCGAGCGCCTCGAGCTCGACCTGCCAGAGGTCCTCGTCCGGGATCATGGTGCGCTCGTGGCCGGGCAGCTCGCGCTCGTCGTCCACCTGGATGCCCCAGATGCGCACGTGGCGTACGCCACGGACCGCAATGCGGTCGGCGGCGAACTTGTCGCGGATGGCCCCCGCGACCTCCGGACTCGCCCACCGCGCGTAACCGCAGTCCCGGATCGCCATCACCTCCGGCGGCATCGGCATGACTGCATTGCGTTCGCTCATCTGTGGTTCTCCCCGGCTGGAACGACCGCACGCGGTCCGGCTTCCGCGCAGCTTGCGTCCGGCGGCTCCAAGTTCAAGCCGTAGATCCCCCTACCGGCGGCCGGCCCGCGCCGGCGCGAGGCCATGTCTACAATACCGCGATGCAACAGCTCCAGAACACGGGCGCGGGGCAGACCGCCCGCAGCGTTTCCGTCGTCCTCGCCGGCAGCGGCGGCGCCGGCGTCATGACCGCCGGCAACATGCTGCTCGAGGCGGCCGCCGGCGCCGGCTACTACGCGCTGATGACGCGGTCGTCCGGCCCGCAGATCCGCGGCGGCGAGGCGGCCGCCATGCTGCGCATCGCCTGTCAGCCCGTCGAATGCATGGAGGACCAGTTCCACGTGCTGGCGGCGGTGGACTGGGAGAACGTGCAGCGCTTCAACGCGGAGATTCCGCTCGGCCCCGGCAGCCTGATCGTCGGCGATCCCGACCAGGGGGATCCACCGGAGGTCTACCTGCGCAGCGGCGCGGCCCGGGCCGAGGTGTCCCTGAAGAAGATCGCCAAGTCCGTGCCTGAGGGTCGCGCCAACATGGTGCTGCTGGGTACGCTCGCAGCGCTGCTCGGGCTGCCGGACGATGCCGTCGCGCGGGCGGTTGAGCGGACCCTCGGCAAGCGGCCGGCCGCCCTCGCGCCGAGCCTCGCGGCGGTGGCGGCCGGTCGCGCGGCGGCGACAGGGATCGAGCGGCGGTATTGGCTGGCGCCGCCGCCGCCGAAGGACGGCGCGCGCTGGCTGCTCACCGGCAACGAGGCCGCGGGGTACGGCGCGATCAAGGGCGGCGTGCGCTTCGTCGCGGCCTACCCGATCACGCCGGCCACCGAACTGCTCGAATGGATGAGCCCGGCGCTGGCACAGGTGGGCGGCACGCTGGTGCAGGCAGAGGACGAACTCGCCTCCATCAACATGGCGATCGGCGGATCGTACGGCGGTGTTCCGTCGCTCACCGCCACCTCGGGCCCGGGGCTGTCGCTGATGATCGAGGCGCTCGGTCTCGCCGTCGCGGCAGAGATCCCCGTCGTGGTGGTGGACGTCATGCGGGTCGGACCGTCGACCGGCATCCCGACCAAGTCCGAGCAGGGCGACCTCAACATCGCGGTGCACGGCCTGCACGGCGACGCGCCGCACCTGGTGCTCGCCGCCAACTCGGTCGCCGACTGCCTCGGCACGACGCAATGGGCGGTGCAGCTCGCCGAAGCGCTGCAGGCACCCGCCATCGTCCTGTCCGACCAGTTCCTCGGGCAGGCGCGCGCGGTGGTGGAGCGCCCGGCGCAGCTCGCCGCCGGCAGCGGCCGCGCGATCGCGCCAGGCAGCACCCCCGGCTACCGGCGTTACGCCCTGACGGCGAACGGCGTCTCGCCGATGGCCCTGCCCGGGACAGCGGGTCTGGCCTACACCGCCGACGGCCTCGAGCACGCCGAGCGCGGCACGCCGTCGTCGCAGGCGACGGATCACGTCGCGCAGCTCGACAAGCGGCGCCGCAAGCTCACCGAGTGGGACTACGGCGACCGCTGGGCGGACGTCGAGGGCGACGCAGCCGCGAACTGCGCCATCGTCACTTTCGGCTCGTGCACGGCCCCGGTGCGCGAGGGGCTCGCCCGCGCCGCAGCGGAGGGCGTGGCGGCGAGACTCATTTCGCTGCGGCTGCTGGCGCCGCTGCCCGCCCGCCGGCTTCTCGCGGCACTCGACGGCGTGCGGGATGTGCTCGTGATCGAGCAGAACCACACGGCGCAGCTCTACAAGTACCTGCGCGCCGAGTGCGACCTGCCCGGCCGCGTGACGAGCCTGCATCGCCCGGGCGCGCTGCAGTTCTCGCCCGGTGATATCCACCGCCACCTGCTGGAATGGAGTCGCGCATGAACGAGGTCGTTTCCGGCACGGTCGCGCCCGTCCCCGTGATGCGCGGGCCGAACGAGTACAAGTCCGACCTGAAGCCCGTGTGGTGCCCGGGCTGCGGTGACTTCGGCGTGGTCAACGCGCTCGCCAAGGCCATGGCGAAGCTGGCGCTCGAGCCGCAGGACGTCGCGGTCGTTTCGGGCATCGGCTGCTCGTCGCGCATCCCGGCCTACATGGCGAGCTACGGCTTCCACGGCGTGCACGGCCGGGCGCTGGCCGCGGGTACCGGCCTCAAGATCGCGCGCCCCGACCTGACGGTGATCGTCACCGGCGGCGACGGCGACGGCTACTCGATCGGCGGCAACCACTTCCTGCACGCCTGCCGCCGCAACGTCGACATGACCTACATCGTCATGGACAACCGCGTGTACGGCATGACCAAGGGCCAGCCCTCGCCCACCACCGAACCCGACTGGGATTCGAAGCTTTCGCCGGACGGCACCGGCCTGCGCGAGTTCCAGCCGCTCGTCATCGCGCTCACCTCGGGCGCGAACTTCATCGCGCGCGGCTTCACCGGCGATCCGAACGGGCTGGCCGAGATCATCGAGCAGGCGGTGCGGCACCCGGGCTTCTCGTTCGTCGAGGTGCTGTCGCCCTGCGTGACCTTCCGCCCGGAACAGAAGGAGTGGAAGAAGCTCGTGATGCCCGACGCGTTCAAGCCGACGCCGGACGTACCACGCGCAGTGCGACGCTTGCTGCGCGACACCGGGTTCGACCTGGGCGTGCTCTATGCCGGCGAGCGGCCACCCTATGCGCCGCGCGGCCCGCGCGCCGTGCGCGCCCCCTCCGATCTCGAGGCGAGGTTCGAGCTGTGAAGAAGACGAAGCTGCCGCGCACGGTCGAGGAGTTCATGGCGTATGCCTGGGCCATGGAAGTGGAGGCCGCGGACCGCTACGCCGAGCTGGCGGACCTGATGTCCACGCACCACAACCGCGAGGTGTCCGAGCTCTTCGCCCGGCTCGCGCGCATCGAGGGCAAGCACCGCGACCAGATCGCCGCGCAGATGGGCTGGACCCGGGCGCCCGACGCCGCCGTGTTCCGCTGGCAGACGCCCGAGGGCCCGGAGACCACCGATTACGGCGACCTCCACTACCTCATGCAACCCTGGCACGCCCTCAAGCTCGCCGAGCACAACGAGCAGCAGGCGGTCGAATTCTTCGAGCGTTTCGCCGCAGCGCGGGTGCCGGCCAGCGTGCGGGCCGCCGCCCTGGAAATGGCCGCGGAGGAACGCGAGCACGTGCGTCTGATCGGCGAGTGGCTCGCGAAGGTCGAGCCGCCGCAGCCCGGCTGGGACGAGGACATGGACCCGCCGGCCGTCGCCGACTGAACCGCGTCCATCAGTTTTTACTAAAGTAACTACTGCGCCTCGGTCGGGCTCACCTGTTCGTTCGGTGCCGGCACCTCAGGCTCGGCCGGCACCACGTAGGCCGGCAACGGTTCCGACACCGACGGCTCCGGATCGGTCACCGGCAGGCTCAGGAACCGCTGCATGCTGGCAAGGAAACGATCGAAGGCGAACAGCACGATCACCACCACCAGCAGCGCGAGCCCGAGTCCCACCAGCCGCGGCAGCAACCGACGCTCCACTGGCCGCTGGTCCTGCTCGGCCATGCGCCGGGCGCGGTCCATCAGCACGCGCTGGACGTCGACGGGCTCTTGCGGGGTGGGTGCCATGAGCTGCTGGGGTTCGCGTGGCGCTGGGGGCCGAATAATGCCCTGCAGCAGACGGTTGGTTGCGGAAAATACCTAAATGCGAATGATTTGCAATGCGATCCCGGCAACGCTAGGATGCGCCCCGAGGGTCCATCCATGTACGTCTGCGTCTGCCACGGGATCTCCGACAAGCGACTGA
>Ga0209450_10001016_pt1 | contig 14166 bp, 12 predicted proteins | sample FrelakmetLWP11LW_FD_187149 | JGI IMG/M metagenome (GOLD analysis project Ga0209450, IMG submission 187149) | Freshwater lake sediment microbial communities from the University of Notre Dame, USA, for methane emissions studies - LWP11 LW (SPAdes)... | ecosystem: Environmental > Aquatic >...
CCTGAGGCAAGCACATCTTCCCCGTTGAACTTTGTGTTGTATGTGATACTGTAAACGATCACTCCGCCGTCGACATCGGAGATGATCTCCGAAACGCCGGGATATACTGCTTTAATTACGTTCAGCAGGGTGTTTATATTAGTCTCTGTCAAGGTCACCTCCCTGGTGGCTGAGACCAGGTAGGTATTGTCATCGAAAGGATCGGACTTCTCCTTACACGACTGCGCTATAACTGTGAGCAGCACGATAAGGGTTAATTTCAGAATTATATGTATGTTTTTCATGGGCTTACTATTTCCGTACAAAGATAGGGTAAATTTATAAGCACAGACCAGGGAGCCGGTGGCAGGCTTTGCCCGCCGAAGCCGGTCCCTGAGCCAGTCGAAGGGTGGCGAAGGCGGGGAGCGGGGAGCACAGAGCGGGGAGCGGGGAGCAGGGAGGGGGAAGAGTTTCGACTTTCAGACCTTTGACTTTAGACTTTCAGACCTTTGACTTTAGACTTTCAGACTTTTGCCCCTTATTTCATATATTTGCACCTTTGAATCTGACTGATGGTCTCCGTCAATAATGTATCGCTCCTTTTTGGCAGTTTTGTCCTTCTCGATGAGGTCTCATTCCTTATCACCAGGCAGGAACGCATAGGGCTTACAGGCAGGAACGGAGCCGGGAAGTCAACCCTGATGAAGATCATCGCCGGTCTTCAGGAGCCTACTTCAGGCTCTGTTGAGAAGCCCAGGGAGCTGTCAGTGGGATACCTCGAGCAGCAGATGAAGGTCTCTGACACCACTACCGTTCTTGAGGAAGCCCTCACCGCCTTCACCGAGCTGAAGGCCCTGGAGCGGGAGATAGCATCATGCACACTTGCCGTCACGGAGAGAACCGACTATGAGAGCCAGGGATACCATGAACTTTGCGACAGGCTGCACCAGGCTGACGAGCGCTATCGCATGCTGGGAGGCAATGACTATGTGTCGGTCACAGGACAGACACTCACAGGCCTCGGCTTCAGCCATACCGACTTCAGGAGGCCTACGCGCGAGCTGAGCGGCGGCTGGCGCATGAGGGTCGAGCTGGCAAAGATACTTCTTCGCAAACCAGACCTCATCCTGCTTGACGAACCAACCAACCACCTTGATATTGAGTCTATCATGTGGCTCGAGAATTTTCTTATCTCCTATCCCGGAGCAGTGATCCTGGTGTCACACGACCGTACCTTCCTCGATAATGTGACACTAAGGACGCTCGAGATAAGCCTAGGGAGGATATATGACTACAGGGTGCCCTACACAAGGTACACGGAGCTGCGGCGTGAGCGCCGTGAACAGCAGGAGGCCGCCTTCCGCAACCAGAAGAAGATGATCGACGATACGGAGAGATTCATCGAGCGGTTCAGATACAAGCCCACCAAAGCAGTTCAGGTACAGAGCAAAATCAAGCAGCTGAAGAAGCTGGAAAGGATCGAGATCGAGGATGAGGACCTGTCAGCAATAAATATAAGGTTCTCACCTGCGCCCCGCTCTGGCACCGTGGTCGTGGAGGCAGACGAAGCCTCAAAGCGCTATGGTTCGCACCTCGTGCTTGACAGGATATCATTGAAGATAGAGCGGGGTGAGAAGGTGGCCTTCGTGGGACGAAACGGCGAGGGGAAGACCACACTCTCAAGGATGATACTCCGCCAGGTTGATCATGAAGGCACTGTAAAGCAAGGGCATAATGTCAGCATTGGCTATTTCGCCCAGAACCAGGATGAGCTGCTTAATGATGACCTCACCGTCTTTGAGACGGTAGACCGGATAGCGAGGGGCGATATACGAACCCGTATGCGTGATATCCTCGGAGCTTTTCTGTTCCAGGGAGAAGATATCGAAAAGAAAGTGAAGGTGCTGTCAGGCGGTGAGCGGTCAAGGCTGGCAATAGTGCAGCTGTTGCTTGAGCCATATAACCTGTTACTCCTCGACGAGCCGACCAACCACCTTGACATCCGTTCAAAAGAGATACTCAAAAAGGCCCTCATCAGGTTTGATGGCACATTAATTGTGGTCTCGCATGACAGGGACTTTCTCGACGGGCTGGTGAACAAGGTGTACGAATTCCGTGGCAGGAAGATAAGGACCCACCTCGGAGGGATATCAGAGTTCCTCAGGGCGAGGAAGATAGAGTCGCTGAAAGAACTTGAGAAAAAAGATGTCGCAGTGACAGCTGCTGCCCCCCCTGCTACGGTCAAGAGAGCACCCGTTCAGGACAGTAAGACACGGTACCTTGAAAAGAAAGAGACAGAGAGGGTCTACAGGAGGCTGAAGAGACAGACAGAAGAGAGTGAGGCGGAAATAACTCTCCTTGAGAAGGAGATAGCGGATATGGATGCCCGGCTGGCATCAGGGGACAATGAGGTGGTCAGTGACGCATCGTTCTACAACACCTACGAGGAGAAGAAACAGAGACTTGACATTCTCATGCACAAATGGGAAAAAATGCACAGTGAGCTTGAAGATTTCATGACAGAATACATGAGCAGCGATGATCATTTATGAACGGAAATACCCGGTAAACGTCTTTGACACTGATGTCAGGGGCAGGCTCAGCCCCGGCTCACTCTTTAACTATTTCCAGGATCTCGCCGGAAGGCATGCATCTGTCCTGGGCTTCGGCCGCGAACATCTCATTACAAATGGCTATTTCTGGGTGCTGGCGAGGATGCTGGTAAGGATCGAAAGGATGCCGCTAACGTGGGAAGAGGTTACTGTCCGCACCTGGCCCCGCGGCACCGATGCCATCTTCGCACTGCGTGACCTGGAGATGTACGACGCCGCAGGCAACAGGATTGTCGGAGCCTCATCCTCCTGGGTCATTGTTGACCTTGAGACAAGAAAAGTGCAGCGCCCCGACAGGGCTCTCTCTTTCCTTAATGCCAGGTTTCCCGGGCAGAGAGCTCTCGAGACAAACGCGGGAAAAGTGCCGGCACTTAATGACAACAACCATAAGCTTTCCAGGCTGAAAGCTCAGCTAGATGACCTGGACGTAAATAATCATGTCAACAATGCAAGGTACATTCACTGGGTTATCAATTCCTATGAAAAGGAGTTCATTGATTCGCATATACCTGACACTGTGGAGGTGAACTATCTCTCAGAAGGGCACCATCGAGACGGGATAAACATACTGACCTCCGGCGGGGATGAGGGTGGTGACTCATTTGTTCATTCCGTTGTCCGTGAGGCAGACAGTACTGAACTTTGCAGGCTCAGGATAAAATGGAAAGAAGATACACTTTGAAATCTTTATTACCTTTAGGCCATGCTTGGATTTTTCAGAGATAGAGTTGCGGCAATGGTTACAGCGGTGATTATTATGTCACTCGCCTCCTCATGCTACACAAGCCGTCAGAGTGCCCCTGACACAAAAGATCTTTCATATGTTTATAACCCGGCAAGGAACATCTTCACCCCTTCAGTCTCATTATACAACGAGGATTCTGAAGCGACGGTGCTTTCGGTAAGTCTCCGGAGGGATGAACTCTTTTTCAGTGAGGCAAATCCGGAAGGTGTGCCTAAAGCCTCCATACTGCTGTCGGTTAAGCTTTTTGACCAGACATTGGGAGGTAACCTGGCAGATACGGCAAACTACAAGTATGACCTTCTCAGGGAAGAAGCAGGAGGCGGTTACGCATTCAGGATACCGCTTAAGGCCTATGACGGCAAATCGTACACGGTAGCACTCAAGATCATCGATCTGATAAGGCAGAGGACGGTACAGGTATTCATTGATTTCGACAGGACAGGGCCTTACAGCAGTCTGAATTATAAGGTACGCGATCACTTTAGCAAGAATGAGGTTTTTTCCAATATACTGAAGCCCAATCAGTTCATCAATGTCCTTAGCCCCTCTTTGCAACCTGACACGTTGTGGCTGTTCTATTACAAGTCAGTGAAGGAACTCCCTGCCCCTCCTTCGACAGTGCTTCCTGAGGTCACCCTCGCCCCCGAACCTGAACTGATAATCCCTGTCCCGTATGCCGATACGTTGCCTATCATGTTTCCGCGTGAAGGGATCTATATGCTTTCACCTGACAGCCTGATAAGAGAGGGGCTTGTGCTGTTGAACTTCGGTAATGACCATCCCTCCTTTACAAGTCCTGAGACAATGATACCTCCTCTGGGTTATATCGCAACTCGTGAGGAGATGGAGGCACTGTTTTCTGCAGAGAAGCCGAAGCTTGCTCTTGATGAGTTCTGGCTTAACCGCACCGGCACCATCGAGAGGTCGAAAGAGCTGATAAGGATCTATTACAACCGCACCCTCTTTGCAAACTACTATTTCAGCTCATACAAGCAGGGCTGGCTCACTGACAGGGGCATGATGTACATTATCTACGGCCCGCCTGACAAAGTATACAAGAACGTTGAAGGTGAGAGCTGGGGCTATAAGATGCCTCCAGTGAAGAGCGCATGGGGATCGCAATACAGTTCAACAGAAGAGATTCTTTGGTTCAACTTCAGCAAGAATAAGAACCTTTTCTCTCAGAATGATTTTGTCCTCAACAGGGCTTCAACGCCTATCAGCTACTGGGATATTGCTGTTGCGAGATGGCGTGAGGGAAAGGTGTTCAGACTTGAAACAGCCACAGAAATAAAATGATATACAGCGAAAAAGAATTCATCTTCGGAATGCATCCTGTCATCGAAGCCGTCATAGCCGGCAGGCAGATAGACCGCGTGCTTGTAAAGCAGGGACTCCGGGGAGCCTCCTACCATGACCTCATGAAAGTGATAAACGAGCATGGGGTACCCTGGCAGGTGGTGCCGCTTGAGAAGCTGGACTACATCACACGAAAGAACCACCAGGGTGTCATTGCATGGCTGTCGGCGATAGAGTTTCAGAATATTGAGAATCTCCTGCCGCGCATCTTTGAAGAGGGCAATGATCCCCTCCTGATGATGCTCGACGGGGTAAGCGACGTGCGCAACTTCGGGGCTATAGTTCGGTCAGCAGCATGCTTCGGGGCACATGCCATCATCATACCTGAAAAGAACTCGGCACGCATCTCAGCTGACGCTATCAAAGCATCGGCCGGAGCATTGAACTCATTCCCTGTATGCAGGGTAAAGAGCATCACACGCTGCCTTACCTATCTCAAGGAATCAGGAGTGAAGGCTGTTGCCGCAACCGAAAAGAGCAGTGATAATATCAGCACTGCAGACCTGAGCGGTCCGGCAGTGATAATCCTCGGATCGGAGGAGAAGGGCATCAGCCGCGAACTGCTGACCATGTGCGATGTTCAGGTTTCTATACCTGTTTCTGGTGCGATAAGCTCATTGAACGTCTCTGTCTCGGCAGGGATAGCGCTGTATGAGGTGAAGAGGCAGAGAGAGGCTGCAGCAGGAAAGTAGGCGACATCGGTGTCCGTCCCGGCAATTGCCTATCCAACCCACATTGCGTTTATGATCAGATGGTTATATTTTATTTTTTTAGCAGCTCCAGGTCGCTGCCAGAGATATTCTGGAAGGCTCTCAGTCCGAACTGACCAATAACAGCGTAAACATAATCAAAGATCCCTGACTGCACTGCCTCATAAGGCACCCACTGGTTCTCTATGCTGAAGCAGTACAGCTCTACCGGCATGCCGCTCTCCGCGGGAGGCATGTCACGCACCATCACTGGCAACGCTCCGTCAATATTTTCATGATTTCGGAGATACTCAAGCATGTAGGCCCTGAAAGCCCCGAGGTTTGTCAGCGATGTCGGCTCTCCCTTCTTCACGGCCTCAATCTCTGAGCCATTCTCCCTGAGCCATTGCTCGAGCAGCGGCCTCCTGCTGATTTTCTCAAGCAGCTCTGCATCAAGGAAAGCAATCGACCTTACGTCAATACGTATCTCGCGCTTGATACGCCTGACACCTGCCTCTTCCATCCCCTTCCAGTTCTGGAATGACTCGGATACAAGCGCATAGGTTGGGACAGTAAGTATTGTATTATCGAAGTTCTTAACCTTGACCGTGTGAAGTGACATGTCAACCACGGTTCCGTCGATGTTACGTCCAGGTATCGTAATCCAGTCACCAAGGCTCAGCATCTTGTTGTTAGAGAGCTGCATACTGGCAACGAGTCCCAGCAGTGTATCCTTGAAGACAATGAGAAGCGCTGCCGAGGCCACTCCGAGACCTGCTATAACACTCGTGACAGAAACCCTGAAGAGGATGGAGGCAATGACCAGTATTCCGGCAATGATCACCAACGCCTTCACCAGCTGCACATAACCCTTTATCGGCCGTCCCTCTGACAATGGAAGAGTCAGGTAAATACCGTGCCACGCCTGTACAAAGGCATTAACCGTAAGCACAGATGCGATGACAATATATATTTCCGAGCACCTGCGGACAAATGTGAGCCATATCAGATGGTCATGCAGCATCCAGGATGCGATGTACCAGACTACAACGCCGGGCACTATAAGCGCAATGGTGTGAAAGACCCTTGACTCAAGAAAAATATCATCGTATGGTGATTTCGTCCGCTTTACCCAGACGGATACAACTTTTATAATGATGGCTCTTGAGATGACCTTCGAGAGCCAGGCTGTGACGGCTACCAGGATAATCATAATCACTGCCGTGAGCCATGTGACAAGCCTGGCTGACATCCCGGCGTCAGCAAAGAACTCTTTTAAAATCTGCCCAGGTTCAAAAGATTCAAACATTTAACATCATATTTATCCGGCTGCAAATTACTAATTATCTTTTTTTATGACAGCCTCTTTAGTACCTTTACCACACCAAACAACAAAATAATGAAAGTCATACAGGTTTTAATGCTGCTTTTGCTGCCTCTTCTGACACAGGCACAGCTGATATTCGATGAGCATTTCACTGACCGTACCATGAGGTTTGACTTTATCCTTGCCGGGAACAGTGAATCGACAAAGGTTTTTCCGGTCGCTGTCGTCACGGAGCCCTTCTGGGGCGGATCACTGCAGAACCTTACCGATCCGTTCAACTATGGTAATTTCAGGTATGAAGTGTTTGATGCTGTAACCGGTACTCTTTTGTATTCAAAAGGATTCTGCACTCTGTACCAGGAGTGGCAGACCACGGCTGAGGCTAAGAGGATAGAGAAGAGCTTCCACGAGGTTGCCACCTTTCCCTTCCCAAAAAATAAAGTCCGCTTTGTACTGAGCATCAGGGGCCGCGACGGGCTCTTCACCAAACTTTATGAGACAGACATTGACCCTGCAAGCTACTTCATCATTAACGAGAAGCCTGACGAAGCCCTTGCCACCCGCATATACGGCAGCGGCGATCCGCACACCTCACTTGACATCGCCTTTCTGTCAGAGGGTTATACGAAGGGGGAGATGGGTAAATTCAGGGCTGACGTCAAACGGATGGCTGATATACTTTTCTTAGAGGCTCCCTTTGACAAGTACCGCGAGCGTATAAACATCTGGGCTGTTGAGGCTCCGTCACAGGAATCGGGCACTGACGTACCGGGTGAAGGCATCTATGTAAACACTGCACTTAATTCAAGCTATTACACCTTTGACGTTGACCGTTACCTGACCACACAGGACATCAGAAGTGTGAACGATTATGCCGCGGCGGCACCCCATGACCAGATTGTGGTGCTCATAAACAGCCCGAGGTACGGCGGGGGCGGTGTGTACAACTACTACAGCGCTGTCACATCCGATCATAAATTTACACCCCAGGTCTTCACCCATGAGTTTGGCCATGGCTTTGCAGGACTGGCTGATGAATACTACAGTTCAGAGGTTGCCTATGAGGAGTTTTACCCCCTTGCTGTTGAGCCGTGGGAGCCTAACATAACCACCATGGTGAGTTTTGAATCAAAATGGAAGGACCTCATCGCGAAATCAGTGCCGGTACCTACCCCGAACACAAAGAAGTACACCGGTGTGACAGGACTGTTCGAGGGAGGGGGTTATTCAGCAAAAGGGATCTTCAGGCCCTCATTTGACTGCCGTATGAAGAGCAACGAGGCAGAGTCATTCTGTGAGGTGTGCCAGAGGGCTATTGAGGAGATGATTCTCTTTTACCTGGAATAGTGCCTCGAATAGAATAAACCTGCTCCTTTATTAAAAGGTATTCGGTAACCAGTAATCGGTAATCGGTTATTATCTTATACCGAATACTGAATACCGATTACCGATTACCAAATACTCCTGTTTCCTGATGCCTCTTACCTATTTTTTCTTCTCACCACCTGATGTAGGCGGCTTGGAAATCGAGTCACGCATTGTAGTGTCTGCCTCAATATTCCGCATCCTGTAGTAATCCATGATACCAAGGTTGCCGCTCTTGAAGGCATGAGCCATAGCCAGAGGAATCTCCACCTCGGCCTCGATGACCTTGGCACGTGCTTCCTGTGCCTTGGCCTTCATCTCCTGCTCAAGTGCCACGGCCATGGCGCGACGCTCCTCTGCCTTGGCCTGGGCAATATTCTTGTCAGCATTGGCCTGATCCATCTGCAGCACTGCCCCGATGTTCTTCCCGATGTCGATATCAGCTATGTCTATCGAAAGGATCTCAAACGCCGTTCCGGCATCGAGCCCTTTCTCAAGCACGGTCTTGCTGATACGGTCGGGATTCTCCAAAACCTCCTTATGGCTGTGAGCCGAACCGATTGACGAGACTATCCCCTCACCAACGCGCGCAAGAACGGTCTCCTCGCCTGCGCCACCGACAAGCTGCTTTATATTGGCCCTCACTGTCACCCTGGCTTTTGCAATCAGCTGGATGCCGTCGCGTGCCACCGCTGTGACAGGAGGAGTATCGATGACCTTTGGATTAACCGACATCTGTACCGCCTGGAAGACATCACGACCGGCAAGGTCTATGGCAGTTGCCATCTTGAACGAGAGGTCTATGTTAGCCTTGCTTGCCGAGACGAGGGCATGGACCACCTGTGCCACATGACCGCCCGCAAGATAATGAGCCTCAAGCTCATCACGGTTAAGCTTTATGCCTGCCTTATCGGCCTCGATCATCGCGCCGACAACTATTGACGGCGGCACCTTGCGCCATCTCATGAAGATAAGCTGCAGCAGGCTGATCCTGACACCTGATACCAGCGCCTGGAACCACAACCCGATGGGTATGAAGTAAAGAAGTATCCAGAGCAGGATTACTGCCCCGACGATAATGATCACATAAATACCTAATCCACTCATTTCCATATTATTTGTTTATTGGTTTTACTATTACCTTATTGTCCTCAATCCTGATCACCTCGATCTCCTGTCTCGGGTCAATGAGTATATCAACTGACTTTGCCTCAAAATACTCCCCGTTTACAAGTACCTTGCCGCCCGGTACCAGGCGTGTCACAGTCACGCCTCTGTCGCCCGGTTTAACCCTCCCCTCTTCCTTGCCGATATTATCCACTTTACCGTCGATGGAGGTCTTAAGCATGAACTTCTTCCAGGTACCGCTCCTGAGCATCAGTACCGTTGATACAATCAGCAGCAATGCGGTTCCGCCGAGCACTGCCATCCCCGTGCCTGTACCAAAGGTGGTGAATGACAGTATTATGCCGATTATTATGCATAACGCACCTCCAACACCTGCTATGGTGATGCCGGGGATAAGCATGAACTCGATAATGAAGAGGAGGAGGCCAAGCAGTATCAGGAATATTATCAGACCAAGTGACATGGGATATCGGTTTTACAGGACTAAAGTATCAAGGTTCAGTTCTCTCAGTCTGAGGCTCATTCGCTCCAGGGTGACGGCATCACCCATCTTTATCACGCAACCACCTTTATGGTGGGTCAGGAAAGCGCACTGCTCAGCCTGCAGTTCGTCATGACCGCACACATCAACAAGTGAGTTGATGACATGCTCAAAAGTGTTCAAATCATCATTGACAAGGAAGAGAGACTTCTCATGCTCCTCGTTACGCCTGCTGCCCCGGGGGCTCGGTTTTCCCTTAGTCATTCAGTATCTTTTTTAACAGTTCCTTTGCCGCCTCAACCGGTATCTCCTGCATGCCTACATATGCTGCCACCCTTGAGGTGCTGTAGCCATTACGCACTAGCAGTGAGACATACTCATCAGCGCTCTCAAATGTAATAAAATTCCCGATGAGAAAAACAGCCTCTCCATCACTGTTTTTAATGATGTCCAGTCCCCTTGTCCCGGCAAGGAGTTGTATCTTCTCAATTACATCCGGTTTGACAGGCTTCTTTGATCGCATCACCTCAGCCCTGAAGGTCAGTGTTCCGACGGGAAGGGTGTCATTAACTGAAATATTGTTCCTCTCCTTTGCGTCAGCATTCATGCGGAACAGCGGTGTCCCGCCCCACTCCTTCTCAAGCAGGGATGCTCTCTCCGTCGAGACCTGAACATCATCCATCCAGGCAATGACAAATGCATCAGGGAATCCCGCGGCACGTGCCAGCGTGACAGCCTGTCTGGCTGCCTCCGATGTGCGGAACATTCCGGTATAGTAATATGTAACGCCATTGTCCGGCTTTAATTTCCCGTAAACCGGGTAAAGACCTTTAAAAAGCTCAGGCTTTACAGGATTACGGAATGCGGCAAGCTGTACGCTGTACACAAGCCCTGCAGGGGTGCCCCTGTCTATCGGTATCGGCTCATTCTCACCGTAAGGGGAAGCCTGCCTCACCTCAAAAACACTGTATACAGACACTGAGTCATCGGTTTCAACCTCAGCAGGTGTAACAGAAACAGGTTCAAGTGAAGCAAGTATGCTGTCAGCCTGTGACTGCTTTTTTGCGGCATCACTCTCGATGGCCTCGGCTTTATTCTTGAGAGCCCCCTTTTTATCAGGAGTTGCTGATTCCATCTCCCTCCTAACACCCTGAGCCGAGCGTATAAGCGAGTCAGCGCTGTATTGCAGCATAACAACGTGCCTCAGTTTTGCATCATATTCATCAGGTACGGTCTCCTGCACGGTCAGATCCGCCGGCGGAGTGACAACAGTCCCTGAGCCGCTCCCTGAACTTTTCCCTGATCCGGTCCCTGAGCCGGTCCCTGATCCGGTCCCTGAGCCGGTCCCTGATCCGGTCCCTGAGCTTGTCGAAGGGGCCGAAGGGGTCGAAGGGGCCGGAGGGGCATTCACTGCGGCGGCGGCGGGCACAATACCCCCAATCCCCTTCCCGCATTCATCAACATATCTTTGCACTTCATACTCCTCCGAGGCCTTCTTCCCTGCAATCTTCGAAAACCTCCCGTAGGCCTCTGCAGCCTGATCGAAGTCACCGTTCATCTGCAGCGAGCGTCCATACCAGAACCATACATCATCCGGTACGTTCTTGACACCTGCAGAGCTGTTTATCGCAGAGGCAAGAAGTCCTGCAGCACGCGGTATGTCACGCTCCAGCTTTACCAGGCACGCCCCTGCATAATACTTATAAAGCGGGTCACGCGAGTATAGCAGAAGCAACCCGTTGTAATGGTCGTAGGCAGTCTCATATTTCCCCGCATTCCATGCAGCCTCCGCCTCAGTCTTTGACGGCTTCACCGCCCCGCCTTGCGCTATGGCGACAGGCATTGCAACGCTGCAGACAAGCAGTAGCATAATGCATATCCTCAGGGCTCTCATGTTAATAACTCTGAGGAAGAAAAATTTCACATTAGATGATAACTTCATACCTTTACCAATCTGAACAAAAATACTAAAAAGTCATGACTAAGATTGCAGAAGGGATGCCTGCTCCGCTTTTTGAGGGCAGGGATCAGGATGGAAATGTAATTAAGCTAAGCAATTATAAAGGCAAAAAGATCATACTCTATTTTTATCCGAAGGATAACACTCCGGGATGCACCGCGGAGGCATGCAGCCTGAGAGATAATTATGAAGAGCTCATTAAGAAAGGCTTTGTTGTCCTTGGCGTCAGTCCTGACACCGAAAAATCACACAAGGGTTTCGCTGAGAAATTTCATCTGCCCTTCCCCCTGATAGCTGATCCGGATAAAAAGATCATGACTGCCTACGGAGCGTACGGCGAGAAGATGATGTACGGCAAAAAGGTAACCGGAGCCATACGGACAACATTCATAATTGATGAAAAGGGATTGATAGAGAAAGTCATAAAAAAGGTTGACACGAAAGAGCATGCCCCTCAGATATTCAAACTATACGCTAAATAACTGCTAACTGACAACGGAATAATTATGGAAAAGAAAGAGATCAACAAGGACAAGATGAAGGCCCTTGAGGTGACGCTCGGCAAGATTGAGAAGGATTTCGGCCGGGGCACCATAATGAAGCTGGGTGATCATGCCATTGACAATGTGCAGGTCATCTCGACAGGCTCCATAGGGCTTGATGCCGCACTGGGTATAGGCGGACTGCCGCGCGGAAGGGTGGTGGAGATATACGGGCCGGAGTCATCCGGGAAAACGACCCTCGCCATTCATGCCATCGCCGAGGCACAGAAAGCCGGCGGCATAGCTGCAATAATTGACGCCGAGCATGCTTTTGACCGCTTCTACGCCGAGAAACTGGGTGTCGATGTCGAGAATCTTCTCATATCCCAGCCTGACAACGGAGAACAGGCGCTTGAGATAACAGATCATCTGATAAGGTCAGGTGCAATTGACATTATTGTCATTGACTCAGTAGCCGCACTGACACCCAAGGCAGAGATAGAAGGAGAGATGGGTGACTCAAAGATGGGTCTGCAGGCAAGACTGATGTCACAGGCGCTCCGGAAGCTTACAGCTAACATCAACAAAACCAACACCACATGCATCTTCATCAACCAGCTGAGGGAGAAGATAGGTGTGATGTTCGGCAATCCCGAGACCACCACCGGCGGTAACGCACTGAAATTCTACGCCTCCATCAGGCTCGACATAAGACGTTCGAACCAGATCAAGGAGGGTGAGGATGCCGTTGGTAACAGGGTGAGGGTGAAGGTTGTAAAGAACAAGCTTGCGCCACCGTTCAGAAAAGCTGACTTTGATATTCTTTTCGGGGAGGGGATATCCCGTACCGGTGAGATAATAGATCTCGGCACAGATTTCAATATTATCAAAAAGAGCGGTTCATGGTTCTCATACGGCGAGACTAAACTGGGTCAGGGACGTGATGCCGTGAAACAGATACTTGAAGACAATCCGGAACTGGCAGATGAGATCAAGGATAAGATCACGGTTCTACTGAAGGAGAAGGCAAAATAAAAAAGAGAGTCCCGCAAATGCGGGACTCTTTCACAGGTGCCCGGTACTAACCAAAACTCTGACACATGAAAACTATCCTCTCCCCTCTCCCGGGCACCTTATGGTCTCATAATACCCGCGCCTAAATTCTGATCCGAAATGAAAATTCTCCTGACAAAATTCGCGGGCATGGCTTTAGTTGCTTGCTCCTTTCCTGACCTTGTTTTAAGTTGAAATTCTAATTATGCAAGTTAGGCTCCGGAGCCCTGACACATCGTTCCCTGCGTCCCAAACTTTGTTCTCTGTGTTCCTAAGAGCAAAGAAGTTCTTATTTTCTTAAGGCACTGGGGTTTTCGCCAAATTCCCTTTTGAAGACCCTGCTGAAGTGCGATACATTCTTGAATCCTGTCCTGTAAGCGGTCTCGGCAACCGTAAGAAATGAGACATGCAGCAGTTCCTTCGCGCGGTGCAGACGGAGAGAACGAAGGTACTCGGTGATGGTCATGTTGGTCAGTGATCTGAACTTACGATAGAGCTGAGTGCGACTCATCGCCATCTCATTGCTGAGTCTGTGAATGTCAAAGCCCTCGTCCCCCAGGTTAACAAGCATGATCTCCCTGATCCTTCTCATGAAGGTATCCTCATAATGAAAATCTTTATTCTCTGTGAGCACAAGGGTTCCAAATCCTGCATATCTCTCCTGCAGCTTCATCCTCTGAGATATCAGGGCCCTGAGCTGAATCTTAAGCTCCTCCCTGTTAAAAGGCTTGGTGATATATGCATCCGCACCCCTCTCAAGACCTTCGAGCCTGGAAGCAATATCAGCCTTTGCCGTAAGCAATACAACGGGGATATGGCTTGTCCGGAAATCATTCTTGACCGTGTCAAGCATCCGTATGCCATCCATAACAGGCATCATGACATCGCTCAGTATGATGTCAGGAACAAACTCCACCGCTTTCAGTATACCCTCCTTCCCGTTTGACGCAACAATGAGGTCAAAATCCCTTTCGAGCAGAGATATC